>JAAUXT010096116.1_pt1 | contig 21129 bp, 23 predicted proteins | sample 7278171 | NCBI WGS metagenome assembly JAAUXT01 (sample SAMN14350112, study PRJNA611818) | marine sediment metagenome | isolation source: surface marine sediment (1.8m) | place: French Polynesia: Moorea | collected 2018-08 | reverse complement strand
CACAGCACGGAGGCGGCCGCGCCCCCCCCACCCCCCACCACCCACCCCACGACCCCCCCCTGCCCAACGCCCCCCAAAACCCCCCCCCCAACCCCCACCCCCACGATGGGGGGGGGGCGAAGCCACAAAAAAATCTTCCTCAAATCGTCAGATACGACAGCTCCACCCAAAAACAATTAGTGTGTTCACAGCTACAGTTCGATCAAGATATGACATGTTGTTGCTGTTTTTAGGGGGGGGGGGTTACCGGGGTAGCACTTTGCTGTTCGGAACTGGACACAAGAACACGACAGAATTTCCAGAACACGGGAAAACAAACCAAGACAAAGGATAAGCGGAGAACAAGTCCACGTTTCACAGGGTCAAGAGCGGTTTGTTAGAATGAAGGATGCTGATTGACAACTGAATCCCTTTGTCAAAACAACCTGTTTCCAGGACCTGTAACAAGAAGCGACGATGATACCTTCTCTCCGTGTTGTTTCTTGGCAAGCACACTGGAAAACTTCAGACCGGCGAATCCTTTCTGCACACACCAAACACCGAATGCGAATGTGCGCGAAGGATCAGTGACAAAAAATGTTTGCGACACACGCAGGTTGCAGAGCTATTGCAAGTCTGTTAGGATTTTCAGACAAAAGTGGAACGGACCACAAAATAGCTCTCCCGAATTGCTTTTTGACATCATCAAATGGTGACCTTTCCAACAAGTCGTTGGCTCTAGTGAACGTTCAACACAACATTGAGGAATGACTTTGCGAGGCTTACTTCATTGTGTACTCTCTTGATCCACAACCTGTGGCGATTTCTGTAATTCCTACCGCTGGGCCGCATACTTTATCTTTTGTTATTCACAGATAAATGTCACTTGGCTTCCGGCAGCCTTCCACAGATCTTCGCTCGGAAAACAAATGACTTGTGTCACTTGAGGACAAAAGGCGTTTGACACAAAAGTACGAGTTCTTTGCTGTTAAATCCCCAAAACCCTGGATTTTTGAGACATCGAAAGGCAGAAAGAACGGCTGGGAGACAAGTTGCGTGTGAGTTTGGCACCTAGGTTCAACTGCAGGTACATGCCAATCGTTAAGTACTCGACGGTACAACATCTGATGGCTCGACGGTTGCCAACACCACTTCACCGTACTGATCTTACAAGTCTTCCGTGTCCACACGAGGGAACTCTGTAAGCGATAAAACGCAAACCACGGAACACAGGGTCCATTTTCCGAAGGTTTTTGTGATTCCGCTGAATTAAAATTTCAAATGCTGCCTGACCAGGTGCTTAAACGCAAAGACAACGCCAGAACATTTCACCTTTTCCGTTTCAATTGAAAACAGTGAATGACAAAGAAAAATTTCACCTGTGTGCGTATTTGAAATGTGTCACTCGGGCGTGAATTTGCCAATCTCTCATGCAAAGAGAGAAAATGAGTCAGTTTTCACCAGCACGAACGGGCAGTTTTCTGTGCGCACAATGACTTTCATGTTTTTACACATTTTGACGGTCTGTGTTCTCCTGCAAAACCGAAAAAAAGAAGGAAACTAAATTTGAAGCAACAATTCTGACTCAATTTTCTACGCCCTCATTTACCTTGGGCACTAATGATTCTGAGCAAACAGAAGGTTCTGCCAAGAATTTGTGACACCCGTTTTCCCCTCCACCTCCCTCCTTCTCCGGGCCAGCCAGACAAACTGCATTTGGCACTCGCAGAGTCTGTGCCATCGTAACACTTGGCTGCGACCCCAGGACCAACACTGCACAAAATCCATCCGTGGCTGGCGCGCTTTCCACGTGTCATTTCCAGCCCTGTTTCACAGGAACAACGCCAGGACGAAGGTCTGGGGGCATGGTGAGTGGGCCACGGACACAGGGCATATCTGCCGCTGTTTCGCAGCGGCCAAGAAAGTCAGCATTAAGCCCGTCTAAGTTGGCACCTCAGCTGTATCTGTGTTTCCCTCAAACAAGGCCAAGTGTGGCTTCATCAGAGAAAAGGTGTTGGATTCCTTTCAGGTTCTGTGCTCTCATGGGGTGTCACTGCCGCATCGCATTGTCGCACCTGTCAGCGCAAACAAAACCCGCATATTGTGCACGGTTTCACGGTGCCAAGGGATTAAGTGGTGCCAATCTGTTTTTTCTGCCAGTACAACAACGCAACAAGGCAGACAGGCGACTGATTGGCAAGATGCGCTGGGTTTCAACACAGGCTTTTCGTTCAGCTTGTGCAGCACCGATTGCACAACTTCACCTCTGAAATTTAAGGCGGCTTTGCACAAAAACGAGAAATGTCCGTGACTCCTTTTGTGGTTGGATGCGGCACAGAACAACACAAATCCCAACAGTTTTCACAGCGGTAAAGCAGACCAGAACAGGGACCTGGTTTTCCTGCACGTGTCAATCAAAACTTGAAAGAAGGGCCCACTCGACAAACTTTCTAAGTGTTTTACCAGAAATACGCACCAGTTATCGCACCGAAATAGGAAACACAAACACCAACAATGCACGCTATTCAGGCATTAGGTCTCTAGCTCAGATGGGACTTATTTTAACAAGTCATAAATTATGAAATATGGTTTTGGGAGGCGGAATGCAGTCGAACAAAGACATCGATATCACTGGTGCCAGGTTGCGTGCCCGCTATCCGTATTAAACCGCAAACTTGTCGATATGTCTGCACAGAACTCTGATCTCATGTCTATCGGCAGTTTTTTTCTTCCCTTTTGTTCCTTAAACTCTCCACCTCAGTACAGAAATATTTATTGCAGATTAAGATGTTGCGGGACTTGGGGTCCCGTTTTATTGTGCCGCAGCTTGCCTAATTTGCTTCTGAAGTCTCCCGCAGTTTTCTCCGCATGCAAACGCCCGCAATTATGTTTCAAGGTTTGCAGCCGACAAGGCGAGTCTTGGCGTCGATCTGTCGAACAATTAATTTTCGACATTTTGAACCTTCAACCACACAGTACACCGACCAAAGATCTTCAATGACAAACACATAACATATTTCGCAGCAACACGCATATTTCCTGAGATTTTGGAACGGGGAGTCTCTCGGAGAGATGAGTCATCGGTCTCACGACATGAATCATTTCCTTTGCTTCACGCTGCGTTCTCAAGGACGAACGCTGCACTCACCGCAAATTGTTAGTTGCAACAAGTGGGTCAGAAGAATATTCACTTCTTGCACAACATGTGGAGGCTTTATTTTTTCAAAACCAACGTCCCTGCATTCCTTTGGCGGAACTGAAACAGAATGACCACCAGCCCCGTTTCCTGTCCATTTCCACCAAGCAACTTCACCACAAAAACTAGAACGACTCATTTGACCAGTCAGTCAGAATCGTGTCTGAAGAAGTCTTCCACAAAGCACGCATGCAAAAGCATCTGACACTGAGTGCATGTCGTGTGTAATTTTACCAATCATCACATGAGTCTAAGGACCGGCTTAACGGTTTGAATTATCCCCTTTAGTGCATTAAAGAAAACATCCAATTTCGTACTTTTGTAGATTGGGTGGAGAAAATGGGTGACTTGTCTGAAAAGTGGAATGAAGAGTTTCTGCACGAGACAGCGAGCAGACTTTCTACTTTCAGGAAGTGTGCTTGTTTTGTGACCCAAAGTTTGACGAGTGTTCAAGTCTTTTCCGTTTCTGATTTCAAAAGCTTGAAGTTCTTGGCAAAACATCTGAATCAAAAGACAAAAGATCAACAAGAACGCCACTGTACTGAAGACTCGAGGTTTCAACGAGCATCTCCAAAGCTTCTTAGTGCAAGTACAGGACAGCAGATGCATTGCTGAAACGGGAGATTCGTGTTTTGTATTTAAAAAATGAACGGGTCCCTCTTTTTCCTTCCCAAACAGGGAAACAAGTTTTGACACAATGACGACCACACACTGAGAAGTGTGAAACCTGGGACGTAAGAAAACGCTTGTTTCTGGCTGACTTTAAATTTCTCCCGTGGGAGTTGGCATGAATCCTGCTCACGTTTCAGCGTAAAACACTTTGCCTTACAGATTGGAATTCTCTGGCACAACGCGAGCAAACGAGTATCATCAACTTCTACAGAAACAAAACAAAAACAGAATGCACCTGCGACAGTTGCCCCAATTTTCTTCAAGGGCAGGGAGGTTTTGCAACACAACAGCAGAAGGTGGAATGCCAATACCCTCCCCGGGACAGGGAACGAAAACCCAACGTGTACGTGTAACAGCTGATGAAAGCATTTCGTCTGGGGAAAGGGGTTGGTTTCACACTTCGTTGAGGCGTCCTCCTGGGGCCTTGAGCATGAGACGACATCAGTGGTGAATGCAATGGACGCGCGGCTTTCAGACCACGCGTCTGAAAGGAAACTTTTCAATCCAAAAAGTTAACGGTCATTGCAGCTGTTACAAACACAGCTGGATTGTTCCACACAAAACACCGGCGAAACGAGCAACAGAGCACCTGAAACAGAAGGATGCCCAGGCGATGTTGTCTCGGACCCTGCACTCGCTCAGTGCACTTCACTTCCGGCCCATCGTCTCACTCCCAACTCAGACTCCCCCCTTCGACATCAACACTGGCACGCTAACACTTCAGATTCACATGCTCATTCACATTTTTTTCTGAAAGTGTGACAATTGCAGAAAACAAAACTCCACATTTTTTGTCAAAGAGCTGAATGTCGAGCAGAAAAGTCAATTATTGTTCCTTCAAAGACACAACATGCCCCCGGGAGAGAATCCTCCGACATGGACGTTCGCAAAGTGGGACTATTGAACCATCTGCAGAAAAAAAAAGATGCAACACAATTCAAAGCAACCAGCGCTGCACAAAGAAAAGCCATGCTGCTTTGATTTGATCAGGCCATTGATTGTAAAGTAATGATTTCCATTGAAATGTTGTGGGTCCCGGGGTGACTCCCCGCAGTTGTTTCATTCATTGAGCCCGTAATAGAGAAGTTGATCTGATAGAGCCCGAACCAACGGCCTCCAGCTCCATTTCAATCTGTCTCTGTGACACTGTTCAAAATCCAGTGTCACACAGAAGAAACAAACGCCAAAGATGCTTGAACTGCGTGAAGGAAAAACAGCATGAAGAAGACACACGAGTACACTTTTCGGAATGGCGCCTCCACAATGGCGAACTGATTCGGTTGCGGTTTTTGGGAAGGAACTATTTCCAAATGATCTGTTCGCTGGTGCACAAATAATTGTCATTTTTCGACTTCAAACCCATTTGTTTCCCGCTTGATGATGGTTGTCACACAGGCACTGCACAAGTTTGGTTTCCGGAAGTGCACCACGTTTCCACAGTTTGTATGAGCTTCACGACAAATTCATCACGCGAACTCAACCGGTTTAGTATGCTCTTCCTGTATTTCTCTGGTATTTTATTGACACAAAGGTCTGAGCATACCCTGCGGCTATTCGACTTGGTATGGCAGGCCGTTTTGGGTATGACAGACAATCAGGTGAGATCAAGTCCATTACCGACCGAGCACACCGAGTGCAACGAATTGCAAGCCGCACACCGCAAACTTTGTGGAACTTTTTTCTTTTTCGTGATGCTTTTGCTTTTGAAAAGTTAGTGCGGCACAAAGACAAAACAATAAAAGTGACTTGTGGAAGCGTTTGGTCAAAACAATCTGTCCGCATCTGCACTTAGTTCGCTGTGATCAGGTTCGTGAAAGTAACGTCGTTGTGTGGTTCCAGAATCAACGTCTAACAGGCCTGTTGTTTCAGCCTTCATGGCAACAACGTCTGCGCCCCAGTGGGGCGACAACGCACCACGACAACCCAGAGGGATCGTGGGGTTAACGGTACAAGACTTCTCTATCAACATGCATAAAGAGGTCATTTCTCTATTATCCTTCTCTCGAGGAAGTATCATTATGACAAAAATCAATGATCGTTGTCTCCGTGGGGTTCCATCAAATCTCCATCAAACAGCGCGGCAACGATGCCATAAGAGGTCCTTCATCCACTTTTACGTCCCGTTAATTTTGCAGGAGGATCAAGCCACAAGTGCGTAGATCAAAGGTGGAGCCTTTCTCATCAAACTTTATTTTGATAATCTGGCGGAAGTTAATTTGGGGTCTACAGGTTTGAGGTGGCAGGTTCAAACCAAGAGGCTCCCCGCAGCTATTCTTGGCTTTCGAACAATTCAGAAATGCAGAGATACAACCAACGTCTTCCAGAATTCCTGCACCTTTGCTGCACAAAGATGGAGAGATTCATCAAGTGCATGGACCTTTCTTGCTCTGAAATGCACTGAGCACCATGCCCCCAGAAAGAAGACTGGATGAGACAGACACCACGCAAGGTTTGCGGCAATAAAGCGCGCCCGTGCCCGCGGCGGAGCGCAGGCCCCTCCGAGGTAACACGCCGCGTTTACGACTCTCCCTCGATCTCTCTGCACTTTGGTTGATCACAATAGCACATTACACCAAACACGATTCAGAGTCATTTCGGACTTTTCGTTTTCAGAGTCTCAAAGCACAAAGCCTTGCTTTGCCTGTCAAACAGTCGGCCACTACAAACCAGGCAAAACGCACTCGCTCTGCACATAGGATTTCCGGTCAAACACAAGAATGGATGTTTCTCCCACTGCACAGGGAGATGTCTGCAGCCACGCAATCCGGATATTACGATCCATTAGATCTGATCAAGAAATTGAGTACATTTGACCTGCGTCATGCAACAGACCGTCTTGTGATGTCTTGTGCAGCTTTCTTCAGCTGCACCAGACACGCATGCGGGTTGTCGCCTTCGCGTTTACAAAACATCTCCATTCATCTGCAATTGAGCGTTGACATGTCATCATGAAACCGTGTTTTGTCTTGGCTCAAACTGACTGAGAACAACTCCCGACACCGACGGAAGAAAATTGCCTTCGCAAAGAAACAAATGAATCTTTCACGTTCGGAATGAAATTCGCGGGTAGTGGCTGAAAATGAAAGCTGCACAGACTTTTCTTCGGGCGCCTCTCAATCTTCAGCGCTGAAACTGAACGAGAAAAGCTGCCATCAACAAGCAATGCAATCCACACCTTGTACGACACTCTGCAAAACGCACTCTTTTCCTTCACATTTGCTGTCTGTTCAACCTGCAGCTGTCAAACTCGCATCAAATGGAGCAGTTTTCGAATCATTCGATCGCACAGTGCCTTCAAGCTCTCACTCACCTGCTGTATTTAGGCCATCAAGGCAAACTTTTTTTTCTTTCCAAGCTGCATGTAAGAAGAGAGAAGGTATACAGGGAATGGGGTAAGGCTCCCCGCAACAATATTCTCGCTTACTCAGGACTGTGTATGTTTACATCTGAGATATTGTTGTACGTTGTGCCTATTGTTAGCAACGTCGTCCGTTCGATTCTTTTTGACGTCAAAGCAGAACTTGTGGACGACAGAAAAGCCCTTTCGTAGGTCAGCACGCATGTCGCTTGATGTCGTCTCCAACCGACCAAGCCAGAAGACATTCTTGGAGATTGCCGTGTTCCTGACAAGACACCATTGATTCTAATGCCTGCACAAGCCTCTTTCCAATCCATTTGGATCTGGAAGAGCAAGGCCAGTCACCAAGCCTACACGGGGCCTGACTGCGACAACTTTACCTGACTTGTAATGAAGCACTGACCTCTCAGTATCCATCGCGGGATTAACATAATATATAATAGCCGGCGGTCAACTCCATATGTACATAACTCAAAGTGGAGACAATGAGATAATCCCTCAACTATGCACATATATCAGGCAAAGCCATAATTATGATAGCGCATACAGAGTTGGGCTATGCAGGCCCCGAGGCTACGCGCTAAGCCAAAGCCAGCACCGAACATCCACTGCGGAACATTGTTTGTTTGCGCCTGTGGTTCGTCCGCGGCTATCTCGTGTTGAGAGGCGACGTCAACATGACAACTCGGCAGAGTTGCTCTTGAGGTCGAGCGCGAAACTGATGCGTTTCAAGGCAGGACCTTGGAACTGTCCTGTCGAGCTCTTGGTTTGTCATTTCAGATCGGGGACGAAACGAAGCAAGTCTGGTGCACGCCCATTTCCAAAAGTAGACGAGAGAGATTCCACCCCAATCTTGACCTGCATGCACACATGTGTTGGTCCTGTATGCACACGTGTGTCCGTGTTTACATTCAATGATCCATGTGTATAAATTAGTCGTATTTTCTGTCAATAGCTGTGAATGGACCGTCCAGCGTTGATTCACGCTTCCAGTATGACATTGTAATTCCCATGAGAAACATGGGACACCTTCGAGTCCAGACGAGTCGCGCAACGACGTTTCAATCAGTCAAAATGGGTTGTTCAATCTGTCAGGTTGTTCAGTCTTGACACTTGCTGAGCGCACCAGTTTCTCTCACTCCGGGCTCCCCTCGTAAGATCAACGAAGTCCTTTGTTCCATCGAAGAGTTCAACACTAAAATCGTGCAACGAACCTTTCTTCAGACCCTGAATTCACCACGCAAGTAGCTCAAGTCCCCGGGCCTTCACTCTCTTCACAAACCTGTCGCAAAGGCTGGTTGTTTCATCTGACCGCTTCACTTCTTTTCGCCAGTTTTTGTGGACATGACAGGACTCTCGAGCAAATTCTCGTTGGACAAAGTACAGCGAACATCAATTCACCCAACGTCAGACACAACTTTTCAACTTCCTTCAGAAACATAACAGGGCCATCATTTTCAAAGAAAATATTCAGAAGAGTCTTCCCTGTATCTCCGCGGTTGAGCAACAACCAGACGAGAGTTGATTCTGATAAATTCATTCCGATTTCTCCTGTGCGAAGGCGTGCGAGGTATTTGCTCAATCAGCTGCGGGTGAACACGGCCTCTGCTCGACGTTCACCTCCCTCAGCCGCGCTCGCGGTCTTGAAGGACGGCCCAAGCTCATTTCCACAACGATTGTTTGTTTTTCTACAAAATCTGGGTTGAACACCCCTGCGCAACATTGTATGTTGTCAAGATAAAGACAAAATCTGGTCCCCAGAGATTGACGCCTTCAGGCTCAAGAAAAGCAGACATCGACTTTGGGCAGTAGGGGGCGTGTGCAAAGATCTCAGTTTCTGTGTTTCGCGGATCTCATTCAGTGACCCCTTTCCTCCTTTGCAAAAGCCTGAAAAGCCAGGGCGTCTCTCTTCTTGAAATTTTCCTTGACTACCTGGTGAAAAAACTTTTCCCACAACGCAAGTCGTTGTGCGATTTCACAGGAACTATCTTTCCAGCGTGTGTGAACACTTACGTCAAATATGTTCTCGGTGTCCGCATGTTCCGCATGTTACAGGTGAATCACACATCACGAGACCTTCTTTGCGTGAACATCGATCAGGGTCGAAATTTTGTCAGGAAAGTGGGCGTGAGAACACGAGAACAGGAAACCCACCGAGGAACCACAAAATATTTCAATCTCGTTCGCAAGTTCCTTTGCTAACCAAAGACAATGCTACTGACACAGACCTGACTGACTGTTTCCTGTCTATTTGGAGCACAGAAAACCACAAAGAGCAGACAACTGGGAAAGAATTATGTTCGGTGATAGTGCGTCTTAAGTACCGTACGTTGGGATGACTCTCAGGATACTCTCTTCTGAGTGCTTCTTTGGACGAAGCAATGGTGGACTCCGCGGGTCAAAAACGCAAACGAACTGGTTCCTACAGTGTCCTCGGCAGCCACGGGCTACAACTTGGCAATGCCGGTGGTCGGTCTGCACGATCATCTCACGACGCACTCTGCACCAGTTTTACGGTTCAAGAAAAGGCGTATGCTTTCGACGAGCAAGTCAGTACAAAAGCCGGTGGCACATTTCTCCCAACTGATCCACGCTCGTAATGAATCTTTCAAACAACTGCGGCTCAAGCGGTGCACAGCTATTCAAGGAGAAGTTCATGCGAGTTGAATCAGCGCTTCTCACTCAGTACGACGACAGTGAGTTTTGCACATTGGGCCGAACCCGCCAACAGTTTGAGAAAAAAAAAAAATGGCCGACGTTGGTAAAGACAAAGAAAGAACAGCCGAAGCAACCGTATCAGGGAGTGCTACAGTCTTCAGCTCCCGTTTTTGTCACAAAACGTGTAAATGCAACAAATTCAACAGGACGACTGGGTGTGTGGTCTACGTTTTTTGATCTTCTTCGCATTTTAACTCAGAACAGCTAATTTGAAAAGTGACAGATTTAGTGTTGTGCTCAGGCAGGGGGTAAGAACTGAGAATGTGTGTGCGTGGGCAACTCTATCTGTGTCCTGCAGGGAAAACTGTTGCCCAAGGGTGTCCGTGTTTGTCTGCACACTCGGAAGTTTTCCGTCGAGTCTCCGTGAATAGCGACGGTTCTTACCTTTGACATCTTGCGTCTCCGACACGTCGGTGGAGATGTACGAGTTGCCCCCTGCACCAGGCACTGAAATCATATCCAAGCAATCCTGAGTGAAATATATTTCAAATTCCGACACACGACAACTGGGTAGAAGAAGCAATTTCACCACACAACACCAAACTATACCCAGTAGGGATGTCTGAGTCGAGCGAGGGAGAAAATAAAAAAAACACCAAGTGAAAACGAACGAAATACCCCAAATCAATCAAGTGTCACCTTTTCTATTTTTTGTCTTTAGTCGTGCTGGAAAACATGGAGACATTTTTGTGATGCAGGCTGGAAGGTCCTTTTCGCAACCCCGAGGTGCCCGGAAGCCCTGCCTCGCGTTCAGAGGTGGTTGGTTGCTGGTGCAATGTTGCAAAGTCGATCGTACAAAACGCGCCTCGCGGGGAACTTAGTTTGCAATGCAAAACCCTGGGTGGATCGAAACTTTCGTCAGACTTGGGGTCTTCTCTTGCTTCTTTCAAGGTAAAATAATTAAGTACCGTAGTGAGGGTCATGCCAGTCCCCTCGCGAGTCGGGTCGCTTTAGCTGTGATGCTCGAATGTCGGACAGGTCTAAACATAGAAACGTCAAGAGTTTTTCAGAACCACAACGGGTCGCTCAAATGAGGTCCATTTCCGGGCATGCACAGATAGAACCAGAGATGTGACCAACTAGCCTGCTCACGTCAAATTTATCGTCCAACAAACGGAATACAGCAATTTCAAAACGGACTGAATGGAAGACAAAACGAAGCTGGGCATGGGCTGCAGAAAAGCATTTTACACCTGCAGCCGACAACACGAAAGTGAGGACGGTTCTACGATTCACTAAAAACACTCAACGTGCTCCTTGGAAGAATATAGTCGGTTGTCAAAAGTACAAATACCTAGTCGACGATATCAGCCCAGAAAGAAACCAATGTTGGGAAAGATTTCGAAAACTAATGCTGGTTGGCCACTTGTTTGGGAGATCACACAACAAGTGTAAACGACGGCACCAAGGCGACAAATCGGATGCACAAATCGAGCATTGACAAGCCAGAACTTCTCAATGTTTGAAACACGCTTTCGCAACAAAACGGACAAAATTGAAGAAGACCAAAGGTACTTACCATAACTGTGTATGAAATTGGCCAGGTACAGATCCAGCTCCCTAACCGAGACACTAATATGATGTGGATTAACACACAAGTTAGGGTGCAAGCACTCTGGTGACTTTTCTAAACGTTCGCCGTCAGTACTTTCAAGCGGAATCGCCTTGAAGAGAATGACCATGACGAGGTCCAGTCTCCAGACCTTGTCGGCCTGTCTCAGGCAGTCAATGCGGCGCATCTTGCCCTTCTGATCGGGGTTACTTAGCACGCAGACGGGCGGGCGTTTCCCCGTGATGCTGAGCACGAAGTCCTCGCGGCACTCCTGCGTGATGTCCTTTCGCAGCTTGGCGAGTAGCCGCGATGCCCACTTCTGCTTGATCTCGGGTTTCTCGTTCTGTCGAAGAGAAAAACACATTTCTGTTGATCAGAACGCAAAGAAAAACAGACTCAGTTTTGTGACCAGTTCGGGCAAGTCAGTGACAATAAAAACTGGTCGATAACTGGCGATAAGTTTACATTTACGCTGTATGTATGTATGTATGTGTGTGTGTGCATGTGTGTGAGTGATGAGTGTGTGTGTGAGAGAGAGAGAGAGAGAGAGAGAGAGAGAGAGAGAGAGAGAGACGTTTGTTTCCACCCGCAAAACTTTCAAGAGAACAAACGCATCACTTTTTCTGTTTGTGGAGCAAAATTATCTTATCCTCTCTGCACGCCCATCTGCACTCATCTCTGGGAATGAAGGAAAACGTCGAGACAAAGAATGGCCACTTGCAGCCGCAACATCACGCCCCTCCCGCTTGTTAGTATTCACTCTATGCCTGGAATTACAAACTTACCCCTGCGAAGCTTCCAGGACTTGGGATTCTGATCGGAAGGGCAAGTCTGGAAATTTTCAAATCTCACACACACAGTGCCATCTCAGTAAATGCAGCAATGAACGGCAGTGACTTTGGATCTCACCTGGCAACTGGACGGAAAAGATTTTTCGTGCCGAACGCTTTTCGGTCAGAAGGAAAAGGCCAAGAAGCACAGAATGCTTCGTGGTGATCATATCCATTGACCTCACACTGACAGGTTAATCTACTTGAACGCCAAAACTCAACTTACTGGCCACTGAACCTGAAATTCTCCGTCGGTCAATTCGCTACGATTTTGCAGCATTTTGCACACAGAAACACTCAGATTGAAGACACAAACATCACTGGTTTGATCAGCACTGAAACGATTACTTCTCTGTTATTTTGCCCTGGCCGTGGCACCTGTGTGTTAATCCCAAACCAGATGTTTTGTCCGCTTCAGTTTGACCAGACTCCCACACATCAGGGTTTCAAGCATCATGGAAAAGAACGAAAGAAACGGGAGGGGGGACAATCACGAACGATATGATAACCAGCCCAATGTCACTGGAGTTAATCTGCTCCGAAGTCACAACCATTTGTGCTGTAGACAGTACTGTTCGTACCGGTACATTATCGAGATCGAGAGAGAGAGAGAGAGAGAGAGAGAGAGAGAGAGAGAGAGAGGCAATGCAGAAGCGACCCGAAAACTGACGTGTTCTCTGTTTCTACTTTGAGCCGAACAGATACCCGACCCACAAAGTACAGCCCGGCTACACTTAGCTAACAACCATTTCCAAAGTTGATCTTGGGTAAGTCGGGCTGGTTTGAAGTTGAACCTCTTTGCACGCTAAGTGTTGTACTTTGTTACGTGCACATGAATGGGGAATCTGTAGGTGGTTCTCGATATTAGTTTTTGCTGCGTACTTCATGCTGCAGATGGAAAACAGGAAATCTTCTGTGACAGTCAAGACAAAATTGTAGACCAAAGCGTTTCACATTTGGCTTCAAGGTTTCAGAGAATACACCTGCACACAAATAGATCCTCCTGTGTGAATATTGCTTCTTCAAAAGTCTGGTTGGCCCAATGGTTTTCCGCTAGCTTGCCCAGGATCTAATTTGCCGAAACATCAAAGATGTCCACACCTCCAACCCCAAGTAGAACTTCTTACGCTGGTTTTGAGTGAGCTTCCGTGAATATCGGAACGAAATCATTATTAATTTTGCTGATCCAATTGCACAAAAATGTGTTCCGGCGTTGAACGAGCGAAATGGCTTTGAAATCGAGGTGCTGCTCTTCCTGTAGACACCCAATGTAATTCAACTTTTATTCACTCTGAACCTCAAAGCAATTCCAGAAGCGTGCACGGTGACACGGGTTTGGATATGACAGGGCACCTCTTGACACAACTTTGCCTCTGCGGGTTCCTTGCAGGAAACAGGACTTACTTTGAAAAGTACAGAAGGCTTCATTGCCTTGGATTTTTCAACAATCAAAAATTTCAGACTTGGCACAGACGCTGGTGATCTTGAGACTGCAGACACCCAACCAACACACAATGTATTCAGTTCTTGAATTACATCCAGCATCAAAACATCAGACGATCCAGATTCTGGCCAAGGTCAGTTTGGGGCGGAGGAGCGAAAAAGTCGTCCAAATGCATTTGCACTGACCACCTACCACCACTTTATTTTCCTGCGTTATTGCCCTGAGATGGGTGAAACCGAACAGAACACACCTGCCCGATTCCCATCCTGTTGTTGTCCCTCCCTACCTGCTTCTGCAGAACTGTCTGTAAATATCGTGAAAATATCATGAAGATGTTTTGTCGTAAGGTATACGTTTGTAAACAAACAGCACAGCAAGTCTTCCTGACACCACTGCGGTGTAAGAGCTGTTATATTTTTTCTTGAGCATAACAATGGTGGCTGGTGCTCGCGCGTGGTTTGTTTTCGTGCCGTCGGCATGCCAGGGTTCTGAGTCCCTTCACAACTGGCGAGCAACCCAAGTGTCTCCCCAATAATCTTGTCCCACCGAACGAAAAGTTTGGTGCAGCTGGCGAGAAGCAGTTGGACGTGGCAAGAGTGTTCTCTTCGGCTTCAAGTGAATCGGCGCGTTGAGCATTTTCAGAACCTCCGGGATTGGGCATCGTGAAATCCACCTCCCCCTGTGACAGGAGTTTCCACTTCGCTATTCGCAAATTACTCGTACAGCAGGCACAGGATCAACCTGCAGTATCTCCACCAGGAAACACAGAAGCCTCGTACAACGTTACAGTATCAGCTCTCAGGTCTGCATGACAAACCGAAATAACCTTTGCACACAGGCAAGGGCGACTGCTTGTTCTGAACCCTGTCATTTGTTACAGACAGGTCTGTCATGAGGTGTGTGACAACTAAAGCTCAACCCTCGTGCAGCATGAAACTCACAAAAGACGAGGTCACGAACCACCACTGTGCCCTTCAACAGAAACGGGGTTCTCGACAAAATCTTCCACCTGAGCATGAACAACAGATCGGAGATCAGAAAGCGCGCGCCGCCTCACACTGCACAGAGGGAGGTCTGCAAGCTTTCTTTTTTGGTAGAAATGAACAAGATATCTTGTGTTTTTCGAAGAAGTTTGATGAACTTTTCTCACAAACAAGAGACCTCAATATTCATTGCAACAAGCGCGCAGAGTCCACTCAGCGCTTGAAACGTACTGCTTGGTTTAAATCTGTCTTGTTCGGTCAACTTCTCGCCTGCAGCCTCCACACAGAACCCTCAGGTGGGTGGGGGCGAAACAACACAAGGCTTTTGACACAAACATGTTCGACACCGCAACGCCACGCTGAGCAGGTTAATCATTTCGGAACACAAAAACCGATGAAAACCCGCCGAGTGGAGTGGATGAAGCAAATTAAACCCCAGAACAAATCCAATTAACAAACACGGGACCATCTCCAGCAATAACGGCTTAATCAAGGTCACTCAACCCACCATCCCACGAATTAGCCCCGAGGCCTTAAATATCCTAAGTGATGGTCGCCTTTCATGACTTGTTCGCCTCTCACCCCACTTCGAGTGCTGATAAGTAGCGCTAATTACTCGACTGAAATTGACCTTAATAAGCGATTCTCGAGAGTTTAGTGTTTCTGGGCCGGCGTGGTGAGCTGGTGTAATTTTGAAGGGTGCGTGACTGACGGACGGAGGAAGGCAGGGTCTCCGTATGGTGGTGGAGATCCGGAGGGATCGATGATTGCGGTCAGTGGGTGCGCTTGTGTCCACGGTCGTCACCTCAGACACGATACATTCGCAACAATAAAAGGCAACACGCGGGTGAACGACATCGTTTTCAATCAACGCCAATTATGTTACTCCTACTGCCTGAAATGGGTTCGTCAACGGCCTCGTCTTGAATTGGTACGATCTTGGCATAGTCATCTTCGGTGGAATTCTCGACGTGAAGTGCTCCGGCTACTCGTACTCTCATTGTTCACCACGTTGACCAGACGGAAACACACTCAATGAAGACCCTTTTTTCAATCTTTCTATTCAGGCACATCTTGACCTTGTTTGATCTGCCACTGTCGTAACAAACGACCGTCAACCAAATCGACATTGGGGCATCTTTCATCCAACCTTGGACCTACGCAAAGCAGAAACCTTTGTCCCTTTGGCCACTAGCATGAATGGTCCAGTTTTTACCTCTCGCACCCAATTCCGCTGTTTTCAAAGACATTGTAACGGCGAGCAATTGACAGGCTGAAGTGGTCAAGCCCTAAAATTGAGACCCGTCACGCAAGTTTCTCACCACAACCTCTGTTTGGTTATGATGACCCTTGTTTTCGACGATAATGGACGAAAATGGGTTCTAGACAAGAAAACGTCACCTGTGTTTGGCTCTTGACCCTTTCTCGAAAACGGAGTTCCAATTCGTGTCTTCTCCATCTGGGATCTCTTGTCGCGATTTGAGTCCACAAGACCGCTTACTTCACACTTGGAGGTAAGGCGAGTGACTTGCAATTTTGCCTTCAGTAGAATGTCGGCATCTCCCTCTCCCTCCAAGGCAATTTGTTTTCATCGCAAAACTCACCACTTTGTTGAGATTTTGGTGATGCTCCCGTTTGAAGGCAGGCTGATATTTCTGGAGTTCCACAGGGTGGAAAGACGAAGAGGTTGTACCAACACAAAGGGGTTGTACCAACACAATTTATAACTTACCGCGTGGACAGACAATCCTCTCCACAGACAGATACAAGCTTCAGTTCACAACAAAAAGAAAACGTACGATCACACACACACACACACACACACACACACACACACTCGCATTTACCTGGAGTTCCTCCTTGACTCGACGCTCCTCCTCCATGGTCATGCGCTTCTCGTGTTTCTTGTAGTACTTGCGCTTCTGCGCCTGCAGGTTGAACCACGTGTACGAGAAGCACTTGACGTGAGGCAGCAGCGCCTCAATGAACGGGTGGAACTCATCCTGCAAGGAGAGAACACACAAGTGTCACTTCAATCACAACGTTTCATACAAAAAATAACACAACGTGGAGGAACACTTTCTGGGAGATTTCTGCTCCATCGAAGAAACTGGAAAACAAACAGGCAGGGCCGACACCTCTGCATTGTGAACAAAAGCACAGAAAACTCGTATGAACACAAAAGTGTTCAGACGATGAGCAATCCCTCGGTGATCACGAACTGACATCTGGAAACTCCATCCGGAGATGGGTCGGTCAGCCAAGGCTGAGGCCACTAGGTTGTCTAATTCTCAATCTTTCACTGATGTCCAGACCACACAGCCTGGAACACGGACGTTACACTGCCGTGGCAACCTGAATTCTTCCGCCGTGTTCCGTCCGTTTTACTACATGGCCACACACTGATACAAACCACCACCTGGTTCAAAAACCCAAACGGCACTTGAACAAGACCGCCAAGTACAGTTTTTACTTTTATTGTAAAAGCCTACAATTATGCAGACCATCGTTCTGTGTGTGCTGTTTCCTCATGCAAGTGGGAGTAATAAGGTCACGTTAACCGTACGGCTTCTTCGTGTGCCGACACCAGCAAAAACGCTAACACGCAAATCCAAGTCGAATCAATAAGAGTCTCACACTCAGGTAAAGTCCCTTCCTGCGGTGAGCCGGTCAGGTAGAATTCACTGTGCCCAGTAGCAAGGATATCAAGGACAAAGTATTCTACCGGAAGAATTCACCAGCAACTTTCAGTCCAGCAACCTGATCCCGAGAATACCGGTTCACCCACAACATCATTTCCTGCCCCGAAATTTGTCACTTGGTCTTCCTCACTGCCCATCCCGCACGCAGTTTGAGACGAACACTGCTTTTCCGAGTAAAAATGAACACGGTCAAGATCCAGGTAGTTCTCAAACCACCGAAGGCGAGCAATGAACCCCACCGTCGTTACCTGCTGCATGTGCATGATGTCTCAGCTTTGAATGCGCCAGATCGTCACATCTTTGACACAAGACACAATCCGTATTTGTCCACGTCCAGTCCCGTGTGTGCGCGCCCGTCGCCCCTGTGGGATGAATCTTTCTCTGCTGATCTCACAAAACCCGGAAAGGTAAACAGAATGCGCCGGTCTGCCGTCAGAGTTACCATGCCGCTGTTGTGCACGCACGGTGATAATGGTGGTATAGCATGATATACAAGTTTTGTTCAGGCTCAGCGTTGGCTACAACGTATGTACACTTGAAAAAGGTAAAGGCAGTGACGACCGTGATGATCTGGCCGTGTGTTGCTGAGCGGTGTTGGTTGCCTGCCTGGCTCTGTACGCGTGCTGTGTACCTCGTCACCCGGGAATGTATCCGCGTACAGCCTGCCTGCCTACTGCGTGTAGCTGGTCTCGCCCAGCCCGGCTCTGAGCGCTCAAGCCCCGCGAGGTCCGCCCAGCCACGCACTCTTCTGTGGGAAAGACACGGGCGCGTCGTGCGCATTGCAGCACGGTCGCTGCAGCACGTGCGAGAACTAGACTGTTGAGGAGAACTGTGCTTAGTTTTTGTCACTCGCATATTTTTTGCGAATTTTCCGAAATGCCCAAAGTTGCTGTCAAAAAGGACATCATCATATTCTCCGCGAGTCTCAATTTTTAGGCTTCGCCCACAGGTTCGTTTGCTCGCCCAAAAAAAGAACAGAGTTCTGGCCTTTCTTTATGAGTTAAACTTGATCCGAAATGAAGCAAAACCAGGTGCTTTTCCTCAAACGACTTGGGCAAGTGAACCTGCGTGACAGGCTCCTCTCTCTCTTCAACAACATAGCCTGACCCGATACCTATGCTCGAGGCCTCGAGCTTTGCGCCTGTGCAACCTGTCACTGCCTTTGTGAACCAACTTCTGGAGCCTTGAGATTGCAATACCTTCACGCAACATAGGGCTAAACACAAGTGAAGCTGAAAGGAAGCACGAAGAAACCACTGGATAAATGACGAGCTGATTGGCAACCGGATCCCGAACAAACTCCGATGGAACGAACAGCCCAGTTTTTGGGGGGCGCCCGTTCAAGAAAATGCACCACCAGAATCTAAGCAAACACAAGCAATCACACCATGTGATTCTGAATCGCGTGTGCGTCCACCTGTCTTCCTTCCGGTGCGTTTTCCGACACCAACTTCGCCCACGCGTTCACCTACAAAACTACTCGTATCTCACTATATTACCGGTGAACCTGAGCCTGTTCATCCATGGAGACTTCGCATCCTGAAAATTTTCCGTGACAAGCCCAACAACGCAGCTGTCAAACGCAGAGAAAATCTGCGAAAAATTCATTGCGTTTCGACGACTGAATGGAGAGTCACAAAGTTGCACTTTCTACTTTGTGCACTGGCTTCCGATCAGACTGAAACGACAAAGGTGTCAGATGGTCTAATTCTGTGTTTCTCAACACCAACTTCATGCGCAGCGAGGGACTTCAGGTCGAACTCCATCGCATTTAATATTGATCAACTGAGGCCAATGCAAACAATAAAGGTCCACCTGAGCACGAAACAACGCACAACTCTGACCTCACACAAGAGCCACCCAAGTCCATGCAACTAAGTTTATTGGACCAACTCTGTGAGGCTGAATGAAAACCTGTCCGTTGAGTAATCTCCGCTTTTGGCTCTTTTTTGATCGGGGTCGAAATCGCAGCGACCTCACACCCGATTTGGATTGTTCAGGAAACAAAGTGTTATGAGTCAGAAGACACAATGCTTCGACTCACGGATGTCAATTTTTTCATCAATTCAAACACGCAATGTGATGCAGGTAATTTCAATTTCAACATGCAACACATCCGCCACAAATTTTCACCAGATATTTTGTGTCTTATTTTCTTTGTATCAAGAGTTACTAAATGAACATTTGACATGCCAACAACGACTTTTCACACCCTGCACATCACATATCATGACCGATGCATTGCTCAGGCAAAAGAGTCGAAGTTCAAGCTTCCCTCTGCTGACTATCTTCCCATCTCAACCCCAGAATTAGCTACAGTTGAATCAAATGAGAGGGTTGTGAAATAAAATTAACTCTTATGCATTTCGTGTTTGCTTTTTGGTGTACACAAATGCTCTTCGACATGAAACAGTTGGAACTGACGAGCACCCTCCAAATCTACACGCAAGTCTGAACGTTGAAATTCTTTTCTGCAGCCAACTCCCAACTGAGACACTCTGGACGCACATGAACACAGACCGAAATCGGAGGCTTTCAAATCTAACCAAATTTCACATGCACCGCATTTTTCCACAAAGTTCACTGGACAAGCACGCTGCTACAATCGAACAAATTACCATTCTCTTGCAACAGAAGCACACATGCACAGACCTGCACAGTACTTGTGCTTGCGTGACAGTAGAAAACTTCAATAGCACAACGACGGACACAGGGAAAAGAGATCGTTAACCATGCACTGGTCAAAGAACAAAGGTAAGGATACGAAGCATTGAAAACCAGGCAAACATTACAAAATAAACGACATGCACACAAACAAAAAGACATCATCTCACATCAACTGCGGAGTAGGAATCCCTGATGTTGATGATTAGTTAGAAAATAAAAATGGAGTCGATCAAAACCCAACATGCAACATCCAAATGTGCATGCGGACAACAAAGGTGACGTTGAGCAGGACTCTTCAAGCTGTGTGCCTCGCACAACGACGAAGAGCCATTCTCGCCACAGGAGGAACACAGAATCGAACAGCACTGCCCTTTTGACTCGGGGGCGCCCAACGAATTTTTTTGGAGTTCAGGGCAAATGTCAAAATACTACTTTTTATAGGTTCCATGTTCACACAAAATACGCCAATTTACAATTTTTGTTTGCAGCACTTTTTGTTTCTTTCACTTCAACAAACGGCACAATGTGCCGGACGAACGAAAAGCCACCTTCAGGGCGCGGGAGGAGCGACCAGCGGTGGAGAGATACACTGCATGTGGGAGAGGCAAATTCATTGTGTGGTCTTTTGGTGGCTGTGTCACCATGGAAGTGAGACTGGCAGTCTAATCAGATGCCGACGATATCAATACATCCGCAGACATCTATATTGCTTTCCTGCAGCCTTATTGAGGCGATAATGCACGAAAAGCTCCCTCCGTTTTCATCGTAATGTGCAGCTCAATTTTGTTTCATGTGTGTGGCGTGTTTTTTTGATTTATTGAATACGTACTTAGTAGTGTGACCCCGGGGAGTACTGGAAATCCACTAGAAATCCAAGTTTGTTCGGGACAGAAAGAGTGCAGCTCAGCTAGCTAGCATACGAGGCTCTTCCAAAAAGTCTTTAACGTGCATGTTTAGCGGTTGGAGGCCTCAGTAGAGTGCAGAAGGGTGAGGACGGACACCAGTAGTCAAAATGGGTGCAGGTGCAT
>JAAUXT010007281.1_pt1 | contig 21130 bp, 29 predicted proteins | sample 7278171 | NCBI WGS metagenome assembly JAAUXT01 (sample SAMN14350112, study PRJNA611818) | marine sediment metagenome | isolation source: surface marine sediment (1.8m) | place: French Polynesia: Moorea | collected 2018-08 | reverse complement strand
GTGCGGTTCGGGTCCCGGGAGAACCCGTCCTCACAACTGCCACTGCTTGTGGCACTGCGGTAAGGAGCAGCCTCAGCTCAGCCAGACTGCTGCAGTGGAGTCAAACTCAAGCATACGCTTCAAACGTTTATTACACTCCTGTCTCAAGCAAGGTAGCTTTCGACAGACCCAGGGTGTCGTGGTCATGGCTTCAAGTAGGCGGCATGAGCTGCGAGTCCGGTGCGCAGCTTCAGCTTCATGCAGCTCCGCTGAAACGGCTTCATCAGTACTCAGCACCTTGTCCGAAAGCTGGATCGCACGCGTGGGAAGAGCCAACTCTTCCACACGACATTTCCCTTAAGAATGCGTACCAAGGACCCTTGGCAACCGCGTCTGGTCTGGAGTGCCATAACCCTGGGCTCCATGTTGTCGAGGAAATATGCAGCGCAGAACTTTAGATAAAGGCTACATGCATCGGCTCCGCCCTGAGTTGCGTTCAACGCTCGTTACGTGTTTTGGTTCGAGTTCAGATTGTTGTGTTGTTCTATGTTTGTTCACTGTTTTGCTTTGTATGCAGGTACGAGTGCAGGACATTTGACTGCACTTCCGGAACTGTGGAAGACAACGTGTGCTGCAGCAAATTCCCAAAAAAAAGGAGAAAATTTTTGCAATCTTTCAGGCTGGATGGTGTACTGCCAGATCATCTGCACGCTGTGCTTCTTCGCTGAGATCGCCAACGTGGTGCTGCACGGTTGGATCTGGTGCCGAACAAGCGGCGACGACGCGCTACGAGACGCCAAGTACCTCACCAAAATACAAACCGCCACCGCCATCACCGTCATCACAGGTAGAGACGGCGACCTCTGATGCTTTCATGTCGAAAGAAACACCAGCCGAAAACAGCGGAGGCGCAATCAAAATTATCGCAATTCGGATTGCAAGCGAGGAAGACACAATGGAAGAGATGCCTGTGGAAGAACTCGACTGGGGTTTGACAACTCAAAGGAGCCCTTCTTGGCTTTTAAGAAATTTGGCGTGGACGGGCTCAGAATCCTAGCTGTTGTGGAGGAGGGGCACACTTTAGCCACAGGAAAAGAATGGCGCGGATTGTTTCCTGATCCCCTCAGCTTCTGTCATACGCAAAACTCTCACTCCTAATGTTCACCCAACTCCCACCAAGAAAGAAAAAAAAACAACACACACACACAGACACACACACCGTCATGCAAAATGAATCTGGTTCAAGGTTCGTTGCTTTGTACAATGGTTGGTGTGTGCAAAGTCGCGGTCACAAGAGACCTGGAGTTGGGTGATTCTTAATTTTGTAGTGAAAAGAAATTCACTGAGATGTTGTACCGCTGTTGTTGAGCAACCAAACCATTTTCTCCTCACTATAGATTCCTCGTTTTGCAGGAATCCTGATGGTGACGGTTTCTCTCACGTGGGCGTTGGGCTGGTACCTGGACCCGATGTGGCTGCCGAACCCGCAGTTCAACTACCTGTACGGCTCGTACGGCCTGGCCGTCATTTCGGCCTTCTTCTCCGTGTTCGCCACGATCGCGGAGCTGACGTACGTGATGATCGTGCGGCAGGAGATGCGGGAGCCGCCGCGCTCCGTACCGCTCTCCGCCGTCTACGTGCCCGCCAGCTCCAAAGCAGACTCCACGTTCTGAACCGTCGACTCAAAGCGACGTCGTCTGCTTTGAAAAATGTTCATAAACTTTCGTGTTGCAAATATTTTCTACTGTTCACTGCGTGAGACAAGGGACTCTGAAACACATCTGTCTGTTTCAAGTAATGTTCAAAGAGATAGAAGAAAAATTTTGCTGAGGATTTCAAATCATCGCAATAAACCTTCAGCTTGAATACGAGATTTTGTTTCATCAGCTGAATGCTCTGAATGGCGTCACAAGAAAGATTTTTCCTCGGCTTCGAAGATCGCGTTGATCGTGACTGACATCAAAGTGCTCACAAAATGAATCACTTCGTGTTGCAAATTCAGCAACAAACGAAACGGTTTCGTATTCATGACAGCGCCTCTGTATTTCCTTTCATAAATAGCCTCTTTATTCGAAGAATGGCAATTTGTTCACGACGGATCACTCAAAGGAAAGATGAATGCGCTCGGATTTAACAATTTACATTTCGGAAAATAACACTCATGAAGGCATCACAAAACAAGACAAAGCAAAACAACAACAACAAAAACCCTGGATGATCGGATCTGTCAAAATTAATCAATTTTCTTTTGGAAGTACGCGTTGCCAAGGGTCGAAGTTCTTCAGGCTGTGGTGTGCCAACCAATGTGCCACCTCTCAATCGGGACGAACTGCAGCTTGATCCTGACAAAATACCAAAAACTCTGACACTTATCAGGAACACAGCTGTCGATGGAGAATTGAGCACTTCCTGACAAAACAAACCACCGGTAAAAAGCCAATAACTCTTCCTTGAAGGAAAGGGCGTTTGCGGAGTCCAAAACAGTGCAGCAAGGTCTCGTGCTTGAGGGTCAATGACCGTTCTCACCTGTCATACGGGAGTGTCAGCTGTTCGTGCACGAAGTCCAGAATTTTTTTGGCGTAACCAGGGTTGTTTTCTGGGCTGTAGACATCGAAGCTGGAAATGACGATGGTTATCGCTGGCTCCGTAGTTCCAGCCACACAAGTGCGAACATTGGTGTTCAAATGCATCGCCACAGCCTGCATGCAGAAAGGAACAAGAGGATTGGTTATTACGGTTTGATGAACACGAGTTGGCGATCCACCCGGGAGGGCTGATGATGTGAGGCTCTGTTCTCCTTTTGATGAGGCATTGCCTTTCAATTAAGAAATTCATGACAAAGATGATTTTATCAGAAAAACACAAATGTTTTTCGACCCAACAATGCATTTCAGATGAGCGGAAGCAGGACCTGATTTTGAAACACAACTGAAAAGGTGTGCCATGGTGCCTGAACAATATCGTGCACAACGAAGAGGTCAGAGCAAAATACTTTCCTGTGGTCCAGAAGAGATCATTGATGCACTCAATCCACCACCTCCGCGATACAACACGCAAACACAAGAAAAGCAAGTCGTGCAAAAATTGTATTCGAACCTGGATGGTTTTGCCTGGATATGTGTCCGCAATTAGCTGCGAGAACTTGGCGAGGAACTCATCCGGTACACTCGCATCCGAAAGGTTCGTGTGGATTGTGCAAATAGGCATCTTCACAAGGAACGAGAAGCCGCGTTCTTCCTGGCAGGATGGTGGGAATGTCCTTCGATGTGCGGACTTTTTTGTGGGTCAAACTTGTTTGCTTGTCAGATTTTGAAGTGGTGTTATCAAACTCGTTGTCTGCATGGTATATAATGCCTCTCAGTGACCCAAAAGCATATTGTGGTCACGAATAAATATCCAAACCTTGAATGTGGAATAACAAAGACTGATTCATTGTGGACGCTTTCGCAATGTTTCTTTCACAGTTTTATTTCAAATACAGAGAAAATAAACGATAAATGTACCCAACGACGTTGTATCCAATGGCACGGACTGCAGCCTTGCAAACACCGAAGTGCGGCAAGCAAATCACTGTGATGGCACCCTCCCTCGATTCATGCATGCAGAACCAAAATCCTGCAGCAGCTGCCTGGGAGGGGCCCATCACAGGCTTCTCGTGCGTCCCGTAACATGCAGTCTGGGCAGAAAAGGATATCCAGGCGACAAGCACGGAATGAAAGAAACAACAAAGCACAAAGTTCCTTTGCGTTTGATCATTCTTGTTTTTCCACGGGCAACAGGAGTGTCCACGAACAAGACTTCTTAAAAGCGAAACGTTCCGAACCTCACATATATCATCAAACTGCCACCAGGTCCAACGCCTGGCTTTTCACTCAGTACAAACACACACACACACACACACGTACATAAAACACACACATACACATAAAACACGCACACACACACACACACTCACGATAAAATAGAGGGGCACAGAACATCCAGAAATTTCGGTTCATTTCCTGTTTTGTTCAAGTCACCTACCATGCCAAAAGAGTAAAAATACAGATGTTTTTCAGTCAGTCTTAATTTTGAATCCCTTTGAGTTGGGAATTTCATTCAGGGCTCGTTACAGTGTAACCTCCGGCAAACAGACTTCAGTGGAAATTATCTTCAGCCAAGTTTGGGGGCAAGAAATGTTCTGGTCAGAAAAGAAAACCCATGCAGCTGCACGCAGATTGAAATTTTACCACAGCACAATATCACGGCTTGTTTGGATCGATGAACTTTGTGCAAGGCATCCTGACTGTCCTGACCTTGTCCGACTTTGCATTGCAAATCGCATTGAGGTGCCCACTCTGCACGTTTTTACCTGTATAGTGTTGTCTGTGAAAAATCTGTTGGATTGGCAAAAACATGTACGTGCAACTTCTCATGTTTCAAACGGAAGCCAAAGCTGACGCTTTTTCTTGCTGTGTCTTCGGTGGACGAAACTGCGTGGAGAATTTTGCTCTAGGTCTTCAATCCAACATGCCAGTATTCAATTGGATTGAACAGCAGTGTGATCCTGGAAACAGAACAAAAACAGGAATCTTATTATATGTGGTGGAGAGTGTGTGTGTCAATAAATCCATTTCCAGAGCAAGTTCTTCACCTCTGATGCGGAACGTTGAGTTGGTCGCAGAGGAAATCGAGGATCTTGTTGGCGTAGGTCGGATTCTTGTCAGGACTAAAGACATTGATGCTGGAGATTTCGATGCAAACGACTGGATCGGTGGTCCCTGCTTTGCTCATTCTCACGTTGGTGTGCATCGCCAGCGTCACTCTCTGCAAGACGCAAAAGAGGCAAGGAGAACCGTGTGAATAAAACATTCAACCATATGGACGGGAGTCCAGTGAGTACCATACCGTGTCGCCAAGGACTCTGCTGTCAGAAAGACAGCACCCAACGTGTACAGTTTCACAGAACCGAGTTGCTCGTAGACAAGTGGAAATTGTTGGGGTTCCTTGGTTTGCGAGCCCACAATATTCCCCACCGTGGAGCCACCACCGCTACGTGTACCCACTTCCGGTATTGTGGAATCGCAAAATGCACCAAAGTTAAATTCATACCTCGATAGGCTTTCCCAAGGCATCTGCAACGACTCTCGGAAACTCAGTCAGAAAAGCGTCTGGAATATCAGCACCTGATTTGTTCGTTCTGAGCGTACACACAGGCATCTTGATCCTGTTTTGTGATGAGTCCCAACTTCCTTGCACGAACAAATTTGTGTCCATAAAGGGACAAAACAGCTGTGGCCTATTTTCTGCTCTGCTTCATGTGATCACACAGTCGGTCAAACACATGCACGGGGCGTCACATTTTTGCAACAAAATGAACACAAATGCCTTCATTTCAAACCCAATTGTGAGTGAACGAAACAACAGGCACAAGAGAACGTATTCCGATCAGAAATAATACCCTTTATTCAATCGTACACGCTTCGCAATACACAGGTCCATGCAACAAACATGTGCAAAAACAAAAACGACTCGCTCGCAAAAACAGAAAGGATTGCGAAGTCGATCGCAACAAACACACCTCATTCAACTTCAGAATTCAAAGTTGTGAGCAAAAGGACTTGACTGTTCCACCACTTGGTGGGACAGTGTTCTTTCGGGAAGTTGTTCCGGTGAGCTGGTGCCATGCTCAACAAGTCGTTTTGAGAAGAGGACTTTTTGGATCATCCGAATCGTAGTCTGAGATAGTCTCCTTTGGCTTTATTTTTCTCTTGTTTTTTAATCGAATACTGTTGCTTATTTCCAACGCTGGTTGAGAAGAACTTCGTGGAATTGGCTGAAACAAGACATAAATCAATCAACCTGAGTTCGTTAGGCGACAAAGACAGCAATGCCGTCCAGCGCGGGGGCAATCCGGGATCTTCCGTAAAACTCCGCGTATAACTCGCACCCGCATGTTTGACTCCCAAAATCAGGTACAAAATTTTTCCCACATATTTTTCTACATACATATTTACAAGACATTTTTCTCAAAATAATACATTTGTTCTTTATCAATGATTTATCAGACCAAAAAGTAAGCAACTTACAAGTTTCAGAACTATTTGACCCTTGAAAATTCTTCTGGCATCATTTTCTACCTCTGAGGGTCAGATATTGGTTGAGACTAGAAAAGGCAATTCCCCTCGGAAAAGTCGCACCCCTACTTTTCATATCAGAAACTGCATGGTACAAAAAGTGCGACTTATACGCGGGGTTTTACGGCAATACGTAATTCACTTGGTGTCTCCACGAGGACAGTGCTTACTGCGTATTTTTTCAAGCTGGTGTTGGTGCCCAAGACGGAGTGTGCTCGCGAGAAGGACTGGAGATGGTCCTTGGCGAGGATGATCTTCCTCTCGGTGTCTGTGTAGATGTCCTTCTCGTCGAGGATCTCCTCCTGCAGCAGCTCCTCGATGACGTCCTCCAGCGTGATGATCCCCGTCACCTCCTGCGGTGAAGAACAAGCCACTTTGAAGGGCTTGTCGAGTTCTGAAAGGGTTTTCGAATGCCATTTCGCACAGGTTGCCCTCTTCATCGAAGAAATGAGGACACGGCAAAGTGCGGCAGCATCGTGTCCTATGTGAAGAAATCCTTGATCCATCTGCACTTCTGGCCAGAAAGCATTGTGGCCAGAGCTTTCATTTTAACGCAACAAAGTTTTCACCTCCTTGTTTGAATCCTGGTACAGCCCGTCCGGCATCTTCACAGTTTTAGTGACCACGGACAAGTGACCTGCAAGAGAAGAGAGGTGGAGGCTAAATGGTAATGTTCTTTCAGTATTCAACTGAATTTTGTCATTGTTTCCTGATGTCCATGTTCTCACTTTTTCCAGTCTGGAAGTGGTTGAGGAGGTCAAAGAGAGGCATGGTCTCCGGAACATAATTCACTCTTCTAAAACACACGGAGTCGTGCAGCAGCGACTTGATCGGGATGGCTTGGTCTGGGTCCAGAGTGATCAACATTTTGACAAGGAGCACTCCGACTACGTTTTTCTTGTTCCCGTCGTACACTGGGACTCTCGAGTGGGATTCTTTCAACAGCTGAAACGAATGCTGGCTGTTCATAAATGGAAAACTGTTCTGTTCCAACAAGCAAAATCATTCGGAGTCAGCAGAGAGTGCGAACCCCATGCTCAGCGTTGCCTTTTCTGTTTTACGCAGAGCGATACGTCAGAAAATTTGGCCACCACTGACAAATGCCTCATGAGAACCTACCAACTCCATGGTGTTGTTGTCCAACTTGGAATGTTTGTCCAACATAAACACTTTGTCAATGGAGATCATGGCATCTGCGACGCACTTGTCTCTCATCTCCAGAGCTCCCTGCACGGAAACATTTTGAAGGGGAATCTCAGTTCCCAGTGTTCTTCCGAACGGTTTTCGAAAAAAAACGAAAGAGAAAGCTTGACCACCACACGCATTGGAAAGCACAAACCTTGATGATGAGGACCTCGTCCAGCGTAAGAGGACTGTCGTCATCTCCAAAGCCCGGTTGAGACGGACCGTGCATGCCAACCAGTGCTTTCAACTCCCCCCTCCTGCAAACAAATCCGGTCAAATTTGCTGCATCTGAAGAACAAGTGAAGAACCTGATGTGAGTGAACTGCAATGTCCTGTGGTTGTGTGGTGAATTTATGTTCGGGGTTCACTGACCTGAGGTATTTGTATTCCTCTTTTCCCAACAGGCAGTCAAGAACTTTGGACAGCGGCCAGGCAATCACGAAGAACACCACCATCAGGGCGTACACGACTCTGAAAGACCGCACTGTTGCCTTTCTGATGCCGGAAACGCCAATTTTCAGAAAGAAAAGCATGACATAATCGTACGCACAGCTATGACTCCAACGGGAAAGAACTTTGCAACACCCAAGCCCTCGAACTTTTGCACAAGATTCTTTGGAGAGACACTCCGAGAAATAGTTGGTCCGAATGCCTTCAATTTGACTGCGGATGAAATGTTTGTCAAACTTACGGGATCAAAGTCGCCCCGATCTTGAGACCATATCTTGAGCATAGTGCTTGTGGAAACACCCTGAAACGAAAAGAAGCCATTTCTGAAATTCTGCTTCGGATGTTTAACCCAACAGTTTCTTGCCGGTTTCATTGACAGACAAAACACGTTGTTCAGAGCAAACTTCAGGTTCAGTGGTCAGTCGAACAAGTTACAGCTGAAACAACCCAAGATGATGCCACACAGGTTGCACTTACTCTCCGAACAACAAAACTGCTGTCACTGATATGAGGATGGCAGTGACGGGATCTGTGATTCTGTCCAGGAAGATTGGCATGGCCTCCACGGCACAAGCGTTCGCCAAAAGCAGTGTCACAAGCAGCAGATGGTGTTTTTTGATGACTGGTAAGATTTTCTTCGCGTTTTCTTTTTCTTTGGGACTCCCTGCTTCTGTGTACACTTTCAGCTGCATGATGTCCAAGGAGAGAAGACCCAGCGTCAGTCCGGAGCACAGTCCTACATGTTGAAAAGACGTTGCAAAGTTTCCACCCTTTCACTGACTTTGCTAACCGAGATGCACATGCAGTAGTGCACAGAGTTGAGATCGCAGGGTCAAAGTCCGTACTTTTCGGTGGAATCCAACTCCACCAAATGGAAATTGAGATTTTCAACCTGAGTGTGAGTGATTATCTTGACTTGGGACAAAATTTGCAATCACCACCCTGAGCATAAAAACAGAGGGCATGTACCTGCGAAGAGCACGAGGAATACGTAAACGCCCAGGTAGACCCAGAACTCCCAGTCGTTGATTCCGAGCGGCGGCTCCGGGATGGCAAAGATGCGTTCCCCGCACAAGACTCGGTCCCCGGGCAGCACCTCGCACTGCACCGTCTCCGGTGCCTCTGTTGCCGCAGCCACAGCCAGCGATCCGTCCCACAGATACATGGTTCCGGGATGTTTACTGTTCGTCTTGGTGTGGCATCGGTTGTTGAGAACATGTAGACACCCCACTCCAGGTTTTGAGCACTTGGTTGGTTCTCTGTTCCACAACTCTCAAGACACGCGTCAAAGCGTCACACCTGCAGAAAAAAATGTGAATGAGAAAAACATTCACTGTCAGATGAGTCACCGAGTACAAAGAGGTGAGGGTGCCAACAGACTCATTCCTACACGCGTTTGTTGTCCTTCCATTTTGCGCTCTTAATTCCTGTCTGTGTCCTTTTGTCTGGCAAACTTTCAAAGTGATTTGAACCCGCACCTGAAGCAGATCTGTTTTCGACTGGATCGATTTCGTTTTGGCTTTTTCCGCAATTCACACTGTCAAGTGTAAAAATCACGGACATGTCCAATCTGGATTTGGCACCTGACACCGATCGAGGAGTCGCTCCATCTTGGAACAGTCATGAAATGCTCGCAGAACAGATGAGCACGATGTTATTTTATCTGGCGCCGGTTCAGGTTATTGTTGTGGGGTTTCCAGCAGAAACGTTTCTCTTGTTGAGATCGTGTCAAGTTTTTGGAAGCTTTGCTCATTTATCATAAAATACGATAAACCTGTATAGCCTGCAGTTTAACTTTAATGAGCAGTAAACCACTCTCGCCATGAGACGATTGTAAATCTGCTATGGCACTGTTGTCCTCGAAATCTTAAACAAACTAAGGATCTGCTGCCTGATCCCTTTCCTTTCATGAATGCTGTCTCGAAATTTCACTCCACATGCACGGGACATTCATGTTCTTGCGTCCTGAAGATCCAGGATCGACAGCGAGAATTAAGACGTCGTGTGTCACAAGCAAGCATGCAAACTTGCAGGGCCTTCAATTGGCCTGCAGATCTCGTGCGAGTTGTGACGATTTTTGCATTGCTTGAACCATATTGCCTTCTTTTGGATCTGCGTTCAGAATCTCTTGCGTCTGAGCTAGGAGTTGGTCCTCTGACAGCTGCAGATAAACCAGATCTCACTGAGGGTGTACGAACGTGCAAAAACGCGCCCATGTCTCGAAATTGAGCTCAAACGAAGGAGTGCGTCTGACACTGCATGTGTGCACTCGTAGACATCATTTCATTTGCACGCACGGCGGCGGAGATTTCTTTCGTGTTCCTTTTGGAGTGCAAATCGAAAAAGATCCGACCCAAGTCGAGCCCCTTTCTGTTTGAGTTGTCACATGTGCAAACAGTTTCAAAGTAAGCAGGTATTTTTCCACCACTGAACACGGAACCCGTGTCGTATGCAAACTGTTCTAAACCAACCTCCTTGAAAAGTTCCATCCCTTATAATATAATTAATTCTTCTTCGCCGCGCAATATCCATGCACAATTCGTTTGCACGTGTGGATCGAAGAAACTTGTTTTCGATCGAGTCCACGAATTGCTCTTGATTTGTTACGCTCTAGATTCTCTTTTGCCCTAGCTCACCAAACATTTTGTGTCACATGCGAAGTACGTATGGAGATAATGGCCCAGAGCCCTTCGTTTCGTATATATAGGTTGCAATTGTTGATTTACGGCAGGTCAATCCAAATCTACACTGCGCATCTACTCGATCGATCTTTTATCGCAGTGCATCAGTATCTGTGTACAGTATCACTGATCATTTGTAAGTGAAGGACACGCAACTGTGGTCTGCTCGTGTGCGCGGTCTCCTTTGGCTTGTCTCGCACGCAAGACGCTCACAACACTCAAGATGCGAGAAAATACGCTCGTATACGAGAGATCGAACATAAAATACGTGTTACCGCCAATGCGTTTGACTTTTTGTTCACAACTTTTATTGAAAAAAAGACATCTTTGCTTCAGCAAGATGACAAAGATAAACGATATCACAGAGAGGGGAACAAGCAAAATCAGGCGCAATCAGAGATAGCAAGCAAGTCTTTCGCGTCAACCGAACAAGTCCATTCGATTTCAAGTCTTGTTTTCAAGCACACAACGAATGGTTGGAGAAACTTCAAGTTTCCCTGGTGGAACCATTGCAGCTACAACATTGTCAGTGGTCGCGTGCAAGCGCCAGTTATAGCGAATCTTTTCCTATTTTTCATGGCTTTTTCGTTTGCATAGCAACTGAACATTGGGTCGGCACCACTTCTTGGTGAAACACGCTGTGCCTTTTCGCGTTCTAACGCACACAGCGGCGTCCATTATGAGTTCGAGGCTGAAAGCGTGGGCAGCTTTGCACGACGCAAAAGAACACGCGAGTACGAGTGTTTGTGTGAGGCTTGCCAAAACAAAGCCACGCAAAGCGATTAATTGTCAGCGAATTCTGCATCACTCGATGCCGAACCCCTCGGCGTTCTGGATGGCGATGATGAGCTTCTGCTTCAGGGCCTTCTTGCTCTTGTAGGCCGGCAGAACCAACTGATTGAAGCACGTGTGCGCCATTGGCAACCTGAAATTCACACAAAATACTGGGTCGGTCCTCAAAAGGAGCCGAAGTCCGCTTTTAACATTCGTTCCAAATTGCTTTTCGACCCGATGGTCACACTGCTGTCAGACTGAACACTCACATGTCGATGTTGTCCACCTTGGTGATCTTGAACTGCATCTCGCTCATCCCTCCGATCGGAATGCGATCACTGCCCGTCGTGAAGAAGAGGAATTTTTTCTGCAATGCCTGCGACATCCCCAGCATAGCCTCCCAAAACATTCTGAAAGAAGAGATCGGACATCAGAAAGCGCGCGAACGCGATCGATACGCTTGGTCTTCCTGCCAGGCAGACTGGTCCTGGGGGAGGAGGGATGAGGACCCACTGGTTTTTGGTTCCGCCCATCCACAGGAAGGACCTACACTGGCAGGTAATGCAGGGCACAGCGGATCAGGCCTTCCCAGTGCGAGCTGTCTTGTATGCCCTTTGGTGGGACCCATGGTGGCAGGTCCGGGGGCAGGAAGACCAACCCAGTCGGTCCTCCCCCCAGGACCTGCCCTGTCATTCAGAACACCATCGTATAGTGATCTGCACAAAGCGCGCTTCACCGCCAAGGCGATTTTTTACGAGACGATTTTCGCACGCATTCACAAGCAAAATTTTAACGTGTTTGCATCATCTTCGTCACCAACAGCGAAGTGCAGATCTATTTTATCAACTTGTTATTTCTGAAACAGGGACATTTCCACACTGGTTCCCGGTGAGCACAAATCGAACGTCGACGTACTTGACGGTGGGATCTTTCGATGAGTATCCGTCATACACTGTCACTTTCTTGAGTGCAGCCATGTTCAACGTCGGATTGCCACAAACCAACATTTCCACTTCTTCCGGCCTCAGCATCTGAAACCCCAGTCACAATCGATGATGAAAACGCCAAAGCTTTTCAGGAATCAATGCTGTCGTTCCTTCTCATGCCTGCAGAATTGTGAAATTGTGAGCATGGATTCGAATTTACGTACACACACGGACACGAAGTGTTTGGTGAACAACCATGGATTACCACACAACTTACAATGAGTGCATTGGACGCACAGACACTGTGGAAACCGTGGTAGAACGCCTGGAACTGCGGGTAGATGGACTTGTTCAGAACAAACTCCACGTACAGGTTCACGTACTCTGAAAATTATGGTTGTGAAAATCTGACCACTAAAAAGAGAACACGCGTCACTGCAGCACTGCAGACTCGTGTGCTGTGGTCTCCACCAATGGACAACCACACAAGACTCCACGTAAGGCATTGTGGAAAAACAGAAGCTTTGACGTGAAATTTTGTCATCCTTCAGGCTCCAGTCAAATGAAATTTTGAGAGCAGAGCAGGTGGCCGAAAGAGTTTGTACGTGTTTTGTAACTTTTTTTGTTATTTCTGCGACACTGTGCACGGCAGAAAGACATCTTAAACATGACCCATGCATCTGCTGCTTCAACACGGTCATTTGAAAGTTCATCTGATGTTTTGACCCTTGACATAGTCAGGCAATGCAAAAGTGCCGGCGCAGGAGCCACATGTGCTCGTAAACCTTGCAATTGACGAGTGCCTCACAGAGTCCCTTTCTGCGTGCGAACAGAACCGTGCTGCTGTGCGTACCTTTCCTATTTTTGTTGGTGACAGGTACGGTGCTGCCATTTGTCTTTAAGTCTTGTACTTTCGTTTGTCCAAGTTCGTCGTATGAAATCTACAACAGTGCAACGTGTGTGTGCCTGACAAGTGCGCAAAAACAAGACCTCCGTGAGACGTGCTGCATTTTCCACCCTTGCTGTTGCGATGCAATTTACTGCAATGTCTTTTGTGAATTCTGAACTGATCCTCTTCCTCCGATAATGTCCGCCTCACCTGGAAGGTCAGACAGAAGTCGTTCTCCACATCGCCCTCGTAGTCGAGAAGCTCCTGGAGACCGTGCGCCACGTCCTGAACAGCGGACAGCGCAAAATACATCAACTCACAGAAATAACACAGAAGCAAGAAAATAAGCTTCTCTTGGTTCTGGACCGTTGGCAGAATTTCTGGACGATTTTACCAAGTCTTGCGTTCCGACAACAAAGGCTCGGCGGTGACATACAAAGCCTTCATTGAAACTCCAAATTTATTGAACAACTCCAAAACGGCCATGACCGCGAACAAGTGTTGCGAATTAACGCCCATGCATGCAGAAAGAGAAATCAGAAGTCTGAACTGCGTGTTTGAGCACTCGCAATTGTCACAATCTGTGGACAATTTTGACCTTGTCTTTCAGCGCTGTCAATGGTTTTAACAAAGTCCAGTACTCACCGGTACCGTTTGCGCCAGGTCATGGAGAGTGAGGCTCGCCACCCCGACCGCCGCCTTCGGGTTGTTGTAAGGGACCACGGCCGGGCTCAGCAGCTTCTTGTAGCAACACGGAGGGAACCGAATGTCCAGGATGATGCTGTTGTAGACAGCCAGTCCCATCAACTGAACCAGACTCAAGGACAAGCTGCGGTTGAACTGGTGCCATGTTTATGAAATGACTGTTTCATCGATAAACATGAACTAAAACTCGGTGGCGGCGTCCTTCGTATCAAAAGGATACAACCCCAACCAGATTGAACTCCTGGTAATTCTCGCACTGGGCAGAGCTGAACCAATAAGCCTTCGCTTTCTGTTCGTACGTGAACATGCCTGCGCAACAAAAATATATATCTACCAAGTCAGTTGGTGCCAAGTCGCTTTGTTCAACCGCACGCATCACTCAAAAAGCAAAAATTACGGTACACTTGCCGTAGTCGGGTTGAAAAATCTGTCTGATGAGGAGCAGGAACCACTCCTTCGTCAGGCCGCCCATGTCCAGCCCTGGCTCTCCAGCAAAAGTCACCTTCAGCTTCTTCTTCAAGTCATGCTGCTTTCTGGCAACCTGCACGACAACGTGTCTTCTCGGCCTCTCTGGTTTTCAACAATTCGCCTGTGAAATGTCTGTCACGCACGCTGCGACAATCCAATCTCAACCGACTCACTCACCTCGTTCAGTGAATCAGACACAAGGTTTGATCGCCTGACAGTCAGATTTAGAAACAGCATTCCCATGTCAGGCAATTGCCGTCGCTGAACTTTGGCCACCAGACTTCTCTGCAAATGAAGCCTCAATTTGCCTTACCTTTGCATTAACTTCGTGCAGTTTGTACCATCCAGGCTGGTTACGGCTCTGGTGCATGGTGGCAAAGAACCAAACCAAAAGTCGAAATGAGGCATGGAGAAGGACCTCGGAGACCTACCCTTGCCATGATGATCATCTGCTGCTCCGAGTCCCTTTGCAAGATATTCCTCTTGGCAGCTATACTCAGCACAAATGGATATTGACAAAAGCTGAATCTGCGAAAAAAACAGCACACAACACCACTTCAGTGTTGTAAGGAGAATGTACGTAGATTTGCCCAAAACGAATAATTTCGGGTTCAATCTTCAGGCTATTTGCAAGCCACATTGAAAAGTTATTTGATTACCCTGGATGCGCGGTTGGGTTCTGCCAAGTGTAATATTCGGCCATCAAGTCCAGATGGTCCAGCGAGCTATTGTAGAAGTCCATGAAGGAGACCAGTGTGGGGCTGCACAGGTTGTTCGTCGCATCTGTATCACACAAGAACAAACACCTGAACCCTGTTGTGACGCGCTGAAAGGCACATCTTTGGAACCGGACACCTCCTCTTGTCTCTTTCTCGACATACCGGACCCAAGAGAACCTTGCACACGGACTCACTGAGCAGGGCGAGGACCTTGGTGGCGGACGGTATCCACCACGTGCACTTGGACATGGGCGGAAGGTCCTGTGGCTTCGTCGGGAACAGGCGACACGACACGAAGCTCTGCAGCCTGGACACGAGCGACTTGAACCGCCCAGACTCCAGCCTTGAAAGAGATGAAGATTCAAGCTCCACCGCACCAGACTTGGACAGGCGCAGAATTGAACATGATTCACACAAAAGAATTGTACGACAAGCTGACGAGTAATTCCACTGAAAACAGCACGCACACTTCAGCAGCAGCTCAATCTCATTGTGCAAATTTACACATGTCTCAAACAACGCGGTCGCGCCGTTGTGGGCAAACTGCCCGTTATATTCGCGATTCAAACAGGACAGCGATTCTTTTCGCGGGCTCTCATAGTTGAGCTGCTGCAGAATTCCACAAACGTTTCAGCATTTGTCTGAATTAGCGAGCACCTTTCACACTGTTCAAATTTTGAGCCACCGCAGAACTTTTTGAAATCTATATGCAAAAAGTTTTGGACCAGGTCATGCTCCGATTTTGTCCAAGGCTGCAGGATGTATGAGAACTCTGAACAGATCTGAACATGTAGAAAGTGGAAAACTACGTGGAGTTCAGCTGTCTGAAATTGGGCCACTCTTCCAAGACCCAAGGAAACCTCGGAATCCGCGTCATCTGACACAACAATCAATTCATTTTTAACGGTGTCAAGTGGCTTGTTGAGGCCGTTTGCAGAAAGAAATCGAAGACTGACCGTGTAAACCAACGAACAAGTTGATGGTGGTCTTGGTCATGCAGGGCAGAAATCTGCCTCAACAAATGTGCAAATATAACGTAGGTTGTGCTGCTGTTGAACTGTGGATTCTGGAAAAAAGAAAGCAGAGCCTTGAACACAGGCACATTGCGCTGCGAAGGCAGGTCCAGGGGGGCTGGGACCAACCAGTCTCAGGGTCAGAACCTGCATACAATTGGGTAAGTCCTGCTCTGCCCTTGGGCATCAGGGAAGAACACAACACAGGCTTGCCTGCATGACATGTCGTACTTTCAATCAACCAGCAAGTTTGTTGTAGCATTGCATTTTCCATGTTGCAGCTGCAAATTTGCACACCTGCACAATTCCATTTTTGGCAAGGTAAATAAAACAGAAGCAATTGCTAATTTTGGTCCCAGAGCCCACGGCGGGAAACACTGTCAGTCCTCAATTGAGCGTGCAGCTTTTTCCAGCCCGCGTAATGACAAACATCACTTTGCAGACGTTTCGTTCCGCACAACGAAAAGGTTTAGTTTTTGCCCCAACACTTACTTGAATCAAAATCAAGTACGCTCGCAAGTCATCTTTGGTGTGTGGCCTGAAACAAGAGTCGGGATGATTCTGTCAGACATTCACACAGTTGTTCATCATAGCTCACAAGGTTCGAAATTCAATTCTGCGGTACATGTTGACTCTGAATCAAGCTCTACTACGAGTGTTGCTCAATAACTGCACAGAAATTCTTCAAATCTTATCTCTCATTCGTCCGGCTCTTTTGAGAACCGAGGCTGCACCTCATTTGGTACAGAGATTGGCAGGTTCGAGATATCAATCACCCCAACATGCACGGATCGCTGAAATCATTTTCTAGTGACTCGTACCGCTTGTCCTTGAGCAAGCTGTTGATGACAGCTTTGAGAACTCCTTTCTGGATGTCACTTGGCTGAAACAAACCACATCTGCCACAAATGGATTCACATCATATCAACGAAGATACACAAACAATTCGTCCTGTGTTTCTGTCCCGTGAGAACCAGCTCGTACACCGCATCACGATGTCTCTTGGTACGCAGAAGCAAACTCGCCCATGGTCTCACAGACCAACCAGTGCACGGGACGGATAGAGGAAACTGGCTTTACCGTTTCAAGCAACATGTCGTACACACTGTAGAGGTAATCGAATTTGACACTTGGATCATCAGTCGTGCTGATTTCACGCGATATGTCAACCTGCAAAAGACGGAATGGAGTGACAAGTTTGAAAACAGGAAACAGTTGAACAAGGCGACGTTACTCCTTCAGGTCCAGGTTTGAGCTGCTGGAGTCCGGCCTCACCGACCCACCCACCCCACATTATTGTCAGGACCCCAATCCGCCCAAAGTGAAAATCTTCTCCCTTTTCATGTCGTCCCCTGCAGGGGTTACGTATCCCCACTGCCTCGCACTCCTTGGCTATGTTGCACTGTACAGGCTCGCGCTTTCTCCTCCGTTCTTGTTGATATTTTTCTTTTCACTCCACAGGTTTGCAGACCACATCTAGCAAGCAAACTGGAGCTCAGGCACTTCAATTTGTACCAGCGATTCTGATATGATATCTGCAGACCAGTGTTCACCTTCACAGGTGCCTACGTCCAGTCACACCCGTGTGTCTTCTGTCCTCTGCACAAGCATGCACCTTCTAGAAACTGACAGACCAGATCCACCAGGGGCTCAAGATAGATTGTATGGACTCGGTATTTTATTGTTTTGTGCAACTAGGACCAAATCCACACGGAGTGAATATTTTTGTACCTGAATAAACCTTGACTGCATGAAGAACATAACCTGTAGAACTTCAGCAACATTTTGTGCGAATCCCATACACAACCCATGGCAGGGAACCAGTATTGAGGCATCTAAAGCTCTTGTCACAGCTGTGACACAGGCTTCTATGGATGTCTCTGAAACCGTGAAACCCGCCACACCAACCAGGTTCGTCAAGGATGGATTCAGGAGAGCTTCGGCTTGTTTCTCATGGTGAGAACTGCAAGCTCGTCATCGAATTTTTTTTTGAAGTAACTGGGGCTTTTTTGAGGCGTATAGTTGGAGGCAACGCGTGTCACCATTGTTTCTTCACCGTAAAATTACGTTGTCTCGGGACAATGACTCCTGAGCAACAAGCGATCAACATGCAGACATTTGAAGAGAGAGAACAAATTGATCCCACGCAAAGCCCTTCCTGCGCAACAGTCTGTGTTTTCCGCTGTTTGCCTTCAGGTGGATGCCGCTGCGGAATTGATCGTTATGCTCGCGACAAGATTCGTACATCATGTAGGATTAATCAATCCATAGCGTTGCGTGGGGGGCACAAATGAAAAATTCAACAGTTTCATTTCTCCCGAGGCAATTTGAGTACAGCTAATCTCGCGGATGCACTCATGAAACAACATAAAAACTCGTGTGCTGTACACAAATCAAAGAAAATGACAGCACTGAACGTGTAACAGATAGATATCTGGTTTCAGCGCAAAACAAAATCACTTCCAAGTACACATCATGGATGCAGTCAATCCAACAGGAGTTTTTCGCACGTCCTCAATGGGTCTCATTGTTTCTCTGCATGACTGACGCAACTCCGGTTGAAACAAGGCAGCGTCTCGTGTAAAAACGGTTGTGGAACGTCCGTTGCAGGTTTTGCATGGATTCAATAAATTGGGGGCTCTCTTTTTCTGAACCCAACGCCAAGATTATTTTTCATTCATGTCATTCGAACAGAAAAATTTCCTGGTCTGACATCTGACGAAGCCGAAGATGAAACAGGGGTTCTCGGAAATAATCCAGAAGGAGAAACTTCAGATGTTGTTTTACTTGTTGTCGAGACCGTGAAAACAAGAAGATTTATTTGTGCAGTTTACATCTCCACCAAAACTAACACCACAGCCACAGCTTATTTTGAGCATGTCCACCGGTTGCAATTGTGTTCTTGTCGTTGCAAACATGCATGAACGAAGAATACTTTGGCGTGCAACGGTTCACAGAAAAGTTGTTCAGGCTTTCAGTTTGCAATGGCGCGGGGAAGATTCGAGGCAGATTTGTACTGGACTTCGCTCGGTCCATACAGAGTTGTCAGTTGCACCAAGAGCCCCTGCGATGTGGAGAGGGTGTGATGCGCCTGAGTTGTTTAATTGATTGTCGATTTGTCGGTGCCCCTTCAAACTCGTGAAGTCCAATGTGCACTCACCCTGAAAGCAGCGTTGATTTCTACGAAGGAGTTGAACGTCGAGCTGAAGTAATCCGACATCTTGCGCCAGTCCTTCTCCACCTTTGCCTTCAACAGACTTTCCCTGCCAAAAGTACAACTGTCACTGAATATGCTGGACGCTGGTGCAGTGCACGGAATGAAACAAATGCAATGGAATGGCTCTGCAAAAAAGGCCAATTCAACAAAAAACATGACGTACATTTAAACGAGCGTACATGGATGAACGAGGGTCATTCCAGGCAGAAAGCGTTGTTCAAGCACGAATAGGGAAGCTGGGCAAACTCCGTTGGTTGTGGAGGCACTGGATCGAACCGCCTCATGATCTCTGATCCACAGTGTATGTGTGGGTAATACTAAAAGTCTTTTCCGTCATGTTCAGTGCTCGAACCGCTCTTGACTGCAGAGAACAATGCTTAGGCGGACAAGCACAAAGCCTGATCACAGCGAGGTGCTGAACATGACGGAAAAGACTTTTAGTATTACCCTCGTATGTGTGGGTGCATGTGTGTGTGCGCGTGTCACTTTTTGATTGTAAAACTCCGAATGACTCACGTGAGATCTCCGACGGTAATGTGTCTGAACTTGTAGTCTTCCAGTTTGATGATACTGTTGGCGGAAAACGTCCTGCCTCGACCAGAACCGGGTCTCCCGGACCGCACCCTGCCCGCCGATCTGGGACGGTCAGCGTTTCGAGGAGACACAACGGTTCCATCACCCGACACTGACACGTCGTTCGGTTCGTTCAGCGCTGTGGTCAAGCGTCCTTTAGAATCCTGAGTGATGGGTGGCAAATTTGTCGGGCGTCCGTGTGCCGATGAATTGGGTGTGGATGAATGACTAGAACTTTCTTGTGGACTCTCAGGGCTAGATCGTGTTGACGATGGTTCTCCATTTTTTCCTCCACGCTTGTTGGAACCCAGGTTGTGGAAGAAATTAGAAATGGCCTGCAGTCGTCTTCCAGATTTGTCATCTTTCTGAAATTCACGGGAAAGCATTTTCTTTCAATTTCTCATGAAGACGGCTTAATTGTTCGAAATTCACACGTGCATGACAACACCAACGTACGCGTGTAAACTTTCATCTCAAGTGGACCAGACAGACAGACAGACAGACAGACAGACAGACAGACAGACAGACAGACAGACAGACAGACAGACAGACAGACACTCGACAAGTATGCCTGCTGAGCGGGTGAAACATTCGCTGCTGCGTCCACCATCATCAAAAGAGGGGGGGGGGTGATGGTGGTCGAGGTGCCATGTGGTAGTGGGGGTGGATTTCGTGACAACTCGGAGACCTCGATCATGTGGGAGGGAGACGCCACCTCCGGAGACCTCGGTTGTTCGAGTGCTGTCTGCCAGGCGGATCCAGGGGTGAGACTCCAACCCTGGATGACCGACCAAGGACCGACACTCCTTGTGAAATGCCGGGGGCAGGGGGGTTCTGCTTGTGGCAAAAAATTAATTGAAGCAGCCCCGCAGAAGCTGGACACACATGCACACAACCACACTGCTCGTAGTCATGCACGAGAACTGTCGCCCGCTTCACAGAGGCAATCGATTTGATCGCGCGCCATATGTACGTATAATTTCAACACCAGGTTGGAGGGGAGAGGATTTTCTTCACGACACGAAAATGTTCAACACACTGCAGATCTACTATCATGTCACTCCTTCCTTCCTTCACAAGATTTGCTCAGGGAGGTGTCTGCCTCTCAAATTCTTGCCTGCACGAGGTCCGCACAATTTCGTATAGCGAAAACGGAATTTTTTGAAAAGCGTGTACGAATCGCCGCACTGATTTGTCCCGACGTTTTCTCCTTCTTGCCTTCTTACGAGGTCCAGTCATTTTCGTAATTCGTGGAATCTTCATGTTCTGCAGCCGGACTGAACTCGTACGTTGGTGCACAAGTTTGAAAATGTTCAATGCTGATATACGAGGCTGTTTCCACTTCTGCCGCGCGCTGCATGTTGATATCAACTCAAGCACTTGGCCTTCGCAAAAGGCATTTGACCGGTATTCAGGTCGCTCGAGTTCAAATTGG
>JAAUXT010108690.1_pt1 | contig 21131 bp, 10 predicted proteins | sample 7278171 | NCBI WGS metagenome assembly JAAUXT01 (sample SAMN14350112, study PRJNA611818) | marine sediment metagenome | isolation source: surface marine sediment (1.8m) | place: French Polynesia: Moorea | collected 2018-08 | reverse complement strand
TGGTGGACCCTCTGTGTGTTGTATTTGAGCATTCTCATGAACACGCACACACACACACGCACACACACTCACGAGCTGAGTTGGTGGACCCTCTGTGTGTTGTATTTGAGCGGCGTCAGCTGGTTGCGCAGACAGTGCAGCGCCTCCATGACCCTCCCGTCCTCCACCGACTCCAGGTACTTCTGCTCCAGCAGCAGGAAGCGCATCTTCTGCAGGCACGTCTGCAACACGTGTTCGTGGGCGATAATACAAACTCCACGCGACAAGCATCAGTTCAACAGACGAATGCGACTTTCATGCGTAGTAGCGTCTGAAGACCTCTCCAACCAAGAATAAACTTCAGTACTGCGTATCACGACCCTGTTGCCATGACGACAGGGTGAGTACTCACGAGTCCCGTTGCCATGGCGACAGGGTGAATACTCACGAGCATGCCCTGCGGACACTCGACGAGCGGCTTCAGCTCGTTCAGGTCCGAATCCGCCTGAAAAACACCACCAGGGGGCGTGAGATACGGACGCAAAGACGCACACGAGAAAGTGAACCACTGCGACAGGTGTGAAGACGGTTGGTTGCCAGGCAACTGTCACTGTGATGACCTCTGCGGAGCCCCTCCCTCCTTGCACTGCGTGTTTCCAGGCGAAGGTCTCAAGCCCACAACGCTGGTGAACAGCTGCGCATTTTGAATGGTCTGCCAGGTCATTGGTATTCATGACAAACGGGTTGTGTGTGCGCGTTCACATGCAGGGTGTGTGTGTGTGTGTGTGTGTGTGTGTGTGTGTGCGTGTGTGTGTGTGTGTGTGTGTTTGCATGGAAGGTGCACGTGATCATTTGTGTGTGTGTGTGTGTGTGCGTGTGTATGTGTGTGTGTTCTGTGTATGTGTGTGTGCTCTGTGTATGTGTGTGTGCTCTGTGTATGCATGTGTGCTCACCTTCTCCCACTCCCCGTTCATGACGTGTGTCCTGAACTTGGCCGCGGCCGGGTGCTCGAGCATACAGCCCGACTCCCTCATCAGCTGGTCCGCCGTGCGACTGTAATGCGAGAGACGAGCTGTTCAGCACAGAGCGCGAGAGGGGGGGGGGGGGCGAGACACAGTGACGGACGGTCAAGATCTTCTGGGGGAAGGAGGGAAAGGACCTGTCCAACGCGCGCGCGCGCGCGCGCGCGAGTGAGTGTGTGTGTGCGTGTGTGAGTGTGTGCGTGTGTCTCTGTCTGTGTGTGTGTGTGTGTGTGTGAACAAACCGTTCAGCAAAGAGTGGGAGGGGGGAACACAGTGACCGACGGTCAAAAGTGTGTGGAGTAGGGGGCAGAGGTGGACTGCCGACTCCAGTGGACCTGTCTCGCGCTGTAAGCAAGACCCACCAAAAGATATAAAATTTTCCCATTTCAAAGCACACAGAACGAAGGGCAAAATTTCGTTCGACAAGAGACGATCACTCTGTTGCAACACTGCACTGTCGCGTGTGTCGACGACACTTCATCTTTGACTTGTTCAGCGGCAAAAGGCCAACGTTCAATCACAAATGTTTTGTTGCTTGTTCGTGTCTATTTGGTGACTGTGTTCATATCCGAATGTTTGCCATTCTTTTGATGACAATCTTGTTTTACAACAGACTGTTTTCCATTTCTTGGTGCGTTTTGCAGCCAAATCTGACAGTGTCTGCTTCGTATCTTGCAAAACCGTTTTTGTCTTGCATTTTTGCATGCTGTGATTCGGACGTCACGCATGGCATCGCCAGTTGCGATTGACCCCTGGGCCGCATACGCACACCAAGGTCACATCGCACCACATTGGGTTTCACCCAGACAAAGTCGTGTGGCAATGGAGTGTGCGTAGATGTGTTCACACTGATGTTCTTACGCTGGATGGGTCCCAACCCCAACCACGCACTGGAATGTAAAAGCTGTGTGATGCACTGGCACACGCGGTGTGAATTGGGGGGGGGGGGGTCAGCCCTGCGGAGGTGCTGTCGTGTGGAAGATGTTGGATCTTCTCACACGTGCAATCCAGCTTTCAATGGTATGCTGAGTACCCAGAGGAGCTGCTTCAGCAGAGCTGTGCATGGCCAAAGCTACTCTCCAGGACCAGCACCCATACCAACAGACAATTTTTAAGCCATGGCACCACATTTCACCTACAGATTTGCACTTTTCTGGACTGAGTAAGAAACTAGCAAATGTTCACTTGCATTTTTACTCTCCCGCGCAGCCTGAGCCAGAACAACACCGTGGTGAAGCACGGAGTGCACGGACAGACCAACCTGGGCCACCCGCACTCAACCACACTACTCACTGCAGCCCGAGGTTCTGCAGATGCTGCCCGACGAGACGCACGATGTCGCGGTCCGTGTCGCTCATGTTGACGGCGGCGCCGCCCCCGCTGAGCGCCGCGGCCGACGGCGTCCCTCCCGGGGAGTCCGCCTCGCCGCCGCCGCCGCCGCCGTGCAGCACGCCGTTACTCGTGGGCGCTCCCTCCTCCCCGCCATTCTCTACCTGCAGGAGAGAGATGAGAGGTGTGCGTGGGTGGGTGAGAGGTGTGCGTGCGTGTCACGTCATTCAGTGGGTTCCATTCATTGGCCTTCTCAATGAGGACATCAGCCCTCCAGCCCAAACGGCACACACACACACACACACACACACACACACACATACCTGGCCTTCTGGAGTCGACTGCACACACACACGCACACACACACACACGTACCTGGCCAACTGGGTCAAACAATACACACACACACACACACACACACACACATGACCTTCAGGACAAAACTGCACACACACACACACACACACACACACACACACACACATGGCCTACTGGACGAAACTACACACACGCACTCACACACGCACACACACACGTAACTGCAGGCATCCGGTGGTCTGCATTGTGGGCGATGACAAACGCTGAAAACACAAAGAATAGAAAATTATGTGTCACTGTTTCACATGGGATGTTTCGTGCGATGCGTACGAGCAGTGTCCTTTGGTTTGAACGTGACACAAACGCATGCACTCAGCAGAGCACGCAAGATGTTTGTAACCCCCCGGCAAGGGTGAGACTTCAACTCTTTGGCAACATTTCCAGAAGTTATGTCATCTTTCATTCCCACCCATCCCAAATTTTCAGTCTGTTTCACATCTCGTGCGTCACACGCTGCATCTGTGTTACAGATTCCGAGAGAGATTTCTATTCTCGTGCAAGGACGGCACGTGATTTGCCTGGCAATCCGTGGGGAGATCATTAGTGTTGTGAACCACAATTCTCTTTCCGTTCAATTGCACTGCCTTCGACAAGATCGCGTTTTGTTGGACAAAATACCCGTGATGAACACACACCACAAAAGATCGCGGAACAAAAATGTTTGCGCCCCCCAAAGTTTGTTCAGGCCGCACCTCAACATGTTCCTGAGCACACGCACACAAAACTTACGTCATGCCCAATTTGAGATCAACATGATCAAATGGTTTGGGAACAAAGAACGGAAAGCCCAACAAAGCATCAGAATATAAAAGCATCAGAATTGTGGCGGGGCGACCAAAGTGCCCAATCTCAATTCCAGTGGCCATTCTCAAATTCTCAACCCAATTTGGGGATTTTTTTCTGGTTGCCGAGGGGAAAATGACGCTGGATTCGGCCCTGATCATGTTGTGGTGCTGCAGAACCGTTTGCAGCCACCTGTTGGTGCATTTCACCCCCAAACTCTCCCTCCCTTCAGTTCTGGGTCAAAATTCTCAAGATTTCTGCAGAGTTGCAGGCAAGATCTGATTTTTCCCCGAAATCCCCGCCTGGAGACGGGGTCGGGCTGCCTGACCCAGCCCCATTCAAACCCATAAAAGAAGAACGACACAAAAGCCAAAATGGCCTCGATTGGGGGTCCAATTTCACACTGCATTCGTCAAGCATTGCGTTGCTCCACAAACCAACAGGCACTGCGTAGACATTGCACCTGTTTGCTTGTGTAGGAACGCAAAGGATCTTGCTTTCAGTGCGAAACAAACAGAGAAAAGACACAAAGCAAAATGGCTTTCAGCGCGGAGATAAAAATTTTGAGGAAGGGGGCACCTGTTTTTTCCTCGGCGGAGATGGGAGACGCCCGTCTTCTGACTCGGACGAAGAGGCCAGAGTGACGGCGAGATCTCCAGCTTTGCTCTGCTCTACTCCCGGCTTCAGTTACCCCCGCTATCCGTCCCAATTCACCGGCAAAAAGCGAGGATTTTCTTCGCGGAGTGGCTGACACTTTTCCCAGCTGTGAGCCTTGTTTGGATCGAGCTGTGACGTCACGAGCGGAAGTTGCAGGTCACGGGGGTCAAGGACGCTGGAATTGATAAGTTGACGCGCAAACTGCGCGCATGGATTTGTGCGCGTGAACTATGCGCGTGTGTGATGGTTTTGTTTTGCCAGCTTCGACACCAGATCTTTGTGCACAAAAATGAAGGAAAATTTGTTGCACCTAAGTGGACGGCCAGACAGTTCATTCTTGTTCCACTTTGGTGTGTTGTTTTGTGGCTGACAAATCGGTGCTGCGTCAAACGAAGAGGCACGAGCAAGTCACCTCAGAAGGTGTCATGAACCCCCCCCCCAACACACACACACACACACACACACACACACCTCCACAGAAACATTCGCTGTTATCAGCTACTTCGATACTGGGAAGATCGTGTCTCCTTTGCATCTTGGAATTTGAGGGCCGCGAATATGAAGGTCGTGCTGGTTTGGCGCCTGTCAACATTGACAAGTGTTCTTGTTGTCAAGTGGAAGTCCCATGTAAATTCCGTCGCGTCCGTGCCTTGAGCTCCTTCGAGGTCAAATCAGTCAGGCCCATTGACTTGTTTGTGTTGGACGCAATGCATGGTTCCGGTACTTCACACACACACACACACACACACACACACACACACACACACACACACACACACACACAGAGTGAAAACGCAGCTTGCCAATGTGATCGGCGAGCGAGCGAGCGAAATAGAGAGAGAGAGAGAGACAGAGACAGAGAGAGAGACAGACAGTGTGTGTGTGTGTGTGTGTGTGTGTGTGTGTGTGTGTAACGGCGGCACTCGCATTCGCACGTCCGTGAAATGACAAATCAACAAATGTTTGGTGTTGGGAAATGCATGTAAATTCTTCTTTCACACAATGAGATCAAGTTTCGTGGTTTTGGGACACCGGTACAATCGTACCAAGCGCAACCACGCACAAACAGCACTCGCAAAGGATTCCTTGTGTCCTCAAATACTGCGACATACTTGTCGCAAAAGTTCAGAGCTCCAATGAGAGAATGCACGTGAGAATCCGGTGTCCGTTACACTGAACGCTTGTCCATCAAGTGACAGTGTGGAACTTAACGTGAAGGTCAAGGTCGCCTTTCTCTCTGAATGCTTCACCACAGAAGGCGCACTGGTGATGACCACCGTCTTTGCGGTGCGTTCGTTTGTGAATTTCCAGACTGGTGAGGTGGTCAAATGCTTTATCGCATTCGTCACACTTGTGTGACATATGCTCGGAGTGGGTGACCCGGTGCCTGCGGAAGGCGGAGCAGTCGCTGAATGTTCGTCCGCAGTCAGTGCAGTGGTAGGGCTCTTCGCCCGTGTGTAACCGCTTGTGTTCCGTCAAGTGCCCGCTCTGCGTGAATGTTTTGTGGCAGAATTCGCAGCGGAAGGGTCGTTCCCCTGTGTGAGTGCGCATGTGTCGCGACACGTGTGATGCATCGCTGAATGACTTGTCACACACGGGGCAGCGGAAGGGTTTCTCCCCAGTGTGTGTCCGGCGGTGCCGCTCCAGTGCCGCCATCTGTAGGAACGCTTTGCCACACACGTCACACGGTGTTTGCAGCGCGTGCGCGGTGGGCACTTCCGCTGTTTCCATGTGCGCGTTGACCACGTGGGTTTTCTGGTGTCGCCTCAGCCCGGACTGGTCGGTGAAGGCTTTGCCGCAGTCGGCGCACTGAGCGAGTTTTTGTCCACTGTGCGTCAGTTTGTGTCGGGCGCAGTTGTATCGGTCTCTGAACTTCCTGCCACACACTTCACACTCACAGGACGCGTCCTCGCCAGTATGCATCGCAAAGTGCCTTTTGAAGTTCTGTAGTTTGGTGAATGTCTGTCCACACACATTGCAGTGATGCGTTTTCTCCCCGGCATGTAAACTAGAGTGCAGGGACAGCTCGTTGACGGTGCTGAATGTCCTGTCACACAGGTCACACCGATAAGGCAACGCTGCCACGTGACTTCGCTCGTGGCTCATCAGCTGCTGTTTGGTGATGAACTTCAGGTCACACTTGTCACATCCAAACTGTTCCTCCCCATTGTGTCTCCGTCTGTGTGCCACACAGCCCGATTTGGAGGAAAATCTCTGTTCACAGATGTCGCACTGGAACGGCCGTTCTCCGGTATGAGTCCTCACGTGTTCTACCAGATTGGCACTTGTCAGAAACCCTCCACCACACACTGTGCACTGGTATTTCCGGTTGCTGTTTCCGGGCAGCGACTTCCGGCCTCGTTTTCGGGTGGTTGACGTCAATGACGCCGGCGCGTCGCCGTCAGCGACAGCAGCGTGGTTGTTGATGACGTCATGCACTGCTGAAACTGGCGGCGCGTCAGGTTGACCGTCGGTGGCACTCCGCACCGCCAACTCTCCCTCCCAGGATTCCCCTCCGACCTCCATCTTGATTTCCCCCTCCACCTCCATTTCCAAATCCACATTTTCAAACTTTACTGCGTCACAGTTTTCCTGCTCTGTCTTTTCAACAAAGTTCTCCGCCGAGAAGTCAATTTTTTGGTCAGCATCTGTGTCCTGCTCTGTGATTGGCTCTCGTTTCACTGCAAGAAGCACTTCCGGTCGAATCCGCTCCTCTGCGTCTGCGTCTCTTATTGGCCCGTGGTCGTCAGCAGTGTCGTCCAATGGCGTCGCTCCTTCAGTCTGCGTCTCAGTCAGCGGCTCTTTCTTTACCATGAGACACGTGTGCTCGGAGAAAGCAGAGAACGCCTCGCCGCAGTTTTCACAGTTGACAACAAGCGCTGATTCGACATCGTCTCGACTCCCCTCGGGCGCTGTTTCCTCGCTTGTTTTTGGCTCAGTTCCTTTGAAATGGACGTTCTGTCTGTGGCTGTTACAACTCCCTTTGGTTGAAAACCTCTTCCCGCAGATTTCACACTCAAAAGGTTTTTCTCCTGTATGTACGCGATTGTGCACCGCAAGACTCGAAGTGGTGACAAACCTCTTGCCACACTGGTCACACTGGTGCGGCTTCTCCCCTGTATGGATTCTCCTGTGCACTCGCACGCTGGTCGCATCCCCGAATGCCTTCCCACAGAAGTCACAGTGATACGGCTTCTCCCCTGTGTGAATCCGTCTATGCACCCTGAGAAGTTCCCGCTTGGTGAAGGCTTTGTTGCAGAAGTCGCACTGGTATGGCCTTTCTCCAGTGTGGCTACGCTTGTGAATTTCCACGTATTGAGCGCTGCTGAACCACCGACCACACAAGTCACACTTGTGAGGCACGTGTTTGGTGGACGAAGCTCGTTTCCTATTCAACGCTGAAGGATTGTCGCTCTTGTCTGATTTGTCTCCTTTCACGTCCTCCTCTTTTATCGCCCGATCTTCCGTCTTCGTGTCTTCAAGTTCTGTCGGCAGCGAGCACGTTGACCCTGTGACCCGTGTGTCCTTCGTGACCTCCTTGACCTCTGTAACTGCGGTGACCTCTGGTGTCTCCTTGACCTCTGTTTCCACGGCGACGCTTTCCTGCGGTATGATTGGCTGTGCTCCTGCAGACACGGTACATGCACGCTTCCCATTGGCAGTACACGCTTCCTCATCCAAGTCACACTCAAACCGCTTCTCCCAGGGGTGAGGTGTGTTTTCAGGGTCAGGGTCCGATTGTTTGACTTCAGGTGCAATCACGTCAAAGCTTCCTTCAGATTTCGTTCTTTGCGTGGCGCCTGTGTGTGACTCGTCTCCACCAGACGTGAACGCTGAATCCGTCTCTTCCATCACAGGCGGATTCTGGAGACTCAGCGTGAACTGTTCACCAACAGCAGCCGGTTTAGCAGCTTCTGAGTGCAAAACCGCACTGGAGCTTTCATGGCCTGGTCTATCTCTGTGTTTCTCGTGTGTTCGCTTGTGACTGGTACAGGCGCCCAATGTTGTGAATGCGCGACCACACACCTCACAGCTATAGGGCCGCTCACCAGTGTGCGTTCTCACGTGAACTGTCAGATTGGAAGACGAGGTGAAGGCCTTGCCACACTGGTCACACTTATGGGGCTTCTCCCCAGTGTGGATCCGTCTGTGCATTCTCAGGCTCGTGGGATCAGCGAATCCTTTGCCACAGAAGTCACACTGATAGGGTTTCTCTCCCGTATGAGTTCGTCTGTGAACGGTGAGCACGTCCTGTTGTCTAAATGCCTTGTGGCAGATGTCACACTGGAACGGTTTTTCGCCCGTGTGAATCAGCTTGTGAATCTGGACGTAGTTGGCGCTGCTGAACACTTTGCCACAGTCGTCGCACTGATGTGACTTCTTCCCGGCTCTGCTTGTTCCTTCAGGTCTTGACTCAGTCTCTCGTGGACGCCACGCGATCTTTCGTCGTTTTCCTGGTCTTCTTTGTACTGTTTGTGTGAATTGTCCCTCTTTAGAGTCTGGTTCCGCTGGCAAGCACGTCACATTTTGAGCTGACGTCACGTGTTGTGCTGGTGTCAGCATTTCTGGTTCACTTTCTCTTCTCTGCGTTGTTGACGCGACGCGCTTCAGTTCCGTTTTCATCTGTTTCCGCGGTTCCCACGCGCTCCACGCTGTTACCGTCGTATCTGACGTCGTCATCGTGTGTGACGTCATCGACTCTGACGTCATCGCTTCAGTTTCCCACGCCTCCTGGACCGAAGAGAAACCCCAGAGATCCGCGTCCACCTCAGTCTTGACGTGCACTAGCGATCTCCGCTCGCAGTCCTCAGTCACGTGCTCAGCTTCCTTGCTGACCTCAGCAAATTTCGTGACGTCACCTTCTGTGATGACGTCAGCAATTTTTCCTGGGGTTTTCACAGCGCTGCTGTGCTCAGTTCCAGTGGCGTTGATCTCCATCGCAATCGACGGGATTTTGACCGCCTCACTGCTGCGCCCTCCACCGGTCGTCATGGTGACTGCAGTTTCCCTGCGTGCAAAGGAACACCGGTGTCTGAAGGTCAGTGAGAAGGGCTCTCCGCACAGTCTGCAGCGTCCCGGCGCCTCTACTTCCGGTTGGACCGGAAGTCGTGTTTCGCTGAAGGTCATCAGCGTCTCGCCGTCCGCCGCACGGTTCAACGGTAGCTGATCGTCTTTTTGTCGAGTGTGCATTTTCTTGTGGTTCGCGAGGCTGCCTAATGTTCTGAACGCCTTGCCACACTTGTCACAGCTGTATGGGCGTTCCCCGGTGTGGGTCCGAGAGTGCACCTTCAAGCTGGACTTGGTTGCGAATCCTTTCCCACAATCGTCACACTTGTAAGGTCTTTCCCCAGTGTGGCTGCGTTTGTGCACTGTGAGCCCCGTAGATTCGCTGAATGCCTTTTCACACATGTTGCACTGATAGGGCTTCTCGCCTGTGTGGCTTCGTCTGTGCGTCTTCAGTACGCCCGGGGCACGGAAGGATTTGTCGCAGATGTCACAGTGATACGGTCGTGCGCCGGTGTGGATCAGCTTGTGCCTCTCACAGCTACTGGACGTGGTGAACCTCTTACCACAGACGTCACAGGGAAACATCTGTGGCTCTTCATCACTATGAGTAGTCATCTTGTGTCTCCGCAAACTTTTGGTGTCTCTGAATGCCTCATCACACTGGTCACACTGTTTGGGTTTCTCTCCCGTGTGAATTCGCTCGTGGTTCACCAGGTGCTGTCTGATAGTGAAGGTTTTCCCACAGAGGAAGCACTCGAAGGGTCTTTCCCCACGGTGTCTCCGCATGTGCGGAGCCAGCGCACCTGACTGCGCGAATCCCTTGCCACATACGTCACACTTGAAGGGTTTCTCCCCCGTGTGCATGCGCTTGTGTACCACCAGATTGGCGGGGGAGTGACAGTACCTCAGACACACGTCACACTGGAAACGAGTGACTTTCCCCGGGAACTCCGCGGGTTTCACGGGTCCTACAGTGCGCGGCTTTCTCTGCTTCTTCACTTTGACCTTCCCCACTTCCGGCTGCGTTGTTTCCGGTTCCGCACGCGCAGGCTCCTGCACCAATCCCAGACCCGACGGGCTTATCCAATCAGCGTTGACTCCACTGGTTCCCGCCGCCATTTTGAAGATATCGCTCATCTCCTCAGCGTCGCCGGAAGGCACGTCAACACGGTGTCCACCAGAGGGCCCGACAGGAGTCTGTTGTCACTCCAGTACATCCACGGCACCCAATCTCAGTTCGCAACATTGAGCGTTGCCATGGTGAACTGGCAACTCGTTGGATTTGCTGAAATCGACGCCAGAATTCCAATCTGCAAAACACGACAAAACCTTTCCGTATTATCACCTCTCAGCGAAACGAAGGGACTTGGTTGTGGTGTGAGACTTTTGTCTGCAGGCTGGAAGCGGGTAACACAGCAACGGCAGAAATCAGAATTCTACACGACGGTCAAATGCACGTTGAAAAATGTATCGCCAATGAAGACGAGCTGCTCAACTTGAAACAGACGCGAGTCACCAGTACATTTTGGGCCCACAACCAACCCTGACGCTGGACCAGTGTAGTGATATCACAAACACACTGGTTGGCATCTCAGGAGAGACTGTCCCCGAGGACGGGAACCTCCGTATTTATTGACCCCTTTCCAATCATGCCATCTGGTGAACAGTGGTTTTTACAGCTAGTATATCACACCACACTCCTCCCCCACCAGGGGGCAGAGGGGTTCAACTACAATTTTTAATATTCTGAATATTTTTATAATAATTAATTAGATAGAAAATAGATGCATAATAGCACAATATCACTATTTTGCTGAGTTTTCCCAGTATCCCTCCCCCATGGGGTGGTCATGTGACCCCTGGAGGTTTTCCTTTCCAATATGGCTGCCCAACAGAGAAAATTGAACTTTTGTCTTTCCTCTGCCAAAATATAGTTAGAAAAGTGTGTGAAGAGGCTGACAGGCAGAACCTCCCCAAGACAGACCCAAGGGTAGTCCAGGCTGTTGTTCGACACTTCAATTTGGGACCAACATCGCACCCGATCTTTGGTCGCTTGGTTTGACACCTTGCCCACACCATCTAAGGTGAGTGCTTTTGGTCCATGTCACCCCACACAGACCTCAGATGGTGGGGGGGGGGGGTAGAAGAACTGGAAGAACTTTACATTGAACAGTGTGGTGCAAAACTAAAGGAGCGAAGGAGGTCAGTGTGTGTTATATAGAAGTGTGTGTATGTGCGTGTGTGTGTGTGTGTGCTTGTTCTGGGAGATAATCAACACACAAGAACGGGTTTTGAAATTTTTCATGGTGGGCGATAAAAGAGAAATTTGATCAAATCAAGAGAATACAGATCTCCATTTGTTTATTGTGAGGATAACTGATGACGTTTGATATTTTCCGTTCTTTTTGAAACATTTTTACTCACACAGGTGCGACTGCAGCGAAGTTTCGTTGGTTTCTTTCTGGCCTGAGCTGATCACACGGGTCGGTCTTCTCCACTTTTGGCTCGCGGTTTCTTTTTACGGATTATAGAATTTACGGTGTTCGGCAGCTTACGACAAGAGCGTCAAGCTTCCTCCAATCGCAAAGTTGAAAAACAAGAACAATGATAAGTTTTCTGTGCAAATGCTTGTTTAAGATTTATGTGTGTTCGAGAGCGTTGCAGACGAAAATCGTGTCGCAAACACAGCGTTATTTTGAATGTCGGTAGCCACAAGAGCAAAAGAGCCAATTTTGAATGAAAGCAAACAAAATATTTTTCCAATTTGTTTGCAAAAAGAGAATGGTGATGAACCATGTGCAGTAAAAGTTTCGAGATAAAGAAGGAAAGCTTCCTGTCAAACCAGATGCAAAGCGGTTGCTGAAATGACAGGCCTCGCTGCTCGTGGTCGTGCGAGGAGCGACCGAAACACACTGCAGAACACGAAATCAAAACTTTCTTTTCTCATGGCAAACCAAACGTCATGAAACATCACGAAACCACAAAACCATGACGAACTCAACATCAAGGAAAATATCAAGGAACCCACAGACACCAAACCCAACTGGTCAAAGAAATACTTCTCGTTTCTGAACACGAAAGAAAAGCAAACAACATCCAGACATCTTGTTTCTGTTTTTACCAGTCTTCACTTCACACGTCACATCATATTGAAAAGATGCACCAACGTTCCGACCGTCACGCCGTCTGGCGTCACCGGAAGCGGTTTCCCCATGAGATATTTCCCACGTGACGTCACCACGTGTGGCGAAGCTCCAAGTTCCCCTGACGCCACCGCCAGTTGGCGCCTCCACTGCGAGGGGAAGTCTTCTCCTCACTTCCAGCGGAAGCTTCCTTGGTCTCACTTCCGGCGGAAGCTCTCTCCTCCGCACTTCCGGTTGCAACCTTCTGGAGCTTGTCAGCGTGCTCCGCCCTCATGTGTTGGACCAGCGCGGACACTGCGAAGAATATCGCCTGACACTCGGCACACTGAAACACCCTCCTACGCGCTGAATCCTTCCCCACAGGATTCGCACTGCTTCTCTCAGCACCATGCGTGGCTGTTCCTGCCGCTGAATCGTTCAACATTGGTGCCGCAGGTTCTTTCTTCACGCGACACAGACCTGTATCTTTTATCACAGTCGTCTCACTGGATTTTCCCTGCAGGTCACCCCCGTCGTCAACTGCAGGCCACTGTCCCTCACTTCCGGCACGACTTCCGGTCTTGGACCCACTTCCGGTCTTGGAGTCATTTCCGGTCTTGGACTCATTTCCGGCAGCGCTTCCTGCGACAGTCTTTTTCAGCTTGTCAGAATGTTCTGCTTTCATGTGTTGGCACAAGGCCTGGACAGCGAAGAGCATCACACCGCACTCACCACACTGAAACAGTTTTTTGCCTGGATTCTGCAGCCCCGTATTCGCACTGGAGTAGAGAGTGGTAGACGGAGGTCCACTCGTGGCGGCTGTGTACTTCGCGCGCAGATGAACACAGACTTCTGATGCGTCTGTGAAGGTTCGGTCGCACTTGTCACAGTGGAACAGCATGCTCCCAGAGCTGACCTTGACGCCTTTTGCACCACGTGACTGTGACACTGAATCTCGCACCACACGTGTCTCAGTGAGGTTGTTTTGAACGTTCTCGGGTTTGAAGTGGACGCAGACATCTGTCACATTGTTGGTTGTTTTATCACACGTGGAACACGTGAACAGCATTGACCTTTTCGCACTGCGCTGCGTTGCATTTGGTGCTGAATCCTTCACCACAGGTTCTCCATTGTCGTCCTGAATTAACCTTTCTCTCCAGTGAGCGCACGCATCCTTTCCCTCCGTGAATGTTCTGTCGCACTGGTCGCAGTGAATGAGCACCGTCCCTGGTATTGTTTTCACACCAGATTGCAGCACACTCGTCCCGGAATCATTCCCCACATTTTTCTCACTGGCGTTCTGCATGTCCTGCCTCAGCAAGTGAACACAAACTTGTGTTTCGTCAGGGAATGTTCGGTTACACTTGTCACAGTGAAACAGAATCACATCTGGCCTGACCTTCCTTTTGTTGAGATAAGCCTTGAAATAACGCGGTCCCAAATCCGTCACTACAAGCGTCTCAGTGGCGTCTCGTTTGTACTTCGCTCGCAAGTGACTGCAGACTTCGTCGTCGTCATCGAATGTTTCGTCACACACGGCGCAGTGAAGGAAGAGCGAGTCGCGCGCGGGTTTGAAATTGTCCGTGATCGAGGCTGCGTCTTGGCGTTCGCTGGATCCAGGATCGCTGCACCCACCGTGGGTACCGCTGGACCTGCCTTGGGGGACGCTGGACCGTACACCCTGGGGTTCGCAGACATGGTCCAACACTTGATCCAGGGTCACAAGAGCATCACACTCTTTGCACTGGAAGTGTTTCGTCTTGGGCTGATCCATCGCAACCTTCTTTGAAGCGGTGGAGGTCACGGTTTCGTGAGCGTCCCGCTGTGTTTGGCCGCCAGGGTGCGCTGCCTCCGTGTGAAGACGCACAAGGAGTCTCGACGTGAAGGCTTCACCACACTGTGCGCAGCCAAACAGCTGTTCAGTGAGACTCTCCTTCCCTTCATCCTCTTCTTGCGTCGCTGAATCCTTCATCACGTGCTTCACAGTACCGCTGTCTCCAGAGACGCGGGTGACGCGTGATGTTCCCTTGAAAAGCACGGGCACCAGACCCAAGACTGGTTCCCGCTTGACACCAGTGATCACGTGACCACCAGCGTAATCCGGAGCACCGAGAGTGCAGTTGGCTGATTCCCGCCCCGTGTCGCAATCTGCATGAAGGTCCTCTGGTTCCCGTTTTACAGCAAAACCTGTGTGGTAGTCCGGTTCGTGATGCCCTGGCGTCTCTTGCAGCAAGAAACCCTCTGCTGCACCCGGCACATAGAAACTCAGGCTCGAGTCCCCAAATCCCTCAAGACTCACTGGCCCTGAATCGCGCCAGTCGAAGTCACATCCTTCCATCTTCACTCGTGGAGCCACCAAATCTCCTGCTACACACATCTCATTGAGTTCCAGTCCCGCGTAGCCTGGTCCCCGCTGACTGGGTCCCGCTTCGCTGCGCCGCTGCCTCTGCGCATGCTCCGTCATCACGTGTTCGCTCAGAGCCTCGGGGTGGAAAAACATGAGCGCGCACTCTGGGCACTCGAACACTCTGGTTCCCGCTCCCTCAGCCTCGTCCACCGGAAGTTCTACCGAACACACTTCCGGTGCATCGGGAGTGATACACAGCGGTTCCACCGGAAATGACGTCACTTCCGTCGCCATCGTGTCTTCCGCTTCCATCGTCGGGACGATCTCGATGACGCATGGCAACTCCGACGACGTCGTTGCTTCGGGACGCTGCGTCTCGCTATCGCCATGGAAACGAGAACTGTTGGCATGGCAACGATGCTCGATGAGAAGCTGTTCACGAGGGAAGAACTCGTGGCACTGGTCACATTGAAAGGGTTGTGTCCTCACCTCATGGGCGCTCAACAAGTGTTCCTCGAGCTGCCATCTGGTGTCGAATCTCGCACCGCACATTCTGCACATCTTTTGACTCATCTCAGGGTGGCTGCGTTTGAAGTGCTGCTCAAGTCGCCATCCAGCGGTGAAGCTTTCGCCACACTTGTAACACGGGTGGAAACCGCGCGATGGCGCTGCTGCTGCGACGGCGGAAGTTGTTTTCGCCTTACCACGTGCGTCGCGAATGCGGTGCCAGTGGCGGTTGCGCGTGCCCTTGAGCGAACGTGATCCCACACCGTACGTGTCACAGTCGCGGGCGTCGCGCAGAGTTTTGGAACGTCGATTGGCGTCGAGTGTGTGATCTTCGTTCTCAGAGCTGGTATCGTCTTCGTCCTCCGACACTGCTTCGCGCCGTTCAGACTCAACAGAGAACGCTTCCGTGTCGGAAACCTCCATCTCGTCCGTGACGTCAGAGTTGACTTGTGATGACGTCATCAGGTTCTTCCGAGGCCGACCCCGACGCGGTATGGAAGCGTTGTCATGGTGATGAACTGATTCGTTACGCACTTCACTGTCAACGTCTGACACCTTCATGTTGACCGTCACGTCTGCGTTGTCCTGGCAACGCACTTTATGGTCGATAAAAACATTTTTCTGAGTGAAGAATTTGTGGCACGTCTCGCACCAGAACCGCTCCCTAAACCGCTCCCTGGTGACTTCTGGGTGCTCCTGTACGGACCCCAGACGCTGTGACTCATCCGTGACGTCAGAGCTTACTTGTGATGACGTCATCGGTTTCTTCCGAGGCCGACCCCGACGCGGTATGGAAGTGTTGTCATGGCAATGATCTGTGTGGTCACCACACACTTCAGTGTCATCCTCCGCATTGTGCTGGCAACGCGCTTTGTGGTCAAGAAAAACATTTTTCTGCGTGAAGAATTTGTGGCACGTCTCGCACCAGAAACGCTCCCTCGTGACCTCCGGGTGCTCCTGTACGAAGTGCTGATCGAGGCGCCATCTCAGGCTGAATCTCGCACCACACACTTCACACGGGTAGCGACAGTAACCGTGCTCCGATGCCGCCAGCGTCGTCGCCGTGGAGCTCGGACGCTGTGACCCAGTTTGATTCGCGCCGTCCTTGTTGTGGCTGACCACGTGATTCATCAACGCATCCCGAGTGTCGAAGACCTTGCCGCACAATCCGCAGTCGAATGGGTCGGTGGTTCCGTCCAGTCCGAACTGCATGATATCCTCTGCCACACACGGCGCAGTGAAAAGCTGTCCCGACTGGCCAGCGCCCTCTATTCTCGTTGATGTTGTTCCGTCCACATCTTCAGACCTCACCTCCTCATTCTCTTTGTCTTGTCTGCTGTTGGAAACTTCCCAGGAGTGGGACTGCATGTGTCGTTCCAGCTTCTTCTTCTTGTTGAAAGTTTTGTCACAAAAGTCACATGAAAATCGATCGTGACTCTCCCTGTGTTGCATCATTGAGAACTCCCGCCTGAAGACCTTCCCACACAAGTCACAAGGGTGCTGTCGGCCAGTTTGTTCGTATTTCGAAGATTGTCTTCTGTGGGCCCATCTGTGGCACACCATCGATGACTTCTTCCCAAATGTTTTGCCACACAAGTCGCACGGAAATCGCTCCGAGTGGGTCCCTCTGTGTTGCCCGCTGTGTTGATCCATCGAGTTCTTGTGGATTGCTTTGCCACACAGAGAACACCAATATTTCACCGTGTGGACCATCCTGTGTTTTCTCAACCGCAACCCAGTTTGGAAGGTTTTGTCACACAGGTCACTCGGCTGCTGCGAGTCATTTCGTCCGTCGTTCGAAGCTGCTTCTCTGTGGGTCCGTTTGTGTCGATTCAGTTTCTTCTTCTTTTGGAAGGTTTTGCTGCACAAGTCACAGGAAAATCCTTCCGCGTGGGTCCGTCTGTGTACTTCCCGCTGCTCCCTTTTCCGAAAGGTTTCGCCACACACCTCGCATGAAAACAGTTCGTGAGTTCGTCTGTGCTGCAGCAATTTGTCAATATTTTCAAATCGTTCTCCACAGACGTTGCAATCAATTTGTGATCTTTCTTTCAGCGCATCGCTTCCACACGAGAACAGTTCCCCTCTTTTGTGCTCCTCAAAGGAACATTTCAGGAGGAATTCCATGCCACACACTCCACACTTGAATCTCTCCTTGTTGTGAACATTCTTCACGTGATCGTCCAGGGAACATTTCAGAAGAAATTCCTTGCCACACACTCCACACTTGAATCTCTCCTTGTTGTGCATATTTTCCACGTGCCTCTCCAGAGCAACAAAGCGTGAAAATGTTTCCGGACACATTGGACACTTGAGTCTGTTGTGAGCTTCTCGGTGATGATTGACATACGAAGACTCCTCCATAAATTCTTCATCACACACGGTGCACGTGTACCGTTCAGTGGTGTCACGCTCCTCACTGGAGTGGCTTTTCATGTGACGTTTCCTGCTCTTCCGCTCTTCCTTCACTCGAATCTCCTCCGCTGGGCCCAATGCTTCCCTCTGTCTATCCACGGAATACCCACCCACATCCAGCACAGTGCATCCCTCTTCAATGGGCTCGCACTTCACCCGGATTCCCTGGATCACCGCGTCTCCCTGCACGCGTGACGTCATTTTTTGATCAATGACGTCATGCTGCTCCATCTTCACGTGGAATCTCTTGGCGTGCACTCTGAGCGCTGACTCGCGACTGAATCCCTCACCACAAGCGTCACACCGGTAAGGATCCCACTCCTCTCTGCTGTGAGTTCGTTTGTGCGCGTGCAGACTGGCGGAAGCTGTGAATGTTTTTCCACACTCGTCACACGGATACAGTCTTTCCGCGAAGTGAGTCCGCATGTGTCGCGAGAGGTCGCTGAATGTCATGCCACACTCGGGGCACGCACCCTGTCTCCCAGGGGCGGATTTCATGTTGTCACCACGGTGCCCACGTGTTTGGTGCTCTGATTCCCGCTCCACAATCCGTCGGCCACGTGCTGAGCGCTCTGGAAGCTGCTCCGGATTTCGACCCGTTTGCTCCATCTGCAGTTTGAAGTGTCACCTGTAATGAGAGCAACACGTGTTACGATCAGAGCCGCGAGCCTCGTTTTCGCTCCTGGTGCGCCGCTCAGTCTTGCTGTGTGTAGACCGGCACAACAACAAGAATGCTGACGCGTTGAACACAGGCACGCCAACGGTCGGCGCCGCTCTTTGTGACGACAGGGGCAGTTGACAGCCACAGCGTTGTCACGAAGCACACACAACCTTGTGCTGACACACGCGCCTGTGTGAAACAGCAAACAATGATTTGAAAGCTAGAACCTTGCTCTTTCACTCTGACAAACGTATTGTGTCCTGTTTGAAACAAAACAAGAATGCTGGCGTGTTGAACAGCCTGCGTCCACCAAACACACCAAAGTAAATGCCGGACTCACCAACCTCACACCAATATGTGAAGCCTCACCAATTGGTGTGGCAGATTTGACCATCGTAGCCTGAGACGAACCCAACACCCCTCACGACAGCGAAGCTTGCGGCGACCCACCCAGTGTCATCCTACCTACAGGCAGCGTGGACCGTACTCCGGCAGTGGGAAAATGCATTTGACAATTTCACGCAACACGGAGACCCCTCCCTGACGTTCACGGGTCGGCGAATCGAACACCACCTGAAATGGGGGTTTCTTCACTGTTGTGTTGACGTCACAGTGAGAAAAGTTTCAAATGTTCAGTTTTCCAGGCACGTGATCACGTGACGAGTGGATCACCACACGTGACTGATCACGTGACCAATCAGCTGCTTCCCTCTTCTGAATCTTCTGTTGCACTTGACGCACTGGTGCGGTTTCTGTCCCTTGTGTTTCCTGCGGTGTATTTCTAGTCGACTTCTCCTGAGAAATGCCTTCCCACACACAGCACACTGGTGCGGTCTGCCACACGTTTCCGAAGATGTGACTGATTTTACGACATTTGAGCGCCGTCTGGGAAAACCAGCAGGAGACAAACACTTCAGCTCGTGTCTCTGCAAACAATGCTTCCACTTTGTTGACCAATGACAGTGCGAACACTGGAAAGGTTTCTCTTCTGAGTGCGTTTTCAAGTGATGAGCCAGCGATGACGAGTGTGCACATCTGAAGTCGCAAAAAGTGCAATGAAAAGGTTTTTCGCCAGTGTGAGTTGTCATGTGGTATCGAAGAGTGCTGGGGGCTGCAGCTTTGAAGTCACAAATGGTGCAACGATACGGTTTTTCTCCTGTGTGAATCCTGATGTGGATCTCTAGATGATACAGCACAGCGAATGCTCTCCCACAAGTGTCACATTTGAATGGCTTTTCTCCTGTGTGTGTGCGAGTATGACGAGCCAAGTTGCTCTTGTGAGTGAACCCTTTGCCACAAGCATCACACACGAAAGGTTTTTCTCCAGTGTGTGTTCTCATGTGACGTGCTAGAATGGTGGACCTGGAGATAACTTTGTCACACACCGTGCACTGCACTGCTTTCAGGACTCTGGAAGCCATTTCGAACCCACATCTCAGTGTTAAAGATCGAAGCAGTTCAAACCAACACTGTTCCCAGTGTCCAGGAACACAGCTCCTCACTCAACGTGACTTTTCAGGTGTTTCTTCAAAGCTCGAACCCGTCTGAATCTTTTATCACACAGAACACAGCGATGCAGTTTCTCTCCCGTGTGCTTCCTGCGATGAATATCCAGTCTGTTTTTCCTGCGAAACGCTTTGTCACACAGTTCACACTGATGCGGTCGCTCCCTTGTCGAGTGAGCAGAACTCGTTGCTGACTTCTTGCTGGTTGAGGTGCTTGAAGTCTGCACGTGATTCTTGCGCTGGGATGCAAGATTGTTGTGAGTTTTAGTATGCTGCGTCAGAGTTGAGCTCTGGGCACATCTGAAACCGCACACACCGCACTGAAACGTCTTCTTCCCGCTGTGAATCTTCCTATGCTGTCTCAAAGCACTGGAATTGGTGCATCTGTAGTCACACTCAGGGCAGTGGAAAGGTTTTTCTCCCGTGTGGATCCTTTGATGCACAATCAGATTCCCAGGCTCTGCACTTTTGTAGTCACAAGAAGTACAACGATACGGTTTTTCACCCGTGTGAGTTCTGATGTGACGAGTCAAATCCACTACAGAGCAAAACGCTTTGTTGCAAAAGTTACAAACGCAAGGTTTTTCCCCGGTGTGTCTCCTGATGTGAGTTGTGAGATGCTGCTTTGCAACAAACGCTTTGCCGCAAGTGTCGCACTCAAACGGTTTTTCACCCGTGTGAGTCCGCATGTGCATAGTGAGGGAACCGGTGCTTGATAAAACTTTGTCACAGACCACACATTGTGCCGTTTTCCGGGCCCAAGAGGCCATGTGATGGCAAACACTTCACAAGCAAGCCACCGCTCCAGAAACAAACAGCACACATGAGATCTGGTTGGTCAGCCACGTGACAACAACACTGTGTCCAGTCACCTTCAAGTGCGTGTTCTCACGTCCGCATCCTCCGTCGCACTTGATGCATCAACGCCGTTTCTCGTTCTCCCGCAGGCCTCTGAAAAAGCAGAGAAATACGTTTGCAGAACACTGGCAGTCCCTGCGAGATAAAAGAGTCGTGGAGCCTGGGAGGCTTGTGACTTTTCGATTGAACCAGCGCGACTGAAAGTTTGTGGTGTGACACACCAGCTGTGAATTTGAACCACCGCGGTACAGGTGGCAGCACTGTTCATTCAATAAATACAGAGATTTGCGCCACCGTGGCCAGTCTCACCTGAGATACCCAACTGATCATTTGTGATATCACTACATTGGTTCCCACACCAACGGATTTGTCCTCGTGCCTGTGCACACAATCGTGCGCTAAAGTACTGAGCTCTAAATTGTCGACTAAAGTTTAATATCCTGACCTAGCATTTACGCAGTGGGTCCGCTCACCTAAATCAGAGCATGGGAATTCGCTCAGCTCTCAGCAGCAGCGGATTACGCCAGAAACCTTACAGCTGCATCGGGACTTCGACTTTCAACC
>JAAUXT010128019.1_pt1 | contig 21134 bp, 27 predicted proteins | sample 7278171 | NCBI WGS metagenome assembly JAAUXT01 (sample SAMN14350112, study PRJNA611818) | marine sediment metagenome | isolation source: surface marine sediment (1.8m) | place: French Polynesia: Moorea | collected 2018-08 | reverse complement strand
TGCTAAGAATCCCACGCAATAGCGGCGCACATCGTTTTTATATGTTCTCATTTCCGGATGCAAGGAAAGTTCACAACCGACTGCGATGGATCGGTAAGACACGAAAAATGACAGGAACCAGCGGGAACTCTTTCAATGGCTCTTACCGCGTACAATTCATGTGACCCAACTGGACTGAATGGAAAAAGCTGGGAGAGCACTTTTCTCTGTTCTTTCACTCCTCCATTTCAAGGAAGGGGAAAGAAGGAGAAAACACATCGCTCCATTGTGGTTTCAGGGCTGATCCGAAAAAAAAGGACAACATGGCCCCCGAGGAGCCTGCACTACGCATTGAAAATGGCGTGCGCTGGCGTAAACTTATGTGTTCGCGTGCGCTGTCTTTGAGCTGCGATGAAAACCAAAGAAAAGACAGATTTGGGTTTTGTCTCGGGAACGAAGCGAAGGTCATTTCGTGAAACCGTCATTTGCATTGAATGATAAAAGTTTTGGCTGCGAGACTTCCACTGAAGTGCAATCTGCGTGTGAGTGGCTTCTTCTCTTCGTCTGGGGATTGCCGCAAATCAGTCACCGAGGAAATTCAATTTGCTTCGTTTATCCAGACATTCAACCCAAATCGTGTTGCCGTTCAGATTCAACCCTCACGCTGGAGTTTGGATGCACCACAAGCAGCGAAGCGACGTTAGATCGCCGCAGAAGACAGTTGCTGTGCAGATTGTTCACCGGCTTCACATTGAAGACCCAAGCTGCAGGAGATAAAGGGACTGAAATGAGAATTTATCATCTGTTCGTGTCTCGATACCATCTCTTCTCTCCGTGTTTTGCACAATGGCGGAAACATTTGCAACAAAATGATGCTTCTTTTGCATGCAGCGCTGTGGCAGAGGTCAAGAAATTCCTTGTGCTCTGATGTGAAAGAAGATTGGCTTTGAACCGCTGGTTTTCTGTTGGTTTCATGTGGGCGAAAGCAATCAAATGTTTCGTAGACAAAACAGCTTACAGCGGCGTTTTCAGAGGACTGCAATCTCGCCTGGAAGGAAAGCCAATCAATCCGGGGCGGGAGGACCGCTGTCCGCACTCATATTGCGGGGCCGCACGTCTCTCGACCCACTGCCTCCAGAAACTTGAACCGACAGCAGCGACAAAATGCCCATAAAAATCAGAGTGAAGCACGGAGCTTTTCTCCTGTGTTTATTTCCATCGTTCCTGTACAGAAATGCGTCGCTTTTATTTTTCAAGCTGAAACATGAATTTCGATGCTTCTCACATCTTACACAATTTGGAATGCATTGCTCGGTTTCAATACTGCGCCTCCTTTGCGGGTCACGACCCTCTTGTCTCAGAGATCAAACTCGCACATTAAAATTGCACGATGGTTGAAATCACAACCCACGAAACAAGCTTGTGCCATCTCAGGAAGCTGGAATGATCATAACTCTTTGAGTGAGTTCTGTGGAATGTAGTTTCCTCAAGAGGGTCAATGCTGATCAGGGAATGCTGTGCACGGGCATGTCGCGTCGTCTCGCTCAGGCCATGGGTCGGAGGCACTCCCACACGTGCATGGTGCAGATGCGGCTGCGCGCGCCGTTCTGCAGCCCGCGACACACGCAGCGGAACTGGTAGGTGCCGAGGTAGGCGCGGTCCGGGTGGAGCCGGCTCTCCAGCACGGCGTACTGACCCGTCTCGCTCGAGCACTGCGCGCCGATCACCATGTACATCTGAAATGCGACGGAAAACGTTGAGTCCCAGATGTGTCAGAAGTCAGTGTGACGTCTGCAGGTCATTGAACGAGAATATCTGCAACAGATTCAAAGTTTTCGCGTTGAATACGCCATGACAGCAACGGAGCCCAGATGTGTAGCGACAATTCGACGCGCAAACAAAACGTTACCATCTGGTTGTTGACGGCGGTCGGCGTCCAGGGCGTGAAGGTGGCCGGCTCCATGAAGGCGCGCAGGGGCGTGTTGCGCTCGAAGTTGGTGTAGTAGCAGCCGCGCAGGCCCTGCGTCCCCGCCGCCCCCGCCGCCCCCGCCGGCCCCGCCCCGAAGGCGTTTCCGCCCGCCGGAGGAGGGCCGTTCAGGCCGCTCTGCTGCCCGTTGTCCGCCGCGCGCGGCCGCTCCTGCAGCGACCAGTAATGGCTTTGGAAAAATATTCACCAATCAATTGAAATTCGCAGTGCGTAACTTCGCACCTGCCGCACGCAGCTCCGATATTCAAGGACGTGACCAGTTTATCTGGAGTAGCATTGTGTTGTTGACAAATGTCTTTTCAAAGTTTGTTAACGAATCATCGCACTTGAGCAATTTACGAACTGCACCAAATCTGCATGCATTACGCTGCACAAAAGATAGGAAACAAAGCTTGTGCTCTGCACTCACTGCGTTCAGATTGCCTATTTGCTGCTGCTGAATTATTTCTTCATTATCAGGGGACGAACTGGTGTTGCGGCTGAGCCCGGCGCGCATGGAAATTTCGACATTTGCCAGCTCCCTCTGGAAAGTTTCATTGAGGAGCAGCAGGCTGGAGCTGAATCTCTGTTCAATCTGCGATAAATCAAGGCGCGTGGAGGTGCTGAGGTTCGCGAGCAGCTCCTGCTGCAGCGCCACCATCGCCCGTAGCGACGCGACGTCGTCGTCCCCGGCGGCGGCGCCGCCCGCTCCTCCCGCCGCCACCAGCCGCGCGACCGCGTCGCTCACGGCCTGCTGCCCCGCCGCCGTGTCGTTGGCCAGCTGCAGCAGCGCCTCCTCCTGGGCTCGGACCGTGTTCAGGACGCTGCCCACAGACAGCACCAACTCAGCGTAAATGTTCTCCACGTAGGCGGCCGTCTGGGAGACGTTGTTGGCAATTACGGAGATATTAGCGTGGATCAGCTCTTCACGGCTCATTTGGTCCGCGACGGCCTGCTCCAGCAAGATTGCCAGCGCCTCCACGTCTGTCTTCACTGAAGAAAAGGCTTCATCCAGAGTCGCATCAATCTTGTCCACTCGCTGCCTAATCGCGAAGCTGTCGGCCGTGGAGTTCTGAACCAACGAGTCGATCCGGGCATCCTGGCTCCTCTGCGACTGCGCGAACGAGCCGGTCACATTCAGCGCCGCCTGGATCTGCTGCCCCTGCGCTTGCACCAAGTCCATCAGGTCCATGATCTGCTGGTCTTTCTCTTCGTTCATTTCCTTCAGATTTCTGATGTCCGCCGCCTGGGTCGCCACCGTGCTCTTCAGCTCCTGCACCTGTCTGTTCACCTCCCTCGAGTACAGCTCCGCGTTGTTCAGTCGCCCGAACTGAGTGTCGAGTCTCGCCCTGACGTCCTCCTCGAGGTCAGTGGCGTCCGAGCCGAGCCCCTCGAGTCGCTCGGCGTTCTCCTGCACGTCCTGGCGGATGTCCCGGAACTGGTCGGTGAGGTTGGCGAGGCGCCGGAGGCGGATGATCTCCTCCGCCTGCTGCGCGACCGCCATCTTGATTCCCAGCACCTCCAAGTTGGTGAAGTTGAATGAGGCAAACATCTGCAACGAGCAACGCAGACAAATTTTACGAACCAATTGGGGAACTATTTGGGGAGCCATGTGAACAAAACAGAAATTTGTTGGTTTTTTTCACAGACAGACAGACAATGAGTGAGTGAGTGAGCGAGTGAGTGAGTGAGTGAGTGAGTGAGTGAAGTGAGTGAGCAGACCTCATTGCGCAGACTCCAGATGGACGTGTTGAGGGCCTGAGCGAAGCCCTCGAGGCCGGCGGACAGACTCGAGTTGAGCGCGCTCAGCACCGTCTCTATCAGCGCGTTCGGGTCCACGTCTCCAGGGAAACTTTCCCCAGAGACGCTGTCTCCTGGGTTACCCTCTCCTGAGAAACCCCCTCCTGGGATACCCCCTCCAGGCACAACTGCAACGTCGTGAAATATAAAGATCGCGAAGTCTGGGCTGCTCGAGCACAGTCAAAACATATTTTGGGAAACGCCATGATCACATGCAAGCACCCAACCCGTGGTTCCGAACCCAAATCGAAAAACGGTGTTCTCCCCTGTGAGAGACTGAACACTTACCCTCTGGTCCAGGCTCGGTGAAGGGCACTGAAAACACAAGTGGCTTTAAAATTGTACTGTTTGTCACAAAGTATTGCGTAAGATTTCACAGCACAATTTCGTTGCGAAAAGAGGGAGGGAGCACGGCGCGTCGCAGGTTCTCACGTTCGCAGTGGAAGCCGGTGACGCCCTCGGGACATGCGCAGAAGTTCATCCCGGTGATGGTGTCGTTCCAGCACGCGCCGCCGTTGCAGTCGCTGTCGTTGACGCACCTCGGCAGGGGAACTGCAGTGACACACCAACAGGTGGCTTGGCTTCTAATTTTGCTCACCCTACAGCCCGTGCTGCCTGGTTTTGGCCCAATGAGGACCATGTTGGCTCAATTTGTGGCGTCAGATGCGTCAGATGCTCTTGCCTCTGATGTGATGAGGAGGCTGGAAACATTTCTCGCACCAGAACGATTCCCATCTCGGCTTGGCCGCTCAAAAGGTGTTACAGTAATCAGAGCTTCAAGCAAGCAACAAGGCAAAACCAGAACCAGACCCAACTCACTTTCGCAGTTTGTTCCGGACCAGTGTCCGATACAGATGCACTGCGCCTGGACGAAGTCGTCCGTCCCGGACACCTGGCAGATCCCGTTGTTGTGGCACCCGCCGCACGAGTCGTTCCGACCCTTTTCCACTGCAAGGAAAACGTGACAGCGAAATTCAGTTGAATTCAGTGTAAATCTGCGGAGTGCTGATGGCGCTTGTGGACTTTTGTTGTGCTGCAGGACTACAGAATTTGTGCTTGATACCATCATAAATACTGGTACAACGCCAACGCTTGAAGTCATTGTTTTGTTTTGAAAAGGCACAAGTCATTGGACTTTGCTCCACAAGAGGGGGGTACTGAACCAGCCACCACTGACCTTGACACAGGGAGCCGGTGAAGCCGTCGTCGCAGCCGCGGCAGAAGGCCGGTCCGTCCCCGGAGGCGGCGGCGCACCAGCCGCCGTTCACACAGTCGGCGTCCCGGGCGCACGGCGGGATCGGCACTGAAGCGCGAGCAACGCCACGTCACGTGAGCGGCACAAACCGGAAGTTCACCAGAGCACGTGGGTTCGGGGAAGATGAGTGCTATCACCCAGCCCCACACCCTGCCGCGCTTACCCTCTCCAATGTTCAAGGTGTGGAATTTTGTCCCAAAAAAGGGGCCCCGATCTCAATTCTGCATCCGCCAGAGCTGCTACCAAACAAATCTTTGTCTCCCGAGTTTTGCTCTATCAGGCACACATTTTTCAGCTTTGACAAAAAATGTTTGCGTGAAAGTTGGGATTGAAACCACGCTAAGTCTAATTATCGGTTCATTCGTGGAGAAAGGAAGATTCTGCACAGTTGTCCTCACGTTGACATTTGTTTCCGTCGAAGCCCGCGGGGCAGACGCACTGCTTGGTCTCTCCGTACTTGGACGACACGGTGACGCACTGTCCGCCGTTGTAGCACCAGCCGCAGTCCGGGTCGTACGTGTGGAACGAGGGCTGAGAGCCTGCAAAGGATTGAGCACCATGTACAAGTGCTCCAGCTCCGGTTCTCGCTGAAATCAAGGTAATCAAGGTGCGAAACGAAACTGACTGGTGCCACTGCAAACATGAACTGACTCACCATTGACGCGCACTACCACGAGTGGAACTGCAAACGGAAGAGAACAAAGATTGACTTGGTTCACTTCATGAACGCGAACACATAGTTGTTTGATATGAAAAGAGAAGCACGCTGAATACTCACGTTCGCAGTATTCTCCGGTGACTGCCGAAGGGCAGACGCAGTACCTCTCTCCGGTGAAGGCGTCGTTCTCACAAGTTCCCCCATTGCACATGGAGCTGTTGGTACACGGCTCGGCCAAAGCAACTGCAAGAGCCACACACAAACAATTGAGCTCTGAATCAGAACCACGAAACACTGGGCTTGGTGTTGAGGAAGAGTAAGACACGAACCCTCGCACTTTTCCCCGGTCCACCGTCCTGGGCAGACGCACTGGCTCCAGGTGGCGTCATCGTCGTCGCCGCTCTCGCAGGTTCCGCCGTTGAGGCAGCCTCCGCACGAGTCGGTCACCACCATCACGGCTGCAGAGAGAAGAGACCGTCCAACCCTGCGCCTGGAGCACAGTCTGGAGAGGTGCTGCGTCGAGCCCTGCGTCCACAGCCAGGCGGGACAGCTGCAGTTCGCGCAGCACCTCAGGCTACCAGCTGTGACCTTGGTCTTCTCTAGATCTACCAGTTAATGACATGCTTGTGGTTGCTGCCTCCAGGAGCTTTTGGTTGAGATCAGTTTTGTTAACTGTTCTCTGAAATATGTTTAGTTCTACGTGTCTACTTTTGCATGCAGCTGTACACGTGTGCCTTTTGCAGGGTTCCCGAGCCACACTTCCGAGTTGGGAGTTCTGAAAAGCAGACTGAACCGCCCGGGTTCGTTCTGTGGCATTGCTTACATTCACAGAGCGGCCCGGTGAAGCCAGCATTGCAACTTCCGCAGAACATAGCACCGTCCACAGACTCAGTCTCACACAGCCCACCGTTGCGACAATCAAGATCGCTTTTGCATTGCGGAACAGGAGCTGTGCAAAAAACAAAACATGCAAAATTGCCTGGGTGCAAAATTCTACAAAACCTGTGATAACTCTTTCGACATCAGCAAGACGTACTGTCACAATGGGTTCCGATGTAGCCGGGGGCGCAGGTGCACGTGAAGTCGGTGTCCAGGTCAAAGAGGCAGACGCCTCCGTGGTAGCACCAGCCGCACGGGGTCGGGTAGCGGCGGTGCACCGACCCTCCGACCTGCACTTCGTCACCTGGAACAAGAGTCGATCATGCAGAGCCCCCAACGGATGCGAAGGGAGAGAGGTGCTGAGTGTGCCTGGTTGTGCCTCAGATGCAAGCTGTTTTCAAACATTCCGTGCAGATTTTACAAATTTGACTGCAGTTTCTTCTCACTTGCGCAGAAGGGCTTGCGTTCGTCCTCCAGGTCGCCGCAATCGTCTTCGAAGTTGCAGAGCTGGTGGCGGTGGATGCACATCCCTGTTCCGTTACACCGCACTCCGCCGCCAGACTCGCAATCTGTACAAAGCAATCCAGTGCGATAGTGATGCAGAAGCAACAAATCTCAACACAGAGAACACCGCATAAAACACATGATACTGAGACAGAAAACTAGTTCCCTTACCGGGCGACGGAGTGACCTCAGGCAAGATTGGCACTGCAAAGGAAAGGAGACAAGAGTCAGCGGACGGGTGGGGAACAGGCGAAACACGACAGGTCTACACAAGAGAGAAAACTGGGGCATGTCGAGGTGCGCGATTTGTCTCCTTGTTTCGCGAGCTTTCTTTGCGCGTGTGCGTGGCCCGTCACAAAACTTCAATGTTGTGTGATCCGTACACGCATATCGGTGCAGAATTATGGGTTTGTGGTTTGAAACTGTGTGAGTTCCTTTCACAGCCACGATTGTTTGTGCGTCCACGCAGCCTGAACGGCTTCGTGCTGAGATACATGTGGTTGTGTGAAGTGATGTGTCAGGAGCTCAACGCGTGTGAGCGGTGCTCTTTGGTGACCACTGCGTGTGGGCTCAGTGAGGTGAGCTCCTGCTGCAGTGTGTGGGCTCAGTGACTCACGGTTGCACATCGGCCCCGTGGTGCCGGCCTGACACCCGGTGCAGTAGGTGGCGTTGTCGTAGTCCTCGAAGCGACACACGCCGCCGTTACAGTCGCCGTCGTCACTGCACTGCGCCAGGGCAACTGGAAATGTGAGCGAGATAGATTCGTCCTGATCGCTAAATACCGCTGCGTCGCCGTGTAGGGTTGGAAATCTGAGACACACGAGACTGAATCTCAAGAGCCACAGACAAGGGCCAGAACCAGGTGTTCAAATCTGGTGACACCGAAACACGAGGGTCTGCAACCACTATTGGGTAGCATCATGGGCAGATCTGCTCCTCCCACACCAAATCTTGGGTGGTCCACTCACTTTCGCAGTTTTTGCCGGTCCAGGGCCCGACGCAGAGGCACTGCGCGATGGCGCCTCCGTCGATCTCCTGACACGTCCCGTTGTTGTGGCAACCGCCGCACGAATCGTTCGCACCCTTCACCGCTGAAACAGCACACAACGTCAGTTTTATTACAGGTCAAGCCGAAAATCTGAACTGTTGGTTGGCATCTGAGATCTCCTTGAATTTTTCATGCACCCTGATCAGCAGCGGAAACTTGTCGCAGCTCCCTCGCTGCCTGACATCGCTCAGCTCACGTCAGCCTCAACAGCCTTGGAACAGCGACAGGAGCTGAGCGACCTGGAGCCTGCGCCGTCAGGAGTGCTCTCACCTTCGCAGACAGGTCCGGTGAATCCAGGGTCGCAGTCCCGGCAGAACATGGGTCCGTCCGTCGAGTCCGTCTCGCACGAGCCTCCGTTGACGCAGTCGGCGTCGGAGGTGCACTGAGGCATGGCGTCTGAATGCAAACAAACCGATCGTGTTGTCAGACAAGAAAAGGACGTTCTTCTTGAGCTATTCAGGCTCTTGGCTCGTGCGTGCGAATGTGCATGGCGTCGATCGACCTCCCTTTGAAAGATACTCAAGTTTTCTCGCATTCACGCTTGAGATATTTCTGAGGTCCACAACGTTTCGAAAAGCTGTCCTTCCAGTGCTCTACCCTCCTCCTTTCTTCTCAAAGAGCCGTGCAGATTCAAAGTTCGAGTGAACGCCCAACACTCACGTTGGCAGTGGCTGCCGAAGAATCCCGGTGCGCAGTCGCAGCCCGGGTAGACGGACCCGTCCCCGTCCGTCTTGTTGACGCACGACCCGTTATAGTAGCAGAAGCCGCAGTCCGAGTGGTACGTGTGGTTGAACCGCCACGCAGGGGTTGGGGCGGGACCTGGACCTGCAAGTGTTCACAACATGACTCGTGATCACGGCTGGTGCCTGCGACCAGATTCCACACAGGCTACAACAACCAAATACTGACTCCGCGTCAAGCGCCCACGCTTCACACGGACCTGTGCAGTTCATCTCATCCTCGCTGTCCGTGCAGTCCGCTTCGCCGTCGCACACCCAGGCCTGAGGAATACACTGCTGGGTTCCATTGCAGAGAACCTGCTGGTCTGAGCAGATCCGGGGACCTGAAACACGACGAATGCGCTGTTGTTCTGCTCAGTTGGGATGCCATTGGCAACCGGACAAATTTTGGCTTTATTGCTTGCCCAAATTTAAATGAAATAACAAGACATTTTCCAGGCACCAGGGTCTGGGCAGTTTGGGTTGAGACCTGGCATAAACAGACACAAGCATCTCTGGGATTCAGGTCCCAACCAAAAACACCACTCAGAGCCTTGTTGAGTGTTTGACCACTTGAGGTGAATGAAGTGGACAGACACCCATGTCTTCTGGTTTTCAGGGTCTCTCCATTTCATTCCACTGGACTCGAGCGTACGTGCGGTGCAGTTGAGTTCGTCGGTGCCGCCGGGGCAGTCGGCGTGGCCGTCGCACCTCCACGTGCTCGGGATGCAGCGCCCGGACTCGCCGCACTGCAGCTGGTTCGGGCCGCACGGCTCCGCGGGGGCTGCGGAGAGAACCACAGCGACTCACGATGGGCAAGTACCATGAGGCCTCCGGTATTTGCAGGGGACTTGGGACCTGACCCCCACCTGACCCTCAAAATTCAAAAAGACCCGAACTTGGGTTTTGGTGCCTGCCTCTCTCTCTCTCTCTCTCTCTCTCTCTCTCTGTTTCTGTATCTCTTCTCTCTCTCTCCCAAGTTCAGGTGACGCGACAGATGTTTGATGTGGTGACACTGCAGGCAACTCCATTGAGGGAGGTGAGCACGCACCAGTGCAGTTGGCCTCGTCCTCGTTGTCGTTGCAGTCGTTGTCGCCGTCGCAGAGCCACCAGGGGCGGATGCAACGCCCGGTGCCGTTACAGCGCACGTACTCCCCCGTGCACACCGACGCTGCGCGACAACGGGACGAATGACGTCACGAACGCCTTCACCAGGTCACATGACCGCAGAGAATTGAGAAGTGCGCACACGCAAAGGACTCACAAGAACAGTTCTTCTCGTCTGTGCCGAAGGGGCAGTCCTCCTTGCCGTCACATCTGATGGTCAGGTCGTTGCAGCCGTTCTGGCATCTGAACTGTCCCGGCAAACACTGCAGATCTGCGAGTGAACAGGGTCAACATGGAATCACAGAACTGCTGAGGGCATAGTGGCGTCGAAAGTGTCCCACATGCAGTGGATCGCTCTGCACACCTGTACATCTCTGCTCATCGCTGCCGTCCCAGCAATCCGCCTTCCCGTCACACAGCTGCGACTCCTCGAAACACTCGCGCGTTGTGCGACACCGAAGCTGATCGAGCGAACAAACTGGAAACAAAGTGTCAACTCGAACACCGTGTTCATCAATGTTCTCGTGGACGTTTCTAGTCATGTCGTGTTCAGGCAGATTGGTTCTCGTACGTTGCACGCCACCCGCTGACGGCATGTGCTGTGAGACTCACCTGAGCAGTTGCTCTCGTCGAAGCCGTTTCCGCAGTCGTCCTCCTGGTCGCAGAACCACTGCTCGGGGATGCAGCGCCCGGAGCTCGTGTTGCACGGCTGGTACCCGGTCGGACACGTGATGCTGCTCGCGTCTGCAGGAACCAAGGTCAACTTCCAAGGTCAATTTCTGAGTCTGAATGATCGCGATCTGCTCCAGAGGACTTTGTTTCACGCTGAATGCGTCGTGCAGTGCGTCCCTCCCCGTGCGAGTCAATAGGCGCTGAGAAGGAATCCTACTTCGGGGTGAATTACCGCAGTCGCTCTCGTCGAAGCCGTCCCCGCAGTCGTCCTCCTGGTCGCAGAACCAGCGCGCCGGGATGCAGCGCGCCGCCGCCGTCGTGTTGCACGGCCGGTACCCCGGGGGACACGTCGCGGCGCTCTCTGCGGAACCAGACCCAGTTGATCCGTGAGGCCCAATTCAGACACATTCATTGTTTGCGCACATAAGAAGCAGCAAACCAAATTCGTACCACAGTCTTGCTCATCAAATCCGTCGCCACAGTCGTCGGTTTGGTCGCAGAACCAGGTCTCGGGGAGACAGTAGATGGACGAAGTGTTGCAGGGGAGCCAGCCGGTGGAGCAGGACGGAGCCCTATCTACGAGTGCGGCCAAGGAAGACACGGTCAACAGGTGCAGAGATCAAGGGCATGCAGGTGTCTGACGGGGCATGACGTGTGGAGAAAGTGAGAAACAGCGACACTGTCTCAGGATTCATGTTGTGCAAGACTTAATTCTGATGAACAGGCAGACAAGAAGTGCAGTGCTGTTTGTACAGCCTGAGCGCCACACAGAAGGGACAGGGTGAGGTCGACAGGGCGAATCCAGGACGAGGCCCACGAGCCCCTGGTGGCCGTGATCTTGGAGGGTTCGCCTCGGGCCTGGATCTGCCCGGCCGCTCCGGCGCCCCACTCACCGGTGAAGAGCTCGTTGCTGCAGTTGAGCGCGGCGAGGCTCCCGGCGCCGCAGCCGCGCAGACCCACGTTGTCGTAGGTGCAGGAGAAGAGGTTCGACTCGCTGCCCGTGCAGTTCACCGAGCTCAGCCAAATCAAACTGCAACATGGGGTGAGAGGACGACATTGAAAACATCCGAAAAGGATGTCGCCACTGATCCCCTGCCATGGTGAAAGGTCTGAACTTTCTGAACTTGGTATATCGTTTTGTTTTTGTGATCGCTGAGATGCGTCGAACCGGGACAAATCGCTGTCGCTTCGATCAACATGACAGACCAAAGTCTCTTTCTTGAACATTGATTCACTTTTTCTCCAGTCTTGTCGTTGGATCTTTGGAAGAGCCTCGTTTGAATGTTCCTGCAGCCAAAACAATTGCTCTGTGGAATTCGGGGCGCACCTGTTGGCGGCGGGAGCGTCGAAGCTGGTCGAGTTGACGGCGCGTCCGTACGGGAAGCCGAACATCTTGCAGGCGACCTGCGCCGCCGCGTCGTTCCAGTCGGCGGCGCACATGGAGCCCCAGCTGCTGAAGGAGCCGTTGTCGAAGGCGAACTGCAGGAGGCTCTCGGGCCCCTCGAGTCGCATCCCCGTCAGCGTCCAGCCGCCGTTCACGCTCATCCCGAGCGACTGGCAGTTGAGTTCGTCCTCCCCGTGTCCACAGTCCGGGTTGCCGTCGCACACGTTCTCGGCCTCCACGCAGTCGTTGTTGCCGTTGGGACAAATGAATCCGCTCAGACAAGGCTCTGAACAGAAGGAACTCGAGAGTCAAAGTTTGCAAGGCAGGTGGACAGAGTTTGAGAACCACAGGAAACAGATTTGTTTCAATATTTTCAAGGGTTAACGAGTGAAAGTACAAGACAATTTGCGGTTCCCAGCTCGAGGCAAAACTTTACATGTACAGCTGAGTAATCTTGGCAAGGACGCCTCGAGTTACTCACCGGGGATACAGGAATACTCCACTTGCAGGTAGTTGGGCAGATCCTCGCACGAGTCTGCCAACTGCAGCGCTTCGTGCGGCACGCTGATCTGGCAGAGCGCCTTGCCCCGGCAGCGCTCCCGCAGCGTCTGCGTCACGTTGCGCGCGCAGCCGACGCGCCCGACGTTCTCCGTGACGCAGCGTCCGAGCGCCATGCGGCCGTACAGCGCGTTCTCGATGTGCACGACGCTGCCCCCGGGACACGTCGACTGGAAAAACTCCCCTCCGCAAATCTCTGCTCTGACATTCTCTGTGAATCAAGAGCGAGTGAGGGAAAAATGAATGAGTGAATGAATGGATGAATGAATGAATGTCGTGTCCTTGAAGCACCGCGACGATAAGTTTACGCTTGTTTTTCTGCGACAAACTGCGCAGCAATTTCTCTGATTTGTCTGTCATGCACGCTCTGTTTACCAATTAGAGTCCCGAGAAAGAAACTCGAATATGATTTATGGCAAAAACTTCCATGAAGATACCTGCTGTTCAACAAGGTTTATCCCATGTACCAATTCATGAGTAATGAACGGCAAATAATCATTGACAGAACACAGGATGTGGTATGTAACATTCACAACCCAGGTTCAAGCACGAAACCCACCAAAGCAGGGGACCTTTTGTCAGTGTACATTTCCTGGTTAACATGGAGATTCGTACGGCATCCGACACAATTCACATTTTCTCATGCTCACAAAATTCATTCGTACGAAAGAAAGAATGAAGTTTCATTCCACCATTGAGTGGCAGGTATTTCAAAAGCAAACAAGCAGTGGACGTGGTGTCAGCAAAATTCTTCTCACCAAAAAAGCACAGAGGGTGTGTATACGTTGGGGAAGGAAAATAATATTTCCGCCACACTGGACGTGTTACTGCACACAGAGGACGGTCCTCGTGTCTCACCTATACTCAGATACTGACGTCTTCTGAACGGCCCAGCCGGTTTGGTAGGTTTTTTGCTTGGTGTGCGGCCCTCATCCTTACCTTCTTCTGGCAGGGATGCGTTCTGAGGACCTGGGGGCGGGGTGGGACCTTCTTCAGAGCTGGAGGGTGGGCCAGCCGGTGGGCCTGAGGGTGGACCTGAGGGTGGGCCTGAGGGTGGACCTGAGGGTGGACCTGAGGGTGGACCTGAGGGTCGGCCGGATGGACCTGCTATGCCACTGTCATCTATTGCTCCTGGTGGAAGACCTGAGGGTTCACCACGTCCAGCTCCAGGGCCGGAGGGAGGTGATGGTGGGCCTGAGGGGGACGGAGGTCCACTGGGCGTGCCCGGTGAGTCGGGATCGGAAGAACCGCCCTGCTGGGTGTCTGGTCTGTCCGGATCTCTGCCTAAAAGCAACAATACATCGTGTTTTTCTCAGAAAGTTGAAAAGAAGAGCTGCGTGAAGAAGGATATTCACCAAAGAACCAGGATTAGAACCCAGTCCAACGTACACGAGCTTCGTACTCACCCACTGCAGGTCCAGCTCCTTCATCGACAACCAGTTTGGGTTCAATCTCGCCACTGCCCTCGTCCTCTTCCTCTGTCTTATTAGCGGGAGCGCCAGGAGAAGCCCCAGCGGGCGGGCCGGAGGGAGCTTCGGGCACAAAGGCCGGCGGACCGGGCGGAGGACCGGCCGGCGCGGGGGCGGGGGCAGGGGCAGGGGCGTCGGCTGGGGAAGGGGCCGCCTCAGGATCGGGGGCCGGCGCGGGGGCAGAGCCATCTTCAGCCTGTCGCCTGAACCTCCTGTGGTAGTTGGCAGCGGGAATCAGTTCTTCATCCTTCAGCTCGAAGATTTCGGCATCTGCGGAGAAACAGTGGCGTTTGGGCATCAGTTGAACATTGTGACGTGCTCCACTCAAGAGGAGATTTGTGTCCTCCAAACAAAAATCGAAGTCGGCAATTGAAAAAAACGAAGCGACTTTTGTTCATGGTTTGATGATCGGATACGATGGACACCAATATCACCCCATCAACTTGCAGCTTTCTCTTTGTGTCGTCAGTTGGAAACACCAGACACAGGGGTTGACTGAAGAGGGCTGTGTGATCACTGAGGAGATTCCGGGTTTCGGGCAATTTGTGCGCGCCCGCGGGCGAGCAAGGCCACGGGTTACCCCACAATTGGTTTGACCTGAGGTTGTAAATTGCTTCCAACGAAGTTGGGCACTCGTCTGGGCCCGAACTGTGTCCCTGTTGGGTCTGATGATGTGATACGGTGCGCTGCTGTTGGCACAGAGCAAAGAAACCTGGGGACAAGGGTGGCCTATTAAGATCCATTACAGATGTAATTTAGAAACTGCTGATGTGGAAGAGTGACCTGAAATAAACATGGAAAAGTGGGAAGAGGAAACCGTGTTTTGCATGTCAGAATGGTACAAAAACGATCGCCGTCTCCTCGTATTCCTGACTGACTTCCTCAGAGCACAGTACGACTTTTTGTGTGTTGCACGATCGTGCAAAATGGGATGGCAAACCGCATGAGTGAACCGCGGAAAGAGGATCACACATCACCAGCGTGCAGTGTGGAGACGGAGCGTGTGTGACTCCATGCGGCAGGAGCAAAGAAACCAGGGGAATAGGTCTCGCGCCTGTGCGAGGGACACCATCCGACCCGACGTGAAAAGAACCGCAGACGTCGCGGGTCTCCAAAGGTGACTCCATGCATCAAGTTAATTGCGAAAAGGCTTTCGCGTAATTATTTCAGTCCCAATAAATTTGAAGGCGAACTCCAACTGAGATGATTTACTTCTTCCCTGTTTCGTTCGGGAAGTACAGTTTGTGCAATCTCCTTGTTGTCGCTCCGTCAGGCTTTGGTGGGCGCGCAGAAAGAAAAACGTTAGATCCAGGAAATGCCCAAATCGGATTGGAGAGCGCAAAGCCCTCGAGATATGCTGATCCGGCCACAGTAGATCCATCCAAGGCATTTTCATGACATCAATCGAGAAAACCAAAGCCCGTAACTTTTCGCAACACGAGTTCAAGACGATAAAAATTCTTCTGAATTGAGGCACCTTTTCACATGACTTCTTCTGCAATTTCTGTGCGTGTGTGTGTGTGTGTGTGTGTGTGTGTGTGTGTGTCCGTGGGTGAACGTGAACGGTGCAGCGACTGCAGCTTGCAATGCTTTCACTTGTTTCACAGTGGTTTTCCCTTTCTGACTCCAATAAAAAATGAAAAAGATTGGAATGACAAGAATGTTACAAACTGTACATTCAGTCGTGACTTCCTGCTCCCAAACTTGTGTAACATGCGAAGCGAACAATTGTGCTTTATGCTTCGTGTGCAGCTGAGACTCAGGCTCCCAACATGGAACTTGAGACAAATCCGACAAGCGTGTGACAATTCATTCATTGACCGCATTTGGAGTAGAATGTGCGACAGGTTAGGTGGGGATGTGGAATTCAGTTTTTCATAATTTGTCGCAAACCATAAAATGCATGGCTGCAGGCTCCATGCAGGCTTCATGCAAGTGCGATCCTGAACTCACTGCACGCCGCGCATGCAGTGGTCAAAACGGATACAAGTTTGTTCTGAGTCTACCTCAACTTTAACTGAATGGCAACGCTTTGTTTCAAAACACCGCTAAAAGAACCCACCCTCTGACATGAGGAGAGGCCCAAAAAATACCAAATAACTGAGTACTTACTTGAAAATGTGGGGAGTATGCTGCAGAAAACCAGCGAGAGGACAACACCGGCGAAAACACACTTGTAATCCATGGCTCCTCGCTTTGTTTGACCGACACAGAAATCAACAGTTCATGGCAATGAATTCTAGAAAACCGAACTCTCCTTTGCTGCACAGTCTCCCAATTATCCTCAACTGGTTCACTTTCCAGTGTCACACACTCAAGACATTTGCCCCTTATGACTAAGCACGGAGCTCTAAATTCCCCCGTGTTGGTTGGCTCCTTGACCCGGGGTATTCTAGCGTTGTACTTGAATGGTTGATGTACCCCGCTACAGGTGGCTGTTGAGTTGTCGATGCACTGTTGACTCGCAGACAGCTACAAGATGCGCGGAAAAGAATCGTTCTGCACTAATGATGACAATCTCAACTTCAAACAGGATGCTGGGACAAAGCTTAATGGCATTACACACAGAGACCCCGGCGCTGACCGGTTTCACAAGCACCTCATCTCAAGAAATTCAAGCGGGCTTCTTGTGTGCTTATCCAGTTTACTTTTGATCAATTTTTGTTTTCCGATGCATTGACTGGCGAGTGCAAAAGGTTTCCAGTGTTTGAGTTTCATCGCATGCAGCCTCACCACCTCGTGCTTCTGCGTGAGCACGAAGAGTGCATGGGGCAAATCGATGGAACGCCCACGTTGCAAATTTTTCAGAATTGTCACCCCCAAACAATTTTTTGCATTTTTGAACCCATTTGAAATGAAAAACAAGTCAGAGGAATGGAATTGCGGAACAAGCTTTTCACACGAAATGCCAAACCCAAGTGTGGTCAGGTTTTAACAATGTGCCTGTTTGAAAAAGTTTGACAGAGAAAAATGTGAAACTTGGTTGTTGTCGATGTCGTGTTGCCTCCACAGGTTCTCGGCTGCGATCGGCGGTGGTGAGGCGATGAACAGCGCTGCTGATGGTGCCTCAGAAAACTGACAACTGTCGCAACTTGATGGTCACAGAACACAAGTGGACGAAACACAATGTTCAGCAGGCGTTTACAAAACCAAACGACGCGATCCTTCGAGGGACTCAAGTTCCCCAGGTGAAGCTCTGCGGAGCCCATCAAACTGAATGTTTTTCTGTGTCCTTTGCCTGAAGCATCAACAGGAAAGAATGAAGAAGTACGAAAGTATTCGTCTGACATTTTCAAGTTCCGTCTTCTTTTCTCCGTCTCGTGTAACAAACGAAGACTTGCGCGCCTCCCGCGGTGCTGATTGAAGGGTTCGTGTTGTTGGCGAAAATTAATGAAGGTTCCACAGCTGCAAAACAATTTTGGGAGCCTGAAATTTTTTGTCCAATTACAGACTTGACTGTATACACGGTTCCATTGAAACTATTCGTACCGCAGTACAAAATTCCCTCGGAGGTAAATAGAGATGTTATGCAAACTTTTTCGCTGCTTTTTGTGGCAGAGCCCGGAAAATATTGCACCCACAGCCTTGGGGAGTCATTGGCGTGACTAATGTGGTTCCATAATGCGGTGCAAAGAGATAATGCCACCATTTGAATTCAAAATATTGTCAGTATCAAGGCTGAGCGCGACGTGTTTACCTCGCGATCTCTCGTGCGAGAGTACTCGCGATGTCGGCGTCGCTCTCAACGCCTCCCAGATGGCTGTGTCAAAGAAAACGGTGGAACCTGCGTCTCAGCGCGAGAACAGATCCACAGAATCTCTGTTGACAATTTCCGTCTCATCTGCAGATGTTGTGATATGCGGAAAATTGAAAGACCTCAAAAGACACGCTTTTCATTGCTGGAACAAATGTGAGTCCCCGAACTTCCCCGTCACTGTCCTCCACCGCGAAGGCTCTCTTCACTCAATCAGGAAAGGACAACTTCTGAACTTCGGAATGTTTATTGAAGAACAGTCTGGCACTTCTTTTCACCGAGAGAGAGAGAGAGAGAGAGAGAGAGAGAGAGAGAGAGAGAGAGAGAGAGAGAGAGATGCACGTTGCGGACTTGGCTGCAGCGGTCAGTCCTCCGGCCTCAGTGTGCTGCACACAGATCCAACTGCCCGTTGAGCAACTGAAATCGCATCACATGATTCGGCCACTTCAAGTTTCTGCCACTGAAATTGAGATCCTATTCAGGCGAGTGAGCAGTCGACCGTACCAAATACCAAACAGTTTTGCAAGTCACTGCGAACTTCTGATGCTCGTGTGGAAGCGACATGAAGACAATGTTGCTGTCGCCCCTGTGACGCTCGGCCACCAGCCATCTCTTGGGGTTGGTTCTCACCGAAGTCGTGTCAGCCGATACCATCTGGCAGGACTCGAGGAAACGGATTGATGCATTTCTTGTTGACTTATCTGGTACAAGTGCGTTTATCTTGCCGCACCAAATCCGCAGAAAACCACATCGGAGTGCGATAACGTCCACACATTGAGTCGAGACAGCCAATTCTCTGGCCGCCTTCAGTTGAGTCAAAACTTTCATTTCGAAAATTTCGCAATGGAAATCACTATGCCTCAGCACGCGACAGTCAAAGGGGAAAAACTCCCGTGACTCTTTCCTGACAACAACTCCGCTGCGTTGTCGCGTTTGATTTCAAAACAAGGACGAAGGCCCAGAGCCAACATGCTTGGGTGTCAGAACATTTCAAAGTTCAGAAGTTGAAAAAAATTACAACAAACAACAAACACTTTCACAGCAGTGTTCCACCGCTCGTTCATGTTCAGAGGCGGTGTCGTCGCGAGATGACCTCTGAAGGTCCACACACGAGTGTTGACTCAGCGAGACTTGTTGATCTTGGCCACTCGCTCAGGTCAGTGAGATTGACCTTCTGAGCGCAGCCGCGTTGTTGGCTTCAGGGTGGGAACACGGCGCCGTGCTGTCGTTCTGCATATTCTTCTGTTCCGTCCCGTCGCCCAGATCACCGTTGTGTCTCAGCGGAGGCAGTTTTGTCAGGAAGTTGCGTTGCTCGGGCAGCGCGCCTCCGCCCTGCCTGATCTCCACGTGGCTCGACACGCCGCTGGTGACGGAGCGCCGCGGACTCGTCGTCAGCTCCTCCAGGGGGCTCAGGATGATGACGGGCGGCGGCGGCGGCTGCGGCGGCGTCGGGTCCGTCTCCGTGTCCGTCTGCGGCACCGTCTTCGTCGTCGTGGCCGGTGCTGACAGAGACCGCTTGAAGAGCCCCAGCGGATGTCCTCGCCCCGTTCTCTTGCTCTCGTTGTCTTGATTTTGCTTCTTCAGAAATTTGCGCTTGATCAGGCGCCGCTTTCGCCACAAGCGTCTGACGGCGTTGCGAAATTTCCTGGAGCCGAGAGCGTAGATGACGGGGTTGATGGCGCTGGCGAGAAGGAACATCCAGGTGGTGACGGTGACGCTGGCTCCGGGAGACCTGACCTTCCCGATCCGCTTCCCAATGGCGTCCTTGGTCACCACGAGAAAGTACGGGAGCCAGGACACAGCGAGGAAGAGGATGAGGCCGAGCAGCCTCAGCGTGGCGCGCGCCTCCCGCTTCAGGTTCGGCCCCAGGTAGTTGGTGGTGGACGTATTGCTGATGTTGTCGTCCTCGTCCTCGGCGTGCTCTCCCCGCGACCTGTGCACGCCGCTCGGGCCGTGCTGGCTGATCTCGCGCGCGAGCTGCGGGAACAGCGACAGGCGCTGGATCGGGTCGACCATGGCGAGCGCGAGCGCGCCGCGCGGGTCCACGTGACTCGGGGCGCCCCCGCCGCCGCCGCCGCCGCCGCCCGGCTCACCGCGGTGCAGCTGCGTGTTGATGTCCGCGATTCTCCGCATGTGCCTCCGAGCAATCTGAATGATTCTGATGTAGCAGTAGGACATGAGGGACACCGGTAAAATAAAGCAACACGCCAGCACCAACACCGTGTAGGTCAGGTCCAGGTTCCAGTTGACGGTGCACATGAAGCTGTGGCGCTGATATGAGAACTCGCTCCACCCGAACACCGGGGGGAGACTGAACCCCACCGACTGAATCCAAATCCAGATGAGGCCTTTGATGACGTAAGACGTGGAAAACATGGTGGAATACTTGAGGCAGTTGATGATGGCCTGATGTCGGTCGAAGGCCACGGCCGCCACCGTCAGGACGGACACTTTGCCCAGGATGTTGACCACGACTCCCAGGGCCGAGCACGCCGCCTGCAAAACAACAAGAGCGCGCGGCGTGAAACTTGAGACTCCGCTGAAATCAAAGTGAATCCATAGAAACAGCCGAGTGAGAATTATCTGCGCGGTGTGGGTTTCCACCGACGGGAAACTGCTGCATTTATTGACAAGGTCGTGCTTTGAACGCCTGGCAAAATGTAAAGTCCAGGGAAAGCAGCTTGCAGATCTTGTGTTTCATGCAATAATTTGTGCCAGCACACGCTCTAGCCAGCTCGTAAAGTTCGCTTTCCTGGCCACAGTGCTTTGCATCGGTTGGGCAGCTTGTTTTGCAGCAAAACGTTGTTTGTGGAGTCTGCAGCACACAGCGCGTCCTGTGGAAGCGAGGCCCCGGCGCAGAGAGGGATCCGGGGGAAACTGCTTCCAGGCTCAGACTCCGGTTCAGTTTGCCGCAGTTCTGGGCGGAGTGCAACAGCACTCAAAATGAATCAGAATTTGATCGTGTTGCGAGAACACTGCACCAATTCGAGCGACGTCTCGGGACCTGCACCTCACGCCCATCTTGTTCAGACTGATGTTCTGAGGAAGCAAGCACCAGAACTCTTTGAACTCGAAACTCTGTCCGTGGATGAGCACTTGTCAATCACCAAAAAAAAAAAAAAAAGAGAAGAGTGCAAGGAGAGAAAGCTGTGTTCCTGTCGGCGTCTTTAATTGTGCACAATGCCCCGTGTGTCCCGCCTGTTCGCAGATCTTGATGAGATCTGCTCATTTTTCCTCTTGACAGGAAATTCACAAAAACCCCGAAGTTCATTTTGCGAAGTACGAGGCAAGAAATTTAAGTACCCGATTGGGTGGCGTTTCTGGTGGTTTGGGTGTGAATTTTTTCAAATCCTAAGGGAATAACAAAGAGTAGGACACAATC
>JAAUXT010103138.1_pt1 | contig 21136 bp, 19 predicted proteins | sample 7278171 | NCBI WGS metagenome assembly JAAUXT01 (sample SAMN14350112, study PRJNA611818) | marine sediment metagenome | isolation source: surface marine sediment (1.8m) | place: French Polynesia: Moorea | collected 2018-08 | reverse complement strand
CAACAACACGAACAGTTCCTGGAGGGAATGCTCCTCAAAGAGGTCGGAGGCAAAAGTAAGGTTCTGTGAAGCGAGCGAGTGAGTGAGTGAGTGAGTGAGTGAGTGAGTGAGTGAGTGAGTGAGTCAGTCAGTCAGTCAGTCAGTCAGTCAGTCAGTCAGCCAGTCAGTCAGCCAGTCAGTCAGTGATTGATTCTGTAAGTGACTGACAGACCTACTTTTGTGAAGAGTGAATGAATGTGAAAATGAGGGAATTCATGAGAGTCCTTCACCAGAACCATTTTTCCACGAAAGAGGGAGTAATCTTACCTCTCTCTTCCAGAGCGCTATCCGTTCCTGCATTACGTCGTGTTTGACACCAGAAAGCAAGGAAAGTTTCTCGAGACGGATGAATGGTTGGAAGTCATTTCCTCCGGAGGCGGCTCCCCTGCACAATGTGGTAAAAACAGACAAAACATGATTAAGGGTTTTCACGTTGGTGACGCGCGCGTCAAAAACTTGACGCCCGTGTCAAAATGCTCCATTGGGCGTCATGTTGAATTTTGATGCTCGCGTCAAAAATTCTGACGCCGCCCAACCGCGCGTCACCAATGTGAAAACCCCTATTGTTATAATATATAGAACTTTGTTCTGGAGAACTGACTGCCATGGTGGGCTGTTTCACACAAGAAGCCACGAGTTGAGTCATCACCCGTCTGGATTGACTGGGCGACGCACTTTCGTCTGGTGGATGCTTGCAGATGATGGGGATTGCCGCGCACATGCGTACACGCATACACCACACACACACACACACACACACACACACACACACACACACACACACACTCGACTTTCAGGTGCCTACAAGGAGATGCGGACGTTCGTCGCCCCTGCGGTCCCTCTGCTGCCCAAATGGTCTCACAAGCCGAACGTGGGTTACATCATCAGTGTGTTCGAGGCGGACCCTGACACCGTCGAACACCTCGACAAAACGTGGGGTGCGCGCCGCTGTTTTAAAATCAAGATTGGCCACCAGGGGGCCTATCATGTGTTTAAACGCGTGCCCCAGAGGGCGCAGAAAAATGTGAGAAAGTTTGGTGTGAAAAAGTCAGAAAGAGGTCCAGAGGCACTTGCTTCACGGATCCATGGATCCTACGATATTTCTTGTCTGGCCAAGACAAATTCGCCCATTGCAACAGCCTTTGTCACTGGTAGAAAGATTAGGGGTTTTCACGTTGGTGACGCGCAGTTGGGTGGCGTCAGAATTTTTGACGCGTGCGTCAAAATTCAACATGACACCCAATGGAGCGTTTTGACGCGGGTGTCAATTTTTTGACGCGCGCATCACCAACGTGAAAACCCCTATTCAAATGACATAACGATGCTGTTTTCAATCACATGTAAATCGAAGCACCCCTTCCTTTGGTGTTCAAACGGTGTGTCCTACACACGGATGAATACGGCAATGTTCCCTGGTTTCAGCCTTGTGGAGTGGAGCCGACTTCATCGCAGCCAAGGCGCCCCCGGAGCTGCAGCTGCAGAGACTCACCATGCACAAGCGGACGCTGCAGGGGCGCGGCTCCCCGCGGAGCCCCGGCCACCTCCCGCGGGGAGGGAGCTCCACCGCCCGGGGGACGTCGGGCTCGACCTCCCGGGAGGAGGCCGCGCCCGTCCCCGCAACTGGCCGCGGATGCAGCTTCATGTACATCCTGATGTGCGAGCTGGCGGAGGCGTTTTCCTGCCTCCCCGTCGCTCTGGAGCTGGTGCAGAAACTGAGGGACAGGCAGTGCGGATACACTGCGCTCTACTCGGTCGATCATTTCTTCTGAGTTCTGCCCTGTGCAAGTGGTGCAGTAACAGGTCCAGAATCTTGTCAGGACGCCCGACTCCTTGCACACAGGCACAAAACAGGGGAAACGAAAATGTTTTCGGGTATATCGCCCCCAGCCCAAGTTCCGCACTTGGCTGAGCCATTTGTCCGCGACTTGGGCAAGCGTGACCCGGAAAGAAATGTAGACAACATGTATTATGTGAGAACAATGCGTACAGTTTGAGCCGTCGCGCGTGATTTCTTTCTCGAAGTTGAATTCAATCAGACGAGGTTCAATGGAGATAAAGGCCGATGAGTTCTCTCTGACCACCTGAATAAATGTTGACATTCACCGTTCGAACTACGGTATCCTTCAATCGAACCATCACATTTGCGCGCAGAATAAGAGCTTATCTCAAATTTCGCGCCACTTTCCTCAAAGCTGCAGCGCGGGAAAATTGCAGCAGCCGCAGCAGCTGCGAGGTTGCTAGGGACCTGCAGCTGTGTCCCAACGGAACATAGCAACAAGCATCCTCCTGTTGTGACAATTCGAGGATCATAAATGGACAACTAACTGGGGCACTGGACAACTCTGACACATTTCCTGACACCTCTCTTTTCTTCTGGTCTGCAGGAATGATCGTTTTCAGTTGACATGGTGAGTTCTGTTTCGGTCCATGGTCGCGCCACCACCACTTTCAACGGGCGCGTTCGATTGGCATAAAAATCCTTATTCACCATCGAAATTCAATGCAATAGATGTTTTCACCAGAGCAACAGGGGAGCAAAATGCACAAACGGGAATCAGTCTTTATCCCGATGGTCTGGCTTTCTGACAAACCTGTACATAACTTGCACGTCTTTTCTTGTCATTTCTCTCTGTGTGATATTGTTATGGATTTTGTGTACAGAACCGGAGTATGAGACACACTGAGATGGAGGCACAGCTCAGCAAGGTAAACCGCACACTTTTCTGAATTTTACACTTTGTCTTCATTTTGCTTTCTCACCAAACGCCCGGAAAAAAAGCAAGCTCAAGTCCAAACACAGTCCCAGCTTCAGGATGAGTTCACGGTTGATGCGTCGTGCGTCGTGGCAAGCGCGTTGTTCCAGGCGTTGTGCGTTGTGGTTTGCGATGTTGACTAGACCAAGGACACAAAACGTTCTGTGTGAACCCAGCTTGCAAGATGTGCACATCATTCATGATCAGTTTCTGTGAAAGAATCCAGGAAGCAGTTCGTCTGCTTTTATCATCGAGTGAGATGCTCGAAGAAAAAAAAAAAACAATCAGGTTTACAAGTCAAGAAAGTCAAGGTCAATGTTGATTATTCATGACAGTCAACTGTTTTTCTTTTCAGTCCAGAGGAACACAGATAAAAGATGCCATTGCTCAATGGGTACGTTCCCAGACTCCCTTTCTTTCACTCAAAACAAATGACGTATTTTGGCAGCGTTCTGTATTTTCGTTCTCTGGGACTGAAACGTGGACGGACCCCCAACACACACACACACGCACACACACACACACACACACACACACACACACACACACACACACACCTCTTGCGCTGAATACACGAGCTGTGTTGCGTCTGGTCGTGTTGACAGGTGCCTCGTGTGACTCGGTCATGTTTACGTTTCTCCTCCCAAGGATGTGAACCCGCCCTTCACATTTCACACCCAGGCTTCACGCTTCACATGTTTTGTGAATCCGGCCTTCACCTTTCCTTCCCTGGCTTCACGTTTCATTCATATGGGAATCCGACGTTCACGTCTCACGTTTTGCCGCCGCAGGAGCAGCGGGAGGGGAAGAAGGTGGACGAGGTCGAAGAGGTCAAGATGTACGCCATGTTCATCGAGAAGATGGACAGCTCCATCTCGTCGCTCTGCCACTGCACGTGAGTCTGAGTGTGCGTGTGTGTGAGAGAGACAGGTGCACGCATACATGAGCCTGACCTTGTGAGCAAAGGAGGGCCACGTTTTGCACGTTTCTTCACGTGTTGCCTTGCTTGCGATGCAACGATAAATTGACTCGTCGTCCACATGTTGAAGCCGCATGTTCGTGTGCACGAGCGTGTGGGTGGACGTGTGGGTGTGCGTGTACGTGTGTGTATGCGTGTGTGGTGTGTACTGGGGGTTCAAAGGAGCAGAGTTCAAAGCACTGTCAACTGCTCGTCGCACATATCAACAACCGTGCTTTTGCCACTGTGTCGTTGAAGTCACCCATCAACATCACTTCTCTCCGCTGCAGGAAGTTGTCGCTCTCGACCAACTGCATCGAGAAGATCGCCAACCTCAACGGATTCAGTAAGTTCGGGGGGGAGAGGGAAAGGGACACGCCCTTTTTCGTGACAACCACCTCATGGAGCCAATGAAGTTTTATTTGTGCTGTCCTTTTTTCAGAGAATTTGAGGATTCTCTCATTGGGAAGAAACAACATCAAAAACTTCATCGGTTTGGTGAGTCTTCCCAATTCTTTTCAGCGGTGTGAATGTTTGCGGTTTCCTCTTGCAACAAATTTCTTCTGTTTGTGGTGTGGATTTGGATCGAGCAGGGGTCACTCTGCATGTCATACTTTGTGTCTTCGAACAACGACAATTTCAAGGGCGGATTTTGGTGGAGTGAGCAAGGGACTTTTCCTTGGACTCCCAACAAAAATACATGTGCCACAGACGCACGTTTCATTTCCTTTTCTAAGTACGAGGGAGGTCCACGAATTGGCGTTTTCTGTCCAGTATTTCCGGAGTTTCCGGCACTCTCGAAAAGATCGCTACTTTGTGGACAGAAACCGCAATTTCGTGTCTTTGAGCCGTCTTCAAAAGACACCAGGTACGCAGTACCCATGGGCTTGCGTGGGAGTGAAAAGAACCACGCATCACGCACGAACGACACACCCGGTGTGAACCAGCCTGAGCACGCTGTACGCATGGATCCTACCGCTTCAGGAGGTGGTGGCGGACACGCTGGAGCAGCTGTGGATCTCGTACAACAAAATCGAGCGGCTGACCGGCATCCGGTACATGAAGGTCCTCAAGGTACAAAACACACAACTCCCCCCTCAAAAAATAACAGATGTTTAGGCTTTTACGGGTTGCAATTCTTTCCGCCACGAGCGCTGAGTTGTCCTTCGTGAATGTGCACAGCAAAATACCCCAGGAACAAACTTGTTTTTATGCAGGTTCTGTACATTTCCAACAACAACATCGCAGACTGGGACGAACTGAGGAAACTGGTGAGTGTCAGCAGCTGCAGGGAGAGGCACCGGAAGGTTGGACATCTGAAAAGAGAAATTGACACCTTTGAGTTCTTTGATCTTCACATAAATGTTTGCATTTTCAGTGTGAACTGCAAAATTTGGAAGACATCGTGTTCACCAGTGAGTTGCTTCCCCTTTTTCACAAAATACAATATGAAAATCAGAAATCTTGCACTCAACTCGAGCTCTCAGTTTTTGTGACGCCAACAATTCAATTTTCCTTCCCAAATCCTGGACCCCCCTCTTGACTGCACCCCACCCTCTCTGTGTTCCAGACAACCCTGTTGAGGAGCGGTACTCCGGGGAGGGAATCTGGAGGGAGAAGGTCGCCAACCTGCTGCCCAAACTCAAGAAGCTCGACGGTGAGTGGTCACAGTGAGAGAGAGAGAGAGAGAGAGAGAGAGAGCGACAGACAGACAGACAGACAGACAGACAGACAGACAGACACACACACACACACACACACACACACACACACACCACACACATGCACACACACGGATATACGAGGTAATATCCAACCACGATGAGACTCAGCATGTTCTGCGACAGTGACCAAACGGTCACAGATGAACAAGCCAAGTCTCATTGTGGTTGGATATTACCTCGTACGCTCACGCACACAAGCGAATCCAAGAATCAGTTCCAAAAGTTGAACCCAACCACAATCCCAACGTGCCAAAAATGAACGGCTCAGGCCATCTGGGTAACCCAGACCGCACTGAATCTCCCAGACTGAACATTGCGCAGCAAGAAACGACGCACATAAAACCTGTTGACCAACGCTGGGACGCAACTGCGCGACGACACATGAACCAGCCATGTTCGGATTCACACCCAGGAGTTCCCGTGATCCGGCTGGACGACGAGCGGTTCGGTCTGGAGCCTCTGAACCTGGGCGACACCAAGTCCCCGACCCCGACCCGCCCAGGCACCAAGACGCGACCCACCACCCAGATGACCAAGACTCCGGAACCCAAGTCCGCCAAGTAAGGCCTGCGCACGTGCAGCATTGCGCACGATCACGAGTGGGGTGGGGACCTCATGGACCTGTACCCGGTGTAACAATTTGAAAACGGCCTGGGGTGGACGGGACTTCACTCCACACGATGGGTCTTCCAGGCGCGCAAAATGGAGACCTACACGGTGCCAGCAAACTGAGGAGTGTCCCTTGGGCCTGAGGCTTCTTCATAACTTCCCACGTTCACGAAGGATGCATGCAATCCCACGACGAAACACTGGGATGTTTTTGGCAGTCGTGCACACACACGCAATGTTCGTCCTCGTTCTATAGTGCGCACCAAATGGTAACATTTCTGCAGAAACCACGACAAATTTGCTTGCACCACTCCACACCACAGGGGCCAGAGACGAGAGTCTGTGATGTCAGTGGAACCGACGGACGACGAGGATTGCGAGGATGAGGCCGACGAGGCTGACGACGCTGCCGCGGAGACGGCGCGCTCCAAAGCCCCGGAGAAAGCGACGGCAGCGGCCGGGAAGAAGAAGCCCGAGACGACGGGGGCGCAGAAGGGCGGCGGGGGCGGCGGCGCGGCGGGGGGCAACGCCAAGACCCTGAAGCCCGCTGCGACCAAGGGCGCCAAGGGGTCCCCAGCCAAGAAACCCGCGAAATAGACGCAATGGGGGAAGGTTTAGCTCGGCCTTTGTGTTGATGCGGGCGGTGTCCCTTTTGCTCGATCAGTGGCACAGACAAGCAAACTTGCCCTGAATTTGCTCCAAGAGCCAATGACAACTGACCAAATGGTGTCTGATACCAATCTGGAAATTGGGGTACGTTGGAAAAGTGAGTACGAGTAGGTGTGTTTGCTAAACCTCCGCAATGTGAGTGTTTGGTCTTGCCTCACTGGCACTTCCACCCCCAAACCACCAGGTGATTACTTTTTCTGGTTCGTCAACGCCCAAATGAAACAGATTTTTTCATGTCCTGTCCCCGACTGAGTTCATTTTTGCTTTGTCGTTTGGTTTCCCGAAACATCGACGGAATTGCGGTGGAAATTTCTTCCGCCGGTTCGTTGAGTTCGTCCTAAAAATGCTCGAAGCGTTCGTCCTCAGCGTTCGTTGTGATGACGAGACTGGGAGCGCGACACAAAACCAGAAGTCAGCTGGTTAAAAATGTTTTGTGTTTTTATTAATGTCTTCTCACAACTCTACATTTATAGATATATATGCAAAGGTTTTTGCGTGTGCCTCATACGACGACAGACATGTCGAAACAATAAATTAGGAACGAACACTGTGAAATACATAACGGAAATAAAACGAAAAGCTACATCAGCGGGTTACTTGACATGTTTTTCAGCCTTTTCTTTTTTGCAACATGTGTGTGTATTTTTAAGAGTGGTGAGTGACACTGTGGCCGATTGTACATCCAACGTAGTGAGAACTTTTTTTTTTCTTTTTTATGACGTTCAATTCATGTGTCGTGAAAATTTTTCAACGCACCTCACATTCACCCGCACGTGCACACGTGTCACAAATTTTTAGCGTGTGGTTCCATGGAGCTCTTGAAAAAGACGGGCTCCAAAAGATAAATTTCTTCAACAACGCAAGAGATAAGAGCTGATTTTTAAGTAGAGTCGAGCCGCGAAACAGAACGATTGTCAGTCAGTTTTCAAATTCTTACATGTCACAGGAAAAGGATTTCAAGTTGAACTTTCACATGCCAGCATGTACTCATCAAAAAAGGTATTTTTTTTGTCAAAATTAGGCGACTGGGAAGTCACTACGTCACTAAGAATTTGCCATTGAGTCACTACACTTGAGCCAAACTGGAAAACCCGCTTCCACACTTCGTGTAAGTCAACGTTTTCAGGAAAAGTGGTCACTCTGGATGTGTTGCCTGGCAACTGCCCGGACCCAAACGCAATTGAAACGACTCGACGCGACGTGACGTTGTTCGCACCGGAGTACGCATGCGTAACTTCCGGTACCGGAAGCTGCGGACACGTGACCCGCGAAGCGACGCAGCCGCCACCGGCCCCACGTTTTCTCAGTTTTAAGTACAGAAATTCAAGTAGATAAGCACCAGCACGTTTCCAGTTCAGAAAACAAAAATAATTCACGCATTTGACAGACGACTGGCATCTTTAAAACACGCGGTTTGCGCAAAAAGTAAAACGCTTTTTTTCGGCCTCAAACTGACGCTCTAGCTCTAGACTCTTCCAAAAAAGTAGTACATGTGCAAAAATAGTTCCGACTATGGCTTAGAAAAACGATACAACTTACAGAATATGAAGATGGAACTATAACTGCAATTGACTCTGATAATTGCAAGAAACATGTCCAATCACATGCAAGCTTCATTCGTATCAATCATCAAATCAACCAATCAATCATTCAGTAGTTTTTCTCCTCCAATCAGATGATAGGAAATTTGGCACCATGAGATAATTCTATTCCCAGGTGTAGTCCTCGCCTTAGTGGGAGATGATTTGTTTTGTGAATACGGCACGGTAACGTGTTTTCTCCAAAAAACACCGATGTAGCTCCCATTACAACAGTGAAATGCACGGTTTTCTCCCGACCCGCTCACCATCCATTCACCCGCCATTTTCTTGTCCCTCTGAATTTGCCTCCCTTCACAAAAACGCAATGTGCCAGCACCGTTACAAGTTGGGGTACCGTGTTCACCCGTGTGCAAGACGCATTGTGCCCTGGAAAGGAGCGTCAAAACAAAAGGTTCCTCTTTTCATGAGAAGCCCATCCAAGGGAAAAATTTGGACACGACTGACACACGGGTGAATACGGTGAATGTCCGTGCGGCGAGTCGGGGTCGCTCTTCATGGTTCTTCACACTCGAATACAAAAGGGAATCAAGTTGACACAGTAGCCGTTCATTTCGTACCCTACAGAACAGAACACGCTGCAAAGTGTTGATCAATTAAGAAAAAAAGGCGTCAACACTGGACCGTTCGACCAACGGACTCAAAAACAGGAAATTTTCTTCAAAAACTCAGGACAGCACAGAAAAGTTGCAGCTGTTCCACCAACTTTAGCTTCACGGTCGTGGCCGTACAGTTCAATGTGGACGCCTCTGACAGAAGCTCCAGGCCTGTTCACACTGGGTGCATCGTGACGTTAGGAGCTACACAAAGCTGTACAAATACATTGCCGAACCAGTCGCCATTATGAACACGCTTTGCCCATCCACAGCACATGTATACAATCAGATCTTCCTCTCAGTCGCACTTTTTCGTCACAAAACCAACATTCACACAGATTTTTAACTAGATCTAGAACGTTTAATGAAAACACTAACTCCCTTCAAGGGTAGACAAAACGCTTGAGCTTTATCCCTTTGTCCTCATCTACCAATATTTCCACTCACACACAGAACGTAACAGTAGCACATGAACGGGAGTCTCACAACCGTCAAACGTCAGCACTTCCAGGCCAGTGAACCAACAACCCACGTTCACGTCTTTGCGTCGTGCAATGCAATGCTGTTCTGATCAAGGGACACAACGCACGGTACATTCACAGCTGACATTGTAAACGGTGGATTCACGAGGTTTGTGCAAATTTCATGAAACTCTCAAGACGCGACGTTGCCATGGCAGCAGATTGGTTACACCGGCACAGGAAGTGGTGACGGTTGCCAGGGATACGTGAGGGGAGTCAGACTTGTGCGCAGGCAGCTTTGCGGCCGTTGTGAAGGAAAGACGTGGGATTCAACATCAACGTACACATGCGCACTTTGGACATCTGCACACGTGACACCTGCACGCACGCATGTGGCTGGGGGATCGTGACATGAAGCACTTGCAAGGTCCAATGAGAGTTGCTGTCATTTCAAGTGAATTTTTTGTTTGTGAAATTTAAGGTTCAGCCTTCATTTTCTTTTCCAATTCAAGTAATTCTTTGTCGGTGGACATTTCTTGTGCGGTTTGAGCTTCGAAACGACAATTTTCAACCAGTTCTAACGACAACAACTTTCACAATGGAGTCTTGTAACAAACAGAAGTCGAGACGAAACCAGGTAGATCTAGACAGCTTCCTGGGAATTTGTATTTCTGATTTTTGAAGAAACTCTTTTGAATGTATTGAAACAATACAGTGTGGGTCAGATCCTTGCAAAAGTGCTCGTACAGAATGGAAAACAAGGTTCTGGACTGACGCCAAAAATCAAGAAAACGCGTCAATTTCCTCAACAAGTGAGGGGTGCACCACACAGCCCAGGAACGACAAATGCAAACGGATTCTTTTTTCCAAACAGTGGTTGTTTTGAGCTGAGAGAACCTGCTACGATTCGGCTTTCGAAACCACATTCAACACATCAGCAGTCAAACGAAACAGACATCGCCAAACAATCGGCTGCGAAACGTTGTCTACAAATTTGTGCATTTTATACTCGGGAAGAGTGACTAACATTTCCTCGCTCACAGTCTCCAGTCTCGGACCCACTTCGGCAGGGACGAATTGCTCGCAGAAATATATTTTCTCGGAAAATCACAAGGACGAAGCAACACTCGACCAACTACAGACAGATCAATTCGCTAGTTCTACCCTGCTCTTAAGTTCTGTCGCGAAACTTCAAAAGACAGACGCCAAAGATCGTTGCGTTTTTCTCTTGGTTTTGCCTGAAGTGTGTTGCAAACTTGACACGACACTGCGTCTCGACCAATCGAAGGACAGAAAAGTTCAGAAAAAAATTCTATCCTGCATAGAATCACACCGGTGTTCCCAAAAATTGCTATCAAAGCCCTCAAAACTACCAGCAGCGGTCGAAAGTCCACGATTGCGAGAAACACTGCTTGAGAACTGCCCTACACACTCAAAATCAGCCTGTCCACAGTTTTCTACAGCCACACTTGCTACCTACGTCACTCGGTCAATCTCATGTCACACACCACACATCCTGACACTCACTAAACCTGCCATACACGAGCACATATTCGCGTGTTAATTGATTAAGCCACCCAGCGCCGCACAAAACACATTTGGCCATTCAGCCTCGTCTCAGACACACAGAAAACAGCAATGGCACCAAAGAACGACGAGACATACAAACACAATAGATCACAATATGTAGACCAAGAACACATGAATTGAATATCAGTCTGTAAACGCACTTCTACAGCCAAGTGCAGTGTCTGTGTGTTTTTCACATAAACTGTCTCCATCCAGCAAAGACCAGCTTGGAGATACATAACTAACTCTACGTACTAAGGATTGCACTGTGGCAACTCAAAGACTGTACAAAGTTTCTTTTCACTTGTAAATTTCCTAAATGCCATGGGTCAACCAATGTTTCACAAAAGGAATCCACAGGAGAGGGACACCGCCCCCTCGCATCATAATTATGTACAACTGGCGGACTCACACAGTTGACAAACGGAACATCGACCGGTCACGTGGCTCTGACCCAAGTGACGCACACACCAAGGTTATGTACACAAATTGTACCAACTGAAACAGTGCAGAAACCGTGATGATTCGGTCTCAATAAATTTTACAAGGAGAAAAACAACCAGCCCAGCGTTGCAAACATCGCAACCAAACCTCTGGGCTCCAAAATTTGAGCAAGTCAGCGAAATCAAAGTGGCAAGTTTCTCCTGTGCAAAACTGAAGCCAAAAAGCTAACTTTGCCATTTGTCTTTTCAAAACACAAGAAAATGTCTTCCAACAAAACAGCGTACAAAGGTTGAACGAGCATGGCACTAAATACATTCTTCAGTCATGTCTACGGTTTGAGAGGGAAACGTTCTCTCCTGTTGGTCCGTCACAGCAGTCAGTTTGATAAGAATTCTTCACATCGTCACCATCAGATCCGTTGCCAAGCGACACTCTGTGAGATTTCAACTGAAATCATCTAGCCGTCCCACGCACTTCGGATTTGTACAAACCAAAACGAATGCATTTTCCAGAAAAAGCACCACACGTTTTGGTGCTACCAAAACAGAAGAAAATGGGTAAAACAGGTTCAGTCACATTTTCATGTCGTACCACTTGAGAACTTTTTTTTCTGCACACAAAAGTTGTTCCAAAACGTGTACTGCTGAATCAAAAGAATCTGAACCCGACTGGCTTCTCTGGTTGGTCGCTCGGCACCGAAATCGCTCCGCCCTGGCACATCACAACTGTCAATCGACTGTACAAAACCCTGGATCTCCTTGAGGCCCGTTTCACATGGGGATGCGCCGTGCTTTGCGCCCCTGGTCCATGGGCGTTGTACAAGGACGCAACGCACGGCGCACCCTTGGTGGACAAAAAACCCCGGGCCCTGAATGTTCACTTCAAGACGTTGTGGATGTCGTGTGGTTTTTACGGGGAAGGGCTCCCTCTCTCCCCCGGCGCTCATCAAAACTCCCCGAGCCCGGTGCTGCTGAATGGATACGGACTCGGCCCCCTCTGGTGGCTGGCGTCGCTACTACTCGTCGCCGTTACCGTGGAGACGGTGGTGGCGGGACGGTAGAGGGCGGCACTGCTGCTGCTGTTGTTGTTGCTGGCTGCTGCGGAGCTGGTGCTGCTGGTGGTGGTGTTGTGGTGCTGGTTGGACGCCACCTTGTCGGAGTGGGACTTCATGTGGGCGCTGCGACTCTTCACCTTCGGGAACACCCTGGAACACAGATGATGATGACGTCATGAAACACGTGATGATCACGTCATGAAACGATGGAAACAAGTATGTGGGTACGTGGCCGTCATTCGTCTTTTCAGAAGCCATGACATCTCCCATTTGCCCTCCAGCTCTGCCGCATTCAATTGGGGCCTCTTGACCTGCCCCCCCCCCATTGTCCAAACGAATCCCAATCCCACTCACGTGCCACACCCCATTTTCTGCTCCAAGTTGGGACTGCGCGTCCCCACTGTGAGAGGAGCGCAAGACAAGGTTGGCATGACCCAAAATAACTCACTTTCCGCAGATCCTACATGGGAAGACTGGCGCTTCGGCGTCGCCGTCGCTGGGCGGCCCGGGAGACGGCGCGGGCGACACCCTGCTGCCTCCGCCGGCGGGGGGCGCTGTGGTGCGGCCGGGCGTCGGGCTGCGACGCGCGCGCGCGTCCTCTCCGCGGTGCGCCTTGGCGTGACCGTTCAGTGCAGCTCGAGACGGGAATCTCTGCAGAAGCGAAATAGCGAGTTTTAGCACAGGCGACCACATTCATCACTGCAGCTACGCCACAAATCTATCTCTGCGCGATTTACGTGTGTTTGCCAGATTTACGAAGCGCCAAAGCTGAACATCTTCGCGCAGGAGACTCAAGATGACACGTCCACTGCCAAACGTGTTTCAGGATCGCTTTGACCCCAATGTGGCACCAGTCAAGAATATGGTGTGCAGACACAAAATGACGCGTTTCGGCTGTCACTGTCTGGTAATTGAAGACTCACCGAGTGGCAGTCGGGTACGCTGCATACGAACATGAGTGGCGCGGCCGCCACTGCTGGCGCCGTCGGGTTCGTCTCGCTGTCCGCGCCGACACCGACGCCCTCCTGCTGCGCCGCGGCGCCGCCGTGAGGCGTCAGCACCGGAGGCGCGGGGGACGGGGCGCCACTCCCGCCGCCAGACTCCAGCTCCCCTCCGCCATCCAGAGCACCTGGAACGCAATGAAGGGGTATTTTAGCAACTGGAAAACATCATTTGTTGACAAAAGAAAGGTTTTGTCTCAGAGGAGTCCAAAACCACATTGACAGTAAGCTGACAACATGTGCTGTGTTCACTCATGAAACAACGCACTTGTGTAAAAAGACGCTCCAAAATGTGAGACCCACCACAACTTTGACAGAGAAAGTGTGCACTACGCAGTGCCGGACACAACTGTTTTGACGCTCAATTTTGTGACTGTGGTGCGTCCTCTCTAGAATGAACACGGTCGGATTCTTTTTTTCGTGCGCATTGATTTCGTCACTCACCTGGCGCCTGCGCACCTCCCGCTTCCTGCGCTGCCGACATCTGCGCATTTTTACTACGCAGGTTGTAGATTTCGTCCTGTTCGCGACGCTTGCGGATTTTTCCCAACCGGCGTGACTCGTCGCTGCACACTTTCTTCCACAGGTAGTAGAACTGCACGCATTGGCGCACAGACTTCGATCCCACCTGCAATGCAACACACCTCCTCTCAATTCACAATTTTCAATGCCAGATTTCCAGGCGAAGTTCAGACCACAAATTTACAACGTACCCGTCCGCGTTGAGCAGATCTAAAGCTGAGACATGTACGCGAGCTGTCACACAAAAATCGCTTTGAGACTGCGGAGAAGCAGCGTGTGGCAAAAACCAGCTGCAAAACCCCAAGCAAACCGCTTCGACGACTTGGCACTGGCCAACAGGAACACAAGGCGTGACGCAACCGACACGCTGCCCACCTGACCCACACGTGGACAAAACGCTCGACGCACACGAACGTTGACGAAAGGCCGAATGGACCAAACGTCCGAGACTGACCTGTTTAGAGATGCTGTAGAAATCCTTGTCGCACTTCATGAGCGCCTGATGGTAAGCCTCGATCTCCTGGTAGGACCACGGCTCCGTCTCTGTGGAAACACGCAAAACTCGTCACGTGACTTCAACGCAAAACTCCCCACGTGACTTCAACCCGTCATGACGCAACAGATACAGTTGTCATTCTTTCCATCCTACAGAACAGTTTCTATCGCAATCACTTTTTGCTTCTGACATCTTTCGATTCTTCAAAACGAAAAGGCGGACATTTTCAATCCTGAAGGATGTGGATGTGGATGGAGCCACTCTAATTTCCGATTGTGGCCGTTGTTTTGTTGTGCACGAGAGAAGAATCTAACCTTGATACTTGTAGGTATGGAGGGTGTGCGATGACGGGATTTGGATTTGGTTCTTCATCAGCTTCATCATCGCATCCTGGCGGCAAAAAAACAAGAACATCAAGCAGTGTAGATATGCGCCGACCCAGTCACGGGGCCATTTTCCCGCCAGCGCTTTCTTTGCAGAATGCTCCTCATTTTAGCACGAAACAACAAGTGTCGAAGAAGATGCATGCATTCCCGCCCAAAATAGACCAACAACCCTCTATCTTCCACTTGGATTCACAAAAGCAAACTGGTGCAAGACAACTACATACTCTCAAGTTTGCTCCATGAAATGTTTTTTGCAGACACTTGATCCTTTCATGTTGCTTGAATCCCTGTGCGTGTCCTACCTTCCCTTGGTGTCTGCATCAGTTTCAGTGCGTTCTCCTTGTGTGAGTGCGTGTGTGTCGTGTTTGTGTCTGCGAGTCTTACTTTTATGTCGCCCTTGGTAATGTGCAGCAGGTGTAGGGCGTACTCCTTGTTGAGCCCGTTCCCATGCACGGCGGCGCAACACGCGAACTCCTGGTAGTATTGCACTGCAACGAAACACGGCGCTTCAGTGATCTGGACGCATTTTGCACCCACTCTGCCACTCCCCCACCCCGTGTTGTACCCCCTCCCCTACACCAATGATGCCCTCCTGTGCCCTTCCCTCTGAACGCGTCTGACCTTCCTCCTCGAACAGTCCCTCGGAAAGCTCCCCTCTGCTCCCCCCACCCCCGGGTCTCGTTTCCCCCCTCAGTGATGCCGAGCTCCCCTGAGTCCTCCTCGCTGACGCCCCCCTCAGATGGGTCTCACTTTCCTCCACGGAGAGCCCCTCTGTGACGCCCCCTGCTCCCCCGGGTCTCTTCTCTCGCCTCGGTGACGCCCCCCGGGTCTCACCTTACTCGTCGGACAGTCCCTCTGTGACACCCCCGGGTCTCTTCTCTCCCCTCGGTGACGCCCCCCCCCCCACCCTGCTCCAATCCCGGGTCTCACCTTGCTCGTCGGACAGTCCCTCGGAGTCACTTGGGCTCCACAGCAGCGTCGCGTGGTCATCGTCTTGTAACGCCTCCTGGAGGCCGCCTTCACGTAGCGCGGGGATCTCAGCCTGGTACTGCGGCCCGATATTCACGTGACTGCAACACGTGAGAGTACACTATAAGTATCCAGCAGGACATGGACAGCAGAGGCAGGATGTCAGATCTCACACGTCAATACACTGAGTACTGATTAGCAGGTGGACAGCAAAACAGCCCAAGAATAAAGTTCTGGGGTCCAGAAGGGAGGGATCCTTCTCCACGTGATTTTGTTGCAAAGGACGACGCTCATGTATCTGCAGCACGTGCGAGTACACTGCGAGTACTAGAAGTACACGTGATCGTGGTGACAGTTCTGGAGACCCTCAGCGAGGCGGGACCTTGACAGGTTTGGTGGGGAGGCCTGACGAACACAGTTCACGCCACAGAAAAACATGAGAGTACAACACGCTGTTGTTGCGACCTGTTATTCACTTCAGAAAGGATCAACTGACCCAATTTCTTCACGTCAACAATTAGAACAACGTTAATCCATCAAATTAATCCCCGAGACAAGAAACGTGAGCGTTCGCGGCTGTTTTCTCGACAACATGTTTTGACTGTGTTTGTGCTAACCGAAGGATGTCGTGCTGGGGTGGGTTGGGTCTCCCCCTCCTCGCCCATCGTGTGTGTGTGTGTGTGTGTGTGTGTGTACGTGTGTGTGTGCGTGCAACATGTGTTGGAAGATGTCGGACACCAGCCGGGGTGGTGCAGCCACCTCGCTGAATGTGTGTGTGTGTGTTCATGTATGCGTGCAGTACTCACGGCAGGATGTCTGTCTCGGGCGGGGGCGGTGTCTCAACGTCCTCCACCTCCTCGCTGATCGCCTCGATGGTGGCGCTGCTGTTCCCTCCGCTGCCTGCAGAACCAACACGTCTTCGTTTAGGCCCAGCCAGAAGCGCCTTCTGTTTTCTCGCACGAAGCACTCGGTGGACCTTCAAGTCTTTCAGAAGTAACCGCATTTTCGAAACTTTGGGCTCAACGCGTGGGCGCTTGGATAATCCAGGCATGAAATCCTTCAGTGCTTCGGACAACTTGTATTTTCGCTTCGCCCGCGACATGTTTGTCGTTGCGTGATGTGTTTCCTGCTGTGCTAATCTTGATTTCAAAATGGCAAGTTTCCTGTCGTTTCGGTGGATTATATCAGGTGAGACAACGCTGGGCGTCCGCGTTGTGCCAGATTCTTCAGACAGGTACCTGGTGCGTTCGCACCATTGCCTCGATTGCTATCTGATGCGTATCAACGCTGTTTTAACAACAATCAACCGTGACACGGAGGCGGATTCCATGACAACAATGCCCTGTGACCCGGTGAGACAAAAGAGCCTCATTTAGCGCTGTGAAGCGTGATTTTCACTTTGCAATTTTTAACGAGCGCAAACTCTGGCTCCGCCCTGGTCCACCACCTGGACAATTCAGGTCGATTTCGCAACACTTCCTCTCCAACGCGTTAAATACCTTCTACGAATAGGTCAAATTTGCGTATCAAAAATTTCAAACAAACGAAATGCAACAAACATGGCCATTTGAAAGGTGGCTTGTCATTTTCAATGTCTGGCGCCAATCTATTTGTTTTATTGTGATTGATAAATTTGAGATCTTGATTGAACCACTTTCATCTCAAGGAAAATTTCAAATGAGACAATTTTTGTACCCACTTCAAACAGTTCCCATTTCATAGACTTGTTTCAACGTACAATCCGCAAGGGAGAAACTGGACACTTTTCTGGTCCCCGATCTTCATAACCCCAGAAAACAAAAAATCCCCTCCTAATTTTGCACCGCAGGTGTAAATTTTTCCTTTTTTCTTTTCACCGGGAATTGTTTCAAATATTATGTTTGGCCCTGGCAAGGGATTGGGCCCCCTCTGACCAAACCTGGGATCCGTCCTCTGAACGCAGAACAGGGACTCACTGCGTCTGCTGTTGAATGAGAAACGCCAGTGTGTGTGTGTGTGTGTGTGTGTGTGTGTGTGTGTGTGTGTGTGTGTGTGTGACAACTCACTGCGTCTGCTGGTCTGCATGAGGAGTCTCGGGGTGATGGGCGCCGACTTGGGCGTCACTGGGCGGTAGTTGTGCTGGATGCTCCAGAAGAGCCCCGCCCCTCCGCGCACGGGGCTCAGCATGGGCGGGGGCGTGTAGGGCGGCGGCGTCGTGCCCCAGTCCACGTTACGCAGGCGTGGTGAGCGCAGGCGACTGTGGAAGCCGAAGTGGTTGAGTTCGGGAGGGATGATGAGCGGTTCGGGGCGATGCTTTTTCTTCGTCTTCAGCGGAGACGCCGTTGACGGGTTCCGGAACACCGTCCCGCCGCCACCGCCGCCGGGGTTGCCCTGGTTACCGACGGACCCCGCGCTGGAGGAGGAGGAGCTGGTTGACTCCACGACGGATTTGGATTTCATGTAGCTGGGCGGTCCGACACGCGCCGAGTCCTCCGTACGAGAACGAGGCTGTTTGAACACACCGTCGTGCCACGAGTGCGACAGTTTGAGATCATTGCGCTTCGCACCACCAGAGGGCGTTTGACCGTGGTGACCGCCGCTTCCGGTTCCCCTGGGGTTGTTGCCATGGGAACCGCCGGGGTTGCCATGAGACGAGCCCCCATTGGGCGAGTTCCCCCCTGGGTTGTGACCCGGGACGTCCCGACCCCCGTTGCTACTGGCAACAATACTGCTGGGGTTGTGGCTCAACTGCGCCGCCGCTTGTTGTTGTCGACTCTGCAACAAATTGGCGACAGTTCGGAGTCTTTTTGGCGATGTGTATCGGTCCTGGTCGGCGCTGGCGCGACGCAGCCCAATGGGGGAAGCCGGCTTCGCGTGGGAAAAAAACTCCTGCTTTCTTTTGATTCCGTGCTGCGAATCCAGCTGCTGTGCGTGTGGCTCCATCTTTACTTGTTGTTGCAGCAACAACTGTTGTTGCTGCTGCTGCTGCGAGTCAAACAGCAATTGTTGTTGCTGGGATTGAGCTTGTTCGTGTTGTTGCTGCAATTGCTGTTGCAACTGAAGAGAGTTGAGATGCTGTTGTTGTTCAGTGCTACTGACCATAAAGTTGACCGAACTTTGTTGTTGCTGAACCGGAACTGTTGTTGCCACCGGGTACGGTTGGCTGAACTCAACCTGCTGCTGCTGTTGTTGCTGCTGCTGTTGCGCTTGTTGTTGCAACACAGCTGGGGGCGGACACAGCGTGAAGTCCTCACTGACCACTTGGTTCAGCTGGTCAAGCGTGTCCATCAGGTCATTGTTCATCATGTTTTGTTGCTGCTCCTGCTGCAACAGCGTTTGTTGTTGCTGTTGTTGATGGAAGAGACTTTGCTGCTGCTGCTGGAGTTGATTTTGCTGCTGCTGCACCAACTGCTGATGAACCGGGGCCGGAGGCGGGAAGTTGAACACAGTGTTCTGTTTCGGGGTCAAAGTGTGATTTGGGGTCAATGGATGGCTTGGCGTGTGAGGGTGTGTTGGGGTCATCGGGTGTGTTGGGGTCATCGGGTGCGTTGGGGTCATTGGATGACTGGGTGTGTGTGGATGAGGGGTGAGCGGGTGACTCGGTGTGTGCGGGTGAGCTTGAGCCATTTGATGACCTGGGGTCAAGGGCACGTTGGGAGTCAAGGGGTGACTTGGAGTCAATGGGTGATTCGGGGTGTGGGGGTGACTGGGCGTGAGGGGGTGGTTGGGCGTCATGGGGTGGTGGGTGGGCGTGGGCGGGTAGCTGGCCGTATGATGGCTCAGGGGACTGTCCACCGCCTGTTGCTGCTGGTCCCTGAACGTCGTGTCCATGTCCACAAACTGGTTCTGGTTGCCACCGGCTGTGGCCGGGTTTTGCTGATACAGCATCTCAGCCTGGCCCGTACCGACCCCCATCATGTCCCCGGTGGTTGCCATGGTGTTGATGGGGACCGACCCCTCGTCGATCCCGGCGGCGGCCAGGAGGGCGTCGCCGCCCCCGTTGTTGCCGAACCCGGCCCCGTTGTTGCCGAAGAGCTGCTGCGCCACATCCTGCAGCTGCTGCTCCAGCTGTTGTTGCTGTTGCTGCGCAGCGATCGCTTCCTGCGTCGACTGCTGCACCTGCCAATCAGAAATCAGCCACGTGAAACGCTGAGCCAATCAGAGCTTTATCCCAAGAAACACTGAAGCAACCAGAACCAGCCTCAACTACTCGAAGGAGGACTTCTATCTCCTCCCAAAAAGACTCTTCTTCTTACGTGCTGTTCGTGCACCACAAAGATCTACCGGTATCAGAATTCGCTACGGAAGATAATCTCAGAAATTCATGTGTTCCTCTTTTCGCTCGATGTGGCCAGATTCCGATAGAGAAGTGGCCGTGTGATCCCAGTGCGAACGCCAAGATTCCCTTTTGGTCAAAGCGAACATAGATGTTCCCTCTATGAGACCTTTTGCCGCGTGGTTCAGACGGGTTCGACCCCCCAGAAAACACGCTGCGATGAAAGGAGGAAGCCAGGCCAAAGACAGCTGTGTGACGCCACGGGATTGGCAGAGAGCTTCGTCTTTTACTCCAAAAAACGCTCAGTGTGTTTTCGGCCGACGCAAGACGGGAAAGGAAATACCCTCGCCAAATTTATCAGTACTCAAGGACCCCAGCCAGGCAACTCAACTGATCCGAGATATTGTTCCGAGAAAAAAGTTCCTCTATGCACTGATATGAAGGGGAACAAACTGACTGGTCTGATCACAAAACAAGTCCAGATCAGCTGGGGATTCTCGGTGCATTTCGCACGTGGAAGCGCAGCACAAGACCAAATCCACCTCACAGCACGTCGGAGCAACAAAGCGACAACGAACTGCATGGCTTTCTTTTTCAAGTGCTGCAATTTTTGAACCATTTTTCAACAAAAAGTGAAAGAAAGCACAACGCAAGTGACTGGTCCGAGTTCACTTTGTGCACGTTTCCATGGTCTCCTGTCTCCAAGTCAGCACGGGTCACAGAAGAGAACAGACACGAAGAAAGACAGGGAAGTAAGTAGCCTCAACAAAGACACCGAATCATGAATTTTGTACCACTCCCTCCCTCGCTAACCTGACACCCACCCACCCTCGCCTGCGAAGGTTTTCTGCTGGGGCCGTGTATAACCTGCAAATTGGGGTGCCTTGACTAGGATAATTCTTAGTGGCGTACTTCTGTCCAAGTTCTGATGCTGAGCGTCAAAGCATCACAAATTACAAAAGGGGCGATGGTGGGAAATGCACATAAACACTGGGTCGTTCCTTTCCTAAAGGAGCGGAACGGCCCAGCCTAT
>JAAUXT010100894.1_pt1 | contig 21141 bp, 15 predicted proteins | sample 7278171 | NCBI WGS metagenome assembly JAAUXT01 (sample SAMN14350112, study PRJNA611818) | marine sediment metagenome | isolation source: surface marine sediment (1.8m) | place: French Polynesia: Moorea | collected 2018-08 | reverse complement strand
TTGATGCCTCATTAACTTTTGTCAGTCTTCAACAAGCATTCATTACAAAATAGTAATGGGTCTCGAGAACAATGGCTGTGGCGTTCAAGAACAAATCCTTGTGTTATATTTTCTGTTGTCTCTGTCTCTGATAGTCTCTGTCTTCTCAACAAACATTCCCTTGTGCTCAGTGCAGAACAAAGTTAGTTCTTCACACCAAAGTGGAGGCAATTTCACGCCTGCAATGCCGGTGGGACACTGGTCAAATTTCCGACCAAGAGCATTCCCTTTCCTGATCCGCCTGAGACCCAGAGGGAATCCCCGTTTTGTCCGCTTGTTTGAAGGGGACTTCCCTCACTGCAAACAAACGGATAACATCCGGCCATGCTGGTCAGCACTGACCCATTGACCCTCGCTGGCTCACTGGCCAATCAACAGTCTCATGTATCAAACACTACAGAAGGTCATGAGTCGGGAAACTTACCCACACAAGAAAAGCTTTGTTGGATTGATCTGCGAACCGAAACATTGAAAGGAACTTGGTTTTCTTCCTTCAACCGTGCTTGTGAAAGAACGAATCATTCACAACGGCTTCCACAAAGTGTTTGCAAGCAGCAGAACCTTGGAAGAACCTTACCCGAGCCGGCAAGTTGTTCACATTCAGGTGTGGATCTCAGGGGCCCCAAGAGCGTGCCCCGTTGGCCTCATTGGAACACATTCTGCGCTATCATTGATCATGTTTCTTTCCACAATTTTGAACTTTGTCTGCAACATAACTCATTTTTGGAGAAAAAATCCATTTGTCCTTTTGTGTTCCAATTTTGTCACACTTGTTATTTTAAAATTGTTCTCTCAGTTGTTTTGTGAGAATAACTGTAAATTAATCTCAAATTTGTCTCAATTTAGTCAACTTCTTTTTCTCCAGCTTGTGTTTCACATCTTGAATTTTTTCAGTTTTTTTGTCACAAATATAATGTAAAGACTGAAAATCAGCTGAGAAATTTTCACAATGGGTACAAGTTTTCAAGTCTCTTGACAGGTAATTCCATTCTCCAAACATTTTGACAGCAAGAGTTCTGAAATACTATTTGTCTTATTGATCACAAATTGTTTTGCATTTCTATATACACCTCTCACCAGTGGAATAAATGGGGAATTGTGGTTTACCATTGGATTTTGTTCTGCTCTTGTTAAAAATTCATCAGCAACACGATTCACAAACAAATGAATTATTGTATTGCCTTTTTGTATTCTAAATTTGTCGCTGTCCCTACATTGTTTGCAAGAAAAACTGTAAATTCAATTCATCTCTTTGTCAGATTTTCGTCAACTGTCATTGAGGTGTGTTCGTATTTGGAATTTTTCAGTTTCAATGTTTCAAATTATGCAAAGACTGTTTTTGTCTGAGAAATCTTCATGAATTGTCAAGTCTCTTGGGAAGTTATCCCTTCTCCACACATTTCAACTGACACAAGTTGCAAAACGTTTTGTTTTTTCTTGTTGATGACAAATTTGCATTTGTATTTTTCGCATTTCTAGTTTTCATAGAAATGGGAAATTGTTGTACACAGGGCAACAAAAATATTTCATTTCAACAAACATAATAACTTCTACTTTGATATGTTTGCCAATGTATTTCTTCAACAATTTCATTCGGATGTGTCACATCCCGAAGAACAGTGCACTCGGTGACCTTCCACACAGCTCCGTTGTTCTCCTGACCATTTCCGTTGCGTAACGCTTCGGCCATGTTGATTAGATATTGAGGCAAAGAGGGTCAGAACCCTGCCACACAGCAGTTCACCAACGCCACCGCACGAGGTCACAGAGCAGTCGCCAACGGGCAGCGCACCTCACAGCCAGCAAGATCGGCACACCGAAAACACTGAACACTCAACTCAAAGTGGTGGAGAAACTATTGTAGCCGAATCCCCAGGTGAGCCAAAACGTTTTGTTTCTTCTTTTGAAAGTGAACAATTTCCACATGTACGAAGATTCTACTTCGAGCACATATTTTCTGTGGGACGGAAACGGGTTGTGTGCGTGTTCTCGCCGGACGAAAACAATTGGTGTACGAGTTTCAACGCGCATCTGTGGAATGTGACTGAAAAGCGCTGCAATGTGGGGATTCAATAAGCATTGAGTTTCGCTGGGTCATGTGTTTTCGGTGGCGCTTCCAGTCCTGAGGCTGAGGATGCTTCCAGTTACAATTTTTTTCAAGTTTGTGTGTGCGATGTGTGTTCCACAAATACGAGATCCATGTCTTGTGTGGAAATCGCTGACACACGCTGTGCAGGTCGGTCTTGCATGATGCATCCTTGTTGACCAAACACGCAGCGCGTGCCTCTGTTCATTCCACCATGTTTTGTTCTTTCGTCAGCAACCACCGACCCGATGAGACCCAAGAATTACGTTCGCCGCTCAGATGCGCCCAGAAAAAACGTGGCGGAAGAGGAAAAGCCAGTCGAGCCTCCCGATGGGAAAAGGACAAGTTTTGGAGGAGGTTCACAAACTGAAAGCGCGCTCGAGTTGAAGGACAACATCCTTGATCTGAGCAAGAAGAGACTCCATGATTTGGGAGTGGAAGGGGTCACGAATGGAAGGCTGGACGACATCAAGCTGGAGGAGAGAAAGAAAGAGGTTCTGACGTCTTCCTCATCGTCTCCGCAGAGTGTGGCCTCCGCCTCTCCCCTCACTGACTCCCAGGGGTCAAAATCTCCCTCCCCGGAGCTGAGGAGCCCTGCCCCAGAGTCTCGAAACAAGGCTGAATCAAACCCGGTCAACACTTCAATCCTGCGCCAGAACCCGAGAAAACTAACCTCGGTAGTTGCAGATTTAAACGCGAATTCCAATGGCCAACCCCGATGTGAAGCTCCTAGTCAATCGTTCAGCACGGAAAGTGTTGGAATCTCTCGCCTGCAGATGTTGGCAGAAGTTGCCCAGAGCAAAGAACACTCAGTCGCACGAATTGTCAAGCCTGCAGACGACTCTCAGAATGGCACTGCCCAAGGAACCAAAGATACTGTGGCAGATTCTGTTCCCATATCAGATTCTCCCAAACGGGTGAAGTTGCTCCCCGGCTCCACACCTGCCGGTGATAGGAGGTTGCTTTCCGAGATGTCCGACCTTGACTTGGCGAGCACGCCACTGGAACGTCCGCTGCGATCAATGACCTTGCAACCCAACCTTTACAACCTGGAGCAACTTCGCGGTCATCCGGACTCCAACCCAAATCCTGGAATTCCGCAGGAACTGTACAGGCCGCGAGGCCAGGAACTGGAGTTGACAGAACTGCAGCGCTCAGTGCCGATGACGAGACTCCCGCTGATCCCCACCCCTCTGCGTCCCTATGGACCACCAACCTTCAGCGAATCTTCAATTCAACCCTCCCCAATGGGTCCATGCGACGAAAGATTCTCTTTTCCGCGAATGATCCCAGGGGCTTCACCCTCGGCGTTTTCGCGAACAGCAAGCCACAGCCCGAAAATCCGAGCTGAAGGACCAGAACTTTTGTTGGACATGTCCAAATCAAGTCCGACTGCCACAGGACATTTTCAGCCACACCCTACGAACTCACACCACAGAGAGGAGGAGCTCGACGCCGACCGTGGACTCCAGAGTGACGCCAGCGATGACGCCGCCAGCCCAAAAGCGAAAACCGGAAAGGACGCCGGCCACTCGGCTGAAGGCGACAAGCGATCGCCCGGAAAACGAGGCGCGTCAGGATCGACCAAAAAGGAAAAAGGTAAGAAACTTGTGTACCTTTACAATAGATCTACGCTGGACATGTTTGAACAAGGCATTTATATTTTTGTCATCCGACACTCAAGATTGCGCTGATCGAAGCTGGTGAAGCAAGCGAACTGCTGAGTGAAGCGCACCGCGAACCCTGGCTGCTGACATCAAATTGCCTGGTTTTTCCACAAGATTCCAGCAGCAACAAAGGGGCGTTCACTGTTCGCACAGATGCAGGTCAAGATTACGCTTTTTGTTCTCAACAGACCAAAGTTTGCAGGATTTGTACGCGAGGACCAGGAATGAAACGGAGTGCAAGAAAGTTTTGGAGTCAAAGTTGTGTGCATTCGTAACAAGATGGTGCCATGTTTGCCACGTCTTTTTGAGCATCGGATCCGAATGCAACCTGCACCGAGGTGAAGAGATTATTCTGCCAAAATTAGCTCGCCATTCAAGCGCAAAAAAGGGACCAGTGACGCTACTTTGTTCCTGTTTCGGGACATTCCCGAGCTCCAGTTGAGCGGAACTTGTTTTCTTCCCTCTTTTGGCCAGGGTTGTGAGGGTAAGGAAACTGGGGTCACTGTGTCAACGATGCATTCCACAGAACCAGTTGAAGAATTCTATTTTCGAAGTTATTGTGAAGGGAAATTGGCTGTCCACAAAGGTCAAGCTGCAGGGGCCAAGCGAAAATAACTACCACAAAGCATCCAAAGCTCTCAAGGGACACTGAAGTGTTCAGCCTTCCCTTGAAGGTTTGCCTGTCCCTGGATCCACTTGCGGGTTGTTGTGGCAACTGGCAACAGTACACGCTCATCCAACTGGCAATCTCTCGCCTGGCCGTGTCACGCGGAGCGTCAGCAGCGTCGAGTTCAGAGGGATAGGCCGCCCTTTGTTCGCCTCGGAGTTCAGCATCAGTTCAAATCGTGCATGTGGGCCTGAACGATTGGCACTCGATGGTGCGAGGAGAGGGAAGACACCCGCTGGGGTATCAGGCCTTGACCTTTTTGCACTGGGGAAATCCAGGGTTTGAATTGGTAAGCTTTGTGATGCAACGGCTGAGGACAAAGAGCGTTACTTTACTGATACAAAGAGGTCAAACGAGTGTTCATATTGTTTATATTTTGCGCCCTGCAATTGATTTGCGTCGCCCAGGTCTTGCGCAGCCACTTTTGTGCTGTCCGAACTTGTCTTTGTGTGTGTGTGTGTGTGTGTGTGTGTGTGTGTGTGTGTGTGTGTGTGAGGTGGGTTGGGGTTGGACATCGGTGAGCCCAAGGGTCGGAACCACCAGACCTTCGTCGGTTTCACCGCTGTGTGCGAAGTTGCAGGTAAACAACGGACAACAGGAGATCAATGAATCCGAGGTGCAGCCGAGGATTTAATTAATCTCCTGTTGTCTGTTGGTTAGGAGCTTCTTGCATGGGCTGAAAGTCTCTGCCTCGAGTGTTTGGGAGAATCAAGGTGCAGAAACCACGTCTCACGAGAGCGCAAGTTCTTCAAATGAAATCCCATCCTTTGCTGTTAAAATTGTGCAACCAAAGTTGTCGCAAGACTAAAGCGCCTAATTTGTGCACATTGTACTGGCAGGCAAATCCTGTGAACAAAGCAAGATAAACAACAACCGAAAGATTCACTGTAATTGAACTGTCTGTGAATGATTTAGTCCGGTGGAGTACAGACCGATGACCCGAAATATCATACGTTTTCTGGCCACAAGTGTTGAGAGATCATCACAATGTGATTGAACTGAGCCGCTTCCCGATTGTTCTGTCCGTAGAAGACTGAGATCCAGGAGGTCCACAGGGTGGGCCATTGCCAACAGAGTTTGCATTGTCCGGAGATTCTGTCCCTCGATCCATTGAGCCCTTGACGGCTGAAGTCGCAGATGGGTTGACGTGACTGACAGGGTCAAATTTCAGCAATTTTCGGTTGATGGTTGGGGCTTCACAATACACGGCACATTTCATTGCTGTGAACAACGCGCACTCTCTGAAAGCGTTCTTAGCAACCACTTGTGAATTGATTTCATTCCCAATCCAAAAGCCCCTGTTCCGTTGACTTGCAAAGGGACTGGTGCAGATGAAACTTTGAGCATCACCTGCATGGGATGGTTGACCTGAGCTTCACCCCAGTGCTTGTTTTCGTGGTCCGAATAGCGCGGATGTTTGGTGAGGTGGCAGGCCCGCAGGCGGATTAAAATTTGACGTGGTTCTATCGATGTGACGTTCACGCCAAACTCGCGGTCCACGCAAATGCTTGGCTTCCAAAGCCATGTTCTCCGCAACCGTTTTCGGCCCTCAATCCTGAGACGCAAGGCTCAGCTGGGTCGCACTCCGTGATCTTGCAGGCACAGTAGCTTTGAGCAAGACGTGTAAGACGTGGGAAGCTGAATTTCTGGCTTGAAATCTAAAAACAGAACGAATTTCCGAGACAGAACAGGACTTCCCTCACCATGAATCAAGCTTGAATGAAGCTGTGAAGACCAGAATGTGAAATACCAAATTTTTAGGTGCCAAGGTCTTCGTTCTAACCCTTACCCCCGCAAGAACAGAACAAGGAGCACACAAGCTTTGGGCTGATGGGCCTGCTGTTCAAAAAGAGAACGGATAGTGTGGACGGGCTGAGGTCATTCTCTGGTCAAGCACCGAATGACCGTTCACCGCTGACCTGTGCTGGCCGCGAGGCTGATCCCGGAGCGTGTCATCCATGAGTCAGATCCTCATGTGGATGGAGGACAATGAACCTTGTCAGAAACTCGGCTTCCGTGGTGATGCGCCTTGTTTGAAAAAAGCCTCGTCAGGGACTTCCGGCGATCATGGTTTGAACTACTCGGAACGAGATCTGTCCCAGCCTGATGGGGGCGGCGATCTGTCAGACTTTGATGATTCACCTTCTTTCGTTTGCAGGAGTTCAAATTGCATACGCTCTCTGTCAGGGAAAGGCTTTGCGCTGGTTCCTGTTGGCGAGGTCATCCCGGGGGCTGAAGGGCGACCAGAGGCCAAATGATGTGCGATGATACGGGCTGTTTTTCGTTGCTTTACATCAGAGCTAACTCCAGCAGATCCAGATTTCCGTCAGCCTCGAAGTTTGTTCCGTTCCTTTCAGGTTGTGTTCTGCAGAACACACTCGTGTCAAAAAACTTGACAAAGTTGGAAAGACATTGCTCATTTAGATCTGTTGACGAATGACCTGGTTGAGTTAATTAACACTCATCACGCATCAAAGTATAATTTACATTTCAAAACTAACCACTTCCTTTTGGTCAAAATGCACGAATGGACATCTGCCCGGCAGAATGATTATCTTCAATCATTGAATGCAATGATCATTGACCTGCTCTTCAGAGTCAATCGAGGGGTGGAATTGGAGTTAATATTTTATGATTTGCCTGGGTGGGGCCCTTTGTTGTGGTGATCGCGTCCAGGTGATCAGTTACAGGTCAAGAGACGGAGCTGTCACTCATCGGACACGGTCGGGGAATGTTCGTTGTGGCACCTGGACAACGCAGCCTTCCTTTTGAGGAAATTGTATCTGGACTCTGACAGTTTGCATTGAAACCAAATCTGCAGAACGCGGACACAGAGCTCCTGCAATTGCCCTGCATGGCCTTTGTCACCGTCCAAAAACCTTGTTTTTAGTCGTCAGGTGTTGTGACATTTCTCGATTTTTGCGTGATGAATAACTGAACAGTAGGATCTCGAAAAGGGTCAAACAGAGTCTTTAGTGGTTGTGGGGACGCAAGCCAAGGTACGGCTGAAACGATGGCCGGTTGTCTGCTGTTTGTTTTCAGCCGTTTTGTGCCGGATACGCCGTTGAAGTGCTGAAGAGATTTTGCACTTTTGAGAACCGGAATTGAATTTTACTCGCAGCAGCGCGACAAGGACTTGTCCGACTCAAAATTCTGTTTTCACCTTGAAGCTTCCTCTTTTCCACTTCGCTGGGTGGCGAGCCCTTCCACCCAATTGATTCGTAGTTTGTCGTCACTGAAACTCTTGGTTCCGGAGTGCTCACTCACACTGATCCCCTCTGGGATCAGCCTCCCTACTCTGCGGATCCCGCGCTCTGCGCTGCTATCGACAGCCATCTCGGAAGCTATGGGCACGCGTTCCCCGGACAACGAATGGTTTGATGTCGGTTCAAGCAGAGTTCATCGCTGTCAATTTGAAACGTAACGTTCAATATCCACAGCCGCTCCGGCAGCCGCGCACGATTTATGTTTCTTTGTGAGGCGTGTGAAGGGCGCAGGCTCTCGGGGGTCGAGCGCTCGGGCACCAGAAGTTGCACTGACCTCTCCTGAAAGGGCATTGACCAGAGAGAGCGACACCCCCTGAACACTGCAAAAGTGTTGAAAGTGAATACATCTGGCACCCCCCGCCCTATTTTACAGTTGCGTGTTCAAAAGATTTTGCACCAATTTTTGTCAAGCAGAAAGTTTTTGGTTTTCATGGCAATCATCGGAGCTTTGCACAAATTTCAGCTTGTAAGGAAGCGCTGACAACGATATTGGTTTTGTTCACATTTTTGTTCCATTGTGTTGTGGAGGCAGATGCTGGGTTTTCGAGGTTTGAGTCTGGGTGGAATGGTGTTGCAGTTTTCTTGTGATGAGGATGTTGCTTTTGGAACACACCTTTGCGTTTATGAATGGAAGGTACCGTCTTGAACCTGAAGGTCATGGCAGAAGTCAAAAGCAGCAAGTGAGTGGAGTGGAAGCTCCACATGATCAATCCAGAGTCGAAACAATCAGCCGTTCCAGACTTTCTGTAATGGACATTGATGGATGGGAGGCTTGACCACAAGTGCGCGCTGATGACGGCAGATTGCGCCTCGACCCCGGCCTCCAGAGTTCAGGCGGATTCCGCGCATTCCGAGCACAACCTTTCGCCACGTACGAACACGAAGATGGCTTCCTTGCTGCCAGATGAAAATAAAAGTGATCGACTGTGGAGCACCAAAGGAAATTGTCTTCAACCAAACTTGAAGTCAGAATATCTTGCCAACACGATCCCTCAAAACTGCGGGGTTTGCAGGCTCAACGGTTGCGACAAAGGGTGGGGGTGGAGGTTGTCCAAAATGGGGAAAATTGAGTCCACATCTGCGTCTCCCATTTGAAAAATAAGAATTTGAACATTGGCTGCACGCGCGACTGGCTCCCTGACGCCGAATCCTCGGGCGTGTTCTCCTCGGGTCGCAGGTTTTCTGATGGAAAAATCATCCGATGCCACGGAGCCAGAGATGCGTGAACGTGACACTGCAATGACCCCAGAAGTGTCTCCAAACCGTCACACGATTCCATCAAAAGTAGAATTAGGCACGGAAGCTTGGCCACTGTTGAACAATAGGGACCTGCCGGATGGCATGCTTGCGCCTCTCAGCTTACCTGGCTTTGGAATCCTCGATGACAGGTTTGGTGGCGTGATGACCTGTTGGGGCGGAACAGGGTTCTCGTTCAGTGCAGCCCATTGAGGATCCAGAGCTTCTACAACTGTGGCATCTTGTCTCGCTGTTTGACCCTATTTACGACAGAGTGTGCGAGTGGCACTTCTCACACACAACTGAACATGATAACATGTTGAACATGTGTATATTTGAGACAATCTGCCATCATATTGTAGAAATGGCATCACACACCCAGTATTGTGTGAGAAGCACCTTCCCACCACTTCAGACTAAAAAATTCACTCCAGTTTCATAAACTCAACTGTCATGAATTTTTTTGTCTGGCGTGGTGGGAATAGCGCTTCTCACACTCTACCGGGTGTGCGATCCCTGTCGACTCAGGCACCAATGGTGCAGCACTTTGCGAGTGGCGCACGTGAGTGTACGACAGCAGAACAAGAAATCACGCAAAATATGCATCGCAAACAGGAAACTGGCAAAACAGGAAGGACGTCTGAAAAGGTTTCATTATCATATGAGCAGAAACTGCTGTTTGACTGAAGGCCCGCAATCATAACAAGACAGTCAGGACCATTTTTACTCGATGACAAACAACTCGATTTCTTCCAATCCAGTTCATTGTTGCCCAGTTTCCCCCTCGGCGCTTTGCCTGGACCATCTGAACTGTTACTTCTGTTCCGTTGAAGTGCGTACGTGTTCTGGGTCCCCAGGGTACTGGGTCATTGGGCCTCGGTGGGCACCCTTCCCGTGACCTGCCAGGGTGTGCGCGAGTACGTGGCCTGGGTTTGAACTTGCAGCAATGTCAACAGAAAAGTGAGTGCAAATGAAATCAAAACACTGGGTGAAACAATACCAGGGTTTGTTTGGCAAACCTGATTCAGGAGCGAAAACGTGAAGAAAAGTTGTCTGACTGCGCGTCCGTGTGAACACAACTCCCATCAGTGGACACAGTCGACACTTGGAGAATTGGTGTGGACAAAGGGGCACTGGACCACCGAGATGACTTCAAACGACGAACAGGAAAGGAATGAAATACAGAGCGTAACACCCACTCCCCAATTTTAGGGATTCTTCCCTCCCCCAAGTGGCGTGGCCCGCACCTTGAACGGCACGGCGTGCAATGCCAAGGACGTTTGCTGCGCCGTGAACTCTGTGTGCTCCCTGTGTGAATGGCTCAGTAACGGAACATTCTCCATATTTGGGCGCAGCGACCTCTCGCCGTGACCCGGTCAGAGCTTTTCAGGCGGCTCCGTGTGAATGAAGTCTGATGAGGCTGGTCATTCAAAGCGTCGGAGCAATAAAAGCTGATCAGAGTCACTCAGCCCTCTCCCCTCCCCCTGGGGTGTCTTTAGCGGATTCAGGTTCAGGTCGTGGTGGTGAGGGTTCCTTGGTCCGCTGGACGTTGTTGGTCACAACCAACCCCACAATTGACTCGGCCACAGCCCGAGTTCTTGCGCACAACAATCACGACGCAGACAAAGTCAACGTAAACATCTGAAAACAACATGAACCATCTGCTTTGTCTTCATTTTCAACTCCAAGCCCCGTCCTCTGTTGAAACAGGGCAAACAATGAATGCAAATTTTTCCAAGAGGCTATTCCCTCCCCATTCCTGGTTGCGCCGTGTCTGCCTCAGCGGGATCGAGCCCGCGGCATCTCCGGCGCGGCGCCGGGTTCACGGGATCGGGGTCACACTCACAGCGAGGCTCGCTCTGCGCGGTGGCGTGGGCAGGCGGGCCCATCCAGTAGAGAACAAGACGCCCAACTTCCTCCTTCCTGTGAAGCAGGAAATTTTTCCAGTTTCAGCGCTGTGTGGAAGACCCAAAAATGCAAAGGTGGTTCTGTTCCACTCAGATTTCTCGGGTTGAAGAGAGTAAATTGGACTTCTTTCCCTGGATGGGTCCATATTGTTGGCGTTCAGTCATTCCGGAGGGGAGGCAGGTTCTTGATCTCGGATCAGGAAAATGTGAATGAATATCTGTGGAACTAAAAGTCAGAGCCACTGTTGTTTGTTTCCTTTTGAAGATCACAACCTTCAGTCCCTGCCTGTTCAGAAACCTGCTCACGGGAACATCGTGTTCTGGTGAGAATATTTGACGCGACTGCAAGGTTCTTCTGAGAAGTGTCTGTACTTTTGGTGTGATTCCACAAGAATCCAGACAGTAATGCACGTTATTTGACAGCATCTGTCTGCAGTTTCAACCAAGAAAAGCCAGAGGTGTCAAGATTCGTTTGCATCATTGTGCTGTGCAGACCTGCTGCAAAAGCCCAGTTTCTGAACTGCCTGTTCCTTGTTATCTCTTGCATTATTGAACGCTACGTGAGACACCTGCACAGCGCGTGTGTCGCTTCTCTCGCTGCAGTTCTGCGTCATTTTTGCCAAAGTTTTGTGTTGGTTTTCCGGGGTTCGGCACCCAGGCCTTGTCCGAAGCAGGACCATCGTCTTCTTCCCGCGGGTGTCGAGTATTTGCGGAGCGCTGCGCATCGTAGCGTTGCGGCGGCCTCGAGCTGCCGTGGCCGCGTAAACTCTGTTTGACCTCAGTCGGGTCGGGTGTGCGAGCTGCCCTGTCAAACTGAACCTTTCGCAAAAACTTCAGTTTGGACATCAGTTCTTTGGTTCCTTTCAGGAACTTTGATTTGATGAATTTATCCAAAACTTTCTTTCAAGAAAAGAGACGAGCAACAGATAAAGGCTTTGGCCCCCTCTTAAAAAGTTTCTGGCAAGGACGACGCAGATGACAACAGAGGCACATTCGCGTGGTCCTGTTGCGCAACAGCACGACAACACAACCGGTCACCTCAAATGGCACACCTCTCTTTGACCACTTTTGGCAAAACACCCAGCTGGAGAAAGATCCCCTGAGACCAAGTCAATGCAGCGTGTTTTGCGACGCGTCGGCACGTCACGTTGTTGCACAGTGCTCTCTCGCGGTGGCGCTGCGCGCATGCATGTCGCTCCTTCCTTCCGTCAGTCGGTCGATTGGGCTGTGCGCGAAACGTCCACCATCTGCACGTCTCCGGGTCAGCACGTCGCACGCAGCACGCCGACGAGAAGGGGACGCCACGGCCACGTCGAGATTCACGTAACAAAGGGTTTTGAAGCAGATCGCTTGAAAATGGCTTGATTCTTGCTTTGCGCGTGGAGAGGGCAAAAACTGGGACGAGCATGATGAGCGGCTTTTTATAGTCTCGGACGCGCTGAACTTACGCCAGTCGCGGGTCGGGTCAGGTTGCTAAGGATCTTCGTCTGTCACACGGAAGTGGTTCACAGAAGGTAGTCGTGTCAGCGTTCAGGATCTCAGCTCTGAGCAGGGTTTCGCGGTGGGCTTTGATATGGGGCTTGAGCAAGGCGGCGTCAGGGGCGGACACGCCACAGGGCTCAATTATCAAGTTCCTATTTGCCTTGAGAAAAGAAAACACAGCCAACTGGACTTTAGATTTGGGAAAGACTCGCAGAAAGACAAAAGATAGGTTGTTCTGGAAAAGAGAACGAACTGTGTGCTATGAAATGTGCCCAGTCTTGCAGATAAGAGGAAAGGGCACAAACCGGGATACGTAATTTTGTAGGTTAAGAATTTTCCATTCAAATGTTCTTGCCTTTGTGAAAAAGTGGAAAGTAGGCTTGGGGTTTCTGGACAGATTCTTCAGTGCAAATGAGAGAAAAGGGTGTGGATGGAGTATTCATTGTGTTCTGGCTTCACCGCTTGGACAGAGGGATATTGAGTGAACTTTGCAGTTTCCATACTTGTTTGGTTTCACAGAAAGAAAATTAGCGACAAATAACTTCCTCTTGTCACTTGTGTGACTTGTGTGGCTTGGCATCATCCAGGTCTTGCATCCAGGTCTTGCAACACTCAGGTTGAAATTCAGTGGGTTAATTCTGAAAGTTACACGAATCAATTTTTCAAAATTTTGCAGTCGAGACGAATCAGTAAGACAGCTTTCGTGTGGATCAGGTTGTCTCAATATTTATAAACATAACTCAAAAGGTACTCAAGGGGTGTACTCAGACACTTGAGTTTGACAGGTAGCAGTTGGGTGCAGGTGATAGTTCTGGATAAGGTTGTGTTTCTTTATCGAACCTCTCTGCGCACGTACTTAAAAACTGCAACATCCAAAGTGTTTGACAGTGCAGAGAGGATCTAGTTTCCAGAGTAAGGAAACTTGGATGTAAGGTTCTGGAATAACTGAGTGAGTGGTTGTGTGTTGTCTCCCAGCTGCAGATGGTTTCGTTCAGTTGACACAGTTTCCTGAGGAACTGAGTTGATATCCTGGTTGGCTTCAGGTCGCTCTGACGCATGCAGTGTTATTCTGAGAAAATTGACTTTTGGCTGACGCCACGACATTGCAAGAGATGCACGTTGCAAACCCTCGCGCCCTGTCTCTGACAGAGCGACGACGCTGCAGCGCGACCTGAAATGAAACGAGGCTGCTTTGAATTGGCTTCTGAATGCAATTTAACGGGGACGTTCGTGACAGGGGAAGGACGCAGCGGTTTCGATCAAAGCAGCGAAGCCATCTCAACGGTCAAAAAGCAGACCAACTCACTGTAAACTATTCACCACCTGATGAGTTCATTTCAAAAGTGTGGCTCATACGTAGCTTCCGAAATGAGACGATAAAACTCGTAAAGTTCAAATCCAAATTTTCAAGTGGTGTGTACTTTGCAGTTGTCGTTTGGAACAGAAAACAGAAACAGAACAACAAAGAAGACCCGTGTGCAGAAAAGAAACTTTGAGACCCAGGTGGCGTTAGACTGAGAAGTGAACAGAATGACTCATAAAACAGCGCAATAAAATTGATGAACTTAACTGGACGTCAACAACTGGCTTTAGTTCGGTTCAAAGACCAGGACATCCTGAGAGCTCAAATAAGTGGGTGATAGATGACTTGTTCCCAGTTTAGAACTGAACACGAGTGTACACAAGTGGAGACACGAGACCTTTTGTGGAGAGAACTTGGAGGACACAGAGACAACATCTGGTCAGGACATCGGAAAACTGAAAACATCCTCCAAAGGAGGACCTTTGTTCTCAGGGAATCAATGCAATTCTGAAATTCTGCGGTCCATTGGGCGTGGTTTCACAGAAGTCAAAAATGCTGGAACGGACAAAACTCTCTTTTGAGGCTTGACACCCGGACACGAGCCTTGGGAACCAGCCACCCAGCTGACTGTACTCTCGGCCCCGGGGAGGAGCGAGGTATGTACGACCAGCGCGTCAGTAGCACAAGCAACTCTCCCCCGGACCAAAGGCTCAACAACAGCAACAACCTGGCTCAGAACCTCAACAACCTCCATGGGATCCAACACCAGCAGATAAATGGGGAAACCCACGGGCTGGGGTTGGGGGCATTACAGGGAGCGCACAACGGTGGAACCCAGGAACTGATGGTGCTTGAAGACGGAGGCAGCTTGAGAACATCCCGAGGGCTGAAGAGTGGAGAGAATGGGCTGATCCGGCTGGCGCAGGCGGCAGAAGGGGCATCGTCGCGTTTGAATAACCACAGCATCGATGGCCTGCGGGGGAACAACGTGGAATCGATGATCGTGCAGACAGACGGATCCGGGCCTGGGGCCGGGGGCCTCGGTCTCCGCGGCCCGGACGACTCGTTATCCGGCGGAGCCTTGGGCCTCCGCGGTTCCGACCCTGGCGGAGCCCCACTGCAAAATGGCCTGCACACCCTGGACAATGACTTGTTGGGAAGTCTGCTGGAGGGGATCCAACAAGGAAACGGCCTGACGCAACCAGTTGTGAACGGGTTGGGCACGGTTCAGGGGCTGAAGGTGCTGGAGACAATCGAGCAGCAGCAACAGCAAGGCGCGGTTGACTGGAACAGCCTTTCGTCAACCGACTCCTTTCAGGCTCCAGGTTCCGCCGGGATTCCAAACCATTCTTTGTTGCAACAAATCCAGCAGCAACAACAACAACACCCCCTGCAACAACAACTGTCTCCAACGCAACAACATCACTTGCAAAATCAACTGTCTCCACACCAGCAGCAGCACCTGCAGCAACAACTTTCTCCAACGCAACAGCAGAACCACCTCCAGCAGCTCCAGGTTCACATCAATGCAGATGACAGTGTAAACTTCACTGACCCAAACACCACTCCTGTGGGAGCGTACCCTTCCAATTCCCACTTCAATTCCCTTCAGATCACCAATTGTGCCAACCACGGGGAAGCGCTACCGTCTCTTCAAGCCAGGCCCCACTCTCAAGGGGGGACATTCTGGGGGTCCCCAACTCACCAAAACCCGCACTCGTCCCAACAAAGCCCCATGAGCCTGCTGAGCAGTGCTGCACCTTCCAACAGCCCGACCTTGTCCAACACATCCAGGGGATCAGGAGACTATCTGAGTCCCCCTTCCCACGGCGCGGGAGGTGGTGCCGAGTATTTCCGTCCGCAGGGACTTGTCCCCTCCCAGCAGCAGCCCCTTCACCCCGATGAGATGAACTCCGATGATGAGATGGACTCGAGCTTCAGTTCTCGACCCACCTCGACGACACCCGATGACGCTTCGCCCAAAAAGAGCAAAAAGAAAGGTACGTTTGCCTCAAAGCTTGTGGGGTATTTTCTTTGCAGGAGAATGCAACCTGAAATTTGGCAATGCTTTGTTGGTGATTTTCTGGTTTGGTGCGGTTTGAGTGTTTTCGCCATGGACATGTGCCAAACTGAAGAATTTCTCTTTGCGTGTCACTCTGCACAGGTCTGTGCTTCCATTGTCGTACTTTCTGCAAACGCATGCGTGTCCTGATGCGAGAGTGTCTGTTTGTCTGTTTCGTGCGCATCGAATGAAAGCCCCTGCGTTCTCAGGTGAGCCGCTTCACTGCGAGCGGCACCGCCGCGTCCCGCACGACACGACACGACTCGCTCCGTGCTCCTGGGAAGGAAGCTCCGCTCGATGCGATTCCACATGTGACCTGTTTGCGTTGCCGACAAAAGCACAAGAGACAGATTTTATTCGGCTGTGTGGGCGTTGTCTGTTTGAAACATCAAGGAATCAAGACGCGCAAAATGGTGCACGATGCGTGGGGTTGCTTTGGATTGCTTTCCGCTTGACTGAAAAAGTCTTGTGCGAGTACGTTTCAGTTGGGAGCAATTTTTCCTTCATTCGTCATTCTTTGAAAAACGCAAGTCACATGATCTCTTCAATTTCGCTCCAGTTCTTTGACTTTTGATCCCGACGAGTCAATCAACTTTGCGTTCAAGCAGAACTGTGAAACTCACAAAACGATAACGTCGTTTTGATGGCCCTTCGGAGACAAAATGACAATGATGTTGTTCTTCGTTTTGAATAGTTTATTTCAGGAACCCTGATGGTGTGTTTTTGTTTCAAGAAATTTGCTTCAGATATCAAATTTCAGTGTAAACGCTGGATCTTGTCCGCCATGGTGGTTGCTTGCCATTTTTCAGCGTGGTTCGTCGCGCATTCCGGCGAGGAACTCAAGCCGAGATTCTCAATAGGCTGCTGCCACTCAGAACGCGCGTTCGTCTTTGACGAACAAAGTGGCAAATGCCACCTCATCTCTGGGAAGGAACTCGTTCGAGTTGCTTTTCAAGCGAAACATGAAGAAATTCGAGTAGATCTAGTGCGAGACTCGGAGATTTCTTTGGTCATCAAGAAAACTGAAAACAAGGGCGATGTATTTTCATGAGTTGTGAAACTTCAGCTTTGTTTGCGACGTCAGTCACCACGAAAGGCGAGACAGTTTGTCGGTCGCGCAGCTGCAGCCCGTCGCTTTGCAGTTGGCGAGGGCCGCGACTACTTACTCCAGTGCAAATGCAAACACGTCCGCTGTGCATGACGCAGAAAGCAAGCAGCTTTTGTTCCCCTGATGCGCGCATGCGGCGTTTTGAATTTTTGCACAATGAGGCTTCTGTTTGTCAACACAGATGTTGTGCTTCCAGCAGGCTCGGCTAGATGGAAGTGGGAACAACGTGTTCATGACTGGGCGAACCAGTTTGGGTTCAGTTTCCAAATCGCGCTTGTGGTCACGCGTAGCTTCGCGCTTGGCAAAATACTGAGCGGAAACAAATGAACAGGGCACCAATCAATTCGCCGTCGCGCATGCTGACTGAATCCGCTCGACTCTGCTCTACTCGGGTTTTGCTGTTTCACGACCTCGCACAAGATGAGTTCTTCCAGGCAAATCTGAAGATTTTAGCGTTTCAACTAAACCTGCGAAAAAGCCCTTTTGAACGGTTTGGACTGTCTCGGCGAAACTTTTGTGCTGTACGAAAACCAGCTTCTCAAAACGTGTTGCAAATTTGAGATTGAGGGAGATCTGAGAGTCGAATGGGGCTTTGTCGACCACCGAAGCGGCCACCCGAAGTTTCTCGCAGTCATTCAAAACTCTTCAAAGGCAACGAATTCTTTGGATCTCCAGGTGCCATGACAACCGCGGCGTTGCTGTTGTGATGAGGGATTGCCTGACAAGAGAGATAGCGCAGGTCGCTCCCGCCGCGGTCAAACATCGGTCAGTGGGTCAAGACTCGCTGGGAAGGAACCTTGAAGCCTGAGCCTCATTTATCAAGACGCCGCGCGCACAAAAAAGGTGCTGGCAAGGAATTTCAGGGTGTCAAACATGCACGGAATTCACTTCGGCTGTGAATTTTCTCGAGCGCAAAAAATTTGGCATCAAGTTCTCAGTGCTTCAGATGGAAGCATACGTGAGTTACCCCAAGATGTTTCAGAAAGTGAAAGTATTTGAAACTCCCGTTTCATTTCCGTCTGACAAAAGACGGCAGCAGCTTGGTCGAGACTGGTGACACTGCCTCTTGCATTCCGTGTCGACTTTCAGTGCAGCCATGGTCCCCTTTGTGACAGCCAGCTGAAGTGAAAAATCTGACAATGCATAAACAACACCTCGAACACAAGCAAAGTTGCTGTTTTTCTCTTTCAGGACACTGTAAAATAACTCGGTTGGGTCGAACCGAAATGTTCCGCCCCCTTCTTGGGCTCGGTCCACATTTCAAGGTTTGCTTCCACCAAAGACAGGAGACCAACCACCCAAGACAAACTCTACCAGAATATCGTCTTCAAAAAGTTTCGAAGAGTTTGACAAAAATGTTTGTGAAAATTCCAGAAATGCGCAATTTTTTCTTGTGTTCAAGACTTGAAAGAAATCAATGACTGTTAAGGTCACGAGAGTTGAGCAGCAGAACTGCAGTCCTTTGTGCCGCTGATGAGAACGCACCGGGTGACCCCTCGTGTCAGATGCCCTGGGCGGGGTTGCTCTGGTCCACCACCGGTGCCGCCTCCTGGCGGGCGCTGGAAGGCACCACGCTGCGCATCTGCATGGAAGGTTGTCCGAGCTCCGTGCAGGGTTTCAGAGTGATTTCATTTCAGCATTGAAATCCCCAATCAGCATGCGAGCGCATCTGATCAAGCATCTTGAGCGTGATTTTGGGGGTCAAGCTGCAAACACAGCTGGATCACAGATGGACTGTGTCTGATAAAAGCGATGTCTGGGTTTTCTCATCGGATCTTGCATCCTTTCCTGCCATCCGCACGCGACGCTGAGGATCCAGCAATCATTGGTGGACCGAATCATCAGTTTCGGGAGATTCGCAGTTCTCTGAAAATTTTGTTGCCTTGTGCTTTTCGGGACCGTTTGTGTTCAGCGGAAATCTGAATTGTAGATTTTTTCGATGCACGACGCATGCTGAACTGAGTCTCCTTCGCGCTCCGTTGTGCTGCTTGCTCCATGTTTACATTGGCTGCGCCGCGCCCTTCAGAATTGATAAAATGTCCATCACCGAGGCGGGATGCCGTGTCCTTCTCAAGTGACCCCACCCACCCTGTGATCCGCTAATTAAGCTTGACAGCTGCAATCCGAGCTGCGAGGCCCGGTCCTCGAGATAAGCACACAAGCTGAGTGCGGCTGATCGTGAGAGGATTTTGAAAATGAGAGGATTTAGTTCAAACCGAAGGTGTCCAAACCTTTGTGTTTCTACCCGACGAAGAAGGGCCCGGGAGAAAATTATTCCCACCGGGAGACGGATTTTTCTAACCCCTATATATGGTCAGAAATGCATTCCAAAATTTCGTACCCTTTTGGTCAGGGCGACCTGACTGCATTCCATTTGAGAACGTCATCAAGTCTTCTCAAGGGAAAAGTCAATGTAGGGTACGTGTCATTGTGAACAGAATTTGATCAGAATCAGCCCAACGCGCCGTAGATGCAGACTCCCTCTCTGGCCTCCACGGAGACGCGCCTCCAGACGGCAGGTGCTGCGTCAATGACTCCACTTGGGAACGGAATATTAATGTGCATATTTATTTCAATAACCGTGCAGATATTAATGCTAATACTAATGTGACATCCGTATCGCGTGTTATTGACCCGAACCATAAATATTCAGAGTTCAGACAATCGGGTCCCATTGAAGGAACGATCTGTCAGTCAATCAGAATGGATGGGGAATTGAATGGGGATGGACTCCCTGCAGTGGCCCCTGGAGGGGTACGAGTTTACAAGTGTGAAACACAAGGGGTTGTCCAGCAGGGTGGGGTGAACGGGGCGCATTTGTCGTGTGATCGTTTTTGATGCCGTCGAAATCGAGATGTGCAGCACCAAGACAGGCATGGAAGAACTTTGAACCTGATGTTGTGGAGTGACTCGGACTGAGTGAAGAACTCGGTGGAACATGCAGACGCTTCAAAAGGTGCCTTTCGTTTTCAATTATCCTCAGCCCTTCTTGGTCAGGCAACAACAGTATGGTAATGAAGGGCCTCCCCGGCGTCCGGTCCCTATGATGGGGACACTAGCAATTAACTCAACTCACCAGGGACACCACTCGTATCAATGGAAACCTCATCTGCGTTCAAACACCGGGCCAAATGGGAATCCATGTTGCTATCTGTGCAAACTCATTGAGTCTGAATAGTCTAATCAGACCCTCATCAGGGCACTTGGGCTTCAGCGGCCTTCCACTCAGTGAAAATTTTTCTTTGTGATGGTGGAAATGTGATGTCAGCTGCAGCAGGTTGTTCAGTCTGATGTCGGAACAGCTGTGAGCCTTGCAGCTTGCGACGTTTGGAATCAATGAAAATGCTTGAATATCGAGATGTGTGCAAAGCAAGGGACACAGACACATTTTGGCTCGCATGGCCCACACAGAGCCACGGGCTGTGTGTCCCTTCGAGAACACCGAGAGACTCGAGACAGGTGTTCGGACAAAAGTGCCCCGGATGAGTTCACAGAGCGAGTTGGTCATCAGAATGAGCGGAAAACTCCCCTTTTCGTCATCCGCACCCTGAGCAAAGGGAGGGTCTCAACCCAATTGCATGTTTTCAAGCGTGTGTCTCTTCGTCTTGTTGCAGGCGCGCCGTACATCCCGAGCTACATGGACCTGACGAACGGGCCCGAGCCGTGCGCCGTGTGCAGCGACGCCGCCACCGGCTACCACTACCGCGTCATGACCTGCGAGGGCTGCAAGGTCAGTTTGGTCGTGAAGCGCGGCTTTGGCAATCTTGATCAGTCCGCCAGACCGTGCGTTTGCTACGCTTGAACTGTCGCTTTTCTTGTTTGCAAGGAGCTGCCATGCAAGCGATAAACTTCTTTGTTCAACTGAGTCGTCTCAACAGACAGAAAATTGCTGCAGTTCTTTCTCACCGTACCTGAAGACTATCTTGCTCGGGGGGCGGGGAGAATGGTTCATTGGAATTGGACACTTCATTGATAGCGTAAACGAGAAGCAGTGCTCAAGGCAACTGCAGTGCGAAGTCCCTTGTACCGTACAGCAACCGTTGCAAGTCACAATCCTGCTGAAATGGGCTTAGGGATTTTTTTTGGGGTCAGTGCAATCATCATTGTCTTCCACAAATGCAATTCCAAGATATCAAGTCAATGCAGCAACCCTTGCAAGTCACAATCCTGCTGAAATGGGCTTGGTTTAATTGACTTAGACTCAAAATTTTTTCAACAAAAAACAAGTTAGTATGTTAGTAAAAGGTTAATAACAATTAAAAACAAGTAACAAAACATAAAAAAAACAAAAAAGAAAGTAAAAAATCTGAGAAAATGT
>JAAUXT010055962.1_pt1 | contig 21147 bp, 15 predicted proteins | sample 7278171 | NCBI WGS metagenome assembly JAAUXT01 (sample SAMN14350112, study PRJNA611818) | marine sediment metagenome | isolation source: surface marine sediment (1.8m) | place: French Polynesia: Moorea | collected 2018-08 | reverse complement strand
GCTTGTCTTTTCTGCCCGTTACGTCAGGAAACATGCCCCGCAAGGATTTTTTAATCAGCCCCTGATAATCGGCAGTAGCCAGCGACTGCTGGTCTAAGATTTCAGGATCGAAGGACACATCGAGTTCAATAAAAGTCTGCTGAAAGGCCGTATGGCCTCTACCAATGATGCTGATAAATAGAAGCGATAAAAACACCATGCTGGCCGCAATAGCCAGAAACCCATAGAGGCGGAATCGCCGCTCGGCACGGTAGCGTTTGCTCAAACCGCGGTTGACGATGTCTAGGGTCCGCTCTTTTTGCGGTGCGGTTGTTGAGTTGATTTTTTCTGTGTTATTCATATTGTTCTCGATATTTGCGCACCACGTGCAATGCGATGACGTTCAATAACAGCGTGACCAGAAACAGCAGCAGCCCAAGTGCAAATGCCGCCAGGGTTTTGGGGCTGTCGAATTCCTGGTCCCCGACCAATAGAGTAACGATCTGAACCGTAACGGTGGTTACCGTTTTTAAGGGGTTTAAGGTCAAATTAGCCGCGAGCCCCGCAGCCATAACCACGATCATGGTTTCTCCGATGGCCCGTGAAACCGCCAGCAGAACACCACCGACGATTCCCGGCAGCGCCGCTGGCAGGATCACCTGTTTGATGGTTTCTGACTGAGTGGCGCCCAGGCTGTAAGCACCGTCCCGCAATGCCTGAGGCACTGCGTTGATAAAATCATCGGACAATGATGAAACGAAAGGAATGATCATGATCCCCATGACCAGCCCTGCTGCCAGAGCGCTTTCCGAGGACACACCCAGCCCGAGTATGCTGCCGGTATCGCGAATAAAAGGCGCGACCGTCAAAGCGGCAAAAAAGCCGTAAACAACAGTGGGAATACCGGCCAAAATTTCAATCAGAGGTTTGGCCACGGCCCGAAATTTTTTGTTCGCATATTCAGACAAATAAATGGCCGACATCAACCCAATGGGAACCGCCACAAACATCGCAATGGCGGAAATCAACAGCGTGCCCGCAAACACAGGAACAGCGCCGAATGCACCGGATGAACCCACCTGGTCACTGCGGATGGCCATCTGCGGGCTCCATTCCAGGCCGAAAAGAAACTCGGTGACCGGCACCGCCTGGAAAAAACGGATGGATTCATAAAGTACTGAAAGTACGATCCCAATGGTGGTGAAAATGGCAATTGTCGAACAAATAATGAGGATAACTATTATTGCCTGCTCAACTACATTGCGCGCCCGCAATGTTGGTGTTATTTTGGCCCGCACAATAACCAGGCCGACAATGGCCATGGAGATGGCAACGACGGCCAGAGCCGCTTTGCTGGTGAACTGCAAGCTGCGGTAATGATCGGCTGCGGCCTGCATAGCAGGGTCGACGTTGCCGGAGACAATATTTCCGCTGACTAAATTTCGAATGTTATTAACTTTTAAATTCAGATCGGCAGCCGGCAAGTTGCGCACAGCTTCGGGCAAATCCGCTACCACCAGATGGGTGATAATCGAGGATTCAAAAGCCTGCCAGAAGCCAAACAGTATTAATGTCGGGATGCCGCACCACAGGGCAGTCAGCATCCCGTAATAGGTTGGGCGTGAGTGGAGGTTCCTGACACCGGCCGCATCACCAGCAACAGCAAACGCCTTTCTGCGACCAACATAGTAGGCAAATGTTGAAAGCCCTAGTAAAATAAAAATTAATACAGTAGGTGACATCTTCTGATTTTCCGTAACACTCTAAGTTGGGCTGTGATAAATAGACGTTCAAAGCAAACACATGAAACTAGAAACGATATGTTAGATATAAATGATGATTGTGTTAGGTTTTTGTTAGATTTCTAACAATCAAATTATCGTTTGTGTTAAAAACAAACCTGCAGACATGCTTACCTATTGAATTTTTTTAAAATATACAAAAGTACGCCAAAAATGACCCTATTGCCGAAATTTTATCAGCGCCCGCAAACAGTATTGTTGAGCATTAAAATCTTTCTGAGGTCATACTGAACAGATACGCCCTTTTTGAAAGCGTGGGCAGTCGCGGCAACGGCAGCTTTGTGTCGGTATTGGTCATTGCAAAACTTAACTCTTTTTCAAGATGGCTCACATAATCAAGGCGCTTGGCGCAGTGCCTGCACATTTGATTGTTTTTATCCTGATCCTTTAATTGACAGAGCAGGCAGGGATTCGATTTCATCTTTTACCTCTCCTTAAACTCATATGACGTAATGGATATCAGCAAATGTGAGTTGATTAAACGAGCGCTATTATTGTCTTGTTAGCGGAAGATTAAAATTTGGTAAAACAAAAAAAGAAATTTGAAGTACAAGGATTACAGAAAGACCGGCATGATTCAGCAGAAAAGAATTCGAAAAAATTATCCTTGCCGATCAACACAAAACTGGTTACCATCTATGAAAGAGTACCCAAAGAAGAGTAGCAAAAGGATCATTAAATGGAAAAGATGATCAGAAAACAATTTACCAAGGAGCTGGAAAATGTCAAAAAGCACATCCTCGCTTTAGGCGCCATGGTGGAAGAGCGCGTGCAGATGGCCCTCAAGGCCATTGATAACAATGATTCGGATCTGGCAGAAAAAATTATTAAATCCGATTATGAAATCGATGAGATGGAAGTTGAAATCGAAGAGGAGTGTCTCAAAATACTGGCTTTGCATCAACCGGTGGCCATTGATTTGCGCTTTATTGTGGCCGTCATCAAGATCAATGCCGAGTTGGAGCGCATCGGCGACCAAGCCGTCAATATTGCCGAACGAGTGGGCGTGACTGCCAAACGCGAGCAACTGGATTTTTACTTTGACTACGCCGCCATGGGAGAAAAAGCGCAGGCCATGCTGAAAATGAGCCTCGATGCGTTTATTCATCTGGATTATGATGTAGCGTTTAAGGTTGTCTTGCTGGATGATGAGGTCGACAAGATAAAAGAAGAGGCCTATGATCAAATTAAAAAAGCAATTAGTGAAAACCCCGATAAAATCGGCTATCTGATTAATCTGTTTTTAATTTCCCGCCACCTTGAGCGCCTGGCGGACCATGCCACCAATATTGCCGAGCAGGTTGTTTATCTGGTTGAAGGTGACATCATCCGACACGCGCCCTACACCCAAGAGTAAATCCCCCAACCATTTTCAGGTTAATAAAACTCAAAGAGGGGGTCAAATCTTGAGTTGTGAATTATTGGGCTCTCCTCTCCAATGCATTGTTGAAGCGTTTTTAGTAATTACACAAAATGTTGATACACAATTTGCGTATCGGCGCCAGCGTCCGTCATCTAACCGTTTTCATAATACGGTCTATCCAATAAGGCATAAACCCGTCCGTAAAGCGATAGCTGCCCTGGATGGATTTATAAAGAATTCCTTTTTTCAAAAGCGAATCAAGGGAGGCTTTGATCGATGATGAGGGACCGATGCCGTGTGTTAATTGAAATTCTTTTGAAAACGGCTTAGCGGTCTGATCCTGGCTTAAAGCAATCATAAGAATCTTCTGGGATTGAGTGGCCGAGCGCCACAGCATTTCATAATGGGGTGAATCTTGGCGGGCAAGAATGACCGGTAGTTTTTCAATCAAGGCCGGCTCTATGACCTTGGTCTCCCTGGCAGCGTCCCACATAACATTGCACAAACGCTGGATATTATAAGGGACATTATCACCGATATCAAAAATCCGTTTCAAATCCTCTTGATTTACCGCGTAACCGCCCTTTTTTAACCATTTCTGAATAAACCTGGTATAGACTTTGAGGGCAATCGGCCCCAGCTCCATGATGCGGCCCAACTTATAAAAAGCGCGCGTGCGGCCGCCGGTCATGGCCAGCATAACCGATTGCTCGGAACCGGAGAAAATATAGCCGATATGCGCGTGTTTCTGTATTTCAGACCGCAACGCTTTCTCAACTGTCTGGCCATTGAATTTTTCAAGATCGGAAAATTCATCAATGATGACCACCAGTTTATTTTTCTTTTTGGCGGCCAGATTTTCAGCGTGACGCAAACCTTCAAGCAGCGCCGAAAGGGCTTCTTTTTCGGCGATTGCAAGCTCAAGACCTGCGGTGATGTTTCCGTTCTGATCCACGCTGACTTTGGGTCGTAGCTTTTGAAAACCGGCAAACATCTTAAGGAGTTTGTCGGTATTCGTTTCCAGTGCTTTAGCGGTCAGGCCTGTCAGAGCTGTTGCAAAGCTTTTGACATCCGGATAGGCATTCAGGTCGATGTACACACAGGCGATGGCGTTGCGCTCCAACCTTTCGATGAGATTGAAAAGCAGGCACGTTTTGCCAAATCGGCGGGGAGACACCAAAAAGACCCGATTTAAGTTCAGCATTTCCCGCTTGAGCTCATTCATCTCAGTTCTGCGGTCCGCAAAGTAAGGTCCGCGAACGAGGCCGCCGTATTTAAAGGGGTTTTCCACCAAATGCTCCAATCATACGGTATTTACGATACGTTATTTACGTTTCGTAAAAACCGTATCAATGAATGCCGTTTTTGTCAAGAAGGCTTGTTGATGGAAATTTACGCTAAGAGGGGATAAAAATAGGGGGCTTTCAAATGAAATAGAAAACCCCCCTGAATGAACAGATTGAGTAAAGTGATTAGCTGCGTGTTTCTTCTTTGACCGAAACCGCAATTTTAAACAGCGCGGTCAGGACCAGAAAACCCATGGCCCACACGCCCAGAGCGATCACAACTTCCTGCCATGAGGGGATGTACTCGTTGACTTCATGCAGCGGTGAGGGGGTAAAACCGCCGGCGATCATTCCCAGCCCCTTGTCAATCCAGGTTCCCAGAAAAATAACCACACAGGCCACGGCCAGCACACCTTCATTTTTGCGGGTAGTAGGAACGACGGTCAAAATAATGCCGACGGTCATCAGGATAAACGAGGCCCACATCCAGGGTACATAGGCCCCATGGCCGTGCAGACCGACAAACAGGTATTTGATGTGATCCATGTGCTCGGGAATCTGGCTGTAAAACACCACAAAGACTTCACACAGGAAAAAGAACACATTGATGCAGATCGCATAGGCCACGATTTTGGCCAGAGATTGAATCTGCTCCCGCCCGGGATCAAAGCTACTTACGCGGCGAATGATCAGGCAGCACAAAATCAGCAGCGCCGGACCGGCCGCAAAGGCGGAAGACAAAAAGCGCGGCGCCAGAATAGCGGTCATCCAGAAGCCTCTACCCGGAAGGCCAGCGTAAAGATAAGCGGTTACGGTGTGAATGCTGATGGCCCAGGGAATGGACAGGTAGATCAGAGGCTTTAACCAGGGTTGGTAATGGACTCCGTTGCGCTCAGCCTCGAGCACATTCCAGCCGATGACAATGTTTAGAAACAGATAGCCGTTGAGAACGATAGCATCCCAAAACAGCACGGAGTTGGGTGTCGGGTAGAGCAAGACATTAAATGCCCGCATGGGCTGGCCCAAATCGATTAGGATAAAGGTCAAACACATCAGGACCGAAGCGATGGCCAAAAATTCGCCCAAAATGGTGACCTTACCGAATGCTTTGTAATCATGCAGATAATAGGGAAGTACCACCATCACCCCTCCGGCGGCCACACCCACCAGAAAGGTAAAATTGGCGATATAAAATCCCCAGGACGCATCCCGGGTTAGGCCGGTAATCCCCAGACCGAAATCAAGCTGTCTGAGGTACAGCAGAAAGCCGATGCCGACGATCACCATTAAAAGGGTCATCCAGCCGTAGTATTTTTTGCCGCCTTTAAGCGCTAATTCAAGCATTGTTCACCTCACACGATGTAATAGACACAGGGCTCGGTGCCCAGGGTTTGTTTTCGACGAATGGTAAAATGGGTTCGAATCAATTCGCGCACCTCCGATGCGGGGTCGTATAAATCACCGAAAGCCAGCGCGCCCTTGGAAACCTCCACACAGGCCGGTATCTGGCCCACCGCCAGGCGTTCGGCACAGAAATTACATTTTTCGACCACGCCTTTCATGCGGGTCGGAAATTTCTTGTTGGTTTCCTGGATAAAAGGTCGCGGATCCCGGTAGTTGAAGCTTCTGGCGCCGAACGGACAGGCCGCCATGCAAAAGCGGCAGCCGATGCAGCGGTGAAAATCCATAAAGACAATGCCGTCATTGTCGCGTTTCCAGGTCGCCTGGGTCGGACAGGCCCGCACACAGGGCGGGTTCTCGCAATGGTTACACAGCACCAGAAAGGGGCGATGCTCGACCTCTTCGGCTAAAAACCGGGCGGCCTTGCCCGGAAAGGCATTGTGAAAGTGCACATCCCAGATCCATTTGATTTCATGATTTTTGTTCTGCAATTTGGGGACATTGTGAATCTTGTGGCAAACATCAATCAAAGGCTCCACATCCGCCTCGGATTTTAGTTTGCGGGTATCGATGACCATGGCCCACTGTCTGGCTTTCAGAACATTGTCCCCTTCTTTAATAATGACTTCAGCCCCGGCTGCCTGCTCTTCTTTGGCGAAGGCATTCAAAACCGGCTTGGTGGTGGCCGCCAGAGCAGAAATTCCCAGTAATTGTAAAACGCGTCTTCTGCCGCTATCCATTAGCTCTTCTCCTTCGGGTTATCAATGTGGCAAGTCCAGCAATAGGGCCTGACTGAAGCAAAATTGTGACAGCGGTCACAAAATTCAGCTTTATTGGAATGACAGTCCAAACAGGTGTTGCTCAGGCTCATGTTAAATTCTTTGCCTTCGGGATTGACATAAATGCGTTTGCTTTCGCGCACCACTGAATCCCGCCAGATATCCAGCAACTGCATGTGCTCGGCACGCATGTATTCGGTCGAGCGCACGCATTTTTTGGCTGCCTTGGCCATGGGTGTCAATTCTACCTCCGGCATCGGGGCGGCTTTACCCCGCATGTACCAGAAGGGAAATAAAACGATGAGCAAAAATACGACCACTCCCGTTCCTATGAGTACTTTACTATTCATCAGCTTGTTCCTCCGACTCAACGTCTGATTCTTCCTCAGGTTCTTCAACGACTTCGCGGCCCGGAATGTCTTCGCCGCGCAGGTCGGTGGCGCGTTCGTTTTCGCCGGGCATAATCAGGGCATTGGCCACCATTTCATGCAATCCGGTGACATCGACTTCCGGCACCCAGTATTCCATCAGGGGGGGCAGTGCGGCCCGATCGATGGCGCAAATGCAGGCCAGCATGTTCACCCCATGTCTTTCGTGAACGTGTTTCACCGCGTTGGCGCGCGGCAACCCGCCGGTTAAGCGCAGTTCCATGTTCTCACCGGCATTCAAACCCGCACCACTGCCGCAGCAGAAGGTATTTTCGCGGATGGTGTTGGCCGGCATGTCGTAAAAATTGTTGCACACGTTATTAATGACATAACGCGGTTCGTCAAATATGCCCATACCCCGCGAGGGATTGCAGGAATCATGAAAGGTGACCTTTAGGTGATCGTTGCGGCTGGGATCCAATTCGAGCTTGTCATGTTTGATCAGATCGGCGGTAAACTCGGCAATATGGACCATTTTATTTGATCGGGCATTCTCGAATACGGTGCCGGTAATGGGTGATACCGGTTGCTCCAGAAAATCGGTCGGCCCGTTCATGGTGTCCATGTACTGGTTGATCACCCGCCACATGTGGCCGCATTCTCCACCCAGGATCCATTTGACCCCCAGGCGCTTTGCTTCGGCATACATCTTGGAGTTGAGCCGTTTCATGGTCTCATGCGAGGTAAAAAAACCGAAATTGCCGCCCTCGGAGCCATAGGTGCTCCAGGTAACATCCAGCCCGTATTTTTCCTTTAGATAATGAAACAGCATCAAATACCCCATGGCGGTGTAGGTGCCCGGATCGGCAAACACATCCCCTGAAGGGGTAATAAAAAGAATATCGGCGCCTTTTTTGTTGATATTGTAGTCCAACTGCACGCCGGTGATTTCTTCGATGTCTTCCACAAAAAAGTCGAGCATGTCTTTAAAGGCATGCGGCTGGATGCCCAGATGGTTGCCGGTGCGGTAACAGTTGGCCACCGGCGTGGCAATCCAGTCGATGTTGAGCCCCAGCAAGTTGAGCAGCTCGCGGCCCATGATGGTAATTTCGGCCGTATCGATGCCATAGGGGCAAAACAACGAACAGCGCCGGCACTCGGAACACTGAAACAGGTAGTACCACCATTCCTTGAGCACATCGAGGCTCATCGGCCGCGCCCCGTTGATTTTGCCCAGAATTTTGCCCATACGGGTAAAATCGTTGCGGTAAACGGATCGCAGCAGCTCAGCCCTTAAAACCGGCATGTTCTTGGGGTCACCGGTTCCGATATAATAGTGGCATTTGTCGGAGCAGGCCCCGCAACGCACGCAGATATCCATAAAAACCTTAAACGAGCGAAATTTTTCCAGGCGCTCCTTAAAGCCTTCATGGATGATTTCCTGCCAATTTTCGGGCAGCTGCCAGTCATCATCCAGCGGGTTCCACTGTCTGGCATTGGGCAGACCGATATATTCGACACTCTTGGGATTGGAGGCATAACAATACATGCCCTTGCGGATATTAGCCGGAACCTCCATCCAGTCCGTATTGGGCGGACGATGATCGATTTGGATGAGCTCTTCCGGTTTGGGTGTTTCGTCTGACATAGTTTACTCCTTTTCCTCTGCTGGCTCCGGTTCTGCGGCCGGCTCTTCCGCCGCTGCGGGTTCCGGCATTTTGTCAACAGGCAATCCGGCTTCAACCATTTTGTCCCTGAATTCGTCCTCGTATTCATCATAAGTATGCACCGACACCGGGTAATTCCAGGGATTCACGTGCCGACGGGCCCTGGTGTCGGTGGGCAAATTGCGCGTGGGGCTTAAAAACACACCGCCCAGATGCATTAATTTGCTGAACGGGAAATAGGCAATCAAAATACTGACCAAAAAGACGTGCACATAAAAGATGGCGCTAATCCCATCCGGAATCGTGGGTCGGAAGGTGACCAGTCCCAGGGTCAGCTCTTTGGCAGCGGCCACATCGGTTTTGGTAAAATAGCGCATCAGAATACCGCTGAGTGCGATTCCGAAAATCAGAAACAGCGGAAAATAATCCGAAGCAATAGAGATGTATTTGACCTGACGCACAAAAAGCCGTCTTAAAAACAGATAGCTGACGGCCCCCAGCAGCACAAAGCTTGATAGATAGACTCCGGGCACACCGAATTTAAGCGCCGGATAAATAATCTCGACCCTGAAAAAACTGTCAATATTTTCAACCAGTTGAACAAAATATGGCACCGGCTCGGTGAAAAACCGCAAATGACGAATGAGCACCACCAGAAACGCATAGTGGAAAGCCAACGCGCCCACCCACAGGAAAATTTCAAGCTGGTATGACAGTCGTCCGCCTTGGGTTAATTTCATGCGGGTGTTTCTGAACAGCGAACGAAAGGTCAAAATTTCTAGCGCCATCCGCCCGACGACCTGCCAGCCCTTTGCCGGGCTGTCGAACTTGGAATGCTTTACCCAGGGCAACGATTTTTGCTGACCGCCCGTCGTGGGGATACTGAAGGGCACCGGTGAGCGTGACCAGTTGATCACGCGATAGGCAAATCCCAGCACAAAGGTAAGAATCGCCAGATAGGGGACAACAACCCCGAACACATATTGCAATCCTGACACCTGGGCGCCCAAATACGAAATCAGAAAAAGAATGATAACGGCAATCAGCGGAACGATGTACCTTAAATTCATTGAACAGCACCTCACTGTTTGGCTTCAGGCTGCCGGCACCGTCGGCAGTCCCGTTGCCGGGTTGTGTATATTATGGTTTAACGCCTTTTTGCTTTCGGGGCGCTTGTGAAGGGTCTACGATTAAGCCGGCCCGCTTAAAGGCTCGAAAGGTCTGGTTGCGCGTCTCGTTAGCGGCAATCTCGTAAACCTTTTCTCTGCATTCCATGTAAACGTCAAATGCCACCAGGCCAAGTTGATCAATTCTGGATTCAAAGGCTGCCAGTTCTTTTAGACGGGCGGTATCCTGGAGTTCATCGGCCAGACATTCCCTGAGAATCTCTTTTAAACCAAAGACAAAGGCAGTGGCCTGGGCGGCCGTAAAATCCTGCACGGCGCGGATGCGGATAATGGGATCCAGATGGGATTTGATTACATCCGAATCAAAATCGTTGAGCAATTGATCGAGTATAATGGGGAGGCCGTTAGAGGTGGCGCTACCGACCGGGTTGGCAAATGCGTCTTTCTGATCCTTGTAGAACCGCACAGTATCGGGTGCATATGTTTGAAGGGTGGCTTCAAACCAACGATGGATGATGTCCTTTTTCTTCTTTTCGATAAGTCCTTTCAGACTGTTTCCCATAAAAACTCCTGCAGACCCGATCAACATAGGCATTCGGACATAAATTTTTAGGATCAGGTCAAAGGGGTCCTTATAGACGACTTGCGAATTTCTGTCAAGAATAAATGGAAAAAAAGAGCTGTTAGAACCAAAATGGGGGCATGTCATATTTATCTAAAATAATTGCCTTTTTCGCCATGCTATTTTGGATGCGGGTTGGTTTCGGCTGGCCGTTAAAACCGGTGATCAGCCGGTTCCAGGGCCGAAAGCCTTAAAAGCGGAAAAAAATACCGGGTCATCTGATACAAGGAGGTGGTCAAATTAATTATAAGCGTATGAAATTAAACATAAAAAATTTATCTTAGATTTGGCATGAATCCTGCTAAATTAAGCTGCATTTTAGATCCGCAGCGCCTTTTTCCCTATGCAAGGTTACCCGGACACCAAAACAAATATACTATTAAAGGAATCGTGAGTGCATTTATTGACCGACCAGCATACGCTTTTGATCGTGGAGGATGATCCCGGTTTTAGCAGCTATCTAAAACGCTTGCTGCGACACAAGGATCTGCACATTTTAACGGCCAACAGCGGCCGACAGGCGATCGAGTGTATAGCGGACCACAAGGTTGATCTGGTCCTGCAGGATATCGGACTGCCCGATATTGACGGCTATCAGGTCATGGACCAGACCCTCAAAAACATGCCCGAGGCACTGGTGATCGTCATGACCGGTGAGGTCACAGTTGAATCAGCCATTCAGGCCCTTCGTCACGGCGCCTATGATTACCTGCGAAAGCCTTTTGAAGCTACCGAGCTGGTCAATACGATTGACAATGCCCTGGATCGCATAAAACTGGTGCGCCAGCACAAAGAAGCCCAGCAAAAGCTGCGTGAAAGCGAAGAGCGCTATCGGCAATTGTTTGATAGCGAATCGGATGCGGTGGTCGTATTCGATGCCGAAACCCAGCAATTTGAAGATGCCAACCTGGCGGCACTGAAGTTGTTCGGTTATTCGAAAAACGAATTTTTAAAGCTCTGCGTTTTGGATTTATCGGCTGAAAAAGACAAAACAAAAAAGTTTCTGCGTCAATTAAACCAAGCAAAACCATCAAAAAATTTCATCCCGCTGCGCTACTTGATAAACAAAGACGGCAGGGCTTTTCCAACCGAAATCAGTGCGGGTATGTTTATGGCTGACGGGCGCAAAAAAATCATTGGTGCCATCCGCGATATCACCGAGCGGCACCGCAAAGATGAAGAGCTGCGTCAGACCAAACAGCGTCTGCAACACATCCTGACATCCAACCCGGCGGTCATTTATTCCTGCAATCCAACCGGTGACTGCGCCACCACCTTTATCAGTAATAATGTCCAGGCTGAGTTGGGCTATGACGCACAGGATTTCATCAATAATCGTCACTTTTGGATCGATCACATTCATCCCGATGATGTTCAATTCGTCAAAGCCGAATTTGCCAAACTGGTCGACCAGGGCAGTCATGTTCTTGAATACCGCTTCCAGCACAAAGACGGCACTTACCGCTGGATGCGTGACGACCTGCGCCTTTTATTCGGGGAGCAGAGCAATGCTGTGGAAGTGGTGGGTTCCTGGACCGATATTACCGACATGAAGCAAACCGAGGAAGCCCTGCGCAAAAGTGAGCAGCAGTTTCGGGATTTAATCGAAAATTCGCCGGTGTGCATTGCCATCTCCCAGGATGATCGGGTGGTCTATGAAAATCCGGAATTGAAAAAAATATACAGCCTGTCATCAGCAGACAACCTGCTTAAAGTTGTCGATTATGTCAATCCGGATGACATTGAGAAGGTCAAACACGCATATGCGCGCATGGTCTCAAATGAAACCGATATGGTGGACATCGACTTTCGTTTTCACCCCCCTACCAGCAATGGCGACAAAGGCGAATTGCGCTGGTTTCAGTGCCGGGTAACCCGCTTTTTGTATCAGGGGCGCAAAGCGTTATTGTTAAATGCGGTCGATATTACCGAAGCCAAACAACTCGAGCGTCAGCTGCTGATCAAAAATAAAATGCTCTCCCTGGGGCGCGTAGCTGCCGGCATTGCCCATGAAATTCGCAACCCCCTGACCGGTATTAACACCTATCTGTATACCATCGAGGATCTTTGCGACTCAGATCAGCTGGGTGCCGAAGATATAGAGATCATCCGGCAGGTCATCAGCCAGGTCCAGGTGGCCTCTAATAAAATCGAATCGGTTATCAAGCGCGTCATGGATTTTTCCAAGCCCGGTGCCCCCAGAATGGTCCGCACCGATATTAACGCATCACTGGAAGAAGCCATTGAGCTGTCGCTGGTCGCCATGCGTAAAAACGACATTAAAATTGAAAAATCCCTGGCTTCCGGTTTACCGAAATGCTACGCCGATCCGCACCTGATCGAGCAAGTGGTTCTTAATCTAATTACCAACGCCGCCCGAGCCATGGAAAAAACAAACGGTGGACCTAGATTGGTCGAAATCAAATCAACTGCCCACGATAATACCATCAGCATCCAGGTGGCTGACTCCGGACCCGGGGTGCCCGCAGAAATGCGCGAAAAAATATTTGATCCCTTTTTTACCACCAAAGAAGACGGTTCCGGTATCGGGCTGAACATCGCCCAGCGAATCGTTGCAGATCACAACGGCGCCATCACTCTGGGCAGCAGCCGGTGGGGCGGGGCCGAATTCACCATAGAACTTCCGATTGAACGAAGGATAAATAACTGATGAACCCTTATTGCATATATATTGTCGATGATGAAGCCCTGGCCCGCAACGGCCTCAAACTGGCTTTGAAGAAAAAGAACTATAACGTCCAGGGATTTGGCTCGGCCGAATCGGCGATTAAAGCCATTGATAAGGACCCGCCGGATCTGGTACTGCTGGATATCGGGCTGCCGGGTATGAGCGGTGTCGAAGCCCTAGAAATTATCAAAAAGCGGCACCCAGAAGTGATCATCGTCATGATCACCGCCTACGAAGACGTCCAGACGGTGGTGTCTTCCATGAAAAACGGTGCCTATGAATATGTGGTCAAGCCGGTTCAGATGGATGCCCTGCTGGTGATCTTGCGCAACGCTTTTGAAACCATCGCCATGCGCAAAGAAATTCAGGCCATGCATGAAAAATATCTCAAAGAGAACCTGCCCTGCTTTATTGGCGAAAGCAATGCCATTCAGGATGTCATGGAGCTGGTGGCCAAGGTTGCCCAGAGCCCGGACACACCCATTTTAATCCTGGGGGAAACCGGCACGGGCAAAGAGCTGATCGCCAAAGCGATTCACTACAAAAGCCCCAACTTTAAGGGGCCCATGGTGGCCGTCAACTGTGCCGCCATGCCCAAAGAATTGATTGAAAGCGAGCTCTTCGGCTATGAAAAGGGCGCTTTTACCGGGGCTGAGCGTTCGGGCAAAGCCGGTCTGGTGGAAAAAGCGGCCCACGGTACCCTGTTCCTGGATGAAGTCGGGGACCTGAGTGCTGAAGCCCAGGTCAAGCTGCTGCGGTTTTTGGACACCGGCGAGTATTATCGGGTCGGCGGCACCAAAAAGCATGCCATAAAAACCCGCATCATATCCGCCACCAATCGCGATCTGACCGCACTGGTGGCAACAGGCGAATTCAGAAAGGATCTCTACCACCGTTTTGCGGTGGTCAAACTTGAGGTTCCCTCCTTGTGCCAGCGACGTGATGATATCATACTGATGGCCAAACATTTCCTGGTGGAATTCAGCCAGAAGTTCGACAAATCATTTAAAGGTATCTCCGCCGAGGCCGAGGCCGCTTTAAAAAACTATGACTGGCCCGGCAACGTGCGTGAGCTGAAGAATCTGATCGAGCGCGGTGTGTTGCTGTCCGAGGGGCCGGAGCTGCTACTCGATGATCTGGGCTTAAAAAACAAAAATGGTCAGCCAAACAACAACCCACTGGTTGACAACCCTCAACTGCCTTCTGTTTCCCCTGAAGGAATTGATTTTAGTGCCATTATCGCCGACATCGAAAAAGCCTATTTTGAAGAAGCCCTCAAACTGGCCGACGGCAATGAGAGCAAGGCCGCCCTGCTGCTCAATCTGACCCGCGATAAATTCCGCTACCGCCGCCAGAAGCTCGATGCCATGAGTTGATATGTCTTAACCACAGAGCTCACAGAGACCTCAGAGAAAAACATAAAATAAAAATTTCAAAAAACCAATTCAATTTGCATATTCAGTCTCTTACCATCACATATGCCTTCACTGCAGACCTAAAACTTTCTCACCTCATTTAAACCACGAAGGTTACGGAGAACTCCAAGGTGCACCTGCCTGAAAAGCTTGACATTTTGTATCGATCGTAGTATTGTAAAACATATATTTTATCGATGGAGAATTTATAAAATGGAAGCCGTAACCATTTCCCCAAAATTCCAGATTGTCATTCCGCGTAAGGTCAGGGATTCCTTAAATTTGAAGCCGGGTTTAAAAGTTCAGGTCCTGGCTTACGGGAATCGGATCGAGCTCATTCCGTTAAAAGAGATTTCTGAAATGCGCGGATTTCTCGAGGGAATCAACACAGAAGTCGAACGGGAGCCGGACCGTATATGAACATCGTCGATTCTTCAGCCTGGCTTGAATATCTTGCAGACGGTCCCAATGCGGAGCATTTTTCTGATCCACTGATAGACGTCGATAAATTAATCGTACCGACGATATGTATATACGAAGTCTATAAGGTTGTTTTACGACAACGTGGCGAAGATGCTGCTTTGCAGGCGGTTGCCCTCATGAATCAGGGAATCACCGTTAATCTAACCGACGACCTTGCGCTTCAGGCTACCAAGATAAGCCTTGAATATAAAATTCCAATGGCAGATAGCATTATTCTGGCCACTGCACGCGCCCATAAAGCTATCCTTTGGACACAGGATCGTGATTTTAAAGATATGGAAAACGTTAAATACTTCCTAAAATGATGGGTTTGTTCAAACGGAACCATATATACCGGCATATTAACACCCCAATCAGTTCATAATATTCTCGCCTATAAGCTGCAGGCCGCTCCTTAATTGCGACGCTCATCAATCTGCCGTAGATTTGCTTCGCTCTTCCAGCAAAGCGACCTAAAAGCTTTTATAAACCAATAATTGAGTATTTTTCGGCAAAATTTTGCGTCAATTTCCACAATATCCTTCGCAGTATTGTCGAGTTATAACCACCGAACCTTCTAACCGTCTGATATTTAATAAATTATTTAAATAAATGCTTTTGGCACGCTTCCTGCCAAATAAACCACGGAACTCCTATATTCTAACGTGTTAACAGAAAAAATATTAATCTTTTCAATTAGTTATAAAAAGTTAAAACTTTACTGGTCGATGACGATGAGTTCATTCGGGACTCGCTCCGCATGGTATTTAATGCCAAGGGCTGTTTTATAAAAACCGCTGAAACCGCCGAAGAAGGCCTGCGGGCTTTAGAAAAGGAAAAATTTAACATTATCATCAGCGACTTGCGCCTGCCGGGCATGAACGGGCTGGACTTTTTAAAGCTGACCGGTGTGACCCACCCCAATGCCATCCGCTTTTTAATCACCGCCTACCGCGACGATCTTATGCTGTCTAAAGCCATCAGCAGCGGCATCGATCAGTTCATTGACAAGCCCTTTACCGGGTTAACGTGCTTATCAACCTGCTGGCTGTAGCGCTCAAACAGCAGGCCAAAGGAGGACTCACGGAGCTTAATTAACGCACAATTTAAAAAAGTTAGCTTCGATCCAACCCATCATTAATTTCCTCTTTGCATTTATTTTCTTCAAATTTTCCCCGTGCGTCTTACGCCGTACACCTTGTGCCTTAAATACATATCTAACAAATTGATATTATATGGAAAAAACTGCCAGTTTTGAGCCATTTTGCGCAATTTTTTGTGCCAAAAGACTCAAATTTGTCTGTCTCAAATTCAAATCAGAACCCAATTTGATATAAACATCTATAATCATTGAAGATAAAATTTTAATCCAATTTGGCACAGTGCCTGCATTCTAGCTATCGGACCCGTGAGTCCTAAAAACCCGACACAGAAAAAAAACACATATTTATAAAGACTTAATACACATAAAGACAGTGAAAGCCGATATCCAACGGCAAAAATTATTAAAAACCTAAAAACCCGATTAAAAGTTTAGCAGGCAAATGATCATTCTAAAAACAGCAAAATACAGAGCATGCAGTAAAAATCGGCGCTCTGATGCCGGAGGGATTCGGGCGCTTCAGTGCGTGCTTTTGCTGATGGTTGTTTGCGTCGGGATAGCCATGGTTCAGCCGGGCTGGGCCGCGGACACAGGATGGAAATATGCTGAAAGCGCTTCAAGTGACACTGGTTGGTCCAATTTTACCATAAAATATTTAGCCTCTTCTGATGACGCCTATGCAAGTAATACTTCCGGCAGGCCTTATGGATACTTATCGAGCTTTTCTTTTGGAGTTCCAGCCGGGGCAACAATCGATGGTATTGCGGTCGAGGTGGAAGGAGCCAGTCAGGGAACCACACCGTATTCTATACAGCTTTCCTGGAACTATGGCAATCCAACACCTAGCTGGACGACCGCCAAATCAGACAGCTTTACGAGCACAACCGATGCCACCGACACCCTGGGCGGCTCCGCCGATACCTGGGGGCGGACCTGGAACGATTCTGAATTTTCGAATACCAATTTTGGAATTCGATTATACCGCACAAATACCACCGCTGACTGGCGCATCGATCGCGTTCGAGTAATAATCTACTACACCCTCGTTCCCACATTTGACCAGGACAGCTTTCGGGCCCGCAATGATGATGGTAGCGAAAGTGCCGCCACCTGGCAGGCACCGGCCAATACCAACTGGACCCAGGCAGTCGATCATAATTTTAGGGTGCGCTTTGTGGTCCAGGAAACCAGTGGCTTTAGCGCGGCCGACAAAACTTTTCAGCTGGAATATAACCACAACGGCAGTGGTTGGAACGATGCAACCGGCGCTTCGTCGGTGGTGCGTTCCTGGATTTCTCCCAGTGTAGCCGATGGTGCCGATACCACACAACAAGTTGGTTCGGGCACTTTTGTGACCCCCAACGGCGGCTTTGATGAAGTTAATGGCCTTGCCGGCGGGGCTTCGCTGGATTTCAGCGGTAGCGATGAGACCGAAGTCGAATATTGCATCCAGATAAGAAGTGCGGATGTGTCCAATAATGACACCGTCCAGTTGCGTGTCAAAGGGCTTGACACCTACACCAGCACTCCCACCATCACCGTCAAAGAGACCGGCGTAGGGGGCGGTCGGGATGTGGCCATCTACCGGGACGCCACCGACACCACCAACTACAACAGCACCAGCGCAACGGATGTAACCTGGGACACTACAGTGCGAGAAGACACCCTCACCTATTCGCGCACCGGCGACACCGTAACACTTAAGCAGTCAGGTCACTATTTGGTCAACTGGAATTTGTCAGGAAATGAGAGTGGGGCCAACCGAGCCAAGCTGGAGGGTTTCCTAAATCTGGATGGCACGCCATCGGCGTATGGTCGTGGCTGGGGATATTTGCGCGATACAAGCACTACTACCGAAAGCTATGCACAGGGCGCAACGATCATTGAGACAACTGCAGGCAGCGTCGACCTCAAGCTCCAGGTGTTCCGCCAGGATACCAACACAGCCTCTCAGGGCTGGGTGCGCCGAACCAACCTTTCAGGCATTTCGCTGCTTAAACTCGATGATAGCTGGTCCTATGCGCGTTACCGCAAAACCAGCGGCACACAATATGCAGACGTCATGGAAGCCACCGCCGTAACGCTGGCCTTAACGGATACCGACGAGCAGGATACCGGCTTCAGCCGAACGGGCGGCACCATCACCTTGACCAACTCCGGACATTATTTGATCACCTATAACATCGGCATCGATTCCACCGGGGCTGCAGTGCGTCAGAATTATGTGGGGGCGGTATTTCTGGAGGGAACTGAGGTGCCCGGTACCCGCACCACGGGCTACATCCGCGAATCCGATGGAGATCTGGAAGGTGGTTTGTCGTTTACCGGCATAATCGTCGCTGATGCCAACGATGACCTGGAAATCAAGATCTGGGGTGATGCCAATGACGGCGACCCCACCGCCACGGTTGACCTGGGCACCACAGCGGTGGCCCTTGTCAAATTGCCTGATGATGCTGATTACATCCGGCTGAGCGGCACGGATGGCACACAGAATTTATCGACCAGTGAGTCCAATATCTCTTTTAACACCGAGGAAGAAGCGGACCCTTCGTTTGAATACAGCAGCGGCTCACCCGATGAAATCAAGGTTCTAACCGGCGGTGACTACCTGTTTACCTGGTCGGTATTTGCCCGCAAGCCCACCGCTGACGGCACCCGGGAGCACATCTGGACCAAATTGGCCAAAAAAGGGACACCGGATACCATTTATCAATGGGCGCTGGCCGGAAACTACATTCGCGGCAGCCAGGGCACGCCGGCTATCAACTGCCCATCGGGCGGCGCATCGGTAGGCGCCATTATTACGGTTGCGGCCGACGATGTTATTTTGCTCAAGCAGCAAAATGAGGCCAGCGATGCCAACGCTGTAATCGTCTCAGATCGCTACGCCATTCAGGGGGTCAATATCGACAGCCTTTTTGACACCACCTGCCGCTTTACCAAGTACCGCAGCATCACGATTCAATCCTCACAGGTGCTGGCGGATCTGACCGATTTTCCGGTGATGGTGACCCTGACCGGCGCCGAATTCCAGGCTGTCGAAGATGATGTCACCGATGCCCAGGGCGATGACATCATTTTCCGGGATGACCCCAACTACGGCGATCAGCTGTCCCATGAGATCGAAGTCTATGACACCACCAACGACAAACTGGTGGCCTGGGTCAAGGTACCCAGTGTATCGGGCAGCAGCAACACCACTTTCTATATGGTTTACGGCAACGCCTGCATCACCACATCGTCAGAGGATGCCGCCGGTGTTTGGACCGGCTATGAAGCTGTTTATCACATGGACGGCAGTGCCAATACCACCGATTCCACCGGCAACGGTCATACCGGCACTGATAATGATACTGCTAGCATCGCCGGGCAAATCGCTGATGCCCGGGACTTCACAGCAGCTGATCCGGATCAAATCGATATTGCCAATTCAAATCAGATTAACACGATGACCGTTACCGTCCGCAGCTTCAGTCTGTGGTTTAAGGCCGAAAGCATGCCCGGTCTAAATTCAAAATATGTCCTTTATGAAGAAGGCGGTGGCACCCATGGATTTAACATATATTTGGACGATAGCAACGGAACCACCACCATTAAGTGCGGCCAGTGGGTGAGTTCCGTTGGTGGTTGGCTGTCGACGAGCTTCAGTGATACCAATAATTTGCACCACCTAGCCTTCTTATTTGACAGTGCTGGCACGCAAAAGATGATTCTTGACGGCGTCGAAGTCACCGGCTCTTACTCTGGTTCGGTACCCAGCCACTCCGGTGATATCACCATCGGGCGCTCGGGTGGCAATTCTGATTATCATGATGCCAACAATGATAGCAGCACTTATGCATTTGACGGTGTTATCGATGAATTTAGAATTGCCAACAGTTTTATCAGTGCCGACTGGATCAAAACCGAGCATAACAACCAGAACGCCCCCGGCAGCTTTTACCAGCTGGGCACCGAAACACTCATGGCCACCGCCGTTTCGCTGATATCTTTTACCGCTAAAGGCAAAGACCAGGCAATCAATGTTGAATGGCAGACCGCGCGCGAGTTTGACAATGTGGGGTTTCACCTGTACCGGGCCACCTCCCCGGCCGGACCCTATGAGCGGCTGACCGACAAGCTCATCTCAGCTACGGTAGTGCCTGGCAAAGGCGGCAGCTACAATTATGTGGACAGGCGGGTGAAGGTGGGCAGCCTGTATTATTACAAACTTGAAGACATCGACATCTACGGCAAGCACACCCGGCATGGGCCCATCTGTGTGGACTGGGATGCGGATGGGATGCCCGATGACTGGGAGATCACCCACGGGCTGAACCCCTGGGTCAATGATGCCGATTTTGATTATGACGGCGATGGACTTTCCAACCTGGAAGAATACGAGCGCGGTCTGGACCCGTTTAACGCCGACACCGATGGCGACGGCATCCCCGACGGTGAGGAAGACGGAAGGCTTCCTGCGCGGGACGATCCCGGTTCGCGGACCATCAGTCGCGGTGTTGAGGTGCTGGCTAAAGATGACAGCGGCATGACCCTTGTGCTGACCACCGGCGGGTTTGAAGCCGAGGTGATTAACGTCGGTAACGCAGAATATGAGCAGCTAAAAATTGCCGACTATGTGCACGGCTATACCGGCCAGGTGGGCGCACCCCAGCTGCCGCTTAAAGGGCTGCTGATCGATGTGCCGCCAGGCAAGGTTGTTGAGCTTACCGAGGTGGACAGCCAGGCAGAGCTTCACAGCGGATACCGAATCTATCCGGCGCCAGAAGCCGTTTTGGATACCGCCGGCGGCATGGCCGCGGTGGGCAGCAGCTTTTACCAGGATGATCTGGCCTACGGCAGCGATGGGTTTTACCCCCAGGCAGTGGCTGCTTTGGGTGACAGCTATCTTTTTGGCGATCAGCTCAAACAGCAGGTGATCTTTTATCCGACCAGCTTTAACCCGGCCTCCGGTCAGCTGCACCTGTACCGGCGCATTGAGCTGCGCATCGACTTTGTTGACAGCCTCTACGCCCAGTCAAAGCTCCAAGGCCAATCTCCCTGGCAGCCGCCGTCAAACAATCCCGGGGTGCTCTCACCGAT
>JAAUXT010012858.1_pt1 | contig 21158 bp, 19 predicted proteins | sample 7278171 | NCBI WGS metagenome assembly JAAUXT01 (sample SAMN14350112, study PRJNA611818) | marine sediment metagenome | isolation source: surface marine sediment (1.8m) | place: French Polynesia: Moorea | collected 2018-08 | reverse complement strand
CAAGGAGGACCAGGAAGAATTGATAAACAAGGAAGAATTGATGACATTAACGCCGCTGCAACGCTGCAAGGGACTTCGCACTGCAGTTGCCTTGAGCACTGCTTCTCATTCCTTGTTCCTTTCTGACCACCCAAATTTGTTTGTCCCCTGCCCCCCCCCAAAAAAACAACTTGTGTCTAGTCAGAACAATGCCAATGTATGTATGTATGTATGTATGTATGTATGTATGTATGTATGTATGTATGTATGTATGCTCGTATGTATGTATGTATGTATGTATGTATGTGTGTGTGTGTGTGTGTGTGTGTATGTATGTATGTACATGAGGCCTGTCATTTGAGTCACCGTTTTTCATCTGGTACCACAACAGGATTGCTCACATGATCACCAAAATTGTGCAGGCACAAGATCAATCAACTATCAACTTGCAAGCAAATTGTCAAATATTTTGAATTTTGCTTTTACAGTTCATTTCAAGTCCAAAATTGACTGATTTTCTTTGTATGGCTATTGACTGTCAGTGGTCAACAGGCTAAGTTCAGTGCAACTCAGTGTACAATCCATAGGAGTCACAAACTGAGTCCACATTGACAAACTGAATTTGACTGAAAGTTGTGCTGAAATGAAGCAATGCAAGTCAAGATTGCACAAACAACTTTTCAGGACAATCCATGAAGGTTTTGGGGTCCTACCGGAGGAAAAACTGTTACTAATGATGACGGGCCTCGTGTGTGTGTGTGTATGTGTGTGTGTGTGTGTGTGTGTGAACTGGTGTGTGTGGAAGGAGTTGTGGCGGGGTTTTGCTCTTTCTGCATGTGTGTGTGTGTGTGTATGTGTGTGCGTGTACGTTTTGTTTCGCACCTGTCATACACAACCAGAAATCTCAAAGCGAAGAAGTTGAAAAGAAAAATGTTCAGGACAACACTTGTGGAACATTTTTGCCAAGCTTTTCCTGATCTGATGGTTGATCATCGGTGGAGGTGTTTGAACTTGGCGCGTCGTCCGTCAGGTGTCGTTTTCTTGGATTTCTTGTGATGTTCGTCTGACCCGTGACGTTCGGAACCCCAAAAAGGAGTTGACGTCAGCTGGAATGTGCACTGGTCTCAAAACTGTAACCTGGGAGAGAAAAAAAAATTGTCGGAGAAAAAGAAGTCCTGTCACAAGAAGAACGTGGTTTTGCCTTCTTGATGTTTGTGTTGCGAAACAATTTCAAATTGGATGTATTTGCACTGTTGAATCAACGAATAGCAGCCTGTGTTCTGGACAAATACATTTCAACAGAAACGAAAAACAGCAGGTTCAAAGAACGTATTGATTTCCACATGTTTTGCTCATTTTTTGAACCGAACAGACGGAAAATGCTGGGCGTTGGCACACGAAAAGCCAGGACACCTGATAGAAATACGAACAAGTGAGACCTCTTCTGCTGCAGCGCTCACTGAAGGAAACAGGCCACATTTGCGCGTGACCTGGACTTGATTTCCTCTCAAGATAAAGGCCAGAACATTCAGATGTACTTTCAAGAGACTGATGCCGCTGAGGAGCTTAGGAAGGAGCTCAGGATTCACGTTGGACTCCGCTGTCATGTAAATGCCATCAGCGGATGTCCTTGCCTAGAGTCGCACGCCTTGCTCCTGCAGGCGATGTTGAAGGTTCAGACAGCTTTTTCAGCCGCGAAGCGCGCTGATATTGGTTTGGTCGCGTATTTTCGTCCGCGAAAGCAGTGAAGTAGTTCGTTTTACCCGCCCCACCCCACCCCTTCCTGGGGAAACAAACTCAGCAAAGTTGCTTCACTGGGTAAAGAAACTGAGTGAAAAAAATTGTTAAAAAACCAGCTAGGTGTTGGAATCAAGTAATTTTGGTACCAAATATACATTTCAAGATCAGCCGTGAAGCTGCTGAGTTTGGTATCATCGCATATTTTTGTCCACTGAGTTTTTTCATGGAGGGGGGCCAGGTAAAGCAGTGAAGTTGAATTTGTTTCGTGAAATGAACTCAACTTCGCTGCTTTGCCCGCCAACCGATGATTATTGCAGGCAGAAGATTTGGTTGACACGCGGCTGATTCTCTGCTTCGTGGTCTGGTTTGCTCGTGCCTTTGGTGCACATTTCTTGGTTTCTTGCGAACGCACAGTTTCCATTTCTCGTTCATTCTGTCAAGCAGTGATTCATAAGTCTTCACGCTGAAATTCTTGTGATTGCGGTTCAGGAGTCCGGAAGGCTTCTGTTTTGGCCAATTGCAAATCACTTCATCAGTCCAGGTGGCGTTTTGCCAGTCAGCGCATTTCCAGTTTGCCGGTTTGCTTGGGCATGCTCTGTGATGAGACTGTTGGCATTGTCTCACCACCGGTTTTGAGACCACAGTCTGAACAAGTGCAGTATATCTTTACGGCGTGCATATTGGACATCATAAAGACGCTCAAGTGTGTTTTTGTGTGAACATCCTTTTCAGCTGCTGCAAAAGATCTTTATCTTTTGTTGATGGTTTGGCTTGCGAGCATTTGTGACTCTTTGAAGACAACTTGATTGTTTCAGGACTCCAAGGTAGGTCCCGTGGTGGGGCTCAAATAGAGCGTTTCTTCGTTGCCAACTCTGGTTTGTTTTCATTCTTGGAACGTTCTGTCCCTTCTGGATCGCGTGACAAGTGTGCCCGCTCGATTCACGCAGAATAAGATTGAGGTTCAAATGACAATGAAGGAAAGAGATGTCCGTCTTCTTCCTTTGCACACTGGCTCGTTTTGTCATCGAGACAAGCAGCTGTTGGTGGAAACACACCTTGGCCAGCGTGGCACAGCGGGGCTGGCTCATCAGGCGCGAGCTGGACAACCTTGGACTTGTTCGCGGAAGAGGATTACTTGGCGCCGTGTGGCCAGTTCCCTTTTCTGGCAAGCAGTGTTCAACGAGTGTTGTATTTGATCGAATTGCTGTCGCCAGGTGAGAACAGGCAGGCTGCCGTCCACGCGGTCAGTTTACATCTGAACATGTGCTCACCTGCACTGCTTTGTTCGGTAAGTAATCGAGCACCTGACACTCGTCGTGCAGCAGTTTCAACGAAATCGGAGACTTGTTGCGGAAAGCTGTGCATGTACGGTGCTGATTCGGTTGCGATCTCTTTTTGTTTTCCGGTTTGCCTCATTGCTTGCAGGCAATTTCTCTGCTTGTGGTACACGCATATGTGTCACGCTGAATCTCTGCAATTCGTGTCTCTATGTCTGGTTTGTGTGGAAGGAGAAGACCTCACTCAGATCCGTTTGAACCTGCAGAAAGTTGCATGATTCAACGCAGCAGTTCAAATGTTTGAACTCCCCATTTGGTTGCTGTTCAGGGGCAGAATCGTGGACGCACAGATGCTTGGACATCGCTTTCACATGGCCTGGGGCTCGGTGTGTTGTTCTTCTGCAGGCTACCGCGAATAATCATCGTCTCAAAGCAGCCTGAGGCTCCATCTCGTCTTGAGTCTACTTCCAAATTCCGTTGTTAATTATTGTTTTCAGCGTTTCTCATCAACGTGTAAGTAATTGAAGCCGATCATCTGGAGTTTCCTCATGCCGCAGTTCATGCTTCATTACGGAGTGGGAACAAAAGCGAGACTCGTGCTTATCGGCAATCCATACCGGATCATTGTCTCCGGCATCCTGCCCGCATGACAGCCTTAGAAGATTACGTGGGTGACAATGGGCAGAATCGGCAATGCGTGAACGTTCTCCGTGTCACTTCACAAGTCTAGACTGAGCAATGCAAATCTCGCCTTCAGCCTGGGAAGGGTATGCCACGGTGTGCCATGCTGTTGTCTGTTTTTTGTGCGTGTACAAAGGGTGAGAAAACACACTGGACTACACTTTGCAACCTGTTCTTATCTCCTGTTCAAACATGACAACTTTTTGCGTTGTTTGTTTCTTTGACGTCTTTGGGAGTGTGAAGAAGATGTAGCATCCATCGTAGGTGTCAGAGACGGCTTGTAGCACAATTTGTTTCAACAGCACTGACGAAATGTGTGTTTTTCTGCACCAAACCTATCCCAACGTTCGGCCGTCTGTTTGATCAACAGGCTAACCGGCCTAGAAATACCCGAGCATTGTGAGAGTTGACAAGAACCATACAACCGAGAACTTGCAGGATGACAGTATGGAATCCCACAACCCTGCTGAAGGATAGTCACACAACCACCTCCAGTCGAAAGTTTTCTGTGCCGTTTTTGAAAATGTTGACTTTTGAATTGTCTTTGAGACAGTTTCGAGTATTGTATTCGAGTATTGTCCAGGTGAATGGTTGGGACTGACTGAAAGGTGTTGTGTGCAGGTGTGTGTGTACGAGCGTACAACCTCGCTTTCAGTTTTGCTTGGTGGTACGTGTTGGAGCCTTCGTAAGTCTGTGTAAATATCTGGCCAACACAAATAACCCTTGTCAATCCACTCGAGTAAAACAGGAACAAAGTGGTGTCAGACAAGGAGAAGCCAGACCTTTGGTGTTGGAGATATGACCAAGCCACCCTGCCTGCAGGATCACGCTTTAGTTGAGACTGAAAGCATCTTGAGTGCGGCTGGTCCCCACTAGGGATTGAACGGGTAGCATTTTGCTGCCCCGGGTACCCGAAAGCAACTACCCGACCCGAGGCATGGGTACCCGCCATCCAAATATGGTGAGCAGAAAAGTACTTTCACAGATGGGTGGTGTACTAGCAGCATGTCTGTCACAAGTGTATTTCTCATGGAATATTGTCAGAGATATCTTTGATGAAACAGTCCCTCATTTGTAACAGTTGTGACAGCTGTTTTTGTTTGAGATTCTTTTTTCAGTTTCCATCACTTTTGCAGGATTTCTTCTTCACAAACCCACAAAACAAGACAAACACAACAGACCTGTGTCATATTGGTTGTGAGATAATGAAAACTGACACAGGGGAAGCAAAGAAACTTTGTTTGAAGGAAAGAACAAGCAATATATTTCATTTTAAATTTACAATATTTTTTCTTTTTTGCTGACCCTCTGACCCTCAACCCATATAAATTTGCTAGCGGGTGGGTATTAAGTACCCGGGTACCCGCCAGGATTTGCTACCCGCGGGTAACCCGCCACCCGCTTCAATCCTTAGTCCCCACCCTCGTCGTCGTTCTTTGTTGCTCAAGAGGCAGTTGTGACCCTGAAATTTTGAAAGTTTGATGATGATGGAACGGACACCGGGTGCAGACTGTGTTCCCGGACTCGTCTGTAGATCGTGAGGTCGAGCTGCGTGGACACGTGCAGTAGTTTTCCAACAACATCGGTAACATCTGTGGAATGCTTGTGATTGTCATAATTGTGTGATCTGGCTCATTGGTTCCATTCTGCCCTGACAAACCTGTGTCATTGTCTTCTTTTTGAGAGACTGACTGACAAAGTTGTCCTCCCTCGTCAAGAAACCCTCCCCCTTCAGCCCTTCACCCTTTGACTTTTCCCCCTTCAGCCCCCCTCCTTGACGAAGTACTTTGCCCTCCTTCAGCCCCCTTTGACCAAGTCCTCCCTTTTCAGGCCTTCGCCCCAATTGGCAAAGCCCCTCCCCCTGTCTGCAATGTACCAGACGCAATGTGGAACACGTGCAGGCGCCTGGCCACCAAACTCTCTGCAAGCGCGTTCTGGCCTTTCCAGGTCACGATCTGGTTCTGGAGGCAAAGCTCAGCCGAGTCAACGAAGACTAATTTGCTTTGCGGCCTCTTGGATGGATTTTTTCTGTGATTGCAAACTTGTTGGAGGCGCCAATGCAAGGACCGCCACCTTTATTTTCCTCGCAGTAGTCTGCTTGTGCAAAGAGCTTGATAAATAGTCCAAGCTGCACGCTTTTCTTACTTTTCTTTGGTTGAAGATCTCAGGTTCCAAGCTGTTGTCTGTCCAACAGATATTTTGAACTGATTTAACGAGACCTCATCACGTACCGACACCCAATTCCATCCGCGGGGAACAACAGTCCGAGAAGACTTTGACATGTTCAGGCAAAAGAAGACAGCATCTGTGCTGAATCTTACGAAGACTGTGTGATGCATAATGACGCAGGTAACACTCTATGATTGATAGTTTCAAACGAGGCACCCATTCATTCTGTGCGTTTCTACTGCTTTTTTCACACGGCTGGAGCACACAGAAGCCGTGTCGTGTCTCATGATATTCTGGGAACGAGAAGTCAAACAAAACAAGAGTGTTTGAAGAAGCAAGAGTGTTGGAAGGCTTCCTGACAGTCAGTCGACAACCTGCAATTGTGTGCTCGCATGAAAGTAGACTCGAACGTTGTGAAAGTACTCGTGTGTGTGTGTGTGTGTGTGTGTGTGTGTGTGTGTGTGTGTGTGTGTTCCCGAAGCCGAAATTCGCAAAGGACGAGTATGTTTGCAGTTTTGTGGCATAAAGATTCGTTCTTTGCAAAGTCCATCTTTTGTTCCCTGACAACGTTGGTTTGGCGCTGTTCGAGCAATCGTGTTTTGTAGTCTGTTCGGTTGTGTGTGCGACAAAGTACGAGAAGCAAAGCTCCAGAAGCTCCATCCCGCGGAGTATTGTGCTGCAGCTGGAGCACTCTTTGCCCAAAGACTTGGTTGGAACATTGCTTTATTTCTCCGCAGAATCTACCCTGGGCTCTTTTGTGGACACAGTCTTGCTCTTTGCTCCAAGGTTCGAGCATCACATTCCACAAGGGGCAGCACAGAATTCTGCAGCTCTGTGGTGTTCAACACGATCTTGTGCTTGTTGAAAAAAAAAGCTCGTTGGATGTCGCTTCTTACCCGAAGGGCCATGTCGGGCGTCGGAGCTGTGTGGCTTCTTCACATTTCTCCTGGATTCGACGTTACAGCGCAGTTGTTACAAGCGCGTTTCTCGTGTCAAGCTTCGCAGAACGTCGGCAGAAGCAGGTTCCTCGAGTGACGAACCAATACCATGCAGTGAGATGCAACAACTTTTTGTACTCACTTGCCGGTCTACCACACTCGTTCACGCGCATTCATACTCCGTACGAGGTAGTATCAAAGAATTCTGGGACTCTTCTTGACTGGTTTTCGACCGCGCGCAAGCATTTCGCTCACGACAGTAACTTTGCACAGTCTCAGAATTCTCTGATACTAGCTCGTATTCGGGTGTCTCTCTTCTCTGCCGCCTTTGTCCAGAAGTTGCTTCGAACAATTGGTGCTGGCACTTAGCACTCGACCAATGCAACCTGCGTCTGCCCTTCAGCTGGGTTTGTTTTGCACATTCGAAAGTGAGTTATGTATTTCAAGGTATTTGCGAAGCCATTGGGAACACTTCGCTCTGGAGGTTTAATTTATTTTCACAGCAAGACAGAAGGATGTTGAGCTTTGTGTGCGCAAGAGGATGCGAGAGCAAGCAACGTTTCTATGTCTTCCTCTGAGCACCACCATCAAGTTGTGGCCACTGCATCGATACAAGAACACGGCGTTACGTTCCAGTAACTCTCAGTCATTCCAGACACAAGGAGACATCTTACCTTGTGTGATGGCTCTGATTTAAAATTCAAAAGTGGGTTTTTATGGTTCATGGTTTGCCGGAGGTGAACAGACCAGCACTGAATGAAGGTCGTGCTGTGGCCAAGGTTTTCTGTGGAGGAGCTGCAAGTGACAGACAAATTGTGGAGGAATTAGGTGTAGAAGACTGACAAGGTAGATCTGTCTGAAACAATGTTCGTGAACCTGTGCTGTGTGTCTGTTTCAAAGAGTGTAACTCGTTCTCACTCGGTCAAGTATTGTTACATGTAAGCTTCTCTCGTTGCTGCGCCGGGCCGCAGCAGCAAGCCGGTCTTTTGGGAATTCGAATTCCTCTCCTCAAAAAAGCAAAAACGTGCGCGGTGGCGGTGTGAAACTAACAGATGCCTCTTCGTTTACAGCTCCTTTGTGCTTGAACTGGGCACTTCCTTTTACTCTTTCAAAGGAAGAATTTGTGTCTGACCTCCCCTTGATGAAAAGGTGTAAACAAAAAATACACAACAGTATGTTCCTATTTTGGATGGGCTTGCAGGCAATCTGGTTGTTTTGGTTTGAGGGAGTACACGATGTCAGTGTCAACCTGCTGTTTTCGAAAGTTTGTTTCATGCTCCTAAAGCTCGAGCCTTTGTTGAATGACAAAGTCAGGCGTGCTTGTTGAAAAGTTTCTCACAAATCTTGATAAGTAACTGGCAGCAGAGTCAAGTACGCAACACTTTCAAAACGTCCGGTTGTTGTGACTGAATGTGGAGCTCCAGGTATGACACCAAAGGAAAACCGGCAAACACCGAATTGGCTGTGCAGAAAAATAGAACACAGGCTTGCTGAAAATTGTTGCGATGGGCCACGAATCTGGCGTTCTACATTGCACAGGCCGTCTTGCGACAGTGATTTTCTGCTGTTCTCACAGTGGTAAATTGGCACTGTCCCACTCTGAGGTCATCATGACCTGTCGAAAGGCTTCTTGTTACCACAAACCGTATCGGATCCACTGTCACACCAGTTTGAAGCGATTGTCAGTCGGCAAAATTAAGTTTCCAAGCTCAGGCGGAGGCACCAGTTGAAAAGTGGAGGTGCTCGCCAGTGACAGTTCAAGCCACACAGAAGCGCAACAACCACACAAAACACCGAAAGTGTTGATAAATGTGCGCCCTGGCGCATTCAGCATCTTGTGTCGTTTCCATCTCATTTTCAATGACTGAATGCAGCAGCATCTCCCAGGTTCAGCATGCCAGAGACTTTTGACGAACTGGACCGTGAAGCCTGTGCAAGTGAGATGCGTCGTGAGGGACGTGTCGAGAGGCACGTATTTCAGCTTTGGACTCGTGGCCCGTTTCCTCGAGGCCAATTGCAGCACTTCAGTGCAACTTGGTGAAAGACATGCGCAGAGCGATGAAACTGGGGTGAATGTCAATTTATCGTTGTCACCATGTCACTGCGCCTTCGTTTGTTGTTCACATCCATGAAAAATGGCTTTCGTTTGCAGCACGCTGCAAGTTTGAGCAATCAACCTGTGACAAAGCTCCACAGGAATTTGGCATGAACAGAACGTTACGTGATATCTTGGAAGATTGTGACATGCCTTGAAAACACCACCAGGGTCTTCGAATCAAGCGTGTGAGGCATGATGTCGGTCCCCGATTCTTGCCTGACCTCAGAACTGAGGGTTTGAGGACGTGACGACATGGAGTCCGCGAACCCCGATCAAAACCAACCAAAGCAAAACCACCCAAACAGATCGAACAATCATTGAAGATCGCAACGAATGAAGCTGTGCTTGGAACGGAACGATGTCATTTTCGAATAAAAACGTTTTGTCATGTGTTCTGTTTTGTCCTCGGATGGTCTTCTCATTTTCACAATGTTTTCCTTTGCGGTGGCTTCGTCAATCATGTTTCCGTTTTGTGTGCTTTCAGATGGGAGGCGGCTCGTCGAAAAACAAGAAGCTCTCCAAGGAGGATTTTGACTTCTTACTAAACAACACAAACTTCACGAAGAGGCAGATCAAGCAATGGTACAAGGGATTTATGGTAAGTTGTGTGTTCCGTTCTGCTCACAGTCAGGAACTTGAATCCTACATTTTTCATTCTGTTCGAGACTCTCTCACTTCACGGACGGTGGAGTTTGCAAACACGAAGGCTGCTTGCGTTGTTCACTGAAACCTCCTAAGATGTGGACAAGCAAGTTTTTGTTTGGCTGCAGTTTCGTCACTGCACCAGGCATTTGTAAAGACCCACAGATTCAGTGTGTGCCAGTTGGTCAAATTGGGTTTGGATGGTGTGCAAACCTCTTCTCGATTTGCGGTGCCTGTTGTGAAGGACCTGTAACAATGTTTCCAAGCTTTTCCTTTCCTCTCTTTTGGGTCTTTTTTATCCGTTTAGAACCAACGCTTTTGCGGCAGCTGAGCAAGTGAAAGAATATGGGGCCCTGAACAGGATTGCAAATTTCTTCCCTGAAACTTGTTTCAGACCATCACCAGCACCACCACAATCCTCCTTTTTTGGGCCTTGGCTGTCAGATACCAAGAAAACATCACAATGGAACGTGTGTAGGGGGTATTTTTTCTCCCGATTTGAGGGGTGATTAGTTTTTTGTGACCACTCGACAAGGGCAGCGGTTGCACTGCAATATGGAGTGAGTTTGGAGCTGGAAAGTGTCCCGTGAAAGTACCAAGATGAGCCTCTGCGGCGATCTGCTTCCTGCAGACAGCGAGTTCTCAATTATTCAGTCCTGGCATCTGTCGTTGTCAACGAATCATTTGACCTTGTGGTAATTCTACATCGTTTCGAGTTTCCCCTGCGAAATGACTTTGGGGCCATTCTACGCCTCAACCACGTCGCAGTTTTGCACTAGAAAGAGAGTGGGTGCAGTCTACTGAATCAGCTGTTTTGCCCACATACATTCAGCACGAACTCACAGAGCTGCGCTTTGCGGCTTGTTTAATTTCCTGGTGAGTAAATACGGGTCTGGCAACACAGGTGTGCAAATGATAACTTCCACTGTGCCGGGGTACAGCAGCGAAATGTCTCCTGGGCACGAAGGAAACTTAGAAAATCCTTTCATACGAGCTCATTTGCTTTCTGCTGCAACCCTCTCATGCAACACAACATTTTGAGTTGTCCCTGTTCATTCACCCAGGGGAAGGACATCACATCATTCCGAGCGCAGTTGTTCGGTTCGGATCTGGGATATTGGATTCCCATTGGCGCTCACTGTGTGTAAACCATCGATGATTCAAACGTTCCCAAGTTGAGAAAGCCAGAAATTGAAATTGCCGCCCCAATGGATGGCAAAAGCATCCGCTCTTTCCAAACATTCTCGGGGATGTTTTTGCGATGTGATTGACCTCTTCATGTTTTGGAGCGATTATCTTATGTGTTTCATGTAATCTGGTCGAACGAACTGCTTGGTACTTGCTCGAAATGTATTTTGTTCGTGCCTGGGGAAAATCAACGCACTGAGAGCAGATGCCTGCAGCGCGTAGCAGAAATTAGGTCGATCCTCTTGTCCACGTTATTTGGTGGGGCTTATCCATGATTAGAATGTTCCCTCCCAAACAGTGAGACCGCATTTGGTCTTGTGTATACTTCGTTTGCCTCTTGTCAGGAGCAGGAAAATTGTGTCTATCACCAGGACCTCAGATCGCACAGCCGGGGATTCTGGAAAGTAACGTGGTGCTGCCTGTGACCTTTGCTTGTGTAGATTGCGATGTCGTAAGTTACACTGAATGTATGCAAGCAGCAGAGAAGTGAAAATATCCTGACCTGTTGGGGTGAACGTGATGATTGAGCAGCCGTTAATATTCATTTGTCTCGGTGGCCCTTGGCGTCAATGATGAATCTGTTGTCATATTGCTGAAGACGGAAACACGGGTCATTCATCTGGAGAGTCGTAACCCCACGTCATCACCATGTCTGTTGACGTTACGAAAAGACGGACAGGTCACACGATGTTGCAACATGCAAGAAGGAACGAGGTGTTGCAAAGACAGGCATTGAGCGAGTGGTACGTTGTCAAGCCTTAACCAACAAAATAAAACCAGTGGTACGAGTACGTATGCATTGAAACCGCTCCTTTGGATCGTGAGCAATTCTTCTTGATCAAAGACTTTGATTCTGCCCAGGGATAAAATTTTACAATCAAACTGTGCTGTTGTGGTGTTCTGTTGTCTCGCACACCGTGGACAACTGGCTTGGCCCCTTGATATGGAAGCACTGTTGGAACATGTCTGGCCACAATTGATGTACGCGTCCGAAGCAATACACAAAAAGCAGACCCTGGTGGATTGAGTCTGTTGTGACTGAAAAAGAGATGATTGTCTTGTTCCGGGCGAAGGAACACAACATTTCCATTTTGAAAAAAGGTAAAGGTGTCACCTCTGTCATAAGGGATACTATTTCGGTCGGCTGCGGCGCAGTTTATCAACAAAAACGTTCGCTCTGAGGTGCCAACATGTCAGGTTTCCCCATGGTGGGGCTTTGAACGCGGATTTCCCCTTAGCTGAGCATTCTTCAACACACAAATCAGAAAAAAACAACAGTTGAGTAACGTTACTTCTCTTTCATTCTGACGGACATAAGATACTCCTCAGGTGTGTGGAATGAGTTGGCATTTGTCACAAAAGGTTGTTATGGGACAAGTTTCTTTCGTCGAGACTGATTTTCCTTTTTCAAAAATGCCTCAATTTTTTCAAGCAATCACCATCAGTCTGTATGTATGTGTAAATTTTGCGGGGGGGGGGGTAACTCTATGAGCCAGGATCATTTTTGGGCCATTTTAAGCTTCTTTTTTTTTTTTTTGCCAATATTGAGTTGGCCAACCCATATTAAATTACTAGGGGGGATGGGGTAACTCAACATGGTGAAATTCAACCAGGATCATTTTTGGTCAATTTTAAGTGTTTTCAATTTTTGTCCATGTTGAGTTACCCCACCCCACCACCAGCACACTGCTTGATATGATTTTGTGTGCCAACAGCTACACCAGGCTTTCTTCAGTCTGGCTGCTCATGAATCCAAGGTGCAACGTGCTTGACAGAGGAACAGCTCAGATCGCAGGATGCTGGGACCGAAGAGGTCCTCATCTTTTCGACCCGAGAAAAGGAAAGTTCATGCACATTTTCCCACAGTTGTTTTTTCAGTCATTGCACGCAAATTTGTCAACTGTTCACAACAAGCCCAAATCTGTGAGGAACAATCCAAACAGACACACACACACAAAATCACTGCCTGCAGTTTGAGTGTTCTTCAGCTGGAGCGAGTCTGTTGTGCACTCACTGGCAAAGTAAGTCGAGGTTGTAACGATCACTTGATCACCACTGGAGGTGGGGGTGAGGGGTGATCACTACTGAGAAATTCTTGGCACTGATAAGGGATGACCACTTCTGAGGATTTCTCAGTTGCTGCTCAATGTGCGTGGGTATAGGGAGGGGAATCATCACCAACACCAGTAACGATCAAGGTCAGTGGCGATTGTGACGCGCCGGTGTTCAAATCTCTGCCTTCTTGTTCATTGAGTTTGAAAACATGGGGACATGCGATTTAACTGTTGAGAAATATCCCTGTGTGTTCCACGTGCAGGTGTTGGAATGCAGATCTCCGTTGTGACGTGCAGGTGGAGAAGGTTGAACCACGTTGCAGACTGGTACGTCATACAACGTCAGAGTGCATCAGACTGGATTCCGATTCATGGACTGATCTTTTGTTCTGATGACGCTCTGTGGCGTGAGAACTCAACAATCTGTGAAATGAAACTTGAGCGCGAATTCCTCAGCGTTTGGCTTTCAAAGGTCAGTTGTAAGAGTCGAGTGCTGTGGGATGATGCCAGTGTCAGGGCTGATACGAAATATGCTCTTCAAGCAAAGGGAAGAACGCCAAACCTGCGGAGCTTTCATCCAGTTGCTTGGCATGTCTTTTATCCGATAATGCCTCCGCAAAAAAGGTTCAGCCGCCCTCCGCCGTGAAATACTGCGTGGCGTAGCAAAGTGCTGATTGTAAACTGATAAAGAACGCGAAGCTGTGTTCGCAGTGTCAATCAGGGAAACAAATAGGAGCTTTGAATTGGAAGCGGAGGCGGTGTGGTGAAATGTGGTGCGGATTCAATTATCGACCTGGCAAACCGTGGTTGTACGTACCTTTGGTGTCGAATGTTGCAGCATCTTGTGACAGTGTCCATGGTACAGACGCACAGTTATTTGCTACAGTCGTTCATATCTATCATCTAAAATCTGAACACCCACATTTCCACCTCCAGGTGTGTGATTGATGCAGCACCAGTGACCTACAAGTTGCAACACACAGTGGAGGTTATTTTGATGTGGATTAAGTTATTTTTGTTGCCAAGTGCTAGTGTACATCACTCAGAAAATACGCTTACAATGTTGTAATTACGTTGTGTTTTCTTCCCAATCATTGTGATATTTAGCGAACAGTTGTGAACAGTGATTCAACGGTCGTTTTGATTTTGTCCGTGAGACAGAAAAGTGATGATTCGCGTTCTTGAAGTGCTTTGTTGTTGCGGAAATTATGCAAAAGAAGCCCCATTTTGGGACGCTATGAGGAAGCAGCTTGAATCCTGTAGCTCCTGTTTCTGAGTATTTAGCCGTGCACACAGTGCTCGAACTGAAAGTTGCACGTGTGCACATGCTTGACTTTTTCCAAGGAACCAGCATGATTGTATGGTTGGGACACAATGGCGAGTTCCAGCACACATCTGCAGGAAATTGATTGAATTGAAGTTGACATTTGGTCTGCGAATACTTAATTCAGCTAATAAGGTGAGATCCCCTTGGGTACCAGAGGAAAAAAACCAGAACTGCGCCCATTTCAGCGATATACGAGCATTGATAATGCCAGTGGCCCACAGTGCAAAGTCAATATTGAAAAAGACTGATTAGCTTGGGTGGCACGGGCAGCCATAAGTCTATGATCTCGTCGTATACATCCATTGCCTAATTGACACGACACTTCATCAAGGAATTGTCAACGTGACAACCCGTTCTCTGATGCAGCAGCTGAGTGTACAGGCACTGGAGGCGACACCCACTCGCTGACTCCAGCGATGTGAACCTGTGCTGCAGCGGACGATTGGCGGAGTGTGCCAACAGGGAGAATTGTATCCGCAGCTCACTGTGAAGTATCTCCCGCCAAACCAGGAAAGGAACCCTGTGTTGCAGCCAATTTGTAGCTGCATACATTTCGAAACGTCCCAGTGTTCAAGATCTGTCAATGTAGGAAGTGTCAAAGCGGTTTTAAAGAGCACAAAGGACAAGCAAGCGAACAGGAAACTGTTTCAGCACAACCATCCGTGATACGAGTACAAGGCTTTGCCGAAAACTTTCCAATCGTGCCCAACGATTCAATTATGACGAACAAAGTTTGAGCAAAACCCAATCAGACCGGGAAATCCATACGAATTTGCACCACAACCCCACTCACTTTGGGGTATCCGGTCTGCAAACTGACATCGCCTTTCACTCGGGCAAGTTTCAGTGAAGCGATCTCATTTGGTTGCTTGCAACAAAGTTTCGATGGCGTACCACAGCGAATGTGGATGTGATGCTGATGGAATTTAGAGTTTGAGTGCTAAGTTTTCAATAGCTACTTCCTGTGAGCACGCATGTTTTTTGCTCAAATATGATTAAAGTGAGCAGAACTCCCGAGTCGGCGTTCATCAGCCACTGTTTACTCATTTTTGCCTCGAGTCCCTGCAGGACGTTTCCATAGAAACTGTTTGCAAATGTTTCTCCATTTGGGAAAAAATTGTTATTCTGCTCAAGGCAGTGATCATCATTTTACCATAATTGAAAGCTTTAAATAAAGCGAGCTCGAATTCATTGAGAACTGGAGACAATAATTCTTCCTTTGCAGTAAGCCGTCAGGTTTATGTGGTGACAGTAATTGCGGTCCCTTCAACTTCTCCCTTTTGATGCGCAGCTCCAGAATTGTAAGTTCGGTAAGAACGTCGTTCAGCGGCTGCTTACGACAAAGTTCTTCGGAAGAACCACTCCAAACTGAGATCTGTTTTTGAAATGTGAAAGATCGCACAAAAAAAATGCATTCTCTGTCTGGGATAGCAGAGAGGGTATGTCACTTGAAACAGACTGGCTTTCTGGTTGTTTGGCAGAAATTGTTGACGTTTGCACGTGAGCAGTGACTGCGCGCAAAACGAATTTTTGGCCTTTTTAAGCCTGCGGTTTTCAGCGATCCAAGGCCTCAGTTCAGTCACAATTGTGTCTGTGCACATGGGAGGAATTGAATGATGGCATCTGGCTTGGTCCCACCTGGGGTCCGGCTATCTGCCCCTCCCCCTCCCCCTCCTTGAGGTTGGATAATTGCATCAGGTCAGACTCGCGTGAGGTCTGGCCAAGTGCTGTCGTCCAACCCCCGCCCCCCATCCGGTTATGATGATAAGTTAGCGTCAGGCCACATTCCACCTGTGGTCTGGCCTGGTGCTGTCACCTAACCTGCCCCCTCCAGGTAAGATGATAGTAAACGGCCACAACAGGCCAGATCCCACTGACCCCTGTTCCCCCCCCCCGGGGGGGTTGGCTGGTAGCACAGGCCAGGTGTTTGTCGCACACCTGAACACCGCGGGCTTTCTGAGCTTTGCTTTCTTGTTTGAGCTCTTGAGAGGCTCATAAATTGGTGACTTTGTGAAATATGCACGGAAAACGCCTACGTTGTTTGAAGGAAGAATTGGTGACCGAGCAGCTTCAAGCTCACGTAGTGCGCTCAGTGCCTTTACATACGATGGAGCCACCTGCCAGACACGATGTTGCTCTCCGAGCCAAGTATCGTGTGTCATTCCTTGTCTACGTTTTGTGCTTTCAGAGAGACTGTCCGAGTGGCCAGCTGACGCGAAGCAAGTTTCTCGAGGTTTACTCCGGCTTCTTCCCTGAAGGAAATGCGGACAAGTTCTGTGAACATGTATTCCGAACTTTTGATGCCGACAACAGCGGCAAAATAGACTTCAAGGAGTTCTTGCTGGCTATCAACATCACATCTGCCGGCAAGCCGGAGGAGAAGCTTCAGTGGGCATTCATGATGTACGACATCAACTCGGACGGAACCATAGAGAGGAGCGAGATGGTGGAGATCATTTCCGTACGTAGTTCTTCTCTGGTTTTGTCTCTTGAAACAGTACAAGCAATTTGCCCTTTTTTGAACACCTCACACACACGCACACACACGCACACACACGCACGCACACACACACACACACACACACACACACACACACACACGTGTTTTTACGCGCTGTTGGTTTGTTTTGCAGGCGATCTACAACATGGTCGGCAATTCCATTCAAGCGAACAACCCGGAAGACACCCCGGAGCAGCGGACCGAAGAGATTTTCAAGAAAATGGATGAGAATCAAGACGGTGTTCTCAGCAAGGAGGAATTCATCAAGGGCTGCATGGCCGACCAGTTCCTCTACCAAATGCTAACGGCTGACCCAGGCCCAGCCGAGGGCTAGGTGCCATGCTCCAGCAGCGCAAAGCATTGCTAGAGTCTAAGAGTTGGTCCGAGCGGCCAGTATCAGATTGCTAACGTGTATGCACAACAGGTTGGAATTGTTACAATGCTGCCCTTTGTGTTGGTATGATCACTTCCAAGGACATCGTTCGGCGCAACAGCGTCGCATCGAAAAAAGAGTTTTGTTTCAAACAAGTTTCCGCCTGCACATCCGTCTTTTTTTTTCAAACACATTTGTGAATTTAGTTTCGTGAGAATGCTTCTTCCAAAGTATGTTTTCACTTTGAGTTACAAACAATGGCTGATTTCGGGGGATTCAGCTGTTGTGGTGCACATGACACGTCAGCCTGCTTTTTCTTGACGCGTGAATTTTTTCGGTCTTTCCCTGAGGTTGAAAGTCACTTGAGAAGTGTTGATGCCAGCACGAAGCAAAATTGAAAAGAAGCTTTGATCGAATGGTGCCAGAGGTGTAACGCTGTTCGTCTAATTTGTACAGCGGCTTTTGAATTGACGCGATGATCAGCAACTCGCAGACCGGAAGAGAACGCGGCGGAACATCCCGAGGAACAATTACTGACCGACTTCCAGAACTTTACCACAACGTGCGTTGCATTGTTCTCTGACAGTGTGAAGCTGTTTTCAATTCCAGCAGCGTTCTGAAAGTGTAGTTTCCTCTGTGAACTGCTGTCTTTATTCTTGTGGACTGCTATTGTTCAAAATTGAAGGAAAAATGCAAAACATGACTTTATTGGAAGCCCTTCCTTGGAGATTGGTGTGTAACATAATGCAGCTTATAATGATGTCGTTATTGACTGTAATGTGACCTTTTGTTTTCGATTGAAATTGTCTCATTGAAGGCATATATCAGTGACACATTTGTGATAAACTGATGCGGTATCTTCATCTGTCCTGTACGTGCATTATGACCATTGTCTGCCGCTCTTGGACCATCTTTCCTTCTGACGTTTCAAGCCGACTTGCAACCAAGCGTCGAAAGTGTTGGCGCTGGACAAAATACACAGATCTGTATCTTCAAAATAGCTGTCATCATCACTATATTTTATACATATTTGCATCCGAAATCTCGACATTCGATGGGAACATGGACTTGTGACCCATATTTGTATATATCTGAAAGTTATTGTGTCACTACGATAATTAAATGAAAATGGATGTGTTAATTTTTGCCGACTGTTTGATTTATGGTGAATCGCTTGTTTTGTTTGTGAGATTTTCTCGTGCATTTTGTTATTTGTGTTTAATTCTTTCAAATTTCTGTTGACATCGCTTCTTTTGCTAAAGTAGAGAACGTTTTGAGGAATGCGTAAGGCGTTGGCAACTTGTTTCGAGAGATTGGACCAGGTTACGTGGATTTGTGACAGGAAATTATTTCCTTTTCCGTTCTTCTCAAGTTGTCCTCAACTACAATGACAGAATTGCGTCGTGAACGTGGGTTTGCTCTGCAAACAAGTCTGAAATCATTCCAGCCAGTATTCCATGTTTCTCAGTTCTTTTTTGTTACACAGATTGATTCATTGTTTTGATACAGAACTGTTTTCATTTCTGTCCTTGTTACATCATGATGCTTTTGTGAAGCGTGTACCCTTGCCATGTTGACTTGTATGTTTCCATCAAGATTCTGTATTAATTAAATGTTCTAATTCTGCATGAATTTGCACACGAAAACAAGAATGTAAAACCCCACTCACTCTCATCCTTGCGAACTGCCAATAAAATTGGGAAAAAAAACAAAAGCGTTTTTTCCTTGATTTTGGTGTTGTTTGGTGCTGTCAGTCGTGATTGACCTTTGTTTTCTGACTGCAGGTGCTGCTGCCATACAATGTGCCTCGCTTCGTGCGAAAAATCCTTGCTTCCAGAATATTACCTGAAAAAGACAACGCCCAAAGCGACGTCGTCTGTTTGCAAGAAAACGAACACTTGTCGAAGGACTTTTTCTGTTTGTGTCAGGTAACGAGTCGAGTATTGTGTTGCAGCTACAGCGGCGGAGAGGTTGAGCGTGCTGACTTTTTCTCTTTTCTGCAGCCGACAAACGTGAAGCTGTATGTTATAATAATGATTCTTGCTCGGTGAAATGTCTGTTTCGATTCAGTTAGAACACAGTTGCTGCTTCGGTGACAAGTCAGAGAGCTGCTGTCGATGGCGAGTAACGATCGCACCTGCCTTAATTGACCTACATTTCTCAAAGGTCTGAGGTACCGGCACGCTCACGACGTGCACGTTCGTCTGCTGCCAGTTTGAACGGATTGGTTCTTCTTGCTCACTTGATGTGCCGGCTGCTTTCCACGCAGCTGATGGACTATTGAAGCAGCCGCGCATCGCTGACAAAAGTGAGCAGGACGTATTCCAGAAACGGCAGACTTTTGACGTAGATTGACAGTGGAATTTTTACCACATGGATTCTTGTTCAATAATGCATGCTTTCTGTGGAGAACTTTTGCCGAATACAGAGACGGCACATCAGTTCCACCGGGATATGTTTCGACGTGGAAGTGGCCAGATCCACATCATGCAATGTTGCATCTGCCTTAGACAGGGCTGATTACCTGCTTCATACACAGACAGCATCAGCTGCAGTGTGCACTTGTTCATTACTTTTTGGACCCAGGTTAGTGTTCCATTGGGGATCTGTTGTGTGCGGTTGTCGGTGAAAGGTATCGAAAATATGAACATGCCGTGTGCGACAGACAGGTGAATTGCGTGAGAAACGTTCGCACCACCTTTTCCGTTCAGACAAAAGGCGTTTCTCACAGGCAGGCACATCGCCCTGTTACATGTCCCCGGCAGGGTGTGGCTGCAGTTATACATGTGCCAGCGTACGCAGAGTAACTTCAAACGTCGTGCAAAACGACTGTTTAATATGTAATGCCAAGGCTCGTAACCCAATCCTAATGAGGCATTATTACCGAATCTGGCAAAGATGAGCGTCAGGGGCGACGCTCAGATGTGCAGCTAATGTTTGTGCCAAGTGTAAAGTGACCCCGCGCAGAGGACAGGGTGAGTACGGGTCCGCCCCTCTCACAAAGTTTGTCGAGTAGTCTTGTGTTTTGGATTACGCTGGACGCAAGTGGAGGACATGATTGCTACGAGCGTACAAACAGATGGAGAACAGGGATGTTTCCAGCGTTCCTGGACCAAGTTCAATTTGGCTTCTTGGTGCTTGCCATGCACAAGAACGATTTCCAAGCAGGGAAGTTTTCTGTTCAAACCTGCATGATTCTGCGGCTGCTGACGTGGATCGGGCAATAAACGTGTAGTCAGCACAATCAACTATTAATCACTGATACGAGGCATGCAATCTAAGTAACCGATTGGGCAACGTTTTTCAGGGCTGACACATAAGTTGCCTGGAACTTTGTGTGGCGAAAGAGCAGCTTTAGGACAGTTTGCCTGTACAAAAAGATTTCAGCTAGAGTTGAATTTATAAGATCATTTGGCCAAAAGATTAATTGCAATAAAAGTTATTTTCTGTACTTATTTACACTGTAAAATTAATGATGCAGAGCAGTTCACTTAAGAAATTATCAAACTCAAGGAAAAATCAGAGTATCCTTGAAGTTTGAAATAAGAGTTGCCTCAATTACCCACATTCTTCTGCAATAAAGTTCAGCCTACTTTTTCCAATCCAATTTTGAGAGATTTTTCTCCTCCTTTTCAAGTGTGCAGTCCAGCTCTGCTGATAGCATGTGTGCTTGTTGTAATCACCATCAGTCTGTGTGTATGTGTGTAGACATGTTGTGCCACCAGGGGGGGGGGGTAACTCAACATGCTGAAAATTAGCCAGGATCATTTTTAGGCCAATTTAATTGAGTATTTTTGATTTTTTTGCCCATATTGAGTTGGCCAGCCTATATTAAGTTACTGGGGGGGACTCAACATAGTGAAATTCAACCAGGATCATTTTCAGGCCATTTTGAGAATTTTTCATTTTTTGGCCATGTTGAGTTCCCCCCCCCCCTGATAACTTAACTTGGGCTGGCTGGCTAACTCAACATGGAAACTTTCAAAATTTTCTGAAATGGCCAAAAAATCTTTCAGGTGAATGGCATAAGACCACATGCTTTTTAGGTGATTTGAGGTGGGTTGCACGATTTGAGCCAAATTGGTGCAAGCCAAATCGAAGCACCTATAGGCAGCCTCTTCCAAAAGTATGTCTGCAGCAGTTTCATGGTCAAGATGAGAATTGATTTAGGACCTTTTGGGCTCTTTTGGTT
>JAAUXT010152498.1_pt1 | contig 21160 bp, 18 predicted proteins | sample 7278171 | NCBI WGS metagenome assembly JAAUXT01 (sample SAMN14350112, study PRJNA611818) | marine sediment metagenome | isolation source: surface marine sediment (1.8m) | place: French Polynesia: Moorea | collected 2018-08 | reverse complement strand
GATTGTGTGAGGAGTGTTCGACTTCAAGTTCTGTGAGGAGTGTTCGATTTGAGATTGTGTGAGGAGTGTTCGACTTCAAGTTCTGTGAGGAGTGTTCGATTTGAGACTCTGCGGGGAGTGTTCGACTTGAGACTGAGAGGAGTGTTCGACTCAAGACCATGAGGAGTGTTTGACTGGAGGCCCTGCGAAAAGTGTTCATTTCGAAATAGTGGGGGAAGTGTGTGTTTTCGTGTCACACCCTGGCTCCACAGGGTAACCCCCTTCCCCCGGGGTGGACCCAGGTCTTTGAGTCCCCTCGATCTCGCGCAGTTTCAGTTGGCCCCTTCTTGGGGTCAGGTCCTCTGATGGATCGTGGGTTCGCTCCTGGAACCTTGGTCCGCGACAATTCTGCCAGGGAGACTTCATGTTGCTTCAGTATCTGGAAACAAAGACACACACACATACACACACACACACACACACACACACACACACACACAGATTATTGCAGTGTGATGGTGTTGTGTTGATTTCTCACAAGCTGAGTTTTATTTACTTGTGCGAAACTGACTGAGGGAAAATAACTGAGTGTTCTTTCATTTATACAGTGCATCTCCACTGATTCCACCTGAAAAAATTGTTGAGAAATCTCCTGAGGTTTTTCTGCTGCATCCTCACCTTTCTAGCTGAACCCAGTAGATCACAGTCTTTTCAGGTTTGATTCATTGCTGGACAAAACAATTTTGATTAACTAGGCCAGGGAATTGTTCTGATTTGCTCCTGACACTTCCAGGGGCAGATCCAGGGACAGATTTGGGGGAAGATCCAGAGGCAGATTCAGGGGTGGATCCAGGGGCAGATCCAGGAGCAGTTTGAAGGGCAGATACAGGGGCAGATTCAAGGGCAGATCCAGGGGTAGATACAGGGGCAGATCCAGGGGCAGATCCAAGAGCAGTTTCAGGGGCAGATCCAGGGGCAGATCCATGGTAGATCAGTTGGGGCAGACATTCAGGGTGTATCCAAGGGTGCATCACTGGGGGCTGATCCACACTCATATTTTTGTTTTGGAGGGATGCTCCTCCCAATTGCTCACTCCCAGGACTTTGGTAACATTTTGTGTGGATGGTTCTCTGATTGAAGCCTCATCCCTGTGGCTACCCAGTCCAACTTGTTTATCTGGGGAAACAAAGGCATTTGCACTCATATTTTGGAGTCATTAGAATTAATTTGCTCAAGGGTTAGAGGTCTGGTTCCCTGAATCCATTCTTGATTGGCTCTTGATTTTCATTTATTTTGTGTTGACAAATGCATTCTTCCAAATCAGCCAGATCAGCACTTGTTCATGTCAGCAGATACAAATCCTGAGACAAACCTGATCAGTGTTTGGAAGAAGAGGGAACAAACTATAGCCTGAAAAGAAACAACAGTCATTGCACAAATCTTATGGTCTTGCCTTCTGGTGACAAATCTTGCTCTGCCTGTTCTTGATCACTGATGTAAACATTTCCAAAAGACACTGCAGCAAATATTCTTCAGGAAATAAGTGACACAGAATCTGGAAAAATGAAGCTGAGCCTTCCATAATGTGACATTTTGCTTCAGGACTTGATCCTCATGTCACACAATTACTTCTGAGTGATATGGAGAAACTCAACACATCCCTCTGCTTTTCTTTGCTCATATCCATGTTGTCCTTGTGTTATTGTTCCAGCATTATTTTAGATATGGTGAAGATGAAGGTAAATTTAGCTGAGGAACCCAAACTGTGGTCTTCATACATTGGACTCATTTTCCCCAGATGTCTTGATGTAACACCTGTGTCTGTTATGGACATCAGGTCTGTGATTACAAAGCTCTGGGATCGATCTGAATCATTTTCTGCATTAAAAACCAGGGCACAATACTATTCCTGCTGTATCTCACAAAGGGACAGTTGGATAACCACCATTTTCAAACCCTTCCCTTGCCCTCCATCTGTTCATGTTCCTGGAACTGTCCCTTACAAATGTACTGGATACAGATCAGTATCAGAAGGCTCCAATCAGTGTGCCACAGCAGCTTCAGGTTCTATGATTTTCAATTCTGCAGTACATAGTAACAGGGCATTTTGTTACCATTTCCGGTTGCACCCTGCACTGAGAATAAATGTCACATTTTATGCAATAAAAAGCAGCACCAATATGCTTCATATTGTGTCATACAGTGACAAAGACAAAGATAGCCAGACTTTTATTGGATCTAAGTCTTTCTTTTCTATTTTTCCAAAGCACAAAAATGTGGATATAACTCAAATATATCATCCAGATTCACCTTTGAAAATCAATGGAACTTTTTGTGTTTTGGAGAACTATTTTGTTTGCAGTATTCCAATCACAATAGTCAAACAATACCACATGCACACTTATGTTATAAGAAACAAGTACAGTTTGATCTCCTACACTGTTATTGTTGAGAAAATCATGCAAATTGTATTGAAAGTATCAGATTTAATACTGAATGAACACAAAATATTTGATGGACCTTCAGCTTTGTCTGACTCCATGGAAACTAAACCTGTCCAAACATGCTCCACATTTCAGTGCACCATATATTTCTTAGCAAACACAACAAATACTGCTGGGCTTAACAATGCCAATTTCTTCACATATCATTCAAAACTATTGCCAGTGCAAGCAAATATTTCAAACATTTTGAACAAGCATGTTATGCACCTTCCAAACAATATTTGTTCAAAACACACATGTGTTTTATCCATTGATGCAAAAATTGGTCATCAAGTGAATGTCACTGCAAACAAAATTAGCTTGACAGGCTTCAATAATTTGGTGTGCTTGTTTGGTGGTTTGGTGGTGGCAGAACACCTCCAAGGCAACTACCTAGAAACTGATACCTTGTGTAACCAGCATGATGGAACTGTCAATCCCAGCAGGAGTTTGTACTCTCAAAGATCCTCACTGATTCTCCTTTTGTATTGGTACAAAAGCCATGGTACAATCAACACAACAGTAACCATATCTACAACAGAGTGCCAATCAGTCACAATTCATGCTGAGAACTTTCATCACAATTGTGAGAAACAGTATTCAACTCCAAAGTGTTTGTCTTATTTAAAACAAGTTACACAACATTCAGAATATTTCAGAACATTTCAGAACATTTTTTCTCATGGAATAATCTCCTTCACCCAGTCAGCAGGAACATGCATTGTTTATATATTCTCCAAATTTTCAAGTTTTGATCTAGTAACAGAAGAGAAAATGATAAAAATTGCATTTAAAGACAGCCAAATCAAAACAGTTAAAGGAATGCTGATGGGTTACAAATCTAACATAACACTTTATCATTTGTGCACTCAAGAGTCTGAAGAAGCATCCTCACAGCTGTGTGCCTCACATCCAGCAAATAACCCTGGGAAGAAATTTGTATTGAATAATACCAGCCACATTTTCCAAATTGAGATGATTTTCAACCTTATGCTATTGGACTGGGTGGAGGTTGTATCCAAAGTTGAGAAAACCAGTCAGGCTATCAGTGTGGTTGATTATTTCAGAGATGTCCAAAAACCAGACATAAGACATTACACACCACAGGTGCCTGAATTTTGCAATCAGAAATCTGTTTTTCAGATACAGTTGACAGGACCTGTTGCAAAATTGACATACCACAAACATCATGATTTGTCAATTCATGCCTTCTTCTGCTACTCCTCTGTTTGTCCAAAACATAACTCTTGTGAGTGTATCTGTGGTGTGTCTAGCAAATGATACCCACTGTTGTGTGTTTTTCATCTACACCTGTTTTCTGTTTTGTTGTTTCAGATGTTGCGTACCTGAAGCTCAAAACGGAATTGTCAGATGTGTGGAATGGAATATTTATGGCTTCCTATGGATATCTGACCAGCTTCCCAATCCGTGGCATGCCATTTTTGTTCATAGCTAAAAAATTCAAACTTGTTTTCACTTGGATTTTGAACAATTACGATAAATTTTATCAGATTCATCTCAACAGAAAAGTAGATAACTGTTCCAACTTTGAAAGCAAACATTCACTCCTTGAATCCTGTTTCTCATACAAGTATTCTGGTAGGAATAAGAACAAGAATAACCTTGTCCTCATTTTTGGGAAGAAAATGTCATGGACTGATGCCTCCAAAATATGTCAGGATATAGGAGCTTCTTTACCATATTTGACTGATACACATAAAGTGGATGAACTGCTTGCTGTTTTGAAACTGTCACACGAGATGATTCCTCTGTTGTTTGTATTTATTGGATTGAAATATGACTCACAAAAGGTGAGCAGATCACTGGCCCAAGCAGATTTCTTGAAAAAAAAAGAATATTGACCAGCTGTCATTGATCAGCACTTATAATTTTACATGTTTCAGAAAACACAGCACTGGGAAAATGGTGCACCTCTGTCTTATCAGTTGTACAAGTTCCCTCACACAGTAGAAGCAAACAAAAAGACACATGTTGAGTTTTATGAACCAACTTTAAAATCCACTGACTGTGGAGAACACTTTAATCAAGGAACAGTAACAACTTGGAACAGCCAAGAGAATCCTGAAATGTTCACATACCCAAACCTTTGTTCTTCACACAGATGTACTCTGCTGTTTTTATTTAACTTGGCAATACCAGAATGGATTTCTATCCCTTGCAAGAAAGGACTAATGTGTTCCCTTCTGTGCCAATCAAAACATTCAACAGGTCAGGGCAAAGACACAAGGGGTCCTAGGATAGAACAGGTCACAGATTTTATGGTTTGTTCTCCAGATAGTATTGTCATCCAGAGTTATTGTCACACTTTCAATTGGTGGATTAACTTTGAGGTTTTCACATTCAAACAATGCCAAGCAATTGCAGTATCTGCAGAACTGATTCCATCTTTTTACCAACTAGTTTTTGAGGCCATGTCAGTGACAAATCACTTCCCACCACTTCTAGTGGCACACAGTACAACTACAGTTCAGAAAGTTATTTTTAAAAGGTTTCTCAGCAAATTACAACCTTCGATTGAGACCAGCAAAGTACAAGATTCCAAACTCAGAGGATTTTATCCTTGCAGTCACCACAAAAAGAAAGTTTATCTTGGCTTAACTGTTCATCACTGCAGAGTTGGAAGTTATGTTTCATCTGACAGCATGAGTGATGGGGTAATAGATTGTCCTCATGATAACAGTGATGAAGAACTCACACTGAAATATGCACACCATCAATCAAAAGAGGTTGTATGTTCAAACTTGCGCTTCAGGAATTTGAAAGGAACCTGTCAAAAGTACAAGCCTGCAGAAAATGGAGCTAAAGTACTGAAGAAACACAATATGATAACAACAGCTCCTGTCAATTTTACTTGCAATACTGGAAGAAATATTGACAGGAACCTAGTGGATGATTTGGTCTTTGATTGTGAGAACACAGGAGAAGATGAACCCATTTTGAGAGCCCTCATCAAGAAAGCAGCTCACAAATTATGCCAGCAGCCAGACACCATTCCTTGTGTGGAAGGCCATTCTCAATGCTACAAAATAACTGTGATTTGCATATATTCATTTGACAAAAATAATGCCCTTTTTCCTTGCAGAAATGGTGGACATTTGCAAAATTGCATATTGTTTGAATGTAATGCTATGTTCAAATGTACAGAATCCTACTGCTTACCATGGCCATTTGTTTGTGATGGGAAATGGGATTGTCCATATGGTGATGATGAGCACCACAATGAATCCTGCAGCCAGGATGACATCTGTAATCACATGTACAAGTGCAGAAACACAACACAAACATGTCTGCATGTTGGAAATGTTTGTGATGGTAAGTATGACTGTCCATTACAGGATGATGAACAGTTCTGTCATATGAAGATAGTTCAGTGCCCTTTGAAGTGCAATTGCTTACTTTTGGCAATTTTGTGTGTTCATGTGCCAAAAGTTAACATCAAAGAAGAACTTAGCAATTTTCCTCACTTTGAGTCAGTTTCCTTGTTTTCATGCATTTTATCATCATTACAAGAACTGCATCATCTTTTGCAAAATGCCAGAGTAGTAAAACTGTCAAGAAACAATATCACAGAAATAGGCAATGGGTTGCCTTTGCTGAAGATTTTGTACTTGGATTTGGATTTTAATTGTGTGAAACTCTTGCAGGAGAACTGTATGGTATCATTTTATCTGCTCAGTGGACTAAATCTTGCCAACAATCACATTTCTTCCATTCAACCTGATGCATTCTACAATTTGTCACTGCTGAAGTTTCTCAACTTGTCAAATAATCCACTTCTCTTTCTCCCAGAGAAGTCTTTAAAATTTTCAGCCAAGCTTACACTTCTTTTTGTTGTAAATATCAGCACAAGAAGTGTTCATGTAGATGCTTTTTCTGATTCAAGAATCAATTTGATCATTTCCACAGATTATCACCTGTGTTGTGTGTCACCTCAGGCAACTCTGTGCCCAACACACAAAACATGGTATATTTCTTGTTCAAATGTTTTGCCTACAGGTGTCTTTACCAATGTTTTCCTTTCAGTATCTGGGGTTGTCTTCTGCTTAAGTTGTATATCAATATTGCTATATTTGCTTATGACAACATTTGATTCTTTTCGTATGAGTGTTGTCTCCATAAACACAAATGACATGTTACTTTGTGTGTATCTTACAATCATTTGGGTAGCAGATATCATTCTCAAAGACAAATTTATTCTCAAGGATGAAGTTTGGAGCTCTAGTTCTCACTGTTTTGCAGCATTTGGCTTGGTATTTTGTCACACAATTCAAGGTTTAAATTTGATCATGTTTCTCTCATTGTCCAGACTCATGATTGTGATACATCCAATGAATACCAAGTTCAAACAGAGCAGATTTGTTTTTAAAACTATTTCATTGTCATATTTTGTGTCTCTGGTTCTTTCTGTGCTGGTCACTCTCATTGTTAAGTTTACTCACCTCAAACTTACAACAAGTTTATGTCTCCCATTTGTAGATCCATCAGGTTCAGTGATGGTAATTAGGGTCATAACTTGGATTATTATTGTCTCACAAATAGCAACATCACTACTAATTATTATTTTGCATGTTGTTTTGATTATCAGTTTGAAAGAGTCACAGAAAAGTGTGCAGAGATCTTCAGGTGACACTTCCAACTCTTCTGTTATCATTCAACTTGTCATTGCCACCTCTTCTAATATTCTTTGCTGGTTCCCTGCAGATGGAGTCTACTTGGCAGCCATGTTCCTTCCTGCCTATCCTGTAGATCTTATTTTCTGGACCACTGTTATGGTACTGCCCTTTAACTCTACAATCAATCCTGTTGTCTTTCTGTTGAGTGCTCTGAGGAGGCACTTCAAATCAAGACCAACACAAGTAGTGAAATAATTCATACAAAAGGCACATTGTTTCATACCACTGGCAGTGCAAGAAAGTGAAAGCTGTTCAGCCCCTTTTTGTTTGTTGCAGCTGGTGTCAAATCTGATTATTTTTGCCACTGTTGTGATTGAAGTGGTTCACAACTCTTCTGATTTATCTTGGCCTGTGCATGCTTCCGCAAAAAGAACAGAGAATAAACTTGGTTGGCTTCTGTAAGGTTTCATCTTGTTTTGTTGCTGCAGTTTGGAGGCCAGAGGCATCATAAGGAACTCCTTTTCCCGGAAGAAATTAATTCACTTGTCATACAAGTGAAGGAGGAGTGACCCCCAGGTAGCTTTAGACATTGGGCTTGTTTGATCTGCTTGTTTCTCAGTTTGGCACCTGCACATACAGGTTTGCCCAGATGAAATGAAACGTGTCCACAGTAGTGAAGGTTTGATGATCCTCCTGTGCAAGTTGCTGCGGGAAAGACTTGGGTGAAACATCTGCCAGTCCAGGCACCAATGAACTGCACAATGCACAGTGGCCCATCAGCAGCAGCCATGTCTGGACATACAACTACAAGGTGAACCATTGGAAAAATAATTATTCTCATTTTATCAATTTTCAAATTGGTGCATAAAAGTTCAAGTATGTGAATGTAACTTAGCAGGAAAATTTTCTGAAATCCACGTTGCAATTGGAATTGGTTTTTATGTGTCAAAATGTTGGGAAAGTGTGCAGAAAAGCCATTTGAATTTGAGTTGACGATGTCACGACATGGAAAAAACTGACATGGCCCTTTGAAGGGCCGATGTTTTGGCTGTTTGGTGGGGGGTTTACCCGTGTAACACGCCCAGTCTGGTGGCATGTTTGTCCTCACCAGCAGAACCACCCCAGGAATTGTTGTTGTGCTTGGTTTCTCGGGTCGCTCCACCACCTCAACATTTCAACCTGGTCGACATCGTCAAGTAAGCGGACCCTGAGGCTGATTTCATATAGATTTTCTGCGGCAACAAATTTGCTTGGCCTTTCTTCTGTGCGGCAAAATTTAACATGATGCCCAATGTGCCGCAGGTAGCTTCCGCAGATAATCGCTGGCAATTGATTCTTGACCCAAGAAATGTGCGGACACAGGAGTCAATGATGCCGCAAAACGCATGCCGCGTGCCGCAGCTCTATATGAATCCAGCTTGAGGCCAAGCAAAATTTTCATTTCTCTGGTCTCTGCCATCCCTGTTTTATTGTTCCAGTGTTATTTTAGATATGGTGAAGAAGAAGGTAAATGTAGCTGAGGAACCCAAACTGTGGTCTTCATACGTTGGACTCATTTTCCCCAGATGTATTGATGTAACATCTGTGTCTGTCATGGACATCAGGTCTCTCATTACAAAGCTCTGGGATCGATCTGAATCATTTTCTGCATTAAAAACAAGGGCAAGATACTATTCCTGCTCTACCTCACAACGGGACAGTTGGATAACCACAAGTATCAAACCATTCCCTTGCCCTACATTTGTTTATATGCCTGGCACTGCTTCTTACAAATGTACTGAATTCAGATCAATAGCAGAAGGCTCTAACCAGTGTGCCACAGCAGCCTCAGGCTCTATGATTTTCAATTCTGCAGTGCATAGTGACAAGGCATTCTGTTACCATTTCCAGTTGCACCCTGAACTGAGAATAAATGTCACATTTTGTGGAATAAAGGGCAGTACAAATATACTTCAGATGGAATCATACAGGGAGAAAGCAAAAGATAGCCAGGTTTTTGTTGGATCCAAGTCTTTCTTTTCTGTTTTTCCAAAGTACCAAAATGTGGATATAACTCTAGCATATCATCCAGCTTCACCTTTGAAAATCAATGGAACTTTTTGTGTTTTGGAGAACAATTTGGTTTCCAGTATACCAATTCTAAGAACAAATTTTTTCCACCTCAAGCACATTTACCTCATAAGAAGCAAGTTTAGTTTAATTTCCTACACTATTCTTGTTGAGAAAATCATGCAAATTGTTCTAAAAATATCAGATTTGATACTGAATGAACACAAAATGTTTGATGGACCTTCAGCTTTGTCTGACTCCATGGGAACCAAACCTGTCCAAACATGCTCCACATTTCAGTGCACCATATATTTCTTCGCAAACACAACAAATACTACTGGGCTACAGACTGCCTGATTTGTCACATATTATTCAAAACTATTGCCAGTGCAAGTAAACATTTCAAATATTTTGAATGATCATGTATTGCACCTTCCAAACAATCTTTGTTCAAAATACACATGTATTTTATCCATTGATGCAAAATATGGTCACCAAGTGAATGTCACTGCAAACAAAATTAGCTTGACAGGCTTCCACAATTCTATGTGTTTGTTTGGTGGTTTGGTGGCAACAGAAAATCTCCAAGACAAATACATAGAAACTGACATCCTGTGTGAAGAGCATGATGAAGCTGTCAATCCCAGCAGAAGTTTGTACTCTCAAAGATCCTCACTGATTCTGCTATTGTATTGGTACAAAAGCCATGGTACAATCAACACAACAGTCACCATATCTACAACACAATGCCAGTCAATCACAATTCATGCTGACAGCTTTCATGAAAGTTGCCAAAACAGTATTCAACTCCAAAGTGTTTGTCTTATTTAAAACAAGTCACACAACATTCAGAACATTTCAAAACATTTCAGAACATCTTTTATCATAGAATAATCTCCTTCACCCAGTCACCAGGAACATGCATTGTTTATATATTCTCCAAATTTTCAGACCTTTGGAATGCAAGTTTGGATCCACAAATGCAGAAAGAGATAAGAATTGCATTTAAAGGCAGCCAAGTCAAAACAGTTAAAGGAGTGATGATAGGTTTTAAATCTAACATAACCTTATATCACATGTGTATTCAACAGTCTGAAGAAGCATCCTCAGAGCTGTGTACCTCACATCCAGCAAATAACCCTGGGAAGAAATTTGTGTTGAACATTACTGGCCACATTTTCCAAATCAACATGATTTTCAACTTTATGCTGTTGGATTGGGTAGAAATTGTATCCAAAGTTGAGAAAACTAGTCAGGCTCTCAGTGTGGTTGATTATTTGAGAGATGTCCAAAACCCACTGCTACTGCATGAAGTTCATCATCAGAAATCTGTTCTTCAGATACAGTTGAGAGGACCTGTTGCAAAACTGGCACACCACAAACATAAAGATTTGTCAATTTATGCCTTCTTCTGCTACTCCTCTGTTTGGCCAAAACAATTTTCTTGTGAGTACACCTGTAGTGTGTCTGGCAATTGATATCCAATGGAATGTTGCATGTTTCTGATCTTAACCAGTTTGCTGTTGTACTGTTTCAGATGTTGTGTTCCAGCAGCTGACAACAGTATTGTCAGGTTTGTTGAAAGGCATATTTATAGCTTCCTATGGATATGTGACCAACATCCAAATATGTTACATACCATTCTTTTTTGGAGTTGACAGATTCAAACTTGTTTTCACCTGGATTTTGAACAATTATGATCAATTACAAAACATTTACCTCAATAAAAAAGTAGACAATTGTTCCACATTTGAAAGCAATCACTCCAGCCTTGAATGTTGTTTCTCATACAAGTTTTCTGATAGGAACATGAAGAAGAAGAACCTTATCCTCCTTTTTAGAAAGAAACAGTCATGGACTGCTGCCTTTCAAACATGTCAGGATATTGGAGCTTCTTTCCCTCATTTGACAAACAGACATCAAATGGATGAGCTGCTTGCTGCTTTGAAACTATCTCATGAGATGTTTCCAATGTTGTTTCTATTCATTGGATTGAAATATGACTCACTAAAGGTAAGCAGGTCACTGGCCCAAGCAGACATGTTGAAAGTGACAAGCTCAGCCAAGAGATTGTTTATCAACACCTTTAATTTTCTATGTTTTAGAACACACAGCACTGGGAAAATGGAGCACCTCTGTCTTATCAGTTGTACAAGTTCCCTCATGATGTCAAAGCAAACAAAAAGACATATTTTGAGTCTTGGGAGCCAGCCAGACACTCCACTTACTGTGCAAAAGACAATTCACTTGGTAAAGGATCAGTAACAAGTTGGAACAGCCAAGAGAATCATGAAACATTCACATACCCAAACCTTTTCCCTTCACACAGATGTACACTGCTGTTTTTATTCAACTTGGTAACACCAGAATAGCTTTCTATCCCTTGCAACAAAGCACTTATGTTTTCTTGTCTGTGCCAGTCAAACAAATCAACATATCAGGCCAAAGATACAAGGGGTCCTGGGACACAACATTTCAGAGATTTTATGGTTTGTTCTCCAGATAGTTTTGTCATCCAGAAATATTGTTACACTTTCAATTGGTGTAACAATTTTGAAATTGTCACACTTGAAAGATGTCAAGCAATTGCAGTGTCTGTAGCAATGATTCCATCATTTTACCAACCAGTTTTTGAGGCCATGCCAGTGACAAATCACTTCCCACCACTTCTAGTGGCACACAATTCAACTACAGTTCAGAAAGTAATTTTTGAAAGGTTCCTCAGTAAATTGCAACATTCCTTTGAAACCTACAGAGTGCAAAATTCCACACTCCTAGGATTTTATCCTTGTAGTCATCACAAAAAGAAAGTTGATCTTGGCCTGACCATTCATTACTGCAGATTTGGAAGTTATGTGTCATCTGACAGCATGAGTGATGGGGTGACAGATTGTCCTCATGACAACAGTGATGAAGAACTCATACCAAAATATGCACACTGCCAATCAAAAAGGGATGTATGTTGCAACTTGTACTTCAGGGATTTGAAAGGAAACTGTCAAAAGTACAAGCCTGCAGAAAATGGAACAGAAGTACCAAAGACACATAGTATGATAACTATAGATCCTGATAATTTTACTTGCAAAACTGGAAGAAAAATTGACTGGAATCTTGTGGATGATTTGGTCTTTGATTGTGAGCTCACAGGAGATGATGAACCCATTTTGAGATCCCTCATCAAGAAAGAAGCTAATGAATTATGCCAGCTGCCAGATACTATTCCTTGTTTGGAAGGACATTCTCATTGCTACAAAATAACTGTGATTTGCACATATTCATTGAACAAAAACAATGCACTTATTCCTTGCAGAAATGGTGGACATTTGCAAAAGTGCACACTGTTTGAATGCAATGCTATGTTCAAATGTACAGAATCCTACTGCTTACCATGGGCATTTGTTTGTGATGGGAAATGGGATTGTCCAGATGGTGATGATGAGCAGCACAATGAAATCTGTAGCCAGGACTACATCTGTAATCACATGTACAAGTGCAGAAACACAACACAAACATGTCTGCATATTGGAAATGTTTGTGATGGAAAGTATGACTGTCCATTACAGGATGATGAACAGTTCTGTCATCTGAAGATAGTTAAATGCCCATTGAAGTGTACCTGCTTACTTTCAGCAATTCTGTGTGTTCAGGTGCCTGATATTAAGATCAAACAGGAATTTGGGAATTTGTTTCCATTTGTGTCAGTTTCCTTATTTTCATGCATTTTGTCATCACTGCAAGAACTGCAACTTCTTTTGCAAAATGCCAGAGTAGTAAAGCTGTCAAGAAACAATATCAAGGAAATAGGCATTGGCTTCCCTTTGCTGAAGATTTTGTACTTGGATTTGGATTTCAATGATGTGAAATTGTTGCAGGAGAACTGTATGGCATCATTTTATCTGCTCAGTGGACTAAATCTTGCTAGCAATCACATTTCTTCAATTCAACCTCATGCATTCTACAATTTGTCAATGCTGAAGTTTCTCAACTTGTCAAACAATCCACTTATCTTTCTTCCAGAGAAATCTTTAAAATTTTCAGTCAAGTTTGCACTTCTTTATATTGTAAATGTCAGTATGAAAGCTGTTGATATAAATGCTTTCTTTGATTCAAGAATCAATTTGATTATTTCCACAGATTATCACTTGTGTTGTGTGGCACCTCAGGCAACTCTGTGCCCAACACACAAACCTTGGTTTAGTTCTTGTTCAAATGTTTTGCCCACAGGTGTCTTCACCAATGTTTTCATTTCAGTGTCTGGGGTTGTCTTCCTTTTGAGTTGTTTTTCAATATTGCTATATTTATTGATGGGAACATTCAAATCTTTTTGTGTGAGTGTTGTCTCCATAAACTCAAATGACATGTTATTTTGTGTGTATCTTACAGTCATTTGGGTAGCAGATCTCATCCTCAAAGACCAATTTATTATCAAGGATGAAGTTTGGAGTGCTAGTTCTTATTGTTTTGCAGCATTTGGCTTGATATTTTGTCACACAATTCAAGGTTTAAATTTGCTCATGTTTCTCTCATTGTCCAGACTCATGATTGTGATACATCCAATGGATACAAAGTTCAAACAGAGCAGATTTGTTTGTAAAACTATTTTATTGTCATATTTTGTGTCTGCTTTTTTCTGTGCTACTCACTCTTGTTGTTAAGTTTACTTACTTCAAACTTACAACAAGTTTGTGTCTGCCATTTGTTGATACAACAGGTTCAGTGATGGTGATTGTGGTAACAACTTGGGTCATTATTTTCTCACAAGTAGCAACATCAATAATAATTTCTGTTTTGCATGTTGTTTTGTTTGTCAGTTTGAAAGAGTCACAGAAAAGTGTCAGGAGATCTTCAGGTGACACTTCCAACTCTTCTGTTATCATTCAACTTGTCATTGCCACCTCTTCTAATATTCTTTGCTGGTTTCCTGCAGATGGAATCTACTTGGCAGCCATGTTCCTTCCTGCCTATCCAGTAGATTTAATTGTCTGGACCACTGTTCTGGTGCTGCCATTTAACTCTGTAATCAATCCCATTGTGTTTCTATCAAGTGCTCTGAGGAAACACTTCAAATCAAGACCAACACAAGCAGTAGTATGATTCACACTTGTAAAAGGCAACTTGTTTCATACCACTGGTCAGGCAAGAAAGTGCAACCTGTTGAACCCCAATATATTTGTTTAATCTGGTGTCAATTTTTTGTTGATTTCCTGTCAGTGTTGTAGTTGAAGTGGCCACAGAAGGGTTCACAACATTTCTGATTAATCTTGGCCTGTGCACACTTCTCCTCAAATGGTTTGCTTCACAGCATTGTGTTGCAAATGCCCCTGGAGATGTCACCTCTTTGACTGCCAGCATCACAAGGATACTTATACTGACTCCAAGGCCTCAAAATGATACTTATGCTTGTTCATGGGGCCCAACTAACAGACCAACAATACTAATTCTAGGACCTGAAAGGCCTTTGTGCCATAAGATAAATCTTACCTCCTCAGCTGCCAGCATCCAAATGATACCTATGACAAACGTTGGGCATGTTTGATTTGCCCACCTGAAGTTCGGTTCTCAGTTTCGCCCGTGCACATACAGGTTTGCCCAGATGAAATGAAACACGGCCACAGCAGTTAAACAAGAATGCAACGGGCATTGAGTCGCGCTGAGTTCACCAATTCTGCACATGTCACAGAGAGTTGGGAGAACACAGAAGTTCACAAGTCCAACTCTGGAGTAGATGTTGTGTGACCAGCTTGGAGTAGATGTTGTGTGACTGGGGGGCACACATCTACTCTCAAGTGACCACCCTGGAGTAGATGTTGCAGGATCCCCCTGGTCACACAGCTTCTACGCTGAGGTGACCAGCCTGGAGTAGATTTTGTGTGACCAGGGGAAGGGGCTCATGCAGCTCTTCTATGGCGGGGGGGGGGTGCAACAATGACATCAACCCTCATTGCAATTGGTGCTCCTCCTGTGTGAGTTGCTGTGGGCAAGAACCGAGTGAAACACTGCAGCTGTGGGCGCTGACGAACCGCTCGAGGCACCAGGGGCCATTCGCATCGAACACGACCAACATGGCGGCGAGCAGGACGCATCCACATGGCGCGCTCAAATCCTCCCTCAAGCCAAAACAAGAACACCTTGCCTGCAAAGACGTGTCCCAACCCAAGAGGTGGCCATCTTTGAACACAGAACTACAAAAGTACAATGATTCAAAATATTTTATTCTTCTGAACACACACCCTTCTTGCATGGAGCGGGGCACCCCTCAGTCAGACACGCGCAAAACGCAGATGGACCAAAGTGATTGCAATAAGCGCACCGATCACCGCAAGGCCTGACACGCGACAACACGTGAGTCTCCCACAGAAGCGTCACCATGAACACGCCGCAGTACACCAGGCTCCGCCCAATTCAAACTCACGTCAAGTGTATGGAGTTTCCACCTACTTTAATGACTCAATTTTAAATTTCACTTGCAAGGCAAACACTGGCTGATTGGAACCAGAATTCAACTCAGAAAGTGAAGTTCGAATTTGGCAGGCACGATATCTAGAAAACAATATTGATGTGTCACACTGAGCAGGTCATCTCTGCACAAGTAAACACAGGGCAGTGACGTTGCCTTGGCAACACAACGCCCATTGACGCGTGCGAACGTGAAACAAGTTTCCCCCATCACAAAATCGTTTTATTTTGCAGATTTGACCACATTGACACACAGTCGGAGTGTGAGCCAGACCTCACAAAACACATGTTCAGGCCACAAGAGTAACTTTCAGGCTGCTGCATTCCACAACATTTGGGACTTTTCGTTGCAACACGTGCCACGCCCCCGTGCGACCTGAAACGCCGGGTCGCACGTTACACGGAAACAGCCCGCACGTGTTACAACAAGAAGTCTCTCTTGTTGCAGCCTGGGCGGGCCGTCAGCGCTCGAGTCCCCAAGACGCCAGATGGCGCACCCAGTCGACGCCACCATCGTCCGCACCGACGACGAAGGTCAGTTTCCTTTCCTGCCATTTCCGACACATCCAAATCTGGAGCACGTGACTGGACGTGTTTGATGATGTGACTCAGCATTCTGTCCGTCATGTGTCAACACGTGCTGGACAACGTCATTCAGTCTGTAGTGGTACCAGGGGTAGGGTATCAGAACACGTGTCACTTCGCGTGACTACACGTGTCTGATGACGTCAGTGAGCGCACTGTCCGTGACGTCACGCATCTCCACGAGTCCCATCGCCTCAGCCAGCCTCACCGCCATCACGTGTTTACACATCGCGTGCGTCCCGCGTCTCAGCACGCCAAACCGGTAACTATGGCAACCGCAGTAGCCCGACGACGCCAGGCACACGTACGGCGTCCCCGTGCTTCCGGTCACCTGGTACGCGCCGCGCCCACTGGGGGCGCGCAGGTAGGTCACGTGACGCTTCTCGACGAGGCTCAGCGCCATGACGATGGCGTTGCCAGGGAACATGAAGCTGAGCGCGCACAGCGTCTCTTCCGGCAGCGTCTTGGTCTCGGCGTACACGCGCGCCACCTCGCGGAAGAGCTCGGCGTGGATCGCGTCCATCTGAGATGACGTCATCCTGGGGAATCCGGGCGTCTCAGGTATCAGCCAGGTCGTGGTCAGTTGTGCGTGTGTGTGAACGCGTATACGTGCGCGCGAGTGATGGATCCCCACGTCTCACTTTCTGTTGTCCGTGACACTTGATCAGCCTCAGGCCAATTGATTGGCTCCTGTTCAACAGCGCTTCAAAATCCACTGTGTCCTGTCCACCCGAGGACGTGTCTGCTGTTCAATCGCTACACACAACAGGGGACCGAGTGAACGTGGTTGTGACGTCAAAAGTTTGTCACGCAACAACAATTCCAACACGCAAGTCGCTGTTCCAATATTTTGATTTGTGACGTCACTTGCAACGTGGCGTCTTCACATATTCCTCCACTAGGACACTGCGTCCATTGGACAATCAGTTGACGAAACGTCTACACTTTGCACAAGCACTCCTTGTGGTCCAAAAGGCACTGGTTTCAGCAATTTTGAACACAAACGACGAAAGGCCACCTCTTGCGTTGAGTCACGTGGGTAAGTACTACGCAGCGGTGACGTCACAAGAAACACGTGACACAAGACGCGACGCCACAACGGAGTTGTCTTTTCTGCTTCAGAAGTCACGTGAGCTCGACGCGGCTGTGACGTCACAAGTGTCACGTGACGCGGCGTCTAGACCTTGAACTTCCACTCCTGGCGACACATGGGGCACTGCTGGTTGACCTGCTGACTCTGCGCGATCCACTTCTCTATGCAGTGGATGTGGAAGCAGTGCGAGCACTCCCCCCACACTGCAACACAAAAACAAGAACATCTGTCAGTGTGCAGACGCGTGCGATACTGGAACAGAGAATTACCGTTCAAGTGGCCTGTGGAATCGAGGGTCTGGTCTGCAACACAAAGTTGGGAGAGTTGTCCCATCCCCCGGAGCATCCACCAGGTTCAGACCTCATTTCAACAATTCGTATAAGGGTCGGAGTCCTCTGACAAGTACAGCTCTGTTCTCCAAAGTTGCACCACGATTTTTCTGGGATATACGAGGGAGGATACTTTTCTGGCCAGAAATGTGCCTGAACATGATGAAGGTATGTGACACAATTTCTTTTGTGCCAGTACTTGGAACAAAAGGTGAAACAAAAGGTGACGTGGGAAAAACAGCAAACAAACATGTCAAATTCGGTCAACATTTCTCGCCAGAAAAGAACCCCCCTCTCGTATGTCTCTCCCGGTTGGAGTCTGTTTCGGGAAAAGTACATCAGCTGAGAAGGGAGCGCCGGTCGGGTCGAGGGGGGGGGTGAAACCAGCCAGGAATCGAGGCACACTGAGCCAACTGAAGAGAATCACGAAGTGTGTGTGTGTGTGTGTGTGTGTGTGTGTGTGTGTGAGGCTTGTGTCTGCTGGGGGTGGGAGGTCTTCAGGGGGGGGGTACAGAAACCGACCCAGCGGACAGCGTCTCACACAAGTTGGGACCAGCGGCGGGGTGGGGCGCCAGATTTCCTGGGAGCCTGAACCTCACAGGTGTGTGCGTGTGTGTGTGTGTGTGTGTGTGTGTGTGTGAGGCTCGAGTCTGCTGGGAGTGGGAGGTTGTCGGGAGAGGGGGGTATGGAAACCGACCAAGCGAACAGCGTCTGACTTAAGTTGGGACCAGCGGCGGGGTGGGGCGCCAAATTTCCTGGTAGCCTGAACCGCAGATAGGTGTGTGTGTGTGTGTGTGTGTGTGTGTGTGTGTGTGTGTGTGTGTGTGTGTGTGGAGGGCTGTGCTGCTTACCGAGCGGGCAGTCGTCCCCCGGAAGTTTGCAGTCGGAGCAGCATCCGTCGAACGGCATCCGGCAGATACCGCAGCTGTCGTCGTTAGCGACCCAGCGCCACGTGGCAACCGCTGTCCAGCTGTAACCGGGGCAACCAAACTGTCACTGTGGGAATCCAACACATCGAACAGCAAGTCCGTTTTGCGTGACCGTGCTGCGAACGCGCCCAAGTGTATGTGTGTGTGTGTGTGTGTGTGTGTGTGAAATCAGGGCACGGATGAACACCACTCTTGGCGATTTCTTTCGCATATCCAGGCGAACATACGAGGATGTATCAAAAAATTCTTGCCACGTTTAGTTGTCGTTTCCATTGTTAGATGCTGTGCAATCGCAAAAATTGCGCTGAACATGCTCGTGCCAAGAACTTTGCGATACATCTTCGCAAATTGACGGACCGTTTCGCGTGTGCAAAAGCTAGAAGTGGAACTCACCCTGTTGATGTGAAGGAGCAGCCCCGAAGACGCGACATGAAACGAGACAGCAGAGATTAGAAGGGATTGGCCAGCGGACCCTTGGCACTTTCCACAGGTTCAGTCAAATCAGCCGTGTTGCAACACGCAGTCAAGGAACTTCATGAAGCCCTAGTTGAAACGGAACAACATCTGGATCTGGCAGTACAGTAGCTTTTGTTGGTTTTAATCGATTTATTGCTAACCGTCGTAGTACAGCTTGCACACACATACAAAACAAAAAAATAAATACATTAATACGGAAAATGTATACCTTGGAGCCAATGGTCATATTTTGTGCATTTTGTAATATTTTTTTCTGATATTAATTATCAGGCTGCAAATCTACCAGTAGTAGCAATATAAAGTTTAATAAATTGATAAATATTTTTATAGATATTGGTATCAATATCTGGATTTTTATGACCTTCTATAATACCAATCAGCTTTCGTGCTTCCAAAACACAGCGCTGCCTGGATCCTGCTCCCCACGGGATCGAGACCCTTCCACATTTCCAAACTTGAAGTCTGAGCTCCTTCTGACTGGATCTTGGGTCCTTTGTTCAAGTTCGGGCGGGGGGGGGGGTAGAATCGAACTGTCCCAACTGAGCATTAAGCTAAAACCCTTATTATCGCCCAAACACCTTCACCGCTTCTCATCTCGTTCTGTCACAATTACTTACTTTTCACTTTAACTTTCATCGCTAGTTGACCCCAACTCTTTTGACCAGGAAATAAACTCCGTCAGTAGCCAAATTATGGTGAATTATTGCGAAAATTGGCGAATTCAACACAGCGTTCAAATTTGGCCTCCAAAATTAATTCTTCTTTACAGCTTTTGACGTCGGAGGTTATAATGAGAGAGAAAACTTGGAAACATGGGAAAACGTGATTTCGAATTTTATGGTTCACGAAGAGCTTCCTGAGTGACAGTACGTAACTCTGTGAGTACAATCTTACTCTGGGGACAAAACTACTTGGTTGAATTTGCAAAACAACAACTGTTGTGATGGTATAGATGTGCTGTTATGAGCGATAATATGATGAACGTGGAAATGAACTCGCGCTGTGTTCATTTTCCTGCAGTTCTGAAGGTCTTAACCTTTGAAAGCTGGTGGTTGTGTGTGGCTAAGAGGTGAAGGTGACATGTTTGCAAAGCAGAGTGGATGTGTTTGCCACCCAGTCACTCGTGATACACGCACACGCACCTGTGTTGCAGCATGGCGACTCTGAAGGAGCAGTTCCCGGTCTCGACGACGCTGCAGCGGGAGGGCGACGCGCGGGAGATCTTCTACACGGCGGGGACGGTGGGCGCCGTGCACGTGTACGCGCGTCCCGGGGAGAGGGCGGCCGTGACGCCACAGCGCTGCCACGCCCCGCCCGGCGCCGAGCCCAGGTTCGCCGCGACGTGCCCCGCCGCGCCGCTCCTCCCGCCCAACACGAGTGCGTACGGAATCGAGGAGTGTGTGTGTGTGTGTGTGTGTGTGTGTGTGTGTGTGCGTGTATGCGTGTATGCGTGTGTGAGAGGGGCAGATGCAGGTCTGGCTTTGAGGAAAGCGATTTCAACTTGACGCGAGGTGTTCAAGTTGCCCTCGTTCACAGCAATGACGACAAAGCCAGGTCTGTGACCAGGAAAACCAGGGCAACTGAGCGACATCTCGCGCAAGAAAATTGTTTGTGTTTGTGTGTGTCTACTCATCACTTCTGCGTCCGAGCAGAAACGCGTGTGCTCTTAACAGGATTTGGGTCGGAGCAAGGAAGGGGTCGATTCTGAATGAAAGAGAATGAAAGAGAAACACAAAGAAAGGAATGATGTTGCGCCCATGGTTTAAAATTTGGGACGGGTGGTGGTAGTGATGGGAACATCTTTGTAGTGGTAACAGAGGATACGTCATTGCGCTACGCTACGTTGTAGTTTCAGCGGCGGCGTTACGTCAGGACCCGTGCGTCGGCGCGCTGCTGGAGCGACGCGAGAGGGCGCGGCACTTCCGCCGCTGCTTCGTGCAGAGCGAGTTCAGGGTCAGTACCCACCAGCGTACCACCAGCGTACCCCACTCTGAGGACCCACCAGCGTACCCCACTCTGAGTACCCACCAGCGTACCCCACTCAGTACCCACCAGCATACCCCAACAGCGTACCCCACTCTGAGTACCCACCAGCATACCCCAACAGCGTACCCCACTCAGAGTACCCACCAGCATACCCCACTCT
>JAAUXT010073125.1_pt1 | contig 21160 bp, 22 predicted proteins | sample 7278171 | NCBI WGS metagenome assembly JAAUXT01 (sample SAMN14350112, study PRJNA611818) | marine sediment metagenome | isolation source: surface marine sediment (1.8m) | place: French Polynesia: Moorea | collected 2018-08 | reverse complement strand
TGGACACTGCTTACCGTGGACAACTCTCAACCGTGGACAGTCAGCAATGCACCCTGCATTTTGGGGCAAAAACTCTGCTTACCATGGACAACTCTCTCAACTATGGACTGTAGACACCATTATATGGCACCAAGGTGCACTTTCTCTCCTTACCATGGACAGTCAATAAATTTTTTTGTGTGTGTGTTTTTTTTGTTGTGTTTTTTTTTTTTTGCTTTATTTTCAACTCAACTTATAATTTTGTGAAACAATCTTTTTGTACCTCCTTTACACATAACAACTTCTTGAAAAGGTCAGTGATTGAGCTTTGCTTTTTGGCATTTTCTTCTTTCAAAACCCTTGAACAAACTCCAACTTAAGAACCAAAGATATCATCTTTTCATCTTCCCACTTTATAGCTTTCTTTTCAAAACTTCAGACTGTTCATGACTCTGCCTAAGGTGGACACTCTGTCAACCGTGGACAAAATGCCGTGTACATATGGGTGTCCACGGTAGAGAGAGTCTACTGTATTGTGTTGCACACAACCAAAAGAATGAAACTTTGATTTGAAAATTATTTGTTGACTATCATACAACTGTTCTCGTCCGTGAAAGTTTCAAACGGCTTGAAGTGATTCATACATTCACACGGGAACGACATTTGAGCTCACAAACATGACGCCTGTTCTCTAGGGATTGAGACGGGTGGCGGGTAATCCGCGGGTAGCAAATGCTGGCGGGTACCCGGGTGCCAGATACTCGCCCAGATACCCGCCACCCGCCATCTTAATACAGCAAGCGGAAGCTATCAATCATCAGAAATTTCTGATGTGCAAAATATCATTCAATACAGAGAAGGAAACAAAGTCTCTGCAGCTTCCTTTAGGGATTAAACTTGCAGGGATTGAGACAGGTGGTGGGTAGTCCATGGGTAGCAAATGCTGCTGGGTACCTGGGTACTAAATACTTGCCCAGATACCCACCATCTAAATATGGCAAGTGGAAGCTATCAATCATTGGAAATTTCTGGTGTGCAAAATGTCATTCAATAGAGAGAAGGAAACAAAGTCTCTGCAGCTTCATTTAGGGATTAAACTTGTGGGTAGTTTTTCATAGCCCCAGGTAAGCTGAAGATATCAACAAGAAATTGAAGAAACATAAAAGCAAACCCTTTTTACTGGATTCTGAAACTTCCTGCTCACTGTTCTACAAAACAACCCCAGACCTACTGGCAGGTATCTTGGTGAGTATTTTGTACCTGGGTACCCAGCAGCATTTGCTACCCATGGACTACCCACCACCTATCTCAATCCCTGCAAGTTTGATCCCAAAATGAAGCTGCAGAGACTTTGTTGCCTTATCTGTATGAAATGATATTTTGCACATCGGAAATTTCTGATGATTGATAGCTTCCGCTTGCTATATTTAGATGGCGGGTACCCGTGCCCCGGGTCGGATAGTAGCTGGCGGGTACCCGGGGCAGCAAAATGCTACCCGTTCAATCCCTACTGTTCTCTTGGTTGCTCTGAATGTTTTGCTCAATAGTCTCTTTGTGAAACAGTCTGGTTGATAAAGAAGCATTGGCTTTCAAGAGTTATTACTGAATTACGAGCACAGCTCTTGTTTTACGGCCTTGATGCACCTGTTCTTCTGTTGCAACACAAAGGTTGATCTTGAACTTGCTTTCCTCTTCTTCCCCTTTCACCAACTCCACAGGCAGCGATGCGGCTAGTACAACGGAGACACATGCCTGAGTCTGACTGTATACCTTTCTTATTCGTGTTTGTCTGACGTGTTTCTGTCTCCAACTTGCTAAAAACAGTTTCACGTGACGAGAATCGTAATAAAATTACAAGTTTTATGAGGAACTTGTGCGGCAAAGTACCCACCCCTTTGTTACGTGAAAGGGAACAGGGCTACGTTCAGGATAGTTTTTGGGACCTGGTGAATCCATTGGAGATGCAGCACTCAAGTTGTGGTGAACCCTGAAAGACATTATTTCTTCCTTTGTGGAAGTGCCAGCCTTGATTTTCCACAAAGCCATCAGCAGTGTTCGCACAACGACTTGCCCTGTCTGCGTCCTTGTCTTTGAACTCTTTCTGGATATCTAACAACCTCAACTGTCCTGGCCACGTTTTCATTTGCTTAATTTTCAGAGAACACGCGTGGAGCACGTCTCGTTCTTCTTCCACTGCATCTCACAGAGGGGAAGGGAGGGGCACACAGACAACAGAAATGTTGAACTTCAAAAAGGGCAGAAATAGGTCGTTGCTCCGTCTGCTCGTGGTACATTCTCTGCACGACACTCTCATGGAGATCGCGTGCGAACACCAAAGTCATTCTTCAACAGCCTACTGGGTGTCTGAAACGTGTTCGACCTCAACAAAATTCGTCAAAAGCGCATTCCATTTGCAGTGGGCTCCCCGGCTGGTGGGTTTGTGACAGCAAACCGTGGGCCTTTTCAAGGACATCAACCACCAAACAAATCCTGTTGATTGATCTGTAGTCCGAACACAGCTGCAGATGCGAGAAAACTGCGGCCTTGTCATTTTGTTTTGGTAACAATCAAATTATTGCCACTTGGGTGTTGTGTTTGTTTCAGTTGTTCTCACAAGTGCTCGTGTTCATGTCAACAGACAAAATACAATGAGTGTACATGCAAATATATTGGGTGTTGAGCGGTATCGTTTCAGAATGATGCAGCACGCAACTGCTTCAGGTGGAATTTTGGCCTTTGTAAAACAAGCTCTTCGTGTTTTCACAATGACAGCTGGCTGCACATCTGTATTTAATGACATTCTTTGCATCCATTTGCGAGTTATGTTTGCTCTGAGGAGTGAATGAGACGTCACGCAGATCTGTGAGAATGAGTTCCCAACGGAAGTCCTGGAGGGCGTGGCCAACGTCGAAGAGCGGAAAGCAGCTGCAGATTATCGAATTTTACCGCCAGCTTTGACTTGGGTTTCCGATTACAAGTTTGTGAAACGCAAAAATAATGACAAAGCGGAAACATATCTGTGTTGTTCTGGCAAAGCAAGTTCGGAGATATCGTGAATCAATTCCGCGATCAGTCTCCCTTGTTCCACACCAAGGTCCTTCACTGCAAGACACCAGAAGTTCCAATTTACAAGTTGAGCTCACTGTTGCGTTCCATTGTTATCATTTATATCCCCTCTGAAAGCCAACAGCTTGTGCCTTCACCGAGGGTTAATGGACTTTGGGTATGGGCAGCTTCGTACTCGCAGCTTCCTCAAGCAGCTCTGGGAGTTTTTTACACTCGTCTCCCTGCTTCAGACAGAGAAATGATATGGATCTCTGAGAAGTGAGGACTTGAGAACATGTGTTAGCAAGAAATCAGAAGTCACATTCTGGCCGAGGCCGCGGTTGAGAGCAGACTGACATTTCCAGACAAGAGAGAAAGGTTTAGGGTTACGAGTGCAAATTCCTGGCAGAATCGTCATGGTGGATGATGTTCGAAGCTCAATGAACCAGAAGGCTTGCCTGGAGGAAACAAGTTTTGTGAAGCTTCAACGAAAGAAAGACGATCGAACACGAACGTCCGTAATTGCAGTGGAAGCGCTGTTTGTTTCAGAAGAACTGGAAATGCACTCGGACGCTCGGAGAAGACTTCATGAAGAGTAGACAGACCCCCGTTCTGAATTCGTGAGGATTACGCACGCAACAAAGCATGGCAGCATCTGGCGGAGTGGAGCTTCTCCTCTCTCTGACATGGCTGCTGTCTCTGGTATCACAAGGTAAGTTTCTTTTGTGTTCTAATATCTTGATAGAATTGTTGCCTCTGAAATCCAAAATGTGCACAGTCTTATTCTTGATGGCAACTGGTCTGGATTCGATGGGTGAGGCACGCACTGATCAGACTCCAGGAGTTCTACAGTCCTGAAAACCTGAGCAGTAATTCAATTTCACTTCCATCTGCTGTCAGACGCAGAGCAGATTCTGATTCGGCCACGAAAGCTTCGTGCTATCCTGGGAGAGCAAATGGCGAACAACACTCCCGTTTTACGGGAATGCTTTATGTTGAGCATTGAGATCTTGGACAAAAGAGGAAACTCTGAGGCAGACAAAAAGTTGTTTCCGTCACTTGTTGTCTTGCCTTCAGGGTTGGAGGAAACTTCATTTTGTTCCTGTTGCCGAAAGTACCTGAACAGATCAAAGCAGAATATGTGAAAATGTGCGTGTCACCAGTTCGTCGCAGACCCACCCCACTCTCTCTCTCTCTCTCTCTCTCTCTCTCTCTCTCTCTCTCTCCGTCTCTCTCCGTCTCTCTCTCCTCTCTATTTCTCTCAATTTCTCTCTCTGTCTTTCCCGCATCTGAAGTGCTCATTTCGAACCCAAGTCACCGAGCCATCTGATGGTGAGGCCAGAAGAAACTTTTCGGGTTTTTTGCTTGCAAATTGCATTTCACACGTGTTGGTTCCAACGAATGCCAGAACTGCACACATATTGCACTCAGCCAATTACAAACACAGCTTCTGCCTTTATTAGCAACTTGCTTCAATGGATAACTTCAATCACTAACAAGCCGCAACAATTTGATTTGTTTAACTGAATCAGGAAGCTACGAGGAGGGACCTTTTGTGCCTTTGCGTTCCGTAATTGACAGAGAGGGACACAAAGTGACAATATGTACACAGAGCTGAATGAAGTCCCCTCAGTGATCACCACTGAAAGCTGTCCGTGGAAATCAGACGAACCAAATAGACATGATCTTTCTCCTCTAAATGAATTTGTTAGGCTAGATACACACTCCTTTGAGTCGGCACAGAGTGAAGAACACAGATAAATTGCAATTGAAAAGCGGAAATACTTTTTCTCGAGACACATCACTGGTAAGCTGGTCAGCGAACATATCAAAAAAACCGCCGTGGTTTCTCAAAATTTTGATTTTTGAGACATTCGAACAAGAACATACAGGTACTCAATAGAAAAGCATAATTTTTAGCCGTTGAGTTGTGACACATGAAGCGCAGAAGTCCTTTCAAAGAGGCAAAAGTGCTGAGCGCAAGAATCCATAAATTTGGCATTTTAGAACAGCTCGGGGTTTGCGAGACTTTGTCAGCTTTGTTTGCAAATGTACTTCGCCACGCATTTGGAAGCGCAGCTTGAGTTTCCATTGAAGATGATCTGTGAATGTGTCTATTCTGATCAGCACTGAATGTGGTTTTCTCGGTGCCTGGGGACTCCCATCAAAACGTGGAAATCAATGCAGACGACTTATCTGTCCGTCTATCAAGTAAATCAACACACCCCTTTGCGTGGATCAGTCACAAATGACATGCTGGCTGAATCTATTCACTTTGCTGCATAATTGTTCACCCAAATTGAGTGACTGTCGACGTCTTCACAGCTGATAGAAGAATCATGCCCCTTTCCGTGTCCGATTTTGGAAAAAGTTTTGGGCCACATTGTCACACAGCTGTCCAACATTCACACAATTTCATCCACGACCTCAAAGAATAATTTACTGAACTCTGAACAACACAAGGCTCCCTCCTGTCTGTCTGTCTGTCTGTCTGTCTCTTTGTCTGTCTGTCTGTCTCTCTGTCTCTCTCTTATTCTGGAGGCCTTGAACCTCAGTGCTACCAGAACGGAAACTCCAGTTTGAATTCATAATTTGGTATTTGATCAACCGCGCTTCATCCAACAAGGGTTGAATGTCTTTGCCGCCGTCCGGATTACGTTCAGTGCCTCATTCCGCTGCTCTGAACAGATTAACATTGTGCAAGAGCTGAAAAGCTGGAGGTGGAGCGAAATTACCGACGGAGAGAATGAACATCATTCATCGTTACTGGGACTTGAACTATCTGGAAGCAACACACTCAGTTGAGAAAACCATCTGCAGGACAATTTTCTCTAACATTAATTTCGTCATCGAAGCAATCAAAGCTTGTGTTATGCGAATTCATTATCGACAAAAAATTGCCACTTACACACTTACTGGCAAAAGACGATTGACATTTGGTAGGAAGATCAAGGCAATAGATCAGGGTGTTCGTGTTATGCAAGTCAGTAGATATCTGTGTTTACCTGCAGGCGCAAAAAGAAACAACGTCCACACTTGTACACTTGTGAACTTGTGAAGCAGTCAAGCATCTCTTCACAGTTGAGTTTTCTTCGCTGTTGATCCTGGTACGAAATTACTTCGGAATGTCACGTTCGGACAATTAGGCTCCTGTCCAAACGCCACCGTCGAAATTCGCAGAGCCAATTTGTGGTTGCGCTTGAAGTTTCGCAGCACTGAGGGTTCATCTCGCACGAGTATACCACCTGAGAAGTTCGAGATACCTTCTGCCGTAGTACTATCCTCCTTACTCCAGCTGCATGTGAAAATAGCCGGAGCATGTGGATCCGACCAGCGCTCAGATTTCTGTCAGTTCCAGTGAACTGGTGATGATGAGAATAGTATTTATGATTCTCTCCAGTCAGTAATGAATGAGAGGAGTGAGAGCCCACGCCGTTTCCTGTTTACTACACAGCACAAACACCGTCTGATTTCAAGACAACAGTCTGCAGAAGAGGAACCAGCGCTCCGACCGACTTCGGCCTCCATCTTTCCTTTCGGATTTTTTTTTTTTGGGGGGGGGGTGGAGATCCAGGCATCGTTTACCTGGCGAAGCTTTCTTTCGGGAAAAACCAAAATCAGTTGTTCTTGGTTGGACGAGCACCGAAAATTTTGTGTCGTGGTGTTCACGTCTGCCACACCTGTGGCCAAATCTGTCAGCACCCATTGGTGTGACCAAACAGGGTGCGTCCAGTCGATTTATGCGTGCAGATCGAACGCGAACACTCGCGTTGAAGAACGGGTGAGGAGGAACTTCAGAAGACTCTTAATATCTGTGCAGAAAGTCAATAGGCAGTTAATTAATCATCGTGTGAAGAGGCTCCGAATCCCAAATTTACTGCTGTATGAATATCCTGTGACAAATGAATCCTTGCTTCAATTATCTCATTGCTTGCTTCAAGTGCTCAGGATATTGACACATTTTCACGCGGGGATAACTGTGTGTACTCAGCGCGGGAGATGAATGTTTTCCTTCGCTCTGATTCTTATTGCTCAACATGAAATGAATTTCTCCGCGCCATAATATGCGTGCGTCTCCTGACTCTGGATTCTGCATCACTTCAGAGTTCTTATCACGGACGTGCATGCACAGCTTGTTGGTTGGGTGTTTCTTCGAGTATTGTGACTGAACGTTGACGTTGATCTTGTTTACGCTTGGGCATCTTCCCTGCGAGGAAGACAAACCGACCTGACCCATTCACAGGCAAATCGTGTAAGGCGCAGTAATTGACAGCTTTCCTTCGGTGCGATAAACCAAGCAGTTGGGCTGTACGCTTGTCTCATCAATATCACTGCATAAAAATGATCACGCTTGGGCTTCTTCCAGAGATTGCACCAGAATATCGCAGTTGTGTAACGGAAGTCTTCGCAGTTGCAACTGTTTCCAGGACATTTGGAGCTCAAAAGAATCCTCGGCTTGAATTGCCTTCACTTTACTGCACACTTGTTCAAGCTCACTTGGGGAATCGCAGAGATAAGGAACATTCCTCCCAACCTTTCTGTGCTGATTGCTCTGATAGCACTGAGGTTATGTAGCTGTTATTCAACCACGCGAGTTTGTAGTTTCTTATCGGGAAGCCAGTGTTCCCCACCGTCATACAGTGATGTTTGTCTGCTCTCAGTCTGTGTTTGCCTCCTCCGCAAGACACAAATTTTAGGCAACCTGTTTGAGAGCGTGGTTGTGATTCTTGGGGAACAATGGCAAGGTTCTAAATTTGCAGCAGGTATCACAACACAACACGCAACATGAATGTCTACCAAGCTGTCGTTCCAAGGTTTGTTCTCGTTTCGTGAATTAGAAATCAAAAAGTGGGAAGGAATTCAACGTAGAGATACAGGTTGTTCCTCTTTACACTGCGATTTGCAGTCTGCGCATTTGAGATTGAATGGTTGAAAGAGAACTGTGAGACTCAGAAAGTTACTGTTCTGCAGAAATTGATGACTTGTCGTGAGCTGAAAATGCAGGTTGAACAAGAGAGGCATGCAAAGATTCGTGTGTTAAATGTTTCTTCTCAGCGGAGACACGGGTCTTAACCGCGAGCCTATGTAATCCGCCCGGTCCATTCAATGCGTCTTGATGAGGGATCTATTCACAATGTCCTCTGAGTGGAGGTGCTTGATTCACAGATCAATACAAATGTCTTCCAAGTGCTTCCTCTGTGAAGCCGTCGGTTCCTCAGCTTCACTTCAAAGTGACAAAAGGCTTTTCTAACTGTTGCCAGTCTGGTCAGGAAGGATGCACATGACAAAGTTTTGGACGCCAACGTGAACAATGTGACAAAGTTATTGTCTGAGATGATGCGACGTGATTGATCAATCGTAAAAACATTTCAATCAACCATGATTCGAAGTTCTTTTCCCATCCGCGCGCAGAAGAACAGGTTGAGACAGGAAGATCGCATAATCTTGTTTCACTTGCTTTTAGCTGGACCAGGAAAAGGGTCAATCCACTCACACAGATGCAATTCTGAAACAAACGGTTTGAACCCACACAGTTTAGAAGTATTTCTATCGGAAAAAATCAACTGAGCTCCGTCCTCTGTTTGGTTGGCAGTTATAGCACGGTCAATCCAAGCGGTTTCTTCGAAAACTTGTATCACATTTCTGACAGGAAATTGTGGTCTTTGAGTGCCTCTTGTAAAATGAAACAAAGAAAAACAAAGAAACTCTGCCACGCCACGACGATGGAAAGTGCTCTTGTGGCACGAGTACAAGACATCCCACCTACAGCTCAGCACTTTTATTGCGACCACAAGGGATCCTTGACGCCACTGCAAATTTTTCTTCAGCCTGTTCATTACCTGTTGACGGAAAAAATCCTGAACTCAATTTGAACCACTTTTCTGTGTCCAAGACAAATCCTGCTTGCAATTTATCAACTGATGGTGTCCCAGAAAGTGTTTACGCAGAAAGCTCAATTGTTGACCTTCTGAGAGCATTCAGTCATTCATTTTAGCCTCACCTAACTGCTTCGTTGAACGAATTGAGAGGGACTGACCAGAGCGCTGCAGTGTTTCGGACGAATTCAATGATTCCAGATCTGTAACAGTCTAACAAGCAAGCACAGTCGAATCAAACTCAATGCTGCTGTGTGAGAACTGTGCCACTGTCATGACGGACTGTGTTTCACACAAACGTCAAACTCAAGAACACGAGCACATCACCCAAACAAACCGGAAATTTGTTCCTGAACTGCATGTAGTTCTGGTTTTGGTAATCCACGTACTGAAGGTAGTTCTATGTCGACAATCTTCAAACCGTGGGTCCGACCAAATGCGTGCAAGAACCAAGTGACGCATTCGGGCAAGCAGAAAGGTGTTGCAGCATGTTGTCTCCGTCCACCTGCTGTTTCACTTGCAAACCTGAGATTGAGCGCCTGATGGACGAGCATCACGAACTCTGCCACGCTCTTTCACGGTGCTTCTCAGGGAAGAGACAGCCGCGTGTACACACAACACAATCTTGATGCTGTGGAGGCTGCCTAAGCGTGACACGGTTTGAGTGAAAGGTAACAAGAAGGAAAGGACAGTCATTTTGACTTTGCCTTCTGTGCCGGGTTCACGAAAGGGGGAAACATCTTTTACATTCCGCCACACACATCTGCAGCTGCAGAAGCATGAAAACTACACCCTTCGTGTGCAACGGAACCTTGAATTCCAGGAACTGACTTTCACCTTCGTGAGTCTGACACGTTGAAAGCAATCTTGAATTTTGCATGCACTGTTGTTTCGCTTGCTCTGTCTGAAGGGAAGTCTCTATAAATCAGCATTCTACCCCACTCTCCATACTCTCTCCGTGTGACCAAAGCACTCGAAATTGTCTGCACATGCTCTCACATTGCTGTGGCTTTTTTCATGCTGTCAAGCACCAGAAGGGCTCATTTCTTCGAGAGAAACATTACAAATGCAACACTCATTTGAGAGCAAACTTGTGCTGAAGATGGTTCCTCGGAGAATCATAACTCATTTTAACGGATTGTGCCGCCTTCGGGTTGCGCTTCCACACGTGTTTTCGTGGAGCATCGTCCGAGGTTTTCAACCACCATCTGCACACAGCAACCGACAGATATTACGAGAAGTCTGAGAGAGTCCAGGTTTGTAGGCAATGGAGAAACAGGCGATTGCCACGTTTGTCACCTTGTCTGAAGGATCACACTTTCTTTGCCCGAGACAGGCAAATTCGGTTGGATTTTTTTCTGTTTTGGTTTTGATTTACCCTGCGAGATTTCCGACTGCAGGAAAATTGCTCATTCAAAACAACAGAGCAATCCGGATGCTCTGCCCCACGAGCCAAATGAAGCTCATCAACTGTCCAAGTCAAAACGGGAAAACACCTGACACACAAATGTCAAGACGAAACAAGGGCTCTTTCCATTTGTCCAACGATGAGAGAAACGTTGGGTTTGGCTATTTTTCTTTGCGAGTCCCTTGAAGAAAAGCACACACAATCGCAAAGGTCAGCGCAGAACAGAAGACGGAACTTCACCGGACACAACTGTAATCCGTAAGCAATTCCAGCCTTCACAAGACTGGACCCCCAACGAGTGGGGATCCATTCTTTGAGGAGCGAGGCTTGATTCAAAGATCGATGCAAATGCCTTTAAAGTGCTTACTTCTGCTAAGCCGTTACATCGTCTGCTTCATTATTGCATTTAACCGGTGACTGACTGGTTTCGACGCCATCTGTTTGGAGAACGAGCTGCTCAATGTGGAAACTGTCGAAGGCCAGCACCCAACTCAACCTCGAATCGGCTGCTTTTGAAATTTGTCGTCTTTGGAACAGTTGGACTTTCTCTGTTTGAGTGACGAGCACAGAAACTCAAGGCATGAAATCAGTTTGATCTTCAAGTATTGATCAGATGAGCACATGACCTTTTTGTCACCGTCTCCAGAACTAAAGATTTTATGTTTCAGCCATGCAGATATTTCCCCCGAAAGAGTCCTCATCCAGCACATAAAATAGATGACATCAGTCGCGTTTGAGACACGAATTTATTTCTTTCTTGGGACATCTAAACATATTTATGCTGTGATAAGAACCATTTGTTGCAGGTTGTGTAAGTGCAAATTTGTGATCTGCAGATCAATATAAATGTCCTTCCCATCGTAAACGTGTCAATATGGGGGACACACCGGAGTTTTACGGTGCATTCATGACCCAGCTCCGCTTTTACGATAACAATGAAAGAGAGATGGTTCTTTCGATTGAAGGAGAGCATGGGCCTGTGCCTCACACAGAGGAACTCTTTTTACTCATTTACCCCGAGATTTCTCACGACACTGCACTTACAGAAGACAGAGCCATCAGCTGAGGTTCGCGGACACGCCACGTGAGCAAAATGCCCTTGTCGCAGCTTCTTGCTGGGACAGTGTGCCACTGCAACAAATCCGCATCCGACACTTGACAGACGACGACGGAAGCAACAAATTTTGCAAGAAGTCTCGAGCACTTCAAGACAAAAACTGAATCCACAGGCGCAAGAAACAGAAAATAGGAGAGGACCAAACAACCTTGGTACACAATTTCGACACTTGTGTCTTCCCTTGCCTTCGTTTTTTAGGGGGAGGGTGTTGAAGTCTGTTCAGTTGTTACCTCCGCAGTTAGAGGGCGGGACACACCATGACCGGGCCACACAACTCTTTTCTGAAAGAAAGCTCAGAAAACTGCTGGTGAAACTGTTATCTTTTCCAAGCAATTCAAGTTTGTGCTGTTGAGCTTATTTTGTGCCACCACCAGAGCCAAAAGCGCAAGGAAACCTCACAGATTTGTGTAAAACCTGCTCTCTGCAGAACAAAAGGAATTGGTGTTTTCTCTGTTCGTTTTTGTCTGTAACAAAATTCAAAAGCCCAGGCAATCTGTTTTCTGCACACGGAAACTGTGGATTCTCCCACGAGGAAAACAGAAGCAAAGGGAAAGGAAATCTCTCAAGGTCGGAGGGTTGATCAGATTTGGAATCAGCTCCAACGAGGCGCGCTCTTCACACACACGGCTCCATTACTCATCCCTGCAAAATACGTCTGAGCCGAACCATAAAGAAACATCTTTTGCTCAACATCTGTGGGTGCAAACCACTTGCAAGCGACAATCAATACTTGTGTCCGAAGAATCTCTTCTTGCCACATAAAAATGCTTTGTAAACTTGTGAATCTTTCCAGTGGTGGAACAGTAGAAGACAGCGCTATCGCAAAAGTGCTGAATACTGAATCGGCAACACTAGATTTTCCCACACAAATTTACAGCTTTGCCCCAAGCAAACAGCTTCCAATCTGCAAATTCTTTCCTTGGTCTGCTGCACAGATAAGCAGAAAATGGGCGAAAACAAAAGAGTCTTTTGCCGAAAGATCTCTCCAATAAAATAACCTCCCAGAACCACGACTTTGCCATGTCTGTCCAAACACGAGACACTGAAAATCATGTACTCACACCAAACTCCTGCTTCTGGTTCTCCACTTTTCTTTGGGACGTAATTAGACGAACTTCAAAGGTGGCACACCGAAGGAAACGCCACGTTGTGTTTTCTTGATAAACTCGTGAGGCTGAACAGATGTAGATGGTGCCAATGGAGCCAGCTGATGAGACTTGTTTGCGTCCGTGAGAAGGATTTACACCTGGGGAGAAGGTAATCCCCGTCCGAACTGAGATCCGTTCTGTGAGGCGGAGGCGGGGGAATCTTTCTCGGCTTTGAAAAGAGGTCGAAACGTGGAAGTGTTTTCCAGTAATTGGACGAATGACTTGAAGTCGTACAATTTTCCGATCCACCTGGGTTGGACCGTTACTGGTGCAATGTCGAACAGCACAAGAAACTTTTGCATCAGTGGTTCGACTGCTTCAAGCTCATGGTCAAGACAAATGGAAGGAAGCCACGAACACTTCTGAGTGCGGCGTCACAATAATTAATCACTGATGCTGCCTTTGTTTTCGAGCTGTTGAAGGCAAAGCTATTGCCAACAGCTGAGCATCCACGCAGCTAATAAAGCACACAACTTTACACCATTATTTCGCATTTTTTTGCTTGGTGCATTCTTCCACATACCAATATGAAGTGGCAAAATCTGTGCAGTAAACTTCTTTTCAAGGCCCACAACAAGGAAGCGATTCTGTGCACCTTGTTTTCATAACTTGGTTTCCATACATCAGAAGCGACGGTGATGAATGCCTTTCACCTTTATTTCCTTGTTTCTGCGGCTTCACACTCCACAGCGGAGACTTGTTCTTCCCAACAAGCAAAAATATTCGAGGAACGAAGACTGTGATTGGCTTCCAAAGTCGCCTATTCATCTTGGGTCTCCTTCACTCACCCAGCACACACCCGTCGTTTCTCGGTGGAATCTACGAGGGAGCAAACAGCGAACGTTCTTCAGCTTCAACATCGCAGAAGCCAATCACAAAGTTGCAACAAAAGCTGCAGGGGTTAGAATCCAGTCCCACCAAAACCCATTTCTACCGTTCAACCACTGATCGCATGATGCCAGTCTGGCACTGACCGAGGGCTTTGTTCTGTTTTGTTCAGCATCTCAGATCACCATCCTGACGTCGAACGAACTGCACACGCGGCGCCTGGGCGAGAGCCTCACACTGAGCTGCGAGTTCCGGGCGGCGCACTTCAACCTCTTCGACAACCCCGTCCTGTGGAAGAAGAAACAGGTTTGTTCCCCAACGTCGACAGTCCAAATCCCAAACTGTTTGTTTCCTGCTGTGTTCATTGGCGTGTCAACATCACAGGGATGTCGCGTCTGTTTCAGCACCACGAAGAAACTCAAGTGAACATCCAAGGTAATCTGAACCAGCCGTTCCTCGACACGGGACGTTACCGAGTCAAGTTCACCCCGCTCCACCCCATGTACCGCTTCGAACTCACCATTGTCGGTATGTCTTCCATGCACGAGAAGATTCAATCATGCTGCCATGCTGCATCTTTTAGACTCTCCACCGCGAACGGTCTGTGAGAATTCTCAGCAATCCATCCAATTTATGAAGTGAAAGCCTGATCAGACATGTACGTGGAGGTACGCCGCAGACAAATTGGCATGGATGAGACTCTCATCCTTTGGTGGCTTTGCAAGCTTTTGCTTTGCCCTGAATTCGAAAGCCAATGTATAATTTGTTCGATGCCTGACTGCACCTGAACATTGAAATTCGAATGATTAAAGTTTGGCGCCTTGAAATCATTTCATCAAACTCCAGTGAAAAAGCATTGCTTCTCTTGCCAATCCATCACTCAACTTTACGGCGGGCTGGACTGAGCTCAAAAAGGCGCAAAATTGTGACACTCCCAGTCAATGTACTCACATGTAGCTGCATGCAGGACAGGTCCCACGTGAATACTCAGCAGTCCTGCTTTGTTTTTGTTGAAAGTAGTCTTGCTGAGCAGACACAACGTTCATTCTGTCCACGAAAGTGCACAGCAAACAACAGGTCCTGAACTTTCCACGCAGTTTTTGTCCCCAAAAGCACTCAAAAACGGCCGCTGCATTTCAAGGTTGATCCGGAGCCAGTTGGGCTGCACCAAAGTACTGCACCCAATCATCTCAGTCTCAGGTCATGTTCCACTTGAGCTTCCTTTTCTGCCTCTCACAACCTGCTCGTGATAATTACATAATTGACCAAGCAAACTGAATTTGCAGGACCTTTGAAAGCTGGCAAGCACTGTGCATCAGTGCTCAGACACAGTTTCTCCTTTCTGAGAGCACTCAGTGTCTGAACCGACAAATGCTTTCCTTGCCCCGTTGGGAACCCAGTGAGCCGAGGGCAGCTTGGCGTCACAATAACAAATCCAGGAAATGTCAATGGGCGACGTTTTCTCTTTCACTGAAAATGCTTCAGCGAAATTGCTGTGAAGAGTTTGGGCAGGACAAGCAGACAAGAGGTCATGTCCCTGTTCTGTCGTTTCTCTGCCAAAGTCGCAATGAAGCGTCCTTTTTGATTTGTTTGGGCAATTTGGCGTTCACACATCTTCCTTTCACGGGTTTCGCTTCACTGTGTGGCATAATTTGGTTGAGAAACAGAATCAATTCATTGCTATTGACGGTGCGCATCCTCACATATTCAGAACGTTTTTGCTCGGGACCGAGACGCACTTGAACTGGAGTCCTGAAACATTGATCGAGCTTTCGTGTGCCTCTGTATGGCGGGCGTTCCCACAAGATACGCGAAGTCCAGCGACAGACAAGTAGAAATTAGACACAGAGGTGCCCTTGCCTGTCTCTCAAGGACAAAGTCTTCTCGTGGTGTCCTGTCAGCACATTTGTTCCTCCAAGTCCCCATGAAATCTGTGAGATGTGGTGCTAGATGTCTCAACCTTCGTGTCCACTGCAGCACTTCTCCATGTGTTGCAGATCTGCGTCGAGAAGACAATGGGAACTACAGCTGTGAAGTTCGGGGCTCGACGTCCAGGGTTTTGGCCAACGTCACACATTCTGTTGTCGTCAGAGGTAAGAAAAGGCCAATGGATTGCTGCAACACATCCTCGTTATGCAGTATGTGTTTTCTCCTGCCGTGGCAGACCAGTCTAAAGAACTTTTTGCACGTTGAAAGGATCAAATTCACAGGCAGACAGGAGAAATATCTATCTTTCTCAGTATATACCTCATGTCAAGCAGACTTGACAGAAAATTAGACAGGGACACAAACTCATTTTTTGACGCAGAGAAGCCAATGAAAGTCTGGAACCAATGCAAACATCTCCCCTGTGCCAGTTTTGTGATGCGGGCTTCTTCTCTGCAGGAATCACAGACAAGAAGCAGTCTTTCTGCATTTCGTTTTTATTTCGCAGCTCCCGTGGAACATTCGTACATCACCAACTCGAACATCAGCGAACAGAAAGGTCTGGGAGAGTCACCATCAGAGTTGGTATTCACAGAGAATGTTCCTGGTACCCTCAGATGTGTTACAAATGGTTCCTATCCGGCACCTGACATACAGGTGAGATGCCGGCAGATACTTATTGAATACTGTCTGCAGATGATGTTTTGCACCAACAAACGAAGCGGAGGAATCCAAGCCCCTGTGCGCGTATTTCATTCGGCTTGGGATGTTGGAGATTCGAAATTCTCCAGCTGTGTGCACTTTTCAACACTCACAGTTGAGAGTCCAAGTTCACTTGATAAGACGGGGTAATATTCTGATAACTGCGGTTCCGCTCATAAAAATTGCCTCTGGTTTCACAAAGTTTGTGCTGCTTGCCCTATTCAAGCAATGCTGCTTCACCGGATGTCAGAATAATGTTTTTGAAGTGAAGTGTTTTTGTGTCAACAAAAGCGTTTCACGCACGGTTTTCAGGTTTCCGTTGGCGATACGAACGTCGGAGCGCAGCTGCAGTGGAAATACGAGCCGCTCTTTTCTGGGCCCCGGGGTTTGCGCAGACTGGCTTTCATAGGTCAGTGCCACAATCTGTGCAAGTTTCCCCTTCTTCAGATCATGCATGAAAATTTCGATAAACACAGATTTTCCCCAGATACAACTCTTGTCAAACGTTCTGTCAGATGATGCCGTGAGCAACTGTGGGATCTGAGAGTTGTGAACATCTGCTCGTTCTCATCTGCGCCGCTGTGTTTCAGTGGAGAGGTTCAGCACCACGTTCCTCGCGCTGCCGCAGTACGATGGACAATACGTCTTCTGTGCAGCTCTCGTGCCAAGTCTCATGCCGGAGAATATTGCAGTCAAAATCAGAGTCAACTGTAAGCTTTACCACACATGTAGGCACAAACAATGGTTCACTGTTTGCGGTTCAGAAAGCAAATTGGTGTTGAAATTCGACGTAACGTTTGGATCAAGTTGTTTCATTTCCATGATCCATCCATGGGTGGCAAACGTCGTTGAAACAACAGAAAGACAGTTTAATCCCATGTGAATCAAGCTAGAAGTGTGTAATCCACACGCACTATTGTCACTGCAGACCCTCCCAAAGTGTTTTGCGACGACGCGTTTGCGCAGCTGGGGGAGCGCAACGTGTCTCTGGTGTGCACCGTCACATCGCGCCCGCGCGCCACGTCCATCCAGTGGTTCCAGGACTCGACCGGCAAACCGTTCGACGTCCTCTCCTCCACAGCCTTCAGCGCTTCCAACAAAGTACGCCATATCAAGACATCAATCTGGCATGCCTGGATGTTAAAACATCTCTTTCTTTGGTTCTACAGGGTTGTGGTATTAGACCACGTGGCACAGAATTTGACCTCAGTGTAACCTGGTTTCAAGTATGCCGACAGTGTCGTGGCTCATTCTCCAAATGTGAAACAGGTGTTGGCCATGCAGGGCAAACATAAGGGACAAGGAACCAGAAGAGGACAATTTTGTTGTGCACTGCAGGTATTGAACGACACGAGCCTGCGCGCTATCCTTCACATCAGCCACGCTGGGCCGCGCAGGTTCAGAGTGTACAAAATCGTTGCCAAAAACGCCATAGGGAGGACAACCCACACAGTACTGCTTCACAGAAGTAGGTTTTACCCCATCGCGACTGTTCAAATTTCAAGCATCAGAGCGCAACAGAAAACCACGCAAAACCTATCCTCTTCTATCAAAATCTACTGGCCACAATTTGGTCATTTGGATCAATTGCTTGCAGAAATCGAGTTGTCGCACTTGACGAGCACCCTGGCGCCGACGCCGACTCACCTCGTGACTTCGGACCCGCCCGGTGGCGCCCAAGGAGACAGCGGAAGCCATTACATCTTCATCATTTCTCAGGCGTCCAGAGTCGTGGGGCCGAGCACATTCCATCTCGTTCTTTTTCAGACAGTTTTGTGCACGAGTCTTTATTTGCATTTGCATCCAGATTTTTCAATGCTTCTGAGGTGACAAACATGAAACGTGAAGTCCACAAGTTCAGCATTGTCGAGTTCCGCAAGGTTTCAAATTTTGCATTTGCTGAGAAACGTACGAGTGAGAGCAATTCAAACCGTCCAATTTGTCGTTCAAAGGTCCTTTGCCGTTTTCAGTTGATGTAATCAGGTTGTGTACAAAACACAAGTGACTACAAAATTATTCACTCTGAAAGTGCCTTACATTTTGAGTGCATGCAAGTCTGCAAATACCTTTCGGACAAACAAAATTCAGCTTCCGTGCGAGGAGATAGTCTTTGTAAATGAAATAGAATTCGGGAAGTGTCTTCTAGTCAGAAAATGCTGTTAGAATAGATCTGCTAACATGTACAAAGAAAGAAGTCGAAAGCGAAATAAATCAGGCTACTTTCAATGTGTGAAAATTTTCTTCCAAAAACTTGAAAAGTGACCAAAAGTATTTTCAGGCTGTAACTATAACGTATAATCCCAAGGAAACACCCAATGTGTTGCACACTTCAGAGAACACAAACTTGAGTTCGAAACATCAATCAGCAAAAAGGAGGATACTTTCAATTGTGAGGTCTGAAGAGCAATGTAGATCGGCATCAAATTTTTATGATGCGCTGCTGCTCTGCTTTGATCAATTTGCTTCGGCATCAAGATGGATGACTGCGAATCTCCGACCGTCGATGCATCACAGCAATGTCTGAAACGAAGATCGGGTGGCCCACAACACACAAACAAGCAACCATCTTCACTCTCGATTTTTATAAGTTCCATTTCTGAATGCAAATGCGAGTGCTTTTGATGCCAGACCGATTGACGCAGTTGGGTTCGGTTCGATTGCTGTCGCAACGGACTGAACAAAAACAAAGTTCGAGTGAGCGAAAGGAAAGTGTAATTGGTGATTGTCTCCTGTTACACTTCAGCGAATAGTTTGGCTGCAACACGCGACCCTGAGGAAGGAACACAGCAGGCTGGGATCCAAATCAACGCGGTAATTCCGATTGATTGCGGCCCAAAGTTTGGGGATCCGCATGTCTGGCTGGAATTCGAACAACGAAAATCGTTCGACCAAAGACGCCTCTTACTGCTGCAGGAAGCGGAATCAATGAGAATAAGCAAAATCAAAAGCAGGGGAACTGGTCTGATGAATGGAGTGACCTATTCAACAGGCATTCCAATGATACTGCTCTTTGACACGGTTAAATTCACAGCCTGATTGATTTGACTTCCCAAGACGTTTAGTGCTGAACTTTACCTTGACCTTCTTGATCGCCACAGGGAGTCTACGACAGCTTCGTTTTCAGTCAATTGTGAGGGCGAACACTACCAGTCAGCACTTCACGAGTATCTCCACATTCGTGTGCTCGTATATGAGGATATCTTAGTGGAAATTCAACCAAATCTGCAAACGGGCAGCACATATTTTGTTTTCTGTGTGTACATGCAGCTGTTTACCAAAGGACCGCGCGAGCGCGGACACCGTCACCGTACGAGGGAGGTCCAAAGAGTTCGGTTTTCTCCTTCGTCATTCCAAAATGGTTGGACAAAATTTAATAGCTGAAAGGACTTTTAATCTTGTTTTAAGTACCTCCCTTTTGACCGCTTGGTGATCAGTTGACAATGAAAATTTGACAAAATTATCTTTGGTGTCTTCTCTTTGTGGGAGAAATTAAATTCTCGGAAACGTAAGATTCACAATCGGCGACGAACCGAACTTTGTGGATTTCCCTCTTACAAATGTTCTGTGGTCTCGTAGCAGCTCACGGAAAACACAAACACGTAGCACTAATGTTCTTTGGGGTCTTATGGTTTGAAGATTGCTCTTTGGGGTAAAAAGCAAATGAAATTTCAGAGCACAGGATCCATGCCAACGCGATTACTGCTGTGCGAGTGAAATCGTTGCGGGGTATAATTACCGGACGCACCCGACTGTATTCACTCTCATCATTCATCCGGAATGGAACTCAGTGTGGAAGCGTGTCTGACATTTCGCATTTCTTACTCCTCTGAAGAAACATGGCTCGTTCCAGATGCCACGATCGCCGCAGAATCATCTGTCATTGCCACATTAAGGAAACAAATACGAGATAGAGGTGCACAGCAGAACCACCCCGCTCCTGAAATTTTTTACTGACACATGCGAGGCAGAGTTTAATGTTCAAAGCTTTGACCTGTCGTGAATTCCATTTCTTTATCACTCTGGGAAAGCCGTTCTTACAGCATGAAGGAAAGCCGACTTTCTCAGATTTTGCCTCGTCTCCCCAAAGCTAGAATTACTGCAGGCAGGCAGAAGGGAAAGTTGAGTTGTTTGGAAAGAAAATATCCCGAAGGAGACAAATGGTTCTTTTTGACGCTTCTGACATCAATTGCAAGTCTTGCCTTTGTTGTTCAGATCGATCCAAGAACTTTTCTGTTTTCCACCAAAGAGCAAACGTCGGAACGAAAAAGGTGAAAACTTTGCTTCCCTTGTTGCGTTTGTCTTGGCGATCGCACGAATCATTTCGAGTCCAATGAAAACTATTCGTTCAGTTTCGTAAAAGTCCCTCTCGAGGTCTGTCATGACCATTGAAGTCCCCGATTCATTTCTAAAATTGTTCAGAAAGAAGATCATAAAGTGGAACAGATGCCGCATCTCGTGGCAATCCAGGTTGTGTAAATATGGACCTTGATAGATCAAACTCATGCATGTACTTTCAAGAGCACTGAGTGAGGACGAGACGCGAAAGCCTTTCCTCCATCTGGTCGTTTTCTGACTCGTCGACTGTCATTCGTGTCACAATGGTAACGCGGTGGGAGAATGAATACGGATTCGGGCGTCCGTTAGGCGCCTATGAAGTTGTGATGAATGCAATTCACCACAAGCAAATGTGGATTCTGGCGCGAGCCCTGGTGGTGAGCTGCGAGACGAAACCTTACCTGGGTCAGATTGACCAGGCCCTGCGCTACCTGATGAAGTGGAATCCGTCACTGAGAATGGCGATCAAACGACAGGAAGACGGCTCCTCGTTGTTCTGCGAACAGACGGAGGCAAAGCCAAGACTTCAGTGCTTCTACAACGAGACTGACTGGCAGAAGGTGACTTGCCTTTCGTTTTCTCTCCATTGTTGCTTTTCTTGGTTCAAAACAAATCGTGTGTTCGAGGAAATGTACATGTACGAGGTTTGCTTTTTATATTTCCTTAATTTGGCGTTGACAGTGCCCCATATGAATACAAATGAACCACATCAGGTTTTTTTCCTTCTCCTATCATCAATCTTCATTCAAACTATTGAAAGTTTCAAAAATATCTCAAGGATCATACTGATTTTGGG
>JAAUXT010017657.1_pt1 | contig 21166 bp, 17 predicted proteins | sample 7278171 | NCBI WGS metagenome assembly JAAUXT01 (sample SAMN14350112, study PRJNA611818) | marine sediment metagenome | isolation source: surface marine sediment (1.8m) | place: French Polynesia: Moorea | collected 2018-08 | reverse complement strand
GTGAAAAGTACTGGGTGCCAATGTTGGAGATGAAACCAGTAGAAATAAGTATACTGTCAGTGTCAGAAGTGCACTGTTGGTACCCCGAATGGTATACTTCTGAGCACAGCAGGGTGCTTTCTGCTCAAACAGTCAAATTTAGTGTCAGAACCACCCATAGGTAGTTTCCACACGGACGATTGTCGAGTCAGAAGGGTACTGTTACGTTTTCGGACCCTACCCTTCTGACTCGCCAACAGCGTCCTTGTGCGGCTTACGAATCGCACCAGCCACGTGGAGTGGTCCGGGTCTGCTCCGCTCCAGCCTCCTGAAGCACTCCACACCGATCGGAGAGGGTCTTATCGCCCAAATGAAAGTAGACTTTGAGACCGCTCGCCTCATTGTACTCTGTGGAAGAGCAAGAGCAAAGGGGAAGTCACAACTTTGGGCGAGGAGCGTTTCCTTGTCACTGGGTCATTTCGTGGTACATTCAGCCAAATATCTGTGGGAGTGAACGCGTCCTGATCGTCCAGCCTGGAAACATGGACGGAAACATGACATCACTTGTTTTGTGGCGGCATTTTGTGTATTGTGTTTGTGTCTGGATCTGGTTTCAATTGTCTTGCATTGTTGGACGCCACGAGAGAACAACTGAGCAAGTTTCAGTTGAGATACGACACCAGACAAAGAACTCCCGAGTGCTTCCATTTGTTCAAAGCTCCAGTTGATCCAGGGCTCCACAAAACAGTCCACTACTCCCCACAATCATTCATTATCAGTGCGTGTGTTGAAGCCTGTGAAGGTCTTGGAAGTTTTGCCAAAATGCTGTCCGTTCGCACAGGAAACAGAAACGCAGCAGCTCAGGAGAGTCCAACCAACAGCAACAGTGACAGTCGCGCACTGATGCCTTCTGTGCACACATGAATGGAAGCTTCTCGGACAGGCCGTCCTGTTGAACAAGGTCTCTCAACACAGCAGTCCATGTCCTCAGACACAATGGGTCTGAGGAACCCCGTCCGTGGAACCGCTTTGGAGGAATCATGATGGATCGTTTTGCAAGTCTTCCCATTCATTGTCGGTGCCCATCATACGTCCATCATGCGGTTTTTATTGCGCGTTCTTGGCTCCTCACGAAGTGCGGACACAGAGCGCGGCATTATGTAATGGGTCTCGGGTGAGCGCGGGTTGCCCTCAGAGAGTCTTCCTTTGCTGAAGCTGCGCAGAGAGAGTCGGTTTGCAGCAGCGAGGCGCAAATGACAGACAAAAAGGCGTGTGGGAACCTGGATAGTCAGCGAAGCAAGTAAATTTGCACGCGTGACAAAACCATCAGTCTGAATCAGGAGGACATGACAGGTATCCATCGTAAAGCACACACACAAATATGGTCAAGTTGGAGTCGTTTATTTCCAGCTTCACACCATTGGTCCCGCTGGTGCAGTTGGACAGAAGGTCGGCTCGTACACATTGACCTCGCCACACAGCGACCCTGCTTCATGCATTGCAACAGAAATTGGTCTTTCGGTGGCTCTCTCTTTTTGTGTCCTCAGCTTTCACCAGGGCAATCCAAAAAATGAACACACCGCACGAGCAGCCAAAAAAGGACCTTCCCCCGAATCAGCAGTTCTGCTCTTCACAGGAAACGAGAGACGAGTTCATGAGAACTCTGAGATCTTGCAGGCAGTCTTCAGTCTCCAACAATTGGTGTGTCAGTCAACCAGAATATCAGACAAAAATGTGAACAATGATTACAGTGACCATGGGTGGTCTCAAAAACAACCACTGAAGAGTCACACATTCAAATTCAATGAGCAGAACTCTTGTGCAGTTAATTGCTTCTTGCAAGCAACTGCAAATGACTGCTGTCACTGCATGAGCACTGGAGAATTAGCCGTCCTCATCACTGACGAGTAACTGCAGCAATGGGCAAAAGAAACCTGGCAAACACAGAGAAAAAAAAAACAAAGAAAGTCAAACAAGAAAAGAAGGGCTTCTGGGAGTGATGGAAGAGAAGAAGGAGTTGAACAGATTCGAATGCATGTGAATCATGTCGAACTTTGTTGCTGGCAGAAAAGGCCAAGCAAATTTCTGAACACAGCAATTCTGTATGAAAGTGCCCATGCAACGTTCAAAACAAACCATGCTGCAGAGTTGGCACAAACTCAGTGAGCGCTTCGCTTCATTGGAATGCTGGATACGCTGCCACAAACCACACAATCAGTGCATAATCACTGATTACGGGTTGATAATTACACAGCCACGCACTTGGAATCATCTTCAATCTGAAAAAGCAGCAAAAAACGACCACTAACTGAATGGACGCACGTAGATCTACTCGAAGACCAACAAGTTTGCCTGTGAGTAAACCTGGGCAGTTGAAATCTGTTCCAAGGCCACGCGAACGAGACTGCGTTGTCAAGAACTGAATCCACACGCTTCCTAAAAGTCTCCCAATTTGATGAGAAGGTTCATCGCCTTTCTCGCTCTGAAGCCTTTCTTCTGGGTTCGAATCAGTGCAACGATATCTTCATGTCCTGGCCAACCAACAAAAAGAAACGCGTTGGCGTGGACGTCTTGATCACAAATAGAGAAATAAAAAGATCGAAAACAAAGAGCAGCCAACGGGCGTCACCACAAACTGTCGTGTTTGTCAAAAGTAAAAAGCCACGACACTCGTGCCGCTGCAGCTCCCAACAAGGCTTCGCAGGCACAAAACAAGATTAAGTATACACACGGCAATTCTGTGGAGAGAAACTCTCTACGATGGGTGTTTCCCAGCCGATTAATGACTGTTATTTCTTTGCAGTTGCATCTGAAGTTTTAAATGTGATTGTGGAGATGAGAGTGTTGGTAATGACATTTCTCATGCATGTGGAACGAGAGCCTCTCCTGCCGATGGAGCGGGAGAAATCGAAGCCGACGGGCGGCTTTCCTGGCGTCGTCCAACTTTCAGACTTTCAATCGAATAACTGTGGTTTTGGCCTGTGGATATCCCGCCTTTTCAAATCGAAAAGTCACATTGCAATGCAATATATTTGAAGAACTGCATTGTTCAAAATAGTAACAGTGAATATGAAAGTGGAAGCATTGAGAATATGTTGTTGGGAAACCAACATTCCGTTCAATCTGCTGTGTGTGCAAGAAGCAACATTCTTGAAAATGTCAGACCACCCCATTCAAACAAGAGGATTGGACCGTTTGTGGTTGGCTGCTTGCTACAGATCTGCAGAGAGATAGGCAGGATTGATTGAAGAGGGGGCTCTGTATTGACCTGTGTTCAGTTGTCTCCGACCCAGAGCACATCCCCATCTCTCTTCAACCAGATCTCTACATCTGATACGTTCCCCACCAAAACGGAGGAAATGCCTTCTTTCAGCCCTTGTAATTTGTCAGGAAACAAATGAGTGTCGCATTTCCAGTGAATGCCTTTGGCATGCCAGCTTCGACGAATGACTCTTTGTCAGCCAGAAGTACACAAGAAGGGTGTGTGTGTGTATGTGTGTGTTCTTGGTGGAAGGCGATGATGATGATGCCTTCACCGACCGCAGTTTGGTCGGCAGATTCGTTGGTCTTGGGGTCTCGTCTCAGGGCGGTGCTTCGGTTTGCTACGCAAGGGATTGGGGCCAAAATTTCACCCTCAGTGTGTGTAAATCTCGCCTGCTCGCCCAACAAATTTGTCCCTGCAACCTCGTCGGGCCTTTCAATTGATTCAACTGGTTTAAGCGGTCATGATAGCTCCAAGATTGGACATCCCAACAAACAGCGTCGTAATCAGGTTTGTAGGTTCGTTCTGAGCTCTGCATGGATCTCAGGCTGTTTTGCTGTCTCCACGTGTTGGAAAGGACGTTCTCCACACTTGGTCTTTGTTCGTTTGCGCACCGGGACTGCTGGGCTGCTGGAGCTTTGTGCTGGGCTTTGTGTCCAGATTGTGCACTGACAAACGAAACGTAAAACCCATTGAACCGACAGAAGAAGCCTTACTCGTTCTCGTACTTTGCTCGTTTGCAGAACGCCAAAATGCAAAACCTCTGAATTTTCTTTTCTACCATCGACAAAGTTGGAAGCCCACACAAAATCTCGTACAAACACTTGCATGGTTGTAGAAAGTCGATCGTCAATCTTTTCATGTTGAAAGTCTGCAGCTTGTGTGGAAGGAACCAGGAATTTGAAAAACTGGCTGGGTGTTTGGAGTGGATGCATTCTTCCGGAAAAACAGGATTGCAGTCACCGGATGCAAGGAATGCCAAATCCTTTGAAAATTCCACCAGAACTGATGAAACACAGAACTGATGAAACACAGAACCTGCCTTCACACGTTTCGTTCCAAAACAAATGTCCTGCCAAAAGTGGGGAAAAATTGACATTTGTGAACGAACAATGGCACAACTGAAATTGTGCCTGCAGAAAAAGAAATCCTCATCCTCAAAACGTGTTCTTCATAATTCAAGGAAAGGTAAACAAGTCGCTCAGTTCCAATTCCTCTTCACTGTTTGAAAATCAATGGTCGACATTTTTGTGTGAAACCCCGAAAACCTTTGTTGAGGAAACACACAAAAGAGCGCAGAAAAGAAAACCGTCAGGCAAAAGCCCTTTCAGCAACCACAGCGCCGCAGACAGTTGTGTTATCTCTTTGTAGTCCACTGACCGTGTGAAGCCAATTGGACTGTAGGTTGTTACGCAGATAAAGACTGGTCCTCCGAGGGGTACAAGCTTGTCACGGCTTCAATCCCCAGCAATGATGAATGCTTCTTCATCATTTGTTTCGCTCGACAGAATGTGTTGGAGGGTGGAATGCAGGCCGATTCCACTCTGTCACATAATTCCATACGGTGTCAATGCATGTTGCGCATTCATAATTTTCCACAAAAGAGTCGGGCTCAAGGGGATCAGAGTTGCACATACTGTGGCACTGTGGCTCCGCTGAAGTCGGCACCTTCTGTGACTTTGCACTGCAACTGAAATGTGGTTTCGAATGGTTGTGTGCTTGGTTGAAATTTTCAAAAGAGCGTGCGAAACTGGGTTTCTATACTGATTGTACTGTGATCCAAGGACCAAGTTTCTGCGCCGTCGCTGCAAGACAAGTGCATCGGGTCGAGGGTGAAAAGACGCAAGTCTCGGCAACAGACATCTTGCCGTGCTCACGAAGCGGAGGTTGCCTTGCCCAGACTCCATGCAGTCTCTGTAAACTCCACAAAGCAATTTCGTTGCATTGTCAATGTCGCTTTTGATCAATTTCAGTCACTCGAACCATTCGCGCTGCAGGCTTCAGACCTACACCTTCTTCACTCAAGTGAGCGTGAGGACGCTCGATTTCTGTTTCTTCTGTTGCACACAACGCCTCAACATGCAAAGCTCCTGTACTTTTATCGCCAGCCAGTCGGTGCAACGACACCCAACGGAAAGCCTCAATTTGAATTCTCACTCGGACACCTGACAGGTCGGAACTAAACTGGGAACGCTCCATCAATAATTAACGTGTTGAGTCTTGTCAACACGCCCCGTCGGAGCGCAACCGAGTTACCTGTTCCCCGATTTGGGCTTCAGTCCCAGATTAGCTCAATTCCGTGAAACTGAAAATTCGCAGTCACACATGTTGGTACAAGAGAGTTCGTACCTGGGGAGAGCAAATCGTTTTCACACGTTTGCGTCCAGAATCAATCCCGGCAGGTTGTTACACGTTTTCAAGATGGTGTTTTGTATTGACACTTCTGTCCCAGCTTATGATCCGGGGAAGACTTCAGGACAGAGCTCGTTCTGCAGACGTGAATTCACTATTGCACGTTCTGCACGCGAAGCGAGGTCTTTTGACAAAATTTTGACTGACTTCCTTTCCTCATCCCACATGCAGGGTAGGCTCTACATTTTTACATTCTGCGAGATTCCACATGCCTATCTGCATTCTTCTGTTCGGATGAGGGGAAAGGCAGCCGGTGAATGGGGTGGTAATTGAAAATCCATCCGACTGTCCATTGTGGCTCAGTACCTCAGTCAAACTGATCGCTGTCATTGTATTGCTGCAGAAAGCCATGCAGCATGTTGATAGATTCCGCTGCTCATAGCAAACTGCCAAATTGAGTGTGAATAATCTGACATGGATATGGGAAGAGGTTTGCGCTGGTCTTTGCAGAAATAGTCTTTGGCCAAAGCGCCAGTTTTCCCTGTGGTCAAAAAAGAAAGCACGGAACTGTATTTGTCACTTGTTCTGTCCACATGACAACCACTCCTGTCAGGAGTGAACGTGACGGAACCAAGTGTTTTGCACAAAACATCCTTGGGATTTTCGATATCACCGGCTTTGCGCACATAGAGACGAGCGCTCACACCTCCTCTTGACCTGCGGTCCCGGCTGCCCCACCCCAGTCACATCGCGGGCTCAGGTTGCCTCCCGAATGGGCGGATTGACCCCGTTGATAAGTCGACGACCCCGCAGTCATTGCTGCGCGGAGACCAGCCCCACCTCGCTTGACAGATCACTCCGATCCAGCCCAAATATTGGGATTCCCAGGTTCACTTGTGCATCGCGATGAGCAGCTTCTCTTTCTCTCTTCCAGAAAAAAGCCGATTCCAGTCCTCAAACTGATGGATACGGCTCAAGACACATTCACGACGAACTTCGGTTTTTACTTCCTGGGTCATGTTTCTTGCGCCACACATCACAGAGCCTGAGACCATGTTATCTGGAGTTCGGGATCAGGTTGGAAAGTGCAATTAATACGTTCATTTCTGAGCTGATAAACTGAGACGAAGTGCAGTGTCAATTTTACTATCAGATCCATTCTTCATCTGCCGAGCAACAAACAACGCGAAGAAAAGAGACCACACGATTGTTTCAAAGAACCAGCATCGATATGAGGGGCTTGGCCTCTCCTTGGCATGCTGCACGATGATTTCTACTCCGCATCAGAAGAAAACATTGTTGTTTGTAAGATCCATGGTCACCAGAAAATTTTGCTCGTGCCGCAGAGTTGGGGACTTGCGTGTGCTCTGGTCTTTGAACCTCACGCGAGAGCACTCCCTTGCGCCATATGCAATTTGTCTTGAAACATCCCATGCAGACGTAAAAGTCAAGTTGGGAACTAGGCCAATCTGCGATGCTTGACAAATTGTCCATAAATCGGTTGAAATCTGTGACGGAGCAGTCGGTGTGGGAGTCCCCGAGTTCCCTGCCGCGAATGGATCGTGTCTTCGTGATCGGGCGTCAGGCAGCGGAGTCTGTCTCGCATTGATGGACAGAGAAACTGATACCAATTGAATCATGTCGCTGAAGAAGTCTGAGGGGACGGGCCGCATGATAAGAATACACTCCGGTCTTTGAGGCGAACATTTCATTCCTAGAGATGAAAGTCGTTCCCTTTGTGAAACTTCAATTGTTTCACGGTCGGTTGAAGTTTCAGTATCCCGCCGGACATTTCAAGAATGTTTAACCGAAAGCTTGAGCAACAAAGAGCGACGCCTGAAGTGACTGAACATTGACTGCATGGTTCTTCTGGTTTCCGTTCCACAAAGACAAATCCCACAGAACCAACAACGCAGTTGTTTTCGAGGGAGACAGGTGAGCGTGGGTCCATTCACCCACTCCGCGCGCGACGCGATCGGCTCGCTCGCAGGCACGGCCGGTCCTTCACGGAGAAATCCGTTGATTTCCGAATCCGAGCGGTCCCTGGAACAGAGATCGCTGCGTGATTCCTACAGCGATGGGAAGTGGGCATTGCTGTGCAGTTGTCCTTCCAGCAAAACACAACAATGTTCCACAATGTTCGCGCTGGTCGTTTGTGGCTCTTGCTTCTGTTGGGACCATTTTCAAGCCAATCCAATGCTTTTGTACAAGTATTTTTAGAAGAGGCTGTGAACTGAATGAGCACCACACAGAGCAAAGTTGAGAGACAAGATACAGAACAGACATTGACCGATGAAATCATTCCCGTGAATGTCAGAAGCTGGTCTTTTTGTTCCCAGCTGTTGATGTTCTCAGGGCGCCGTCCGTTGAAGAACTCGGTCTTATTCAGAGCCACGCGAAACACTGTTCCTCGCGCGCGAGGCACGACCCACGGATCTGCCCCAGTATGGCTCTGAATTTGTGGAAATAAAACTGCTCGCACAACTTGAAGAACATTGTGCAAGAGTTGTGTTTTGTTCACTCGAAAAACATCACATTTTCTTGTGGGTGTGGCGGCACCTGAACCGCCAGTTGAAGCTCAGCCGAGTGTGGCCTTATGGCGTTCAGGACTGTCTTGCCTCGACGAAATCTCGCAGGGTGTGTGCGAGACTCCATTTGATGATCTCAATCAATTCACATGCTCACACAACACAACGGAAAAAGTCGCTTCAATCACAATTTCGAATTTCAACAAACAAAGCAAACACAAATTCTGGCAGAGTTTGGTCACTTGTGAATTGAATTGCTGTGTTGGAAAGAGTGCGCGGTTGCAGCCCACGTCATGGCGGCTGTGCAACCAGACCCTTTCACAGAGCCCGTGTCTGCGTCAGAAACCTCGCAAACCTCAAACCATGCCAGTGTTGTCTTATTCTGTGCCTGTTGAAGGGAAATGTGGAAACTTGACCCAGCCAGGTTCATGTACGTTGAGGTGACATGCACGAGGCTGGCAGTCCGTTGAAAAAATCGGACCCTTCCCGTGAATGGCAGCAAACAGCTGTCTGTGGAGCCTGACAAAAACAATGTTTCAAGCAGTTGCCAACACTTTGCTCGCCAATTGAAATCAACGACTGCGTGTCATGATTCGAGCGAGCAACATTCTCCCATCCATTCGATGTGTCAACGCACCGATGTAGTGGAAGCAGAAAGCAAATTCAGCCGGTCTGCTTTGTGACCTTAATCAAGATTAGTGTTCCCATTGGCAGGTTTACAATGCCAGTGTGGCCATATGTCATCTCATGCTAAAGAGCCGCACTTGATTTCACTTTTCCATGTTCCTTCCCACGGTGTAGGCGCCACCACACGAACTGGCTTCACTGTGGGGGAACACAAACCGCAACAAGACAAGCTCCGTCCACAAAACAAACCCCTGGTGATTTCAACAAACCAGTCGCTTCACATGCGAGTAGTGTGAACTTGTTTACTTATGGTTGTGCGTTGCAAATGACAAAACAACGAACAGGAGTAGTTCTCACGGGAAGCTCGCAACGCAACTCGCGTCTTCGAGGCCTCGTTCTTTCGGCGGAAACTGCTGGGTTCCTGTGATCAAAATGCAACTGACTGCCTGTTCGCACATTGACCAGGACCCAGGCACTTCCGGTTTCTCCTCTCACCGGGGAGTCTGAACGGGAGGGAAGGTGGAGCTCACACAGCTTGGGATAGATCTACTTCCTACCGCAGTGAGCGGGCGGGGCCGGAGGGACATGGCGACGATTCGTTGAGTATGAGGAGTTCAAACACAGAGTACTGTGGGCAAGAATAATACACAGCAAATAAGGATGTGGCTCTTGTAGTGCTCCAACCAATTTCGGCAGGACTAAAATTGCAAACAGACAGAAAATTTTTGTTGGGGATAGAGACCACAGGTCAGATTTCGTTTCAAATCTGTCGAGACGAAGTCCCAAACGAATTTTCCTACGGGGAACTTCCAAGGGTTTGGAAGCCTCGGGTTTCCGTTCTCTGGACCTGCGTCTGCACCGTTCCTGCGACACATGTTCCTATCAAGAAGGCCCTTGCACACTCCTGAGAATCAAGAGCAATCAAAAGTTTTCGACAAACAGAAGCCCTCACTGTCGATGTTTTGAGATTTTCCTCGACCATTAGCCGGTCCTTGTGCACGCCGGAAGTGACAAGTCTCGCGGGTTCTGCTCGGCTCAGGGTAATTAGTGTCTTTAGGAATCGATAGAGTGAATAGTATCCATCCGACAGCTCCGACGGATGGTTGGGCGGCGCGGGCTTTGTTCGGTGAGAGGAGCCGCGCGGGATGAGGCACCGTCCATTCAGGACGATGACCCCGGGTTCGTTCCGACGGACGCCGTTCTCATGATTTGACTTCATGGGACAGGACGGGATTGGTGGATATATGATGTATCAATGTTGACGTTAATTCAAATAATTGCCCAGTCTGTGTCAAAAAAGCACCTCGCTGGACTTTGTGCACAACGCGAGGAGCTGAAGAACCGCAGTCAAAACAATATGCAACAGAACTGACAAACCGCGCGTGTGTGTCCCCTTGTGTAGATCTAATTCCGCAGACGACAACGATCAACCTGAAGGCGGAATTCCATCAAGAGGATGAACTTTCGTTTCCGTGTCCCGACAGCTTGTGGGCTGGAGGTTGTACTTCTTGAAGTCTGAGATGAGAGAGTGCAAATCTTGCGTGGATGAAATCAGGAACCAAGTAGCCAACTCTGTGTCGTGACAAAAAGGTTTTTCGCCTCGAAAACACAGCAAGTTTCACAGTGCGCTGTGGCAGCCAACACCATGCTGAGGAGGTTCAGCAGAAAATCCCGAATCGTTCATTCCGGTTCAAAGCCTCATTTCGTGAGACATCTGGAGGAAACCGCTCCTTCTCGAAGCCAAACACCGCGTGCCGGCGAATTGAAAGACCAAACACTCGTATTCATATTCAGTGCTCAAAGACAGACACGACAAAGCTTTTATCAGCAGAATGTGAGAATGGTATCCTTTTATTTCACTTGCATACGCACGGGAGTGATGGGAACACCGCGGAAACAGCAGCCCTGCGTTGTCAGACGCAAAACGCTAAGTTCAGAGCAGCAGTGCGACTGCCATCATCCACACGGAGAGTCGAGCCGAGGTCCGTCTGCTTTGCTTGGACGTTCACAAGTCGCGACTCGTCACCAGAGCCGGTCGGTGAAGAGGAAAATGGCTCCAATGCACTGCAGACCGAATCGAACCATTGTCTCAGGGAGAATTCCAAAGACGGCTGTTGCACAGCCCCGCAGTGCACTCAGACTTCTGAGTCTACCTCAGACAGGGCAGCGTGCGAGAAGTTTCGCACCACGACAGACGAAACAATTCAAGACAGTCCAGACGCCTTGCATCGAGACTGGAGTGAAATTTTTGAGTCAGAAATGGCAGCAAAGTGCTTCTCACTTGCTCACCAGGTGTGTGATACATTTGCTGCAACAAGATGGTAAGTTGTACATGCGTGCACGAGCAGCACCACTCCGCAGGCAGTGTGGTAAAAGGGTCTGTAGTGACATGGGATTCCACAGAATGAGTAAGAGCAAGCTTACTCGGAGGGTTCTGTTGCATTCTACTCACGAGGTGTTCAGCCACATTTTCAGACTCCACAAGACACTTTGTGGCGCGTGAGAGATAAACGATCGGTCCGAAGAACAAAGAGGAAGGATTGGTCCCAATGCATGTTTGTCAAGATACCATGCACCCTGTCATCAATGCATGCTCTCGCTTGCGAGTGTTCCGAGCAGAGCAGAGCACCTGCAGCTGTTCTTCCAATCTCACATCAATTTCGGAATCCAGGACAATGCGGTCACCTGGTTCATGGCGGGGCTTCTGGCTGCCCGTTTGTTCACCCAGCTTCGGCAAATTACCTGTGCCGAGCATTTTTGACAAGTCAGCGAACTGCAACGATTTCTGTGCCCTTTGTTCTGCTGGCTTTGTAAGAACAGACAAAAACTCCAAAAATAGAATCGAAAGACTCCAAGAACTGCCCACGGTCTGTTTCTCTGTGCCTGGAGGTCTGTCTCTGTTCGCAAGGCAGACAACAACAGATTTGTCGTGTGCAGCCTCAGGCCCGTTGTTTGGTGGGTCTGCACAATGAGTTTGTTTCACTCTCAAGTTGCTAGTTTTTACCACGCACTCACACAAAAACCAAACTCTGAAAAGAAGAGCAGAATTTCAAAATTGATCACAGTTGGAGAGTGTCCAGACCCCACTGCAAATCCCTCTCTTGAGACGCACTGCAGTGCACTGCAGTTCGGATGGAGCCCTCTCAGTTCAACATATCTCCCCAAATCACACGTACACTTAGCAGCTTTCCTGCGCTGGTCACTTCAGTTTAAGTAACGTCATTATTTAGTGCTTACAACGCCGGTCATTTTCCAGTCTGGTACCTTGGGTGCATTAGGACAGTCAGTCTGGTCTGGCGAATGTGCAGCTGCATCAAGGGGTCCAGTTTGTACTGAACCAAGCGAGTTTGGTGCTTGAGTGTGAGGCTGAAACTGAAAAGCAAGGAAAGAGTTTTCCATCTTTGTGAACGAAGGTTTCCAGTTGCTCATGTGCGGATTTGAATTGAACAGCATCTGCAAAAAGAATTGCATTGCTCAGGGAGAGTGACTTTGAAACCTGTCGTGGACCAACCCTGACCACAAACTCGCCTGATTTCTGCCCCCTTCTTCTGTAACCAAACAGCATGATTGCAAAAAGATATGAGGCGGGATCCCCAGCGGCGTACATTAGCCCCATTCACACAGAAGAGCAGAGTTTCATTTGCAGCCTATTCTCAGTCATGACTGGGACATCGATTTTCTGTAACTTGATAGTTTGAACGTGGTCTCGGGACGGACCCAGTTAAGGAGTAACTTCTGTTTGCCCACCTTTGCCAACTTCTGACACTTTTCCCAAGAGCCTCCTGGTGTTTCTAACAGCAAGAGCCTGTATCAGCAGCTGAATCCTGGTTTCTTCAGTCCACACCGAAGCTTCTTGGCGCTCGATCACCTTTTTGAAAAGGAAGATCTCGTTTGGTCCGCGGCCCGTGACTTGTCTCCGCAGAACGTCGCAATCATTTGCGCAGGGCTCATCCGCGGACCTGTGTTCTCATCAACATTCAGCAAAAACGAACAGTGGTCTGCGTCTGCTTGTTCTCGCAAAAGTTGTGACGTGTGGATTTGCTCGTGTCCCTGTGTTTTGAGAAAAGTCTGCGCGCGCACTGAAAGTCTCCTTGGAGAGTCCAGAATCGTCCTTGGTTTGAGGTTTGCAAAACGAATCGCACAAAGAGCAGAACTTCTCGCTCACTGGTCCAATGTGGATCCATTCACAACATTTTGAATCCTGTGTTTTTGAGGAGGTTATGCATTGGTCTCAAACATCAAACAGTGTAGTTTGCGTCCTGATCAGTCTGAACATCGCTCTGGAGTACATTTGGCTGAGGCCCTTGAACGTTGGGTCCGACGAAACGCAACCCTAGGGCAGCAGACACGACATAGTAGAGAGGATTCTGTGGTTCCCTTCTCGTCCCTTCTGTTGTCCCACCGAACCTGTCTACAAACACCAAAACCACCCCTGTCAGGGGTGCATTGTGCATTCACCATACAACACGTTTGCCAAGTTTTGTTCAGACTGAAATGAGTTCCATTCTGAAGACGAGGTCAGCAAAGACCGACTTTTGAAATGAATGTCTGAAAATGAGCGGAGGTTGTGGCAGGAAATGAACATTTCTTGTGAGGTGCTGGACTCTTTGTATCCTGAGTCGTTTGGGAAGGTTCCAGGAACCAGCCCAGTGACTTCATCGCACCCATTTTCTTTCCCAGAAGAATTGAATGAGTGCAAATCATGAGATGATTGGGAGAGCCTTCTGTGTGCCTCCCCTATTGATTTGTGCATTACTCTCTCGAAGCCTCTGCCAGGCAGAGATATCAGGGAACGTGTATGTATGCTAACCTAGGACACCAGTCAGGAAGCAGGGTGAAGATTCCAGAAACTCTTCGCTGAGGCTTTGTTTCAAATATCCTTTCAGAAGCGTGCGTTCAAACAAGCCGAGGCAACCCTCGCTATAATTTCTCCGTGATCAGGGTGGATTGTTTTCACAAAAGTAAGATTCAACAGCCTTGCTCAGAGAAACCCCGCTCTTCAGCAAAGCACCAGTTTTAACTTTCTTTGGACTGTCTTTTTCTCCGTTGTACCACTGGCACTTTAGTTGATCCTAGTCCCCTGGATTTTTAGACTTTGCCACACTTTGCTGCACAGAGAAAAGCTGTGTTGGAGCCGCCTGGACACCTTGCGTCTCGCACCGTGCGTCACTCGACTTGATTTGTCTCTCCAGCTGATTGAGCTTCTCTCGTATCAAACGGGGCGCACCCTGCACATTTTATGCTCAATTACATTTACATACGTTTAGCGTTGCGTGAGGCGCCAGGAGCCGAGACACAGAGGAGGATGAAGTGGATTCTCGTCAAGGGTGGGTTGAACTGGTGCCAGTGGCGCAGAGAAATACCAACAAACTCTAAGGACAACACAAAGTATATAGGTTGTTCTGTTGAAGACCCCTTGCCTGCCATGCCGTCCATTTGAATTGCAAATTTGAATGTCAAAGTCTGTTGTAAAAGATAAAATCTGTAAGATCACTTCTTCAGTTTCATGTTGCTGTCTCGATGTGAAAATATCAATTGACAATGACATGAACAATTTTCCCAAATCAATGGGGCTTTTGAGCTCAAGACAATCAAATCCTCGTCTGCAGTTTTACGAAATCGAAACAAAGGCCGGGAAATAGGCTTCGAGCTCTCCATGTCGGATTGTATCTGCCTGCAGGCGCTTTCACATTCGCATTTCTCGATCTGACGACACAAGCAGCGTTCGACTTTGAAAGTTTAGTTGACGCAAACTGTGCGCACCTGTACTGTTGTTGGTGCTTTTTCCTTGCTGAATAGTCAGGTGAACAGTTTGCAAAAGAAACGTTTTGGGGTGCTGTACACCACGGTGGGTGAGCGCAAAAACTTTGAGTGAACCTGGGTGTGCGAGGACAGGGTTCTTCGCTTTGGCCTGGAGTTTTTGTCCGAGCACAAGCTGCGCAATTTCTTGACGTGGAGGACGAGGTTCGAAGAAGTGCGCAGAACAATGAGCCTCAATTAGCCTGCTTCTGCTTGAGTTTCTGTTTGCTGAGAGAACTTCTCCTTCCCAGAAACAGACTCACAGGCCAATTACAAGCAAAATACAATTCAGTAATCTGATTTGTTTCTTTTCCATGTTTCATTTGCGTCGAGATTGTGCGTACTTTTGGAAGTGTGTGCCTTGCTGGGTTGTCGTGCGATGCCTTGAGTCCAGTCTCAATCTGTTGCCATCAAAAAGTGCAATGATCATGTTCTCACGGTGTCCCAGCTTTCCTCCATGCTTTCCTTCTTTTGTCAGACAATGACAATTGTGAAAGACACCAAAACTGGACAGAACAATTCGACGTGATGACATTTGCGTGTCTCTATGGACTGAATTCTGGACAGGGAACGTCTTGTGCTTGAATACCGTGGCAAGTGGGCTTTTGAGATTTCCTCATTTCGCTGGGCACGGCAAAGAAACTTTCCAACCTTTTTTGCTTGCCAGAACAAAGAAATTTTGGTGTTCCGGTGGCTATCCTGTTCTCAAAGTTTGACAAGCCTGTCCAAAGTGGCACATTTTTGGGCTGCCTCAAAATTTCAGAGCATTTTCATGTTCGTTTTGGTGTGTCAATTCGCCGTTTTCAGGTTGTTATCCAGTGGCATTTTACAGATCGGTGAAGAGTAACTGCATGGTTCTCTGATTGTACGGTGCAGCGTACATCAAAGACTGTGTGTTGGCAGAATGCCCAAGCAATTCCACGCAGACGTGGGTGGCTGTTTTGTGCCTTCTGGATCAATTTCCTCACTTTTTTGCAGAACCAGACAATGACCGAAACAGCAGTTTTTGCTCATGCACGATGAATTTAAGTCTTGGACTTCACCCACTCACCTGGCGATCCAGTTCAGAAGTCTTTTTGTCTGTCTGCTTCGAGCACGATTCGCCCACAAAATTGCTGGCAGCCAGGTGAACCTGGTCAAACAACATCAGTGGCATTTCGTTTCCCTGGTGTCTTTGAAAAGTGGTGTCCCTTGCTTACAAATGAGTTGCAATTGCTCTTTTGATTCAAACAATGACATCACAAGAAATTGGTGCCATCAGGGATGGATCCAATACTTGGTCAGCTGTCAGGCGCAACGGGAGAGGGGCGACTTTCAAGTCAGAACAATTTTTCAAGTGATTGAGGAAACGAAGGAAGAGAATCACCTGTGCAGAGCAATGGCCTGACCTGCCAGGAGCGACCCTTCAGAAAAAATGCCCATCTCAAGTGTCTCTGTTGACGTGGAGATTTGACATCCACTTTGCTTGGTTTTGGCACAAGTGCCGTGATGTTGAAGCAAAACACAAGGAAATTTCAGGCACATCGCGCATTCTGCGAAGAAATGTGTGTTGTATGAATGCTTTTTCATTGTTGAAACAAAGGAATCCCTTTGAAAAGAGGGCACATATGGCAGTCATAGGTGAGAACCTGTTGGAATTCCATCGACTGTTTGTCCCGAATGTGCGACAGCTTTTGAAACAGTGCACGTTTTCCTTTTGTGTCAACCGATATGCGTTCGGTAGATCCACGAGGAGAATTTGTGCAGACATCGAGCGCTCGTCAGAGAATCATTGCACGTACGCAAGCCGAGAAGTCTCCAACGGGCAGAATGTGAAACAGTGAAAGTGGAAATTCCAGATTGGTCTTGCCTATGTGGCGAGCAAACTCATCTGGCCAAGTTTACTGAGCTTGGTGAGTGTGCTGAGTCGAATTGTGTTTGGTCTGGGTTGGGTGAGTGTGGGCAAGATTGTGATTGGTGAGGGTGCTGGACTGTGTGTGAGGATCACCCAACCTTCCCCTTCAATACCCATGGCACGCATGATCACGACCCACACCTGTCATCACCCACCATGCTGACTATCCTCACCTACTGCAACCTATAAAAGTCATCCCCGATACTCATCCACACTCATCCAAACCCAGCAAACCAGGCCAGATGCGTTCATAGCAACCCTTCTTGGCCAGCTGAAACTCGGCTGGACGAGTTGAGACAGGTTTGCTTGAGTTGGTACACACCATTGCTTGGGTGGTCCCCACCTTTGTGGTTAAAAATAGATCGAAGATCTCTCGGTGATTTGTCAAATCAAATGGAACAAGCCTGAGCGATAATTGGGGCCACCAGCAACAAGCACGCAAAAAACAACAGAACACCAACTCCAACAACACAATTTTTCCTTTTTTCAACTTGCACAATGTTTTAACAAATAAAACATTCCAAATGAGTGCAAAAAGGGCACTAGAAACAAACAACCAAAGAAAATCCCCCAATCTCAACATATTAAGTTCCTGATTTGAGTGCTGTCATGGCGGATTGACACGTTATTTTTCGCTCTTCAGATTTGCCATTTTCGGGCTCATGTTTGAGCTTTTTGGAGGTGAGACTGCTTGAGTAATGAAATGAACTTGTGGTGATCTGACTGGCCGGAGATATTAGTGAGAATACAAACTGAATGACAGTGTTTCATGGTCTGACTCGATAATTTTGCATTTATCGCTCATTTATTGCTCAAATCACATGGCAAAACATGGTGCTGATCAAATTTCACCTGTGTCAAGAATGGCAAAAAGACATGAAAGTAGTGAGGAATCCTTGTTGAAGGAACTGACAGAACTCATTGGAGGAGTTCGAGAGGATTTGCTGAAGGGTCAAGCCTTGACTGTGGCGTCATTACAGGAAGAAATTCAAGCACTTCGAACTGACCTTTCTGGTGAGGTGAAATCCTTGTCTGAAGGGTTGTCCAAGGTGGTGGAGTCTGCTGATCGAAACTCAACAAGGATAGATGAGTTGGCTGAACGTGTTCACTATCTGGAAGAGGAAAACAAGATGTTGAAAATGAAACAAACAGATTCTGAAAATCGTGACAAACGTTCCAATATTGTGATGCAAGGTATTTCGGAAGAAATTCAAGACAAGGAATTGGAAGCTGAGTTTCAACGAATTTATGTTCAACATCTGAAAATCGACAAGGGTGTTACAGTGGAAAGGATTCATCGTATCGGCCTTAAACCAAAGGGTGGACGACCTCGTGCAGTGGTGGTGAAACTTTTGTGTTTCAAAGATCGCGAGTTGATTTGGGAAAATCGATGCAATCTTAAAGGATCCAGCCTTTTTCTTGAGGAACATTTCGCTGTCGACATTTAACAGAAACGATTCCAGTTGCTACCGTACCTCCAGTCAGCTCGAAAAAGAGGAGAAAAGGCATTTTTGGCAGGAGACAAACTTGTGGTGAATGGACATCGATTCAATGCTGAACCCTCAGATCTTTGGTCTCTTCAACTACGATATGGGAACACACTTGAACGAAGTCAACTGGATTTGGAGACAGACAATGGTCCTGCTGTTTGTTTCTACGGGAAGCATTCACCATTCTCAAACTATTATTGGTCACCAGTGGAGATCAGTGGAAAGAAGTTCAACAGCAACGAACATTTCTACACCTACAGGAAATGTCAATTGGCAGACCGACCAGACCTGGCCTTCAGAGCTGAACGAGCACGCTATCCGGCAGAGGCTACTGCGATTGGACGACCCGTGAAATTGGAAAATGACCTTCGCATCGAACTCATGAGAAGTGGACTGATGGCCAAGTTTGCGCAGAACTCTGATTTGAAGCAATTCTTGTTAGATACTGGAGACAAGCTTCTTGCAGAAGCATCGCCCATCGATTTGTTTTGGGGCACGGGTTGTGGCTTGCAGAGCGAGAACTTAAAGAAGCCAAGTACATGGTGTGGACAAAATGAGATGGGAAAATTATTGATGAAACTCCGGTCAGAGTTCCGTGAAGATTAAATTGAAAAATTGGAATTGAAACTTTAAAAGTGTGAGGGGCTTCCGAAAATGGTTCTTCTGAATAGCGTTTTGTGTCTAAAATTCGTATGTACATACCTGTTTTTCTGGTTATGAATGAGTGTATTAACTTCTTGAATGTGTCATTTTCTCTTTTCTGTCTTGAATATATAACACTACAATGTTTCTTAAATAGAATACGTTTTTTTCGTGAAATTTGGAAATTTTTGTTCAACCGCCTAAACTCATCATCAAAGGTGCCGCTCTATGACGTCATAGCTATTAAATGCGTATCCAGGTCGGGTTTTTGTACTACACTTGTTGATGAAAAATATGTAGGATTCAGAATTAAAAACCGACAATAGCATGTCAAATGGGGGCACCAAAGAAAAATTCTTATATACCTTGAAGCCAATGTTCTTCCTTCGAAACTGCTTAAATTTGTGTGCAAAGGTTTTGTACAATATGCAAATGAGATAAAAATCTCAGAACGAGGCTCTTGTTGCCAAGCAAAGAAAATACCTGCGATTTGGGAATTTTTAATCAACATCTTATTTTTATTGTTAAAACCACTACTATATCTCAAAAACAATGAATAATGCCAGTTTCTTACTTACAGCATAGAATATATTCACAATTAATGATGAATCATACTATTATTTGTATAAAACAAATATATATGAAAAATTATTCAAATTATTTTAAAATTAAGCTACAAAATGATATTCATCCCAATCCTGGCCCATCCTATTATTTAAATATTGGTTACACAAATGTAAGATCTTTATTTTCTGACACTAATAATAGTATTTTAATTGAGGTTCAAGAATGCAAATTTAATGACATGATTAAAGAATTTGTTTATATTCAAGATTGTGATATTATTTTTTTAACTGAAACTTGGCTTAATGATCAAGAAATGGATAAATATCAGTTATATATTGAAGGTTATAGAAACCCAATTTATAAAAATAGAGATAATATAGGGGGTGGTTTATTAATCTATTACAAAGAAAATTTAAAAGTTGAAGTTTTAGATTGTTTACAAAATGACCACATTGAGAATTTGGCAGTCCATGTCATTTGTTCAAATAACATAAAATTTATTTTCAATTTAATTTATAGATCACCTACTAGTGACAATAATGTTACAGAGTATATTATACATAATTTCTATGACTCATATAATTATTGCATATTAAATAATTATACAGGAATATATTTTTTGGGAAACTACAATTTTCCAAATATAAATTGGATACAGAGTGAAAAAAATAATCATATATTTTATGATTCTATAACTCAACTTGGTTTATATCAGATAATATATGAACCTACTAGATATAAGAATATTTTAGATTTAGTTATTACAGACTCTCCAGGATATACTAAAGAAATAAGTATAAATCCTCCATTGAGAAATTGTGATCATAACACAATAATTTTTACAATTGAATACAAAGATAAACCTCTTATTATTTTACCAAGAAAAATTTATAAATATCAGGAAGCCAATTGGAATGAAATAAATAATAAATTAAAAAGAGAACCTTGGCTGCATGAGTTTTATAAATTATCTTCAATTGAAGAGATGGTCTCATACTTAGAAAAGGTTATTTATAGAGAAATGGATAACCATATACCATCTTTCTTATTAACAAATACAAAAAGAAAGAAACCTTTGATTAACTACAAAATTAAAAAATACATAATTTTACAAAGAAGATATAAGAAATTATATAATGAAAAGCCAACACCCCTAAATAAAAATAAATATTTAAATACAAAAAAGCAACTTGATGAAATGTTTAAAAATGCTAGGAAAGAATATTATGAGAATATTTGTGAAAATTTAAAACATAAAAATTATACCAGTAGAAAATTTTGGAATATATGTAATATTTTATTAAAAAGAAAAATGAAAGCAAATGTGGGTGATATTATTTTTCAAAGGAAAATATATAAAAATGATAAAGATAAAGTAAGAATTATTGGAGATTATTTTGCAGAACAAGTAACATCACATGATGGAGATTATGATGTAAATATAAATTATAGTAATAACTTTATTACTCCACATAAATATACATTTCCTATGGTTACTAAAACTCTAATTAGAGACCTAATCAAAAATATAAATATACATACAGCAACAGGACCTGATAACATAAGCAATATTTTTATTAAAAATACTGGAGAAAGTTTACTATTACCTTTAGAATATATATTTAACTATTCCTTGTTACATGGAACGTATCCCAAACAATGGAAAATATCACATTGGACACCATTGCATAAAAAAGACTCAATTTATAAAAGGGAAAATTATAGACCTATATCATTATGTAATAATTTGGGAAAGTTATTAGACAAAATAGTATTTAAAACATTCTATTATTATTTAGAACAAAATAATTTATTAAATGAAAACAACTATGGTTTTAAAAGAAAATCAAGTTGTCAACATAATCTATCCATGTTACTACATAATATTTATGATAATTTGGATAAAAATTGTGATTCCATAATATTATTTCTTGATGTAGTAAAGGATTTTGATAAAGTTGATCATAAAATTTTATTGCAAAAAATTAATTATATGGGTGTAGATAAAATTGTTTTTAAATGGTTC
>JAAUXT010030391.1_pt1 | contig 21167 bp, 23 predicted proteins | sample 7278171 | NCBI WGS metagenome assembly JAAUXT01 (sample SAMN14350112, study PRJNA611818) | marine sediment metagenome | isolation source: surface marine sediment (1.8m) | place: French Polynesia: Moorea | collected 2018-08 | reverse complement strand
TGAAACTGCTGCTGACATACTTTTGGAAGACGCTGCCTATAGGTGCTTCGATTTGGCTCGCACCGATTTGGCTCAAATCGTGCAACCCACCTCAAATCACCTAAAAAGGGTTCTGTACAATCACACAACTCCTTTCTCGACCAAATGTCTTGAAAAGTCATTGTGTGATTTCACAGGACGCATTTTTGTACAGTGTGAGAACCCTGTCTGAACAGTGCTTGTGGACGTGCGAAGTTCCAGTTGACTTGGTCTCTGAATCCAGCTTTGCGTGTCTTCAGGGAGGCGGTGGAGCACTTCCTCACGGCACTCAACCTACAGCAGCGCAGCCGCGGGCCCAAGGGCGAGAACACGCAGATGTCGGAAAACATCTGGTCCACCATGCGCATGGCCATCTCTCTCATGGGACAGCCCGACCTCCACAAAGCCTGTGATGCCAAAGACATGCAGTTGCTCAACCAGCATTTCAAGATTGACACGTGACTGTGGGAGACCAGTCAGTCAGAATGTCGGCACCGTCAGATGGCGGTGAGTGATTCACGAGTTGTTTGTCGGGAGCACACCGCAGTTCTACCCGGAGTCTTGCAGCTGATCTTCGACGTTTAGTGCTGTGCAGCTCGAAGCTCCTCCGTCCGAGTCAAATCCACCGATTGTGCGTCGGATCAACTGCTGTTCGTGCGAGGTTCATGCCAGTCTTGTTTTTGATTGTCGCTCGGTGTCAAATGTGCTGGATCCGTGTGTAATTTGGTTGGTATGGAAACTGGAGTCAGACTCATCAAGCGAAACCTTGTCGTGTGGACGGATTGTCTGGGCTCGAGGTGCCACAATTGTGTGTGCGTGCGTGTGTGCGCGTGTGTGAACAAATGAACAACCGGAAGCACCTGATTCACGGAAGAGCTGATGAAATACCAGCTTCTTGTTGGAAGGAGGAACATGACGGCAAAATCAGACACTTGTGACCGGTGTTCTCACTTCTAGAAAATGAAATTGGTGTTGGGTGGAAGCAAAACGTTGCTTGTGGGTGAAGGAATGGTAACATTCACAAATTGTAAACTTCCTGGAGGCGCGTGTGTTCACAGTTGGTTTTGAGTGTGCAAGTTGTTGTTGTATGGCATGTGCGTATCTGTCGTATTGAAAGCGTGGTTTGTGTTGTGTATTGGTGTTTGGGAATCTATTCTTGACACGCTAGCATTCAGTTGAATCGAGAGCACACTGTGATAATTGGGTTCACCATCTCTCTATCTTGTGATAAAACCGTCAGAATTTTACTTGAATGATGGGATGATGATCAGATGAGTGTAAAAGAGTGTGTATGTGTCAGTCAAACCTCAACTTGACAGTTGTTGGTTGTTTTGTGACGTCTTCGGCAACTGAGACCCAATCGCAAAAACAGTCAAAAATGACAAATGGGTGAAGTGGCAGATTAAAATTCCACAGTTCCTCAAACAAATTGAGAAAAAATGTTGGTTGCCTCAACCAAACACATATGAAGGACACTTCTTCTCCACTATTGACAGGGGACCCTGACCATGAGATGTGCACCATCCCTGGGGGAGGATGGGTCGCCCTGCCTTCAAGCAGCCCTGAGTGAATTTTGGGACCCCAACGCTCCCAATGCCTCGTCAGTCAAATTGGGCCGGGTGGAGTTCAGGAATCACTTTTGAGTCGGTTCTGTTTGTGGAACACGGGAATCTGTATGCTGAGGATGTCACACCTGAGCGAATTGATCTGGCGAAATGCAATCGCAACTGGAGACAGTTGCCTCGTGTACGAGGGTTCCCGGGCCTTTCGATGCTAAAGTTCCGCCAAGTTTCTTCTGTTTTGTCCGCCTTGCTTCTGACAGTGTGTCATGGGCGCAGAGGAGAACCAAAGTCGCGCAGTGTTTCGCCTTCCGTTTGGGGAGGGGGCAAAAATGTTCAATAGGGTCACGATAAGGCTACAAATGCACATGAAATTCACAAGCAAATAAAGTTTTAGCTCTTCAAAAATGCTGGTGAAGGGTAGTCTTTGTGGTTGCCACTCTGTTGCGGCTGTCCGCAGGTCTGCGGCACGCAAACTCCCACACCATTGCTGTCACAAACAGCGCAGCGAAGACTCCGCCCAGAATGTAGACAGCGAACAACGTTTGTGAGAAGACGGTTCTGGATTTGAGGGATCCAGTGTCTTCTCTCTGCAAAATAAGAAGAGATTTTACGGGATTCTCCTGACGTGACGTGACGTGACGTGACGTGACGTGGCATGACGTGACGTGACGTGACGTGACGTGACGCACGCAGGTTTCACGGGAAATGCGCTGCGCGCAGTGTGCCACGGGTTGCATGCCAACTCAAAATTCAGAATGGCTGTCGCAAACCCTAGATTGGTGCCTTGTTTTGACGACCAGAAGGGCAACTTCAGATATAAAAGCCAAAGAACTGCCTCCTGTGTTGCAAGCCCAAAAGCGTTCGTGATTTTGATTTGGTTCGCAAATCAGGGTTGCGATGTGACACCAACCTGGAGGAACTTGGGGTCCGACCCGGTCACGGCTGCCATGGTGCTGCGCTGCGCCGCCAGGGACCTCACCAAACAGCTGCTCAGGTTGCTGTCCACGCCGTTCAATATGTAGCCTGCAAGAATGTGTCGACGCGTCTTTCAGGTCAACACGTCCCTGGGGTCGCCCGCGCGTTGCGCTCTCTGGCGCACATTCTGCTTTGCCACGGTCGGAAGAAAAAGAATGGAAACTTACCCATCACATGTGGTTCGTTCATTCTGCTCACAATCCGCAGGTCCAATTCTTTCTCGATTTTGTGTTTCTGAAACGCGTATGTGAAGTAGTCCACCAGACCTCCGTCCAACCCTTCTTCCGTTGCAACTGCCTGAAACATTTCGTTGTATCGCCCGTATGCTGTAAAGATGGAGGTAAACGGAAGCAGAATCAGGTGTCGGAATCAGAACTGGAGCTTTCACAAGTAATTGCTCGGCACTGGACGTACGGAAGGCATTTGCGGACCGTGTGAGCACAACCACCTCCCCCAAGCTGTGTGTGACGTATGCCACCTGAAACGTAGAACAGAAAAAAAATGTGTCTGGTTGCAAGATTGAACGTGAACAACGTGGAATGACGAGAATTAGACTCAGACTTTTGCGCGTACGTTTTTGCCAGCGATGTCTCCGAAGCGTTGTTCAGGTTGGGCGAACGCGGCAGCGAGCGTCGCGGTGAGAACGGACACGAGAACGATCCCGACGCTGATCCACACGACGCCAGCGCACCTGCCGGGAACCGAGCGGGGAATCTTGTCTCCGTATCTGAAACACGGACAACATTTCCTTGTTGAGCCCTCTCGACGATTGCTGATTCATGACGTAAAATCGTTGTGTGAATCTAGATATTGACGTGATACAAAAAGTCTCACCCCACTGTGGTCATGGAGATAAAAGCCCACCAGATACCTTCCCAGAAACCCTTCGTGAACGATTTGGGGAATTCGCCGGGATTTCTCAGGCGATCCTGAAATACGACATTCAGATCGAGATGACCTGTGTCAAGATCTGGGCTCAAAGGAAAATGTTGCGCTCAGAACGTACTGTACATACCACGGCCCAAATGACTATCCCAGCAATTCCACAGGCGGAAAGGACCAGCAACAGCAATGGCCACGCCTGCAGCAAGGTAATCCACACTCTCACTTCCTTGTGCTTCCCTTGGACCACCAACAATCCTGAAGCCCAACTTGATGGTGATGCACAAATCTTGAAGAAAAGATAATTTTGTGTAGCACATGCAAGCACAGACATCTGCAACTCGTGCAGTTGCTCAAAACGGATGCGCCTTTGACTGCATGCTGCTGGGCGCTGGTTTCGTGATTTCGCACCTGGGCTGTGCGTGATGGGGACAAACTTGTAGTGCGGAACGTTGTCAAAGATGTTGGTGAGTCCCTGGTGCAGCGTGACAGGCATGATGATGTCCTCGTCCGTCACACCGCGCTCCAACGCTTCCTCGGACTCAAACCTGCATGCAGCGAAAAGGCGTCAATCTGCCACAGTGTGCAGCTTGGTCTGACCAAATGCGCAAATTGCGAGATGTACGAGTACATCTGCGCACCTCACTCACATGTATTTGGGTTTGAGGGTGGCATCTCGTCCACAGCACTCAAAGAGAGATTTGACGAGAATACCCAACAAGAACCCATCCAGTTGTTCGTCTGAGATGTTCCGACCTGGGGGACCAGGTCCTTGCGGCGTGCGCGAACTCCTGTTCTGCGATGGTTCTTCTTTCGATCCACCCTTGTCTTTTTTGTCACGTGAAATCCAAATCAGAGGGTGTTTCTAGTAGAAACTGAACGCCAGTTCTCTCGTTGGCGCACACGAACTGCTGACGCCACACAGTGTGTCAGAAAACAAAAAGCTGGCGATGGTCACCAGTGACTCCAACGCGTTCCTCGGGCACATGTTGGGCCTCTGCAGAGTGGATTGCAGATTTTTGCTCCACTTTGTTCCAATGGCCGGAACCTTGCACCGACGCTTCCTGGAAAAGTGACGTGCAATTGAATCGTCGATCACGAAGATAAACTTGCCGTGCACAAAAGAGAGCATTTGCATTATGCAGGGAAAAGCTTTTTTGGCGTGGTCTTTGATGATTGTATCTGAACAGCGAGCTATCAGTCGCGTAGGAAACGTTTCAACATTCTTTGTGTGGAAGTTAGCCTTGTTTTTACTGAGCGGACTGCTTGGTCTACCATCCCGTGGCTTGCAACATGTTTGGATTTCCACGCACTCGAACTATATTTTTGGAGCGGGTTCCAAATGGTCAGTCTTCAATGCTGAACGCAATGACACATGCTGAACATGTTTCATGAACGCAGCAAATAGAACAAATACGCTTGATGAGTTGTGCAGGTATGTGCAATTTAAGCATTCACATTTCCTGCATGTGCACGGATAAGTACGAGTGCCTGCGTTGCAACTCCTCTTAGTCAAATGCACCCGTCACCAACTGACAAAGTTCAGAACCGCGGGCTTTCTGAGCGTAGCTTTCTTGTTGCACTGAGGGAAGTGCAGACCCTTCACACATACATGCCACCTCACTTTGAGAAAAAATCGCAAAAAAATTAACGAGTCAAAAGTTCAGAATTGTATTTCTTGCGCACAACACAGATCTTGTAGAGAACAGGGCAGGATGGCTTCCGCCGAGGGGAGTGTACATTTGTTTCAAACACACATCGCTCAAATTCAAGTCCTGTGTCTGCGGAAAGCAAACGTGGCGACACAGGAAGATGCATCTGGTCTCCACCTATGTGCCTCAATTGCCAGAGCTGTGGCCCAAAAATTGCAAGAGAACAACCAGTGAGGAACAGCCAAAGGAGATCCTTCACGCCGAGTTAAACCTCCTCTTTGCCCAACTGTAAATGTGTGACCATGTGGTTTATTTTTGCTCTGCAGCCTTTCGCCCCATGACAAGGTAGACGGGTGATCTGATGTCAACAAGGATGTCCTTGTCCGGTTTGTCCCCCAAATATCTTCTTATTCTGCAACAGCAATAGAGATTTGTGTCAAGTAAAGCACGCACATATCAGCATGACAGTTCAAATGATATTTCAATGTCTTTCAGGGCACGTTTACTTTCGAATGTAGTCTGTGAAAACTGCTGGATCATCCTTGTTATCTTTCAAGTACAGAAAAAATGTGGATAGAGAATAGAAATCTCCGAGCAGTTGTTCCAAGTTGATTGTCCTGGTGAATCCAAACTCGGAATTTCTGGAATTAAGAACAGGGCCAAAAACAGTTGAATGCGATGAAAAATTTGTTGGAGTGTTGTGTTCGTGAACGCGCCATTGATCTTACGGGCGCGACGCGACACTGGAGGCACGGAACTCTACCTCAGCAGGTCTGCGAACGGTGGTTCGATGTGCTGGAGGCCGAACTCTCTGACCGCTGGCACCGCACTGTACTTCTGTACCCGCGGGTCGTTGTGCAGCTGCGGAACAAGGCGCGTGTAGGGTGGTGGGAAGAGAGTTGCTCCGCCAGGTTTTGTTCGTGTTTGCGAACACACTCGTGGTTGCAAAGTGAAATTCTTCGCACCAGTCTCCACTGCGTGCTTTTTCAGGTGCCAAAACGTCAACGCGATTGGCAAACGCACGGTAAGGGGCACCTCGTCAATGCGTGCGCACATGCACTGACAGACGGATCAGGAACCTACCTCATCGTTTGCCTGATTCAATTCCTTGGCATGAGGATGATTAACAAACTCTCTGATTCCATACTCGAAGACTGCAAGGCAACCTCCGGGCTTCAAAACCCTGTTGACTTCCTCGTAAAAGTTTTCAATGGGGAGGAACCAGTGCACTGCTTGCGAGACAGTCACCAAATCCACGCTGTTGTCTGCAGCCGGAAGATTGTCAAAACTGGCCACTCTGTATCGAAAGAAGCACAAGTGAAAACACACGCATGCAGGCTGTTTGTTTTGATGCAAGGTGTTGAACACTGAGCTTCAGTCCAAACCTGAAGGAGACATTGGCTGGGTTGCTTGAATCCTTGTTGGCCTCAGCAACTTGAGTTTCACTGATGTCGCAGCCAACGACCCGATCAAAGTACGGAGCCAAAGGTCTCGTGCTGCTGCCGGTTCCGCAACCCACATCAACCGCCAGAGTGTGGGGAGCTGGGAGCTGAACAGACAACAAGAATGTTGGTGGTTTTGTTGCCATTTTCCAGCCCGTCTGTCAAACAACTTAGAATGACTCACACTCAGCTAGACTGAAATTGTTCTTTCCAATGAGGTCGACATCCATGACAGAATGACCCCAATGAAGACTGCAGGCTGACGCTCGCTCTTCACTCACAAAGCCACGACTTGCCTTCGCGCTGAGGTGTTCCACGATGAACTCAAAGAATTTTTGCGGATGTTGAGGGCGGTACTTGGCGTACAACTCTGAATGCCCTTCCGAGACGAACCTCTGTGAGTACTCCACGGAAGCCATGCTTGTTGTAGAAAAATTGGTCAATGAGTACCTCGTATCAGATTTTGTCACATTTATTCGTCCTTGTTGTACAGACCAAAGATGGAGGATGCTCAAGTTTGTTGACGTGTGTATACAGAAATATTGATTTATATATATCCTGTTCATTTCGGTGCTGCCTTCTGGTTTTCACATGTGCATGGAATGTAAACTTAAAATTCAGAGTCACATAAATATGCTTGGTCGGAGATGTTCCGAGGTCATGCAGAACAGAGATTGGTTTGTGGTGTACTATATTTGGTGTTTTGGGTCTTGTGCATCTTGTGTGTAAACGGGGTCATGATACGCTACTCGCAAGTTGACCAAACAAGTCATTGAACAAAGTCGTGACCAAATCGGGAGTTGACAGCACAAGTCTGCTGTTAATTTGCGTGAGACAGCTGTTTCTCAAGAATATTCGAAGAAAAACGGTGAAGGTGTCACATGAAAATGACCTGATGACGGCTACACGATTTCACGCATTTTCTTTGGCTTCTGGTTTTCTGCCCATGACCAGCCAAACTTGATATCTCAGGTTCACGAACAGTTCGCTGTCTTTCTTGTCTCCCAGGTACCGTTTTAATCTGCAACACAGAACACGCAAAGGTGAGGTGAATGAATGCAAGAGCAGAACAATTAAATCCTGTGCAGCAATTCATCATTCAGGCTCCCCATGACAAGGCCGCTCACTTTTCTGTGTAGTCCTCGATGGGTCCTGGCTTCTCGGGGTGGTCCCTGTAGTAGAGGTAGAAACTGGAACGCGCCCAGTATTCGCCGACCGCCTCCTCGAGAGTGACGTGCCTTCTGATCTCAAAACTCGAGTCTCTTCGTGAGCAAAAGAACACCAATTGGAATGCATTCACTTGAAAATATTGTGACCGAATGCGAAAGGAAACAAAGAGTGGAAAACGTACCTCAAAACCTCTGAGTAGGGCGTGGTGATCATGGCCAGCCCTTTGGTTCTCTTTTGTACCTCTGCTGTGTACTGCATGATCCTCTCGTCGGCCCAAAGCTGCACAGGAAACAATGCATGTCGTCACTCAAGTTCCTGTTATTTCTGAACTCCTGACGTTGGCGACCAAAACACAAAACTAGAAATCAGGATATCAACCTCTCTGCTGGCTTGATTCATTTCTGCTGCATTTGGGTGGTTCACGTATTCTGGGCGGCTGTATTCGTACACTGCAAGGCAGCCATTGGGCTTCAGGACGCGGTCCACCTCTGTGTAGAACTTGTCGATGCCCAGAGGCAGGAACCAGTGGATGGCCTCGGACACTGTCACGAGGTCGACAGTTCCGTCGGCGGCCGGGAGGTTGTCACACGGAGCTACACTGGAGTCACAAGCAGCAAACACAAAAAATGTTGGCAAGTACATGAGTGTCTGTCTGTCTGTCTGTCTGTCTTGGCGTGCACACACACGAACACTGGAAATATTGACGTTTCCAGTGCAATGTAAAGAGTCAAGTTACCTGAATGAGACATTGGCTGGGTTGCTTGAATCCTTGCTGGCCTCAGCAACTTGAGTTTCACTGATGTCGCAGCCCACAACTCGGTCAAAGTATGGAGCCAAAGGTCTGGTGCTGCTGCCCGTGCCGCAACCCACATCAACCGCCAGAGTGTTCGGCGGAGACAGCTGGAGTTGATCGATTGTAAACTGTATACAATTCGGACTTGTATGGCTGTTATTGTCCATATAAAGGCAGCACACCACGTTGTAAAAATAAACCCACCAAGAATATAAGTGTGCTGAACGCTTGCATGCATGGAGGAATTGACAGTGATGACGACCATGCAGTGTTCTCAAGAGACGCAAACGCTTCGGGTTTCATTGGTGAGAACCACAGCCCTGGTTGTGGTTGCTCTCGTACCACAGCCTCAACTGAAACCACACAAGGTCATTCTCAATGACCTTCTGACACTCACCCTTTTACGGAGGTGTTGCACGATGTACTTGAAGAATTCTTCCGTGTGAGACACTCTGTATTTGGCGTAAAGCTTCGAAACTTGATCGGACACGAAGCGTGTCGCCATTTTGGAGGCGGAGAAGAAATGAGTTCCGAGTGAACAAATGAGTTCAATCATATAAAGACAAGGCTCTCCATTTCTGGAACGTTTTCTAGTCGACTGAATGTGGATCAGTTTGTCAGAACCAAAATTCGGCGTACGACGAAAGCCCAAAGTTCGTACCTCTGCGGTCGTACATGCTGGTTTGGAGAAATGACTTTGCGTCTTTTCAGTAGCGAATTGAGCCTCCTTGCCATACATGCGGTGTCACATTATTCCTTGTCTTTTTTGAACGGAGAGGAGGGTCCATGGGCCTCTAGTTGGGCGTCACCAACACAAAGCAGGAACCTGCAAGAGTTGGACGAGCCGAGGCGCAGGTAAACGAGGGACATTGAAAAAAGAATGTGTAAAATTTTCAAATTTTATATCATGCCATGCACGCACATGCACGTGCGTAAGTTTATTTCCTCTGTTTTCCAACCTTGCAGTTTCGTGAACGCAAGAGCGTTTGGTCTGCCGTCCAAGAAAATCATGGAATGAAATCTTTCAGCAAAAAAAACACAAGAGCTCAAAGAGCACTCCAGTCTCATGTTTCTGAGGAAACGTTGTCTCCACTGCCGAAGTCTGACACTGCGAAACGTGAAGTTCAGTTCATTCTTGAACAACTTTTGCTGAGCATTTTGTACAGTGTGAGTGGAGTGAGCACAAGTTCAGTATCTGAAATGGTTCCAATGGTTGCCTGCACATGTGAAGCATCTCATGTTCGTTCTTTGCTACGTGAAACACGTCGTTGACGTTCTGAAGCAAAGGATGTGCAAAACTGCAAGTGTTCAGTGCACTTGTGAGCAGGTGAGTTGTGAGCACAAAATGTTGGATAAAACAAGAAAAACACAGGTCGTTCGGTGCACAAACGCGGAGTCCAACGGTGTGAATTGTGACAAGTTTGTCAATGAAACAAAACAATTTGCGAAACACCTGGATTAAAGATCCCGAACGGAGACAGTTTCGCACATGTATACATATTGCAAGGGTCCCTGGTCCGTATACATGTGGTGCTTTATGGCTCGTATGCAGGCACGATGATCCAATTCTCCCGTCCACTTTAACAATTCTGACCTTGGCAAAGTTCGCGAATCTCACTCCGAATGAACTTTTGATTTTACTCGTGACTGCAGAACAACCCACAAGCCGAGATGGTGGTCAAACTGGCTGCTCAGTCCTTCACATATCTGTAGCGAAGAGTGAGACCAGCACTCCCGTGATGGCCAGCAGCAGAACTGACGGCCCGACGAACGCTCCCGAGTCCTGCAACAGACAATCTTTGGGTAGACAGGTGTAGGCAGACGCCTGACTGAGCAACCTCATGCGCAAAAAATTTCTTTGTGTTTTCTTGTGGCGACGTCAATTTTGTGCCTTTCCATGTTGATTTCTCTCCGCCCAGCGACGGTTTGGAGGGAATCCTGGGAGCAGGTTGAGATCAGACTGCACACCACGCACCGTGTTTTGTTCAGACTGGATTTGTCAAGCAACCGCAGAACCAAGTCTCTGGACTCACCTCGATGCATCTGTACCTCACCTCGAGATACTTGTACGTGCCTGGACAAGGGTCGGGTGCAAAATTCTCGTTCCTTGCCTGCAAAAGTGCAGAACATCATTGGACATTGCTACAAAATTGGCAAACGTTTGCTCAAAATTGTTGTGGCAGAAGGGTTGGACGAGCTCGGTTGGCACTCACGTCGATCTCGCAGGCGTTGAGGCGTGCGCAGCGCACGAGACCCGGAATCGCGTTCCTGGTGCAGTTGGTCACTTCCGGTTCCGGGTTACAGAGCAACTCGTAATCTCTGCATCGAGAGCAAATGTGTGTAGTTCTGGAGTTGCTTATTCGAACACAAAAATACCGAAAAGAAGTGGTCACAGTGTCCACCATACAACGGTGTACGTACACACACACACACACACACACACACACACACACTCACACACACACTCACACACACACAGTGACTGCTGTCAGCGTGCGGCGATTGCCGGGCTGGAGGCTTTAAAATGTGATTCGAATTTTACAATCAAGATACTGACACCAGCCTGCCCCAGTTGGCCCAGGTGGTGAGGATCCAAGTGCCGGGCTCATCTCCACAGTCGGGTCGCGCCGTGTAGTTGTTTGTGTTGATGGTGGTCGAGTGTTCACAGACTGTCGTGATTCGCTCAGGCAGGTTTCTTCCTTCTGCATGTGTGCAAAATGGGAGTACGCTCATACAACTTCTGCAGAAATGGGATTCATAGTAAAAATGAGTGTGATATGATGAATTGCTTCAAAGACGGTTCAAGCATCCGAGTCCTGATCCCCGTTGAACCAAAAGCAGCAGAAAAAGCAGAAACAATGGAAAGTCACGAACAGCAAAGAAGAAACAGAGTGACGTACGTGGATTTGCCGCGTTGACACATTTGTACTTGATCTCCAGATACTTGTAGGTGAGGGCGCACTGGTTGGTGAAGACGTCATTGCTGGCGTTGACTTCGCACTTGACTTTGTTGTCGCACAGCGCCTGCACGACAGGAGTCGAGGTGTCGGAGTAGTCACAGTCTTTGCGCTGCGTCTCGCATACCTCCTTGTGCAACCTGCAGCAGGTACAGTGAGTCGCGTGTCACGTGTCAGAGCAATGTCAGCAGCTGCTTGCAGAAAACGAGACATCATGCGGAGATGATCAGAAATCCGGCGTGATCCCTGATTCTCACCATAGTTGGACTTGGTGCAACTGCATGGATCCAGACTTGTACCTGACAGACCCAGAGCCACAGAACGAGATCCAGACCCAGAGCCGGTGCGGGTCCAGTTCCACAGGCCTGCTTCAATTTGCGGAACGAGTATGGGCAGGGGATGAGAGGGAATGTAACTGGGGAGTTCATTTGGATTTGTACAGAAAGCGCTCAAACTCCCCTCGCAAACTTGCCACAATGTATCAACTCAAAAACTTTGTTCCAAAATACAATCTTTCCGTGACCACAGTTGAGAAAGGCAGCAAAAAAAGAACTTTTTCTGTCACACATCTTCAGTTTGATCAATTTCCGATGCTCCTGGTCTGTTGGCCAAGTGATACTGTATCTGGGTCTTCTTTGTTCTGTGGGTCTGGATCTAGGTCCATGGCGCACAGGTCCGGTTCTGCCGGTCCAGTTCCGCCGTGCAGCCCGGATGGCGCAAAATGCATGCTGAGCACCGCCAGGCGACCCAGCGGTACCAAGCGTCAATCTGGCAGGCTTGTGTTTGGTATAAAGCACACAACTTGTCTCACTTTTCCAGGCGGAAATGCGCACTACCGCGCGCGCATGAAAACTGTCGTGGTGTTGATGTCCAACCTTGCGTCACGTCATACCGTCTGCGTTCTCAAGCAGAAATGCTCAACACCGTGCAGTGAAGACAGTGCAAGAATTCGCACAACTGTGCCAACAACTTTGCCAGCAACTGCATGACTTCAACCAAAGCTCACCAAAAACGGACCTGCTCTCTGTTGTTCAAAAACGTTTTTGTGTGCCAGCGAAGGTTGGTACTATGGCAGCTAACAACGGACAGCAGAATTTTAGAACTGTCGGTGTTTGTCTCCAGGGTCACACATTCACTTGGAGCAACCAAAGTTGTTGCTTGGTGGCCGGACCACACAATCACGAGAAGCGAACACATACGAGGGAGGTCCACGAATTGGCGGTTTCTGTCCACAAAGTAGCGAACTTCTCGAGAGTGCCAGAAACTCCGGAAATACTGGACAGAAACCGCCAATTCGTGGACCTCCCTCGTACCAAGCGAAATTCAAACCCAGGTCGCAAATTGATAGATTTTAGCGGATCCAGCAGGCGCTCTGTAGCCAGACCAATTGATCTCCAACAAACCAAGTTTTCTCTTTCTTCACTGTTCTCGTGTCCATTTTTGACAGGTGGAGTTCTCAGGCTCAATTTCTTTTGTTCCGAATCCGCTGGAATAATTTTACAAAAAGTTTTCCTTGTTTGAGCTTGTACATCGAATGGCAGTGTGAATGAGTTGTTTGAGCTGTGTGCAACCAAAACCGTCGAGTGAACCCTGCATATGGGAGAAAATAGCGCTCACTTGGTCCGGCCGTAGTTGGCGAAGGTGAACTGGATGACCGTGCCCTCCGGACACTTCATTCTCATGGTCGAGTTGTTCTCGTTGTAGCCGTCCCATCCCTCGCAAGTGATCTGGTGCTTCTCCGCGATTTTGGGGGCTATAGCAAGTAAACACAGAAGAAAAAACATCTCAAAGCAAACGAATTCATCTGCAGACGCATTCTAGACGTGCATGCAGTTTTGCCATTCGTGCGTGCGTGGTAGCTCTGCAGGAAATTGTGCACGCATGCACCTGTGGTGTTGGGAAGCACAAAAGTTTTGGTCATGCAACTCCGAATTTCAGCAGCGGTTTTTTCTTTTTTTGTTTTTCAACAAAGACAGGCCAAAATTTCATGGAAGGTGACCTGAAGACGAGTTCAACCTTCGGCATCACTGCAGGTTTGAGAATCTGAGAAGCGAGTCCCATTCTTTTGAATTAATTCGTCACAGCCACGTTATTTACCTTGAGCCGTTGCACCAACAATGCAGAGAATCAGCAAAACACCGCAGAGTCCGATTGTGCTGGACATGTTTACTTTTGCTGCTCCAACGAGGTGACTGGCGGCGGAATGTCAACTGTTTCTACGTAGAAAAGACCTTGATCTATTTCGTCGTCATCCTTCGCTGGTTATGTGAAATGCACCTTTCTCCAGGGTGAAGAGCCCGACTCACAAGACTGCAAAGTCTCACGCACGTGTAGACAGGTAGTGTTCTGAAACTCAAGAGGATTATTTTTGAGGGAGCTGAACACGTTTCTATTTGGACTGATTTGAAGTACAATATTCATTTGTTGACCATTTTGATATTATCTCGTCCAATGTACATAAATATCATCCATGACACATCAATCTCGTCTGAAACAAAAGAAAACAATCACCCATATTTTTCTCGTCCATTTTTGGCTGTGAACGACCGGCTTTTACTCTGATTGACTGTGAATTGACACACCAAGTTGTTTTTTTTTCACGAAAGGCTGAAGCGCTCAGCTACCAAATCAGGACTGGATGAGCTGTTTCCCGCACAGGGGATCCGAGGTGCGTGAGAAACTCTCAGAGATGAGGACAATCACCGAAAGAAAGCAAACGAGGCAAACGGCTCTTTCCATTTTAATTGGCGAAGGCGCAAAAAAGGGCCAAAAGTAACAACGGTTGACGAAGCTCGCGCCAATGACTGAAAAAAAACGGTCTGTGTTTCACAAAGTTCTGTTTGTTGGGGAAACAGCCCCACGGTCCCGATCTCCGATGCGTAATTCTGTCACAAGAGCCACCTGGTCACGCACGGTGGGGTCGGGATTGGGAAGTCGCGTGGATCATCGCGTTGTGTTGCATGATTGCTGCACGGCACAAATGGCCCCACCAACACACAGAACGAGATGTTCTGGGATCAAGAAGCAAGAAGCAAAGTTTTCAAGTCTTGTTCGTGGCCAAAGAGAAACAGCGGTGCAAGCAATATTGGCAAAATGCAAACTTGGCACGCGAAGTATGGTGACGACATCAGGTCATCTCAGAAGCGACAGAAATGTGCCGCGCTCCTTTTAAAATCGGCTCAAAGAATGTGTCCAGATTCCCAGGAGGAAATTCACTTGACCACGTCATGCGGCCGCAAAATTTGTCCCTCAGAGAAGAGTGTGTTTTCAGATTTATTCATGTTGAAAACAAATGACATAGAACATGGAAAGATGCGATGAGCATTGCAATCCTCACTGGAAAATGGCCGAAACACACAAGAACGATTGAATATTTAAACCTGCGATTCACACGCATGCAACAGACTGACCAGCATTATCGTTTTCCTCTTCAACCACACAAAGTTTTGGATTTGTATCCTTTCAGTAAAAGACCACGCACTTTGTTTTGTGCACAACAAGGCCTTGCAAACCTGCACATCTTCAGACATATTGTTGAGCATTTCGTTCATCTCGAGCTCAAATCGGACCATTGTTCCTTCGACTGCTCGTGGCCCAACATTGCTCCTGATCTTTTTGGATTTCACAAAACAATTGAGAACGCAGTGTCATTGCTCCCCCCCCCCGCCCCCGCCCCCGCCCCTCCACCCCCGCCCCCGCTCCCGCGCCCGCCACCGCGCGGCAGTCTAGTCGTCCATGAACTCCTCGTCCTCCGACTCGTCACGCTCGTCGCTGTCCAGGCGGCCGCACACAGACATGTCCACCTCCGGCAGCCCCGAATTCTCCAGCATCTGCAGCGCGCACGACTGACTCGATCAGCGCTCGTGAACACAGCAGTGATATCGCGTTTTCCGTTTCGGAATCTGCAGCCGTAGAAGGCAATTGCACAAATCTATTGTTGTAAAAATCTGATGAACTGACCTCGACAGCTTCGGAGGCCGCTTCGAAGACCCGGTAGTTGGTTTGCAGCATTCTGATCCAGTCTCTCATATGCCCAGTGTGGAATCTCAGCGGCATGTTGGTAGCAAGTTCAATCTTTCGCACGTACGAGTTCATGTTGAGTGAAGCTGTCAAAGAAAGGGTGACACTCTTTCTTGTAGACAATGAGTAAATGACGGTTTCTTCTGAAATATGTCAGGCATCCCCTTACTTCTGAGCCAAGCGGCCAAAACAGGAGGATCGACTCTGGCAAAAGGCAGCAGCGGAGTCGCGAGGTGCTCCACCCTCTCTGTCGTTTCATCCTTCACTGTCTGTAGGTGGAGGAACCAGAACTGTGTCATTCCATCTCTCATTGGTTTTGTTTTGAATGTGGAATTGGTTTGTTTTTGCTGGATACCTGCCTGAAAAAATCTTGACATGGCCAATTCAGTTTCGTTTTTCAGCGGGAACTTCGGGAAGCCTGTTCTGTTTGCAAACTCCGAGAGGTACCACCCCAGCTGGTGGTATTCTCTGAATCCGTTGGAGCCTCCACTCTCGATGAGAGACTCCACCGCTCGATGAAACATGCTGCACGTCTCTTCCATTGAGGTTTTGAAAAAATCTGCAATTTCTTGCATTGATTTGAACTCTGAAAGGCAAAAAACAAGGTGTGTTTTTGGTGGCTCCATTGCGAAAGGGGAGACAACAAGCAAAATGTTGAGTCAAACGATGTCTAACTTTTTCCAAATATTTGCACTTTTGTCCCCTACAATTTGATTTCTGGACCACGTGCGTCATGACGTCGCGGTCATGCGCAGTGGGCCCGTCACATGATCAACGTTCTTACTCAACACAGCGCACAGCAGCTTCTTCCTTCCTCGAGGCTCCAGGAACCCAAACTTTATCTTCTCCTTCATGTACCGGTTGTAATCGTTGAGGAATCCCACTTTGAACACTTTTCTCATGGTTGGCGTTCTCAGGTGCTTGATGATAACATTTACAAGCTGCAAAAGAGGTGTCTGCGTGTGATGCTGAAGGAAAGGACTCTTGCGCTTTGGACACTGCGTGACGCATCCAGTAAGCTTTATCATTTGTAATACGCGTACGTACAATGTCCTGGTCTTCGGAAAGCACTGCACGTTGCAAGCATTCACGCAGTGACAAGAAGACTTCACTCACCATCTCCAGCTCATTGCAGACCGGGTCCTTGTTCTCCTTGGTCAGATCCACACGCAGGTTGGCCTTGTCCGACCATTCGGCGACCGGCTCGGGCGGCATCTTCGGAGGCGGCGGTTGGGGCGGGGGCGGCATCCCTTCTGGGACGGGCGGAGGCGCGATTTTGATGGTTTGACTTCCGCCCCCGAGTGATATTTTCGCATTTTTCCCGGGCTGCAGAGTGACCGTGCCGTTCTCGTCTGGCATAACCGTCTCAATCTGGTCCTCATCGAAAGGATCGTCATCTGAGAAGTGGTCAAAAATTCAGGGTGAAGCAAGAAAAGAGTGAAACACGGATCACGCGTTGAAAAGAAGGGGGAACGTACTGTTGATCTGAAATTGTTGGTTCTTGTTCTGGTTGCAGTTGCAAAGAGACACAACACATCCTCAAAAGAGCATCTTCGAGATTCTCCAATATCCACGACAACTCGTTGCAAGAAAGAAAGAAAAATCCTCCTCACCTGAAGATATTAATCCCGTGAGCAGCAAACCAATGAAGACTCCAGGCTTCATTTTTGTCAGGAGGAACACTGAGATGTGAACATGCAGACCGGCGATAGGTTTACCTCAAACCTGGATACGCCAGTTTAACCTTTGACCTGGATTTCACTCAGGTCTGGATTTCATTCCTTTTGGGAAAGATGGCACAGAATGCTGTGCGTTCTTCCGCTGTTTCTCAGAATGCTGCACGACAAACCAAAAATCTTGTCAGAAAGATTCATTTTTGACGGTGGATTAAAATGGCAGTTTTGCTGCTTGCATGCAAATCAACCTGGAATTTAAAGGCCTGATGAAAAAAAAAAAATTGAAGGAAACAGGAAAAATTCTGTGAATGTTCCCGAAGCCGATGAGCGTCCGTCGTGTCTGATTATCATACAGCACGGGAGTTTGCCAACGCACCACAAAGTTGTCATGGTGACGAACTTGTGAAGCTGGACACACGTGTCTTTCAACTGCATAAGGAATGCTGCAGCGAGCGACGAGGCTGTCCCTTCATTTGGTCTCGCAAACAACTCCGCGGGCGCAGCAATAAAAACACGCCAAGTTCCTTCTGTGCCAAGTGGCAAAAATATTGTGATCATCGTTTGTTTGTAAATAGCCTCGCGTACAGACGAAACACAACAAAATGAGAATGTCGCCATTGCTGGCATCATTTGTCACCGAGATATGACAGACGCCGGTGCACAAGAAAGTCCAGTTCTCGTTTGAAGGAACGAAATCACAACAGGACAAAAGAAAGTTTTTTTGTCGAAAACTGTTCCGAAGAACATGTTCGTGTTGGCAGAACTGAATGGTTGTGTCTTGTGGCTTCATGATGACTTGGCCCGGTGCGTGAAAGCAAATGTATCAATTCATTCAAACTCATCCAAGTAAAACGATTCAGACAAAAGGCATTCACCAAGAGATATCTTTGGGAACCAACAGCGTTGCACCCCAAAAAACTTACTGAGATGCAAACATGCTATTGTGTTAAGATACACGAAACCTTTCCTTGAAATCATCCCACGACAAAGTGTAGTGTTGGGTTCTTCTCGCTTGCTCGTAAATGTCTCTGACGAGGTCAAAATGAACCCCAAATCTCAAACAGGAAAGGCAGTCATCACACAACGTGAAATTACACCCCCAAAAGGATCCTTTTGGAACACACAGAGGCATCCTGCGATTTCGCTGATAAATGTCATGTATGGTGTAAGACACGACTTGCTGGTTGCGAAAAGCACGAGAACCAAGTTTTTAACCTTCCGTGGAGGCCTGCAGCTAGACAGACACATCGTCTTTGTGTTTGTTTTGAGATCTGTTGAGGGTAATGATACGGTTGGTGCGGTAGTTGCTGTACAGCTCAGCGAGGATCTCGGACACCAGCAGGTCGTTCGCGTTCATACCCAGGATCCGCAGGATGAAGATCCCGTCCTGACGCAGGTAGCTGCAGACGAAGCGGCCCGAGATCTTCGTGTCGTCCGTTTCGTCCAGTTTGTCCATGGCGCGGAGGTGTCGCTTCACGTACCGCACACGATCCAAACGAAACACAGTCCTTGCCAACCAGATCAGAAAGCTGAAAATGCTGGCCAAGGCGACGAGTACGAACCAGAACCAGATGAAGATGAAGATCTTTTCGTTGAACAGGTTGATGGGAAGGACACACTGAACGGTGTGACTGTGAATGTTGCCCAGCTCCCGGATTTGGAAGTCGCAGAGTGTGACTCTGGGGAAGCGGGGGCTCGTCGTCCAGTCCTCGCTCCTGAGCATCTTGCGCACCAGCTCCACCCCGTACATGTGGTATCCAGACCCCAGGAATGCATTGAGCATGAACAGCTGCCCCAGGGACGTCGTGATGTACAGTAACTTCACAAAGAGATAGAGAAACACCAAGTAATTCCCATATCGGCGCCCGCATATCAGACAACAGTTGCGAGAGACGAAGTGTTTGCAGTTGGTGCAGCAGCCCCTGCGGTACTCTCTTGTTGCGCCCAAGTACCTGTCCAGATGCTTGGACATGTAGCGAACAGTCTTATCCCTGGTCTCTGCATATGAAGTGTGTTCCACTGCAATAGCAACTTCAATCAGGTTGTGCAGGTTGATGCCAGCCTTGTTGTTGAGGAACCTCCACACCATGCATGGCAGGTAGAAAAGCACTGCCTGACACAATAACAACAGAGGGACCCATTGGTAGTAACTGATCATTTGGTCAGGCATGGGATCTTCCGGCAGGTACTTCTGCTTGATGGGGACGTAGTACGTGTTTGAGACCCAGCAGACCTTGTTGGTGTAGTCCTCGTGGTTGTCAGTGAAGTGCGCTGGACACCAGCAGTTGATGGGTTCTCCGACGTACTGCTTGGTGCTGACTATGATGGCGAAGATGAGGAGAATGAAGGTTGTGTAGCGGTGGCTGAGTCGGTCCACCAGGTCATCGTCGCTCCGGATCTTGGTGTGGCTGATCGCAGCGACGGTGGCGAGAAGCTTCTCCATCGTCAACTCGTGTGCAAACGCTCCGCAGCGCGTTCAGTCTCCAATCTCAATTTAGGTTCAGTCCTCCCTTCATCAAAGGTTTATCCTGACAGGGTTTCAATGAAAAACATTCAAATGTAATCCTTCGTAGACATGTGCACCTGACCCCGCTCTCAATGTACCCCGAGTTTCTGAACTCAACGTGACATGCGAGTGAACGCTTTGCACAGTTGTGCGTATCATTGGTGCAAATCTCATTAGTGTCCTCTCTCCTTTGACGGCAAACTTTCTCCGCGAACCCTCGTGAAAAGTAAATAATGTCACAGTTTTTGGGACACACATTTGAAAGAGTGGTTTCTGAAGTTGCATCTTCGAGTGCTTGCCATACACCAAAAATCCTCTGACAACACGAGATTGACTTTGGAGATACGGTTTGTGTGCGCTACCCTCCTTTCAGTCGGTTTGCATTGCATGACTGGAGCAATGCAAGGGTCTTGGTGGGAAAAACTGTGGAAATTCTTTTGCACCAGGTTCGCCACAAACATCCCGTCCCATCACTCAAGGTATCAAATCGTCAAAGGCTGCAAACACACGAAAAATGTTGGGAACCCAAAAGATCAAGACACAGGAATTGTTGCAAAGGGAAACGGACTCTCATCAAGAAATGTTCTTCTCAAAAAGGCTTTTGTCCCTCCAAGTGTACCTCTGCCAAATCTTTTTTTGCAGCGAGATTTATGGCAACATGCGATGAGAGACCTTCAACCATGCCCCGTGGAGTGTGTTGTGAAAATTCTTGTTGCACATTTTGTTGCCAGCCCGATGCGACAACACATTAAGAAGGCTATTGAACACAATAAAAAGCGCAAAATGTATGTGAAATGGATATTGCGTCTCACCTTTGACGTGTTCTCGGGTGCATGGCTCTGCTTGCAGCGCAGCAAAGACTCAGCACCAACGAGCGAATAGGAAAAACACAAACGGAAACTCATGCAGTGCATGTCTCCAGTCAAATGTCCCAACAGTTCACGTGAATATTGAATTATCATTCTGCGCAATATTGCAAAAGAAATGACGATCCAACGATTGGCGATGCAGAACAAAAATGGGCGTGCATGAGGGAGATTTGCTGGGGTATGTTCTCTTGTTTGCTTTCACGAGGCATGGCTTCGTGAACCGTATGTTCTTCAAGCACAGTAATTCAGTCCACAATCATTTTCTTCAGAAATGACACCTCCGATATTGGGGTCTTCAATGGAGACTCAGCCACACAAGGAAATTCAATTATTATCGTTGATCCGTCTGACAAGTGTTTGGAAAATGAGCCTGCGTCACCAAAACCGACGGCACGCATGATTCGTAAATTCTTTACGCCGTATTTTGGGTTCGAAAGACGAACATTTTCCTGTGTCTGTCACTGTAAAACCATGGACAGTTGAGTCCTTGGTTACTTGCAGCCTCTCGCGTGCGTCAGTTTGTTTTGAAGTGTGCTCGTGCTCACATCAGCTGGTCTGCGTGTCCTTCTGGGTACTTAACTTTTTCGGAGGCGCGCGCCCCCCCCGCGGGGGGGGGGGGGGGGGGGGTCGGGTGGCGGTGTGGGG
>JAAUXT010117769.1_pt1:0-17500 | contig 21171 bp, 20 predicted proteins | sample 7278171 | NCBI WGS metagenome assembly JAAUXT01 (sample SAMN14350112, study PRJNA611818) | marine sediment metagenome | isolation source: surface marine sediment (1.8m) | place: French Polynesia: Moorea | collected 2018-08 | reverse complement strand
CAAAACAAAGGACAATAAGTCCTGAAACTGATAAAGATAAGAGGTGCAAAAGTGAAAGTGCTTTCATGGTAAATTTGTTATTCTTGAACTTGGTGTTTGTTGGCTGGTATACAACCATAAATCTAGACAAAGAAAGAAATAAAAGCAATGTTTGAGATAAAACAACAAAGGAAAGCACAATAAAGGCAGCTGTAAAACATGGAAAACTGGACCTCCACATCTCTTGCTGAGTGAAAAAGGAGTCTTTGTAGACAAAATCAAAAATAGACATTAGTCCCAGATAAACAGAAAGAAGCATGTCACCCACATTTGTGGATCTTATAGTAGATGACAGGGCATTTTGTGCCTGGGTTGTTGTTATTTGCACTTGGATTGAACAAATATTCAAGAACAAAATCAACAAGGATACTGTGGAAAAGATTGCACTTGCCACTAACAATCTTGAACAAGACACATAATGTAGAGTTTCAGAAAAGCAATGCAATGGTGAGGGGGCCACACAACACAGATGCAAGTCACTGGTGATGATGATTAATGTCTCGTTCACATTTGCCAGAGCTTGTTGGTCAATGAAAGAAAAAGAAACATTGTTAATGAGGAAGACTTTGAACAACAAGAGGTATTTAAATATTTGTGAAAGTACTTTCAATGGGTTATTTGACAAACTTAACAACTGCAGTGTTGAGAGGTGAACAAATGTATGTTGTTGGATTGAACTTATGCAGTTATGATCAAGCCTTAAAATCTGCAATTCATGAAAAGATGTGAAACATCTTTTTCTCAGAGTTGACAATATATTAAAATTTATGTGTATTACCCTGATATGTTTTGGATATTTATCTGTACAAATGTCCTTAATATTGTTGTGCTGGAGGCTGAAAATTAATGCTGACAAAATTGATTGAAACTCACTTTGAGTGACTTTCAAATTGCAACTGACAGGTATGGATATGTCTGCTCAAACAACTCCTTCTGTTTTTCTTCACAAATGAGTGCAAATGTCAAGCAATTACAATATTTTGGACATTTTATATTTTGCAGATCACACAAAAACTCATCATCTATTAGTGGACAGTCTTTCATACCATCACAAACATTTGTCATATGAATACACTTGATACTTGACACCTTACACTTGAATATCATTCTGCAATAGTTAGGATTACTACAAATATTTTTTGACAATTCATCTTCTCCAAGGGGGCAATCTCTCTTGCCATCACAAACAGCTGACCATGGAATACAATAAGACTCAACACATTTGAAGTGTGAACTGCATTGATAATTCTTACATCTCTGAAGGTGGTCACCGTTTCTGCATGGATAAAGATTGTTCTTTGAATCCAATAGAAATATACATGTCATTGAGGAATTGTAGCATGTAGAATGGCCATATTTGCATGGAAACTGGTTTGGATTCTCACAAGCAAATTTGGTACCATGCACTAGTAACAACTTCAGTTCAACTTCACTTTGATCAAAACAATCAGACACCAAATCATTCCACAAATAAGCATAAATTGGTTCTCCACTCAGGCAATAGTTCATTGATCTGCCTGCAGTTGCCTTCTGTAGTTTCTGTGGTTTTATTTGCACAAATGGTTGGCAGCTGTTTCCAGTTGAAAAGTGCAATGGACCACATTTGACTGAGGCATTGATGAAGGTTATATACTTGCATCTGGTTGTCTGTAGTGTTTTGTTTCCCTTGTGCATCATGAAGGTACAGTTACAATTTGACTCATCACTGTCATCATTCAGGCAGTCATAATGTCCATCACACATGTAAAGGTAGGAAATATAAATGCCACTCCTGCAGTCAAAGATATGCAGGTTATTTTCTGGAGAAAAATCAAGGTGACCCTTTCTTGAAGTGTGGACCACAAACCCTGCAGGAAACAAATGTGGAATAATTTCTGTTTGCCTATTGTAGGTGTCAATGATGTCAATAATTTTTTGAAAAGTATATTTGATGACAAATGAATGACTATTGTTCCAAGGTAACAACACAGGCAACTCATCAAAAGAGGTGACTTGCAGAAGGAAGGTTGAAACATTGGTGATCTGTTGCAACTTGACAAGACCTTTTGCAAGAATAACATTGACATCCATCAGAGAATTTGTCCACCAAAGAATGCCAAAGCACTGGTCATTCATCTCCAGATAACTGTTCTTACAAAACAAGCCAGGTTTGGTATTTTCAGGTAATATTAGACTGTCATGTTTGCAATGCATACAGTAAACATGGGACAACAGTTCTTTGTTGCAATCTACATTCAACCACTCTGCCTGTGCAAAATTGGACAAAAGTAAAAGGGTGCAGTTTCCCTTCAGTTTGTTTGGGTACATTGTCTTTGTTGCCATCTGCTTCGCATGACTCAAATCAGGGCAAGCTGGCTGCCACTTTGTAGATAGCATAAAAAAGTATGTATTTGTAAAACATCTATAAAGTGGTGCTTTTTTCTTTCCAAAAAGGTTGTTTGGATAAAATTCAAAACTTTTTGAGAAAGGATATGACCAGTTTTTCTGCAAAAACAGAACACACATTTGACACCTTTTGCCAAAATCTGAAAAAAAAGTATTGCCTATCTGTTTGGTACTTTAGAGAGGCCAGAGATTGTCTCAGCAAACAAAATTTTACTCACAATTTGTTTGTGTTGATTCACAAAGAGACCTTCAAACTGGGATTTTTCTTTCATTCTGTGTTCTGCACCTATGTAGTGCATCAAATATGCCAAATCTTCCTTGTGTATATGATACAACAAGTGGATACCCATCCTTTGGCACATTATGAAAGCCTCATTCCATGAGTATAATTTGCCCTCCAAGTCAAAGTTTTTCTTCCTTTGTTGGTCACTCATGGGCCACGTTCCATTGTACCACTCATCAACACCATCAATGGAAACACTGGAGTATGGATGTGTGGAATTGTGTCTCACCAGAACACAATTTCTGAATGGTTTTATTACTTGAGGCAATGCCATGTATTTTAGTTTGACCCAAACAACTGTTCCTGTTACATTGCCACCACCTGGTGATATATCTACAAATTGAATTACCTGAACTCCACTTCCCCGCCGATAAGCAACAAGTACAATTGCAATCCACCTGTTCAGCTTGACTTCATCAGTTTGCCAAAGAACTTTTTCCTGTTCAAATGTTGATCCACCTCTTGCAATAACAGAAAAAGAATCAACCCAAGTTTTGCTGCTGTTTTCAGACTTTATTTTGACAAAAGCTGCTGCCTTGTACATTTGTGATATTAATTTCTGAAACAGAGAAGTATTGAGGATACACATATCCTACCTCACCAGAAGAGCAAATTTTACATCACCTAAAGAAGCTTGCCTCTTGCCTGTAAAAAGCAAAATCAAATGAACTGTGCTTGTCTTCAAATTGGGGATTTTCATAGAAAGGAGTTTCACTGTTTTTGATGGTAATTTGATGGTATCATTCCCATTTTTTGGCATGTTCTTGGTGGAGAAACATTGCAGCAAAAGGAAAATTTCCTTGAAATTAATGGGGCTGCAAAATAGCCCTTTACAGTGTGTATTACTTTAAATCCATACGATTCAACTCTTTGTATTTTGAACTTGGTTATGCAATTCCAAAACAAATTGCTTGCATTGACTGGAAGAAACTGAACAATTAGACATCTGCCTGGTGGAACATTGGCAAATAGCCCAGCACTCTTCCCACCTACCAGGTCAAATCCTGATATTTTCTCCATCCATTTTTGTTCTTGCCTTGAGTATGTTGAGCATTGAGAAAATTGCACGTGTTGACAAGATGTCAAACTGAAGACTATTGAAATATTAAACTCACATTTATGTTTGTACCAGAATAGGACAGTGGTCATATTGGTCCCATATGAATATAGGCTTCTTCTATGAACAGATATACTTGTGTCCTTATCACACAGAGGTCTGCTTTCAATATGATTGTTGTCAAAATCCTCAATGGTGAGGAGTGCTCCAAACACACAACTGTCAATCTGTTGGTTGCTCACTGAAAAGCTTAATATTGACATGTTTATGTGACTCTGAGCAAAGGATGATGAAACAATCAAACAAATGTTTTCAGCACACATGCTGCCTGGCAGAACAAAATACTCCTGATGATTTTCTGAAAAGAACTGCAGATTAAGTTGTCTGGAAATGGCAATTGAAGTGTAAATTAAATGACATGCTTGCAACAATTGAACCAAATGTTGCTTCACTTGCAGCAATCCTTGAAATGTTGAAAAGCGAATAGTTTTCCTGTTTGTGTTGATTTCTGTGGACAATGAATCTGGTCCATCAAAAGCAAACATTTCCTTTGTAGTTTGATTAATATTGTCAATGATGGCCCGAAGTGTCTTTCTTACTGAGAGAAAAAATGTCATGAAAGTGCAGTTGTCTTGCCTGACAAGTACAGAGAATGGTTCCATTGGTGATTCTACCAGATTTCTTTCTTTTCTACTTGTGAACAGGCTTTTGTCAATGAGAGTGTGAATGAGTATAATTTTTGAAGAAATGAGAGGAAAGATTGTAACACTGATGGTGACACCCGAACATCTGGGATAGATTGAGAAAGATGCATGATGCTCACAAAATACAAAAGCAGATTTTTGTGGCTTTTGAAATGATTCCACAATTGTCAAATTACCTTCAATGCACATCCTCACTCTCTTGGAAAAGTACATAGTTGTGAAAGTAAAATTCAGTGAGAACTTTTTCTGGACTGAAAAGAACCACACAACAGATTGTGTTTGAATGTTAGCCTTGTTATATCTTGAGCAAATCACAAATGGAAGTTTTGTCATCATTCTGTCTGGATACTCCAGTGAAAGTTGCCCAGAAGGATAGAAGACATGCATGAGTTGTGTTGAATAAGCTGGAAAACAATGCATGTATTTGAAATAGGTGCAATCAAGATAAAATTCACTGGTATCATATCCATAGTGAGAAATAATGGGCACAACAAAAGTTGTTCCATGATGAATACAAAATGATGGAGGTTGCTGTTTGGGTCCTTCTTTGTCAAGCTTTTTCAGAAATATCTTGAAATCCTTGTCTAATTTGCACTTGAAATATGGGGAGAAGTGTATTTGTTGTGTTGACTGGCTGTGGATTCTCAAAGTATTTGAATCTTTGGAGAACTTTGTCAGAACATAAAGAATGCTTTCCTGAGAAAATGTGACCTTTTGAGAAAGTAGTGGTATGTTTTTCAAACCTTTGTGACAGAAAAATCTCAAATAGTTGTTCCACAATTTTGGAAAAATTACATCTGCAGTGAACTTGTTCCACATCAGTTGCTGAGAATTGACCATTTGATAATGCTCCACTGACAACAGTACAAAGGTCAGTTTGCACAGATGCTTCTCAATGGACTTCTCCATGGAGTCCCACAGAAGGTCTGTGAAAAAAAATTGACAAAGTTCAGAATAATTGCTTATATGTTTTCATCAGACAGGAAACTGCACTGAACACTGGAGTACTAAAACTTAAGATGAAATCAGTGGGAGAAGTAAAAATATGAACTGGTGTCCTTTGCATCCAGCAGTAAATTCAACACCAAAGATAAGATTTCACCTGAACAAACTGCAGAATTCTTCTGTGTTCCTCAGATTTCACAGTGTCTGTGTTGGACTTGTCTTCTCAAATTCCTTCACAGGAAGAAGTCTGGCAACAAAGTGGACTTCTGAAACTGAGTCCTCAAAACTTATGCCTTTTGCAAACATGGCAATCTTTCCAATTCAAAGATGTAGCAAATGTCAGTTCCACATTCAAGGTTCATAAATTTTTCTTTTCTGGAGCAAAGCTCAATTTTTTGATAAATATATTCCACTGATTTATGAACCTCATGCCTATTCACCCCTTGGGTACTCCAGAGATGGCACACCCCACATTCACACACTGATCAAAATGTTGGAAAAGGATGCATTGACAAAACCTGTGTGTCAAACTATTCATCCCCAGCTCTTGAATGCAGCCAAACTCCCCTCAAGCGACACTTACAGGCATAACAAGAACACCTGTGCACACTCTCACACAAAACGCACATCAGTAACCAAAACACCAAGAAACACACTGCTGACACAGAGCATTCCTAAGATCCCCACATGCACTCATAACTTACCCTCATTTTCTTCCTTTCTCTTCTTTTCTTTTCTCTTCTCTTCTCTCCTCTTCTCTCTCTCTCTCTCCTCTCTGTCCTCTTCTCTTCTCTTCTCTTCTCTTGTCTTCCCTTCCCTTCACTTCACTTCACTTCTGTTCTCTTTCCCCCTCCCTCCCTCCCTCTCTCTCTCTCTCTCTCTCTCTCTCTCTCTTCTCTATATCTTTCTATGTCTGTTACATACATGCACAAACACCAGGTGTGCACAGCAACATGGACAGCCCAGATCAATGTTTCCTGGCAGTCAATCCTCAGCAAAGCCCCAGAAATATGTTCGACCCCCTTTTGGCTGCTAGATGGAATGTTTGCTTCTCCATAATGTGTCTGGCTCAATGATGCATTTTGGTGAAAAAGAAAATCACACCCACACCAACTCTGTCTCTCTCCACTCCTAGCTGTGCTTGATCTTGACTCACATGAGCCACAAGTGATTTGTGCTGCAGTCTGTTAGGGGTACAAGCACAGGAGGCATCCTGGAATGAAATTCTGTTGGCAGCACTTTCTCCAAGAAAAGGGTGCACAGTTTTGTTTGTATTTAGTCTGTAGATTTCTTGTTCCAAGTGCAAGGGAGGAATTGGAAGTGTGTTGTGTTGTCTGGGTGCAAATCATATCAGGACTGCATTCAAATTATCCTCACTCAAACCTGAAATCATCTGGACAAAGTTTCAAGCAAATTGAGCACTTGGTTTCAACTTGGTGTTCTTGTGTCAGACCCCAGAGTGGACAGAATGGGACTCCAAACTGCATCTCCCTGCATTTGTAGTTCCCTGAAATTTGGATTTATTTTTGTGACCAGCACCAAAGACACACTGTCACTGAAAGTTTCATTTTTATCTTCAAATTGTTACAATTACAATAACTATACCATCAAATGCACAGATACAAACAGTTGCTCTGTCCCACCATCAGTAGCATGGGTGTCTGGCCATTTCAGTTCCAGAGTAAAATGGGCAGGCATGCCCATGAAATGGCCAAGCATCCCTGTGTCCCTCCTGTCTCCATTGACCCATTCGCTTAGAAATCAGTCTCACAGGTACCTCTTTAGAGTATATTTCATGTTCCTAAGCTCTGAGGAAAGAAGCCCCAGTCTCAGATGAGGAGTATATACATTTGATACACTTGAAGCTGTGTGGAGGCAAAGCTTCAAAGGAGAGCATGAAAGAAACATGTGGGTGGAACCAATAATCGAGGATTCGATTTTAGCGATTGGATTACACAACAAAACATGCACTGACATTGGTGCAGACTGTGGAAGATTTTGTCTTTCCTGGAAAAGAAAGTTGTCCATGGCTGATGTCAGATGAATGACAGCACAAGGAAGAGCATACTCCTCCCACATGCTTCTTCTCCTGTCAACACACAGAGAGCAAAAATGGCTGGTGGCATGCAGTGAAATAATTATAGAGAGTGATTGACAAGAAATCACTGGAGGGTTCTCCCATGTGATGTGAGTTTTCCATCCATGCAGCAAACATCAGACAAGTGTAAGGGACACATGTATCATGTGGTGAAATATTGTGATTGTGCACCACGCATTTCAGGCCTTTTTTACTCTGTTGTAACATTTAAATGTGAGACCATAAAAAGGTATCCCAACAGCCAGACACCAGACTAAAATCTCAGGATTCAGATGGGAAGTGTGATGCAGAAGGAAAATTGTCAATGCAGGCAACCAAATCAGCATAAAACAAATGATGTTCAGACAGGTATGAATTCCATGGGCTGTCATTTTGTTTTTTGAATTTGTTCTGGAAGATACGCCTGCTAATTGCATGCTCTTCCAGGTTTTATACACAATCAAAAGGTAAAACACTGGCAGCAAAATGGTGGTTGATAGACCACTCAACAGTATCATTGTAATGGTTGTGAGTGAAAAGGACCCTCTGCTGTAATTGGAATACAAAGTCTGGGGAAGGATGAAAGTAAAAAGTGAGCACCCAAAGTTGAGACAAGAGCAAAGAGAACACAGACTGTGTTAAGAACTAGTATCAACTTTTTGGCAAACCATGTTTGCTTAAATTTGGTCTCCATTGGATACCAGATAACCATCAGCCTGCACACTGCAAGGGAAAGAACAGAAACTGGAAGCGAAATCACTGAAAGAGTGAAAAGAAAGTATAGCATATGGCAGAACAGGCCTTTTCGCCATGTAGCTTCAAACAATGCAATTGATTGTCCATGAAACAAGTCCAAAGAAGATATGACGATGAGAAAAGAACCATATTGAATGTTAGAAGATGAAACATATTGGACAAAATACTGATACACCTTTTTGCCTTCATTTGTGCTCCTTTTTGATGGAAAGAACACAGGTTTGAAAGATACAGCATTTGAAAAACAGAGAAGTCCACCACAAACCATTGCCAGAATGGCAATTACTTGTTTAAGCAGCAGTGATTTGCAAAAATTAGTTTCTGGGGTCAGGTTGGTGGTCAGCTGTGAGTTCTTAATGCACAAAAATCCCATGAAAGAGGAATTTACAATAACATTTCTTCTGAAATTAGGCTCCTGAATGCTCTCTATGCTATTTCCAAACAAATTGACAAATTTCAAAGAAAGTAAGTTTTGAAAGTAACAATTTCTCAACTCAACAAATCTGTTAAATGATAACACCAAGGAGCTAACTTGATTTATGCCAGAAAACAGACCACATGGAAGTGTGGAAAGGTTATTGTGTGAAAATGATATGCACTGCACATTTGGTGTGTGGACAAATATCTTTGTTGAAACACTATTCAGCTTGTTTTCTGTGCAAAGGAAAATGTTCACCAAATTCATTCGGTTTGGGAAAACTGATGAAATATGTTCGATATTTGTTTTTGTTATTCTGATAAGAACTAAATTTTGAAAATAAACTTGTAAGTAAGTGGTTCTGTCTGCATTTGTTGTGTATGACACATGTAAGTATCTGAAAGGACCTCTGGACAAAATTTTAGTGTGGTTGCAAAGAACGTGGTAGACTATGCACAAACATCCAAAAGGGCAATGTGAATTTTTGAGATCGCACAATATTTCCTCATTGCCATTTGGGCAGTCTTCTTTGCCATCACATACACTCTCTGGCAAAATGTGAATTGATGTATTTGTGCAATGAAAGAAACCTGGTTTAGGTTTTCTAAAACAATCATCTTCATCATAACCAGCTGGGCAATCCCAGTATCCATCACACACATATTTCCATGGAAGGCAGTAGTAGCCAAGACATTTGAACATCTTGCCACATTCATAGTTTTCACAACTTACCAGGTTAGAACCATTGTTGCAATATTTTAGAGTCATGTTCTTGTTTTGGTCTTGAATGTCATACTTACATTTTGCACCCTTACTGGAGCAATTGTAGCTTTCCAGTGTTGTTTGTTTTTTTGTATTGCCAGCCACTATTTTTGTTAAATTAGCTTCTTCTGAAATATGAATTATGTGGGCAAACCTGAAGTTCAGCCATTTCTCCAGAGAGAGTTGAAAAATTTGCTGCACACAGATAAATTTTTCATCCCCAAAGTAGCAATCAGATTTTGAATTGCACAGAGTTTTGACAGAAATGTAGTGATCTTCAAAACATGTAAAAACATTTGAAATATGTTTGGGCATATCAAAGATGTTCTCTGTTCTGGAAACATTGTTTGGATTGTTGTGATGGACAGCATTTGGTTTGCTTGTGTTTGCACAGTAAAATGCAGATTTATCCAAAAGTTTCTCATCACAAGATATCTTTATCCACTTTATAAAAAAACGATTCCACACCAGCAGCAATGTACATGACTGCTCTGTAGCATTGACATTTACTCCTTGTTGAAAGACTTTACCAATTCGTTGCACTTTTGCCCACACTCCAGAAACAACTTCCCACATCAAACTTTTATTATGGAATTGTAAGGTGTGTTCACCTCTCAAATGTTGAAAGTGAGGTGAATCTTGTTTGACAGTTTCAAAATACCAGCTGATGTATTTCATGTAAATAGTCCAAGAAACTCTCATAGAATCTTCCTCTTCTATGGATTCATAGGATACAGCCACAGGATATCCATTAGTCCAAAAGTGTTTGTCATTCTGAAAATACAGAAACAAATCAGCAGAAACAAGTTTGACAGTTTTTTGAACAGAACAACAATTTGAACAGAATAAGTACCTGAGAATGCAGACCAACAAAGAGACCAACAGTTTGGTACAATACTTCTGTACTTGAATGGAAAGAGTTTTGGCCTTTGCAGGTGTAACTTTTGAACTGATACTGTGATATTTTTGACTGAAATACTTCAACTTGGTCAAACAGAATTTTGACATCTTTTTCACTGTGAACTGATGGCAAATGAAGGTTTTGCTGTCTGCAAAAGCATCATTCCAAGATATTAGTGTTGCAAAACACGAAAGTTTCTCTTGAATCTTCCATTGAGGTATGATAAGTACATGGGAAGGAATTTCACTGGAATTTCTGTGTTTGACATGTATGAGAGAAATATTCTGTTGTGTGATCGTGTTTGAGGGATGAAGCAGAATGTGCACTGTCTCACACATGCGAATGGCTGGCAAATGACCCATGCTTGAGACCAAACTCAAAGTGTGGTCATTTACATTCATTTTACACCAAGAACATTTTGGAAATGAGGTGGAAGGAATCAGAATGTGTGTATTTGTATTTGACAGAGTAAAGGAAAATGTTGTGTTCATTTCTGGTACTATTGCATACAGAAATGTTGTTTGAGTGAATGTGGAATTTTGAAACTTCAAGTAAACTGCTGTAGAATCAGCTCGGATGTCATGAAAAGAACAGGATGGACACAACAATTTGTTGGCAAAACCTACTTTTTGTGGCGGTGTATTACATTTTAAGATGTTTTGCTGAAGCATTTGCATTTTTTGTGGAGGCCCACAAATGAAGCTAACCACACTTCTTGGGCAGAAGGGCACAAAAATGTTTGATGCAGAAAGCAAAGATTTTATCAGGACAGGATTTTCAGGAGAAATGATATTTATTGCTAAAGAGGCCCAAGCATAAAATAAGTGGTCAATGACAGGGCTAAAGATGGAACTAATATCATTTTGAGGAAAATAGCCACCATCAAATGCTCTTGTGTAAACCAACAACTGATCAAAAGTATGTAAATCCACCCCATTCTTTACAGATGCAAAATATGATTGAAGGTTGGTGGCTGATCTTGCTGAAGTGAATGTAGTTGTGAACTTTTTTGTTGTTCTTCTGTCCAAATTTATCATGTCATGAAAGAATAGCTCTGACCCAGAATTTACTGCAAGTGAGTGCCAGTACATAAAACCAAAGTATTGTATTTCCTTCAAGTAATTTTGATGTGCTCTCAAACTTATGTACAACTTGTGGGTCAGCAGAGGGTCAGGGCAAAATTGCTGGTATTTATTGTAGATGGTAAAGTCTCCAACTGATAACAGGTTGTTGAACATGGAGATCACAGCACACTTATGGGTGCTCCTCATTTGAAGCAAACTATAATTGCCAGATGAAGGCTGGTCAACTATTTCAACATTTTGAGCACAATGAGAGGTGGAAACATAGTGACCAACACAATAAGTTGGTGATAGAACTAAATTGGAACTCAAGAATGCATACGATGCATAGAAATAATGCACTATGACAACAAAATTTGTGTCCAGTTTGGTGACAATCATATATTCTTTCCTCCTGTGTCTCTGCCTGTCAGAGCTATATCTGAAGAATGTATGAGACAAGTGTAACATTTCTTCATTTCCACCAGACTCATCAATGAAATAGACAGCAAGCCCACCATAACAAGTGATCTCCCTGGATTCCTCAGGTCCTGTGTAATTCACCTCTTCAACTACAATGTTGATTGACATATCTGGAGGCTGGGAGAACCATTTTACACACAAAGTTGTGGGATCAGACTTGCTAAATGAAAAGTTGAGAGTGCTTGGATGGTCAATAAGTTTTGGTCTTTGTACAGCTGAATCTTCTTTTGAATAAAACAAAACGCCTCTCTTTACATTCTTGTGCATGTGTAGAAGCGGGACCAACAATGTACCCTGGAATGTTGACAATTTCAAGTCTCCCTTTTCAAACTTCAGCTGTGGGCTGTTGATCCCTGGGCCATCATGAACAGAGAAAGTCATATTTTTCAGCCTGAGGCAGAGACACAAGATGAGATATTTGGGCCCCTTCACATTGAAAATTCCAATCTGCCCTCTTCCTTCAACATAAAGTTTGTTAGTCAAAAAGAAATCAATTGCATTGTCTGTTAAACTTAAGATCATATTCTCAAGGATGTTTCCCATTCTGCAGTAGTTTGTGTCTGGGCAGGGATCAGGACACACATGAAAGTATCTAAAATTGTGTGATGATGTGACATGAAAAAACACTTGAAATTTTGATCTTATCTCACCCACAGCAAAAATCTTCAAAACATTAGTGGTGTAAAATATCTCCCATGGATTTCTCTTGCCACAGAATACCATAAAAGGGTACACTGGAGAAACAGATTTGAGAGTTAGATGTTCATTATAGCATGCATAATCAGCAAGAAACTCAAACTTTTCAAACATCAGATAAAGATGGAATATTTTGTTGACAGTAATTCCATGTGCAAAAATATATTTCTCCATAGCTGTCCTTTTTGGATCACACACTCTGCCGTACAGTTCATTGTGTGTAATCTGTTGGATGTTGACCAATTCATTCACAAAATGGCATCCAAAATGTGGAATTGTTCTGAACATTCTGAGCAAAGGCTTTTCATGGTTTGTAGCAGGGGCAACATTGCTGGTTTTCATCAGGAGACACTCTGTTTTCATGTTCTGCCATTCTAACATGAATCTTTCTTTTTGATGAAGCAGGAATGAAACAAAATGTTTTGGTTCCCGTGAAGGGGTGGTTTCCTTCAAAATAAATAGGATATGATTTGCAATGACATAGTCATACACATCTCTTTCACTGCTTGTTATTCTGAGCAATGAAACATATCCAGTATTTGCACCTGTGCAAGAGATGAAGCCTGTAAAGACAACTGTAAATTTATTTAAACCCATTAATCTGTAGTTTGTTTCCATATAGTACATAACATCCACCAGTCCTTTGGTGACAGTGTTGATTTTCTTCAGAAGAATGTTCACACCACGTCATTGTTGTTGTGAATTGCTGCTGCAAGGCTGCTGTGAGAAGACAATACAATGAAGTGGTCATCAAGTTTCTTCTATATTTTGCCTGTGTATTCACAATTTGTGAATGAAACTCTTTGCCCTTTTCCTGTGAATTGCTTCCATCAGACAAGTAAGGTCACAGTGCTAATGACAAACATTACACTCTCCAGTTGGACAGTTTTCCTGTTGGAAAAGCCCTGTTCATCAAATGTCATTTCACTGACCTGCAATGGACAACTGAAATCTCTATTTCGTTTTGCTCACTTGAAATACTGTGTATTCTAATGTGGAACAAGTGAATTGTTTCCAAACCAACTGAAGTGAACAAAGAGGCATTTGCCTCTTGAGGGTAAACAAGGTGAACAATGGTGGCATCTAAAAAGATGAAAAGGCTGGTCTCAAACCCTCTTTCTCCATATTTTGGTCACATGCTCATTGCTTGCAACCCTCTTTGTATGTTCTCCGAGAAACAAATGTTTCATTTCAAGAGCTCCTGTGATTGAAGCAGATCAGACAAAAATTGGTAACACTCAAGACTCATTCAAAATGTCTTCCCAGTTGTTTCCAATTGGATAACAATTCTCCCAATGATAAGAGACTGAGAAGGGTGGAGTGGACTGGGACAGGGTGTGGTGCGGGTGGTGCAGGGTGTGATACTGTCATCTGAAGTCAATCGCTGAGTTCCATATATCACTGAATGAGACAAATACTCATAGACCAATGTTCATCACTGCACACCACAGAGTAATGTCAGGTATGGTAGGCCAGGCATAGGTGCAGGGCCAGAGGCAAGGGCAGGGGCACTGGCTGGATATGTGGCGAAGGCTGGGCTGGGCAGGGCAGGGCAGGGCAGATCAGGGCAGGGCAGGGCAGGGCAATGGCAATGGCAATGGCAATGGCAATGGCAATGGCTGGGCAGGGCAATGGCAGGGCAATGGCAAGGCAATGGCAATGGCAGGGCAGGGCAGGGCACCTTGTCCTTGACAAGAATAAATCTAGACCATGAACACAATTGAGCACCATTTTCATGGAGCAACTGCTGTACACATACTTTTGAAATACGATGCCTGGAGTGCTTCGCGCTTGACCGGTACCTGGCGCAAATCACCAGAAAGATTGGGTGCTGAAACTCATAATGGGCTGACCACACAACCCCTCACTGTTCAAACCCGATTTTATCAGCCATGAAGTCAGATGATACTGTTACAACGTTTTACTCGTGTATCCTCGGTCATCCTCGTGTATCCTCGGTCATCCTCGGGTATCCTCGGTCATCCTCGTGTATCCTCGGGTCATCTCAGTGGGTAACCCCCCACCCCCACCCACCCCCACCCTCCTGCATGGAAACTGAGAGGAAGTTCCCAGAATATTTTTTGCTCAAAAATGGATGCTGATTCCAAAAATAAAAAAATATCTGGAAACTCCGCCCCCCTCACGTCAGTCTGTGTGAAGGCAGTGAGTGGCGCGCGGCTGATGTTAAAAGTCTAGTTTTTTTTTCTCCCACAGAGAGAAGGATAGAGATAGCGCGTCCGGCACAATGCCCAAGACGCCCAGAGGTCCCACCCCAGTGGGCGTGGGCGTGGGCGGGGGCGGGGGCGGGGCGGCCCACCCGCTCACCCTGCCATCAGAGGGCGAGCCAGGGCGGGACAAGCCTCACCAGGTGGCGCTGGATATCTCGCCTCACGTGGACGTGTCGGACGATGAGGGGGTGGAGGACGATCTGGGGGCGGATACCAGGAGGCTGTTCCCCCATCTAGGTGAGTTGGGGGGAGTGCACAGACGCATACACACACGCACACACACACACACACACACACACAAGGAAACATGCACGAGCACGCAAACAGAAAGGGCAAACAAAAGACATGTGGTTGTTTTGTTGTGCCACACATACACGCACACGCACACACATACATACACACACAGACTGACAAACACGCACACATACCCGGAGACTCTTCCCCGGAGACTCTTCCGGCATCTAGGTGAGTTGGGGGGAGTGTACACACACAGACAAACACACACGCACACACACTCACACACACACACAGACAAACACACACGCACACACACTGACACGCACACACAGAGACCAACACACACGCACACACACTGACACGCACACACAGACCAACACACAGACGCACACACACACACACGCACACACACACTCACCTCTGTCTGTTTCAGTGACGCCTCGGCTGGGCAGTCACAAGAGCAGTGCGGTGCGGCAGGCCGGGATGCGTATCAGAGAATTCATAGCACAGTGAGTACCTCATATGCCTGTCTGTCTGTTTGTCTGTCTGTCTGTCTGTCTGTTCGTCTGTCTGTCTCGCTCTCTGTCTCTCTCTCCCTCTCTGTCTCTGTCTCTGTCTCTCTCTCTCTCACTTCCTTGCTCGCTCGCTCACTCGCTCGCTTTGTCTCTGTCTGTCTGTCTGTCTGTCTGTCTGTCTGTGTGTCTGTCTCTGTCTCTGACGCACACATACACACATACACACTCGGAAACTCAACGCACAGAAGATTATGTGTCCCTTCCTGTTCTTGTGCTTCAATGCGCACTGCGTCGCCAGCGCTGACGATATCGTCACGATGCGATTTCTCAGTGTGATGTCCTCCCTCACGCCATCTGTCGTCTCCTTCGCAGTTTATCCGTCTCGCCGCACACGACGTTCGGCGCCACCGTCTCCAACTTCATCCAATGCACGCGAGAGGGCGCCGAGAGCGACCCCGCCGTCGTCATGAGAAACGTGAGGTCAACTTCCGGTTTCAACTTCTGGTGCTCATTCCGTTCCTCACTTCCGGTGCAGCCTTCAGAATGAATCTTGCTTCCATTTCCAACTTCCGGAATGGACTTCCGGTTCCAGTTTCTACTTCTTGTGACCTGAAATACAGGGGCTGCTCAGACTGATTCTGTTTCGTGTGAAAGACACCAAGAGTAAAGGTCTGCAACGCTTTGCAAAAAAAGAGGTCTATTGTATGAGATAAACAAATCCAGATCCCATTCCTTCCTCGCCATACTGGAGCTTCATCCGCAGGGTTGACCTCCTTGTCACTTCTGTGGAAATATCATGTATTTGACCTGAATTCTTGATCTAGATTCTTGACCTACTTTCTTGACCCACATTTTCAGGTTCGACAGTTCATGAACGGGATCAAGAACTACCTGGTGCAGCATGGAGAAAGTGAACTGAACCAGGTCATCGAGGCCGAGAGGGCAAAGGTCAGCTGAACTGGGTCACACTGACCTACTTCTTTCTAAATCGCGTCAACCCCGCCCCCCTGCTGGAGACGTTGACAGACATCAACAGAGATAAAAACAAAACAGGTGATCCAATGTCCCTGGGGCTTGAGATTCACCAAAAACACGTGAAAAGTATGATTTCTGCATCCAATTGATTGACTCGCCTCACTGAGTTGGTACTGGCACAGTACTCAATCGTGCAGTCTGATGCCGAGCCGAGGGCTGGGAGAAAAGCTGCAAGGCACAGTGCCTTTGTTCGTTGTTTTGGTGTTCTGAAGCCGTTTTCACATTGGTGCCGTCGACGGCAAAAAAATGTTGTCAAAACTTTGACGTCCACAGCAGATGTCCAATTAGTGGGCATAAAAAAAGGTCCAGAAAATTCTTTGATGTTGTCAAGAAAATTTGCCGTGAATGTCAGAAAAGGCTAGACGCCGTCATCAACGTGAAAACGCCGAAAAGGGACGCACTATGACTTGACACGGGAATGCAACTTGCAATGCGATGTACCTCCCATCGACGCCACCAACGCGAACGTGACACGTGACGCATGCGCGGTGACCCAGGTCCCAGTGAAGCGCTGAGATTGGTTCCTGTGTTGCAGCTGGAGGGAAACGAGTTCCTCAACATCGACTCCATCATAGAGGGCGCTCTGCACAAGTGCGTCATCAAGCCTCTCAAACAGCACATCTATCAGCTGTGCGTGCAGCACTACACCAGGTCAGTACTCAGGAAGTACTCACACTCAATCAGTACTCACACTCAAGCAGTACTTACTCAGTACTCACTCAGTATTGACTCAGTACTCACCGCTTCCGTTGCAACAAAAGTGAAGTCCTTACAACTCGTTACAAAACGCATGTCTTCTCTACAGGAGCGGGAGCATCAAACTGCTGTCGGACAACATCAAGTACGGCCGCAACAAGACTCCGGAGGAGCTGGGGATCAAGGTGAAGGAGCAGGAGGGGGAGGGGAGGGGAGGAGGAG
>JAAUXT010112712.1_pt1 | contig 21171 bp, 21 predicted proteins | sample 7278171 | NCBI WGS metagenome assembly JAAUXT01 (sample SAMN14350112, study PRJNA611818) | marine sediment metagenome | isolation source: surface marine sediment (1.8m) | place: French Polynesia: Moorea | collected 2018-08 | reverse complement strand
GTAGACAAATTTCTTCTAATCCTTGATTGGTCAAACTATAGTTATGTTGACAAATGATATCAAGGAAGCCTGATATGAACACTGAAGGTTGTGTGTTGAACCACATGGGAGATATTGATTGGCATCGGGAACACAAAAAGCATGCCTCGTAAAGTTTCAGAAAATAGTGTGGTCATGCTGTGGTCCTAAAAATTTCAGGACCAGAGCATGACCAAAGAGTGTGGTCGTGCTGTGGTCCTGGTCGTGCTCTGGTCCGGTTACACCGGGTTTTGGGCGAAGTAGAAATCAGTGTGACAACAAAAAGAAGCGAGCACAAATTTCAGCATCAACAGGTGCCACGTCAGCGACAAATTTCACACCAGCAAGGCTTGGTTTGTGCTTCACACCTGATTGTGATGAGTTGAGTCAGATCGGAGGTGTGTTCAAAGCGGAAAGCTGTTGCTGTTGTGTCCGGAACTGCCGTGTGCAGCTCTTCAAGCTGCCCCAAATGGTTATTTTTGTGATTCGTGTTGTTTTCCAAAATATCTTAGTCCAACCAATGTCACAGGAGAAGGTCTTTCAACCGAAGTTCATGTGCAAATGGTTTTGTCCCAGCAGACACGACACAGATTGAATTACGTTCTCATTTGCACGAGGTCTCCCACAAGGTTCCTGATCTGTGCGTGTTGCAAAAAGCAAGTTCACAAGTTCAGATTTTTTCCAAACTTTCGCAGAACCTTTGTCACCCTTGTGCATCGAAAAAAGCAAAAAAGCAAAAAAAGCAAGAAAACCCATCTCAAATTTGGGGACGGACCTGGAATATACGTTGCAAAAGTTTCACTCAGCCAGCAAATCACGACAAAGTTCATGACATTTTGTTGAAATTCAAGACAGGAAGCTTCCACCTCGCCTGTGCTCGTTCGTTTTGGATGGTTCCGTGTTCGTGAACAACAATCTTCACGCGCACAACATCCAAGTCTGTGGTCCGTGTGCACGTGCGCGGCGGCCACCACACTTCGGACATCCTTACCGGTACTTGGGTTACTCTGTCCATGCAGCTCTCCACCCGTAAGTATGCATGACAGTCAACTGGCTGCATTCCATTCTGGCAACTTGCACTCATGATCTTCAGTGCTTTGATCGGAACTCTGCCTTTCCATCTCTCGCTCCCACAGAAACCATCTCCGCCACGATACTCCGACCAGTTTGCATAACATACAGGTATACTCCCTAAACACAATCTCTTGGCAAACCTGATCAGAAACTCAAACTCCTGCCGGTGCGGCCCCCTGTACCGTTTGTGGCCTTGGTTTGTCGGGCGAAAATTCATTTGGTGGGCAACGCAGTTCTTTGTGTCCAATTTATAAACCGGAAGAGCACAACACACAGGTAGAACACTGCTGCGCAGCTTGCACTCGACACATTGACCTGATTATTCTCACCTGACGGATCACTGGGACAGTATATGTACAATGTCAATAAGTGCACGTCACTTTTCCCTTGGCTACCTGGTCATTGGAAATCACAAATGAATGAGGGAAATTTTCGCGCTGGCTTTGTTTGGGGAAAAGCAGAAGACTCCTGCGTGGCTTTTTTTTTTATCAAAAAGGCATGACTGTGAAAAAATTACAATGTAACAAAAAGAGTGAATTTTTCGTCGTAAAAATGTTTGATGCATTCCTGTTTTGAGCGAAAACAACAATGAAGATAATGGGAAACGTTGTGTCAGGAATTCAACCTGAAGGATGCAGAAAACTGCAAGAAATCCCAGAAGATTTGCACCAAGATTGTTTCAGGCAAACATCAAAACACAGAAGAATGTCAAACCCCCAAGATAGACAAATGTTTTGGTCTTTGCAAAGCCATGCAGACGAACCAACGTCATCTCGCAGGTCAGAACTTCCAGGCTTGTTGTATGCAACACATGCAGGGCTTGGTTCTCAAATTGTTCGGACGCCCACGTTCTGGTGACCTGCACTTCACTGGTTTTGCAGGATTCCACCTGTTCGTGCATGAAGAACCCAGTGGAAGACTCGGGGAAATTTATGCTGGAATTAAGGTGTGGCGCTGTTGTCCGCACAACAACATCGTAACTTCGAGATCAAGGCCAAAGACGGCTTTTCCCTCACATCGCCCGTGCATGCAGCTCGATAGCTGCTTGGGTGTGGTTGCAAATCTGCTTTGTGCTTCCGTGCAAACCAAGGGTCTCCTCACCGAGCGGTGAAAGTTACGGAGAGACAAAACAATCCCGCGCGGCCACAGTTCTGGGGTCCGAAAAATGTCTTTTTGTTTTCGTGGCGAAGACTCAAACCCGCGACTGCGTTTTGGTTTGGAGGCGGGCCCAAGCCTCTGTGCACCCACTTTGTTCAGTCTCGATCTCTCAACAAAACCAAGAGGGGAAAAAGACTTCAGCTTGGTTGTCGCCCTTTTGGTGAAAGTTGACTTCGTTCTTGAATTCCCAGTGAACAAAACACGCGAAGCACAAAGTCAGCTCACATTCAATCCGAGTACAAAGGTTTCGGTTTTTCTTGTCCACAATCTACGCTTGTTTTGAAGAACAACATGATAAGGGCGTCAGGTGCGTTCCCACACGCGATGCGTGCAATCCAAACAGTCCTCGTTCAACACAGGAAACATTTCATTTCCAAAACAATCCCATCTGAAATTGAACAGATGTCCACCTTTACAACAACAGTGTTCCAAAATGCCCGCACGAAACACAGAGGAAATTTCTTGTTCGTCAGCGTGCGATTTGTGCAGGTGGCGTCGCGGCGCTGAGAGATTTTGAGGTCGACGGGGAAGACCGGGAAAGCAAGGGGTTTTCATCGGTTCAGCAGTTCGATAGTTTCAGCACAAAACAGGCAACAGGCAATGACAACATTCACACAATGCAGAAATTATTGCATTACCTGCAGAGTAACCAGGTTGAAAACTGAGCTTGAGTTGCCGACTGCAGCTGGAACTCCATTTTGAGGTGATGTTCAAAAACTTCTTCAAATTCCCAGAGGCGACGAATCTTCAAACACTGACCAGTTTGCTGATCGATTGTTCCGAACACACCAGTGCTCATGTGACCATCGGCTCTGGTGCTGATCTCTGCAGAAGCTAATCCTCTCAAGGCTGGCTCATGTGCATCACACTGTTCGCAAAAAAACGCACACCTGCAGGAAACCTCTCATCAGTCCCACGTGATCTCCTTTCAAGAAAAACACACGATGCCATTGACAACAAAGGCATTTTGTACGACAGGAATCTTGTTCCAGTTCCACACTCATGATCTGCCTGGCAGCAACAAGTCTCTGTTGCAGATCGGGGGATTATTTGTACGAGCGTACAGGTACACTGGCAGCAGCTTTTGGGCGGGTCTCTCCCACTGGCAGTGAGGTTCTCGTTCTCACCATGCTCAGGCGCCGCCGTAATTAAGGCTTCAGGTTCCCTCAGAACCAAGCTGGCAGCAGTTTTAGTTATAGAAATCTCGCGCGCCTCCACCCTTTCGTTTGCAGCAGCAGGTAGCAGTTGTGTCTGGAGGTGCAAGGACTGCTGTGGTCCCTTTGTGACCAAAGAGATGTTTGGCAAAAAAATCCAAAGAAGTGACAAAGGCATAGAAATAAACGGTATCGCATTTTGTTTGGCATCAAGATCTGGCCGTTTTTGCAGTGAAACATGCAGTGCTCTACCAGATGCTTCACCTTCGAGTCTGCCTGCAGGTTTTCCCCTGTCTGACTCTCCACATCGCCACAGTGTCCTGACATTTTGGAAGTCTCCAGCAGGAGGTTCCTCTCTCCTTCTTGAAGATTCCTACCTGTTTTAAAAACCCATTCAATCCAGAAACATCTGCTTTTGTTTGAAGACTTCTTCAGACCAGGAGTAGCGCATGTCAACAAAATGGGGAAATTTCACTCGAGAGAAAGTGTGGGCAGATAACCCCCACCCTGGGCCACCGACCAGCCAGTCTCCCCGAACGCATAACTGGGAATTCGACAAACATTTGAGGTTCAAGTCTGACATTTCAGCCTCCTGTTCATGGAGGATTGGGAGATTTAAATCTGTGAAACGAGTACCGGTTAGGGTTAGGGTTTTACGGTAAATTAGTCAGGTGTAAGACTCGTATCATTTGGCTTTTTTTTCACTTTCAAAAACTTGTACACAGTTTTTAGGTGGGGCCAAAGTTTGGGACAAAGCAGTTCAGGAAAGTGTTTGAAATAGATTTTCAGCAGAGTTTTGGTCAGCTTAAAGGGAAAATTGGTGACAAGTTTTTAGGTACAGATAATTTGGGTACATTTGGGTGCATCAATAACAAAAAAAGAATTCTTATTTTTTGAATTTGATTATCTTGATGTATTAATATTGATTTTTTTGTGCATTTTGGTTGCTAACATTTCGGCCACTATGCATTCAGGTTCATCAAATCACCACGAGCTCCATGGAGCTCATTTTTTTCCGAAACAGCCGGATTGATAAAAATTTTGCATTTGAGTTGTGTTCTCGTACGAAGCGACCTGCGTCAGCAAAACACAATCGTGTGTGTTCACCAGTCTTTGATCTTGTGCATCCCATTGACTTCTGATCATAACGGGACGCACGACTGATACTTCAACATGCACTGCACACTGGATGGAACACGAGTTTCATCGATGTTCACGTGCGGTGTAGCCAAGCTGTGTTGCCTCTCAGTCCCATTGCCTTGCCTTTGACTCGCTGCAACAGCAAATCAAAGTGAACACCCCTTTTTGTGTCTGTGTATGGCAATCTCCATGAGATGAAAACGGTGCAACAACAGCATACTGTTGCGTATGAATTTGTTCTCTCGTGCTGCTGGGCCCTGGTGCACGGAAAAGCCAACGAAATACTTGAGCAGTGCACATCATAATATTCCAAACGCCAACCCTGCAAACAAATGTAAATGCCTTGTACGAGAATGCCTCACAGTAATTTCCACCTAGTGTGCAGGAAGTGTGATTGCAAGGGAGGTCAAGCCTGGGTTTGAAGCTATCTTCACTGATCACTTCACACTCTGGAAACCAGTTCTGTGCTGGGACGTACGGTGGACACAATACACACAGCAGGGTTGGACAAGGGTCATGACATTCAGGGTCTGCTCGTTGAGGTTCCAGCAAAGAACGCCACATGAGGTGGACATATACCTATCATACCCAATGTACAGGTAGGTGGTATTTTACCACACATGGATTACACCATGAGAATAACATGAGCCACACCTTGAAATCTGATCTTCACCCTCATAATGACCCATACCATCCCTTGACCACCCTCAGGCCCTCATCCCCTCAGGAGGAAGGGTCCCAATACTCCTGATAGCATCAAAAGTCCGTTATCTAACCAACTTTACACATGTGTGCACAAAAACCTCCTCACATACCCCCCCACACACACACACGCACAGAACGGTAATAGCCAGAAAATCATTGACACATCATTGACACGAGTCTTTGTGATTGACATGTATCTGTTAGTCTCCAAAACGTGCAAACAAATGACGAACAAACAACTGTCAATTGCCTGCGTATTTCACGTTCTTTCACGTTCATGCGCTCCTCTTTTCTGACACAAGCAGACAAAAAGAATCCCCTGTTTCACCTCCTGTGCGCGGAGAGCTATTGCGCGCAGAGGACTGTCATCCTGTGAGATGATGTGAGCGCCGCGAAACACGTGGGCGTCGTTCACAACAACGCCTCTCGTCACCTCACATGACTCACTTGTCAGTCACGACAACAGCCGATATTTGATAGTTGTGGATGGACCACAAAAGTGAAACTGTTATTTTCAGTGAAATGTCATTTGTTCACTGATCAGACCCTCCCAAGTACTGTCAGTTCCAAACTTTACAAAATCATTTTCGGCAAGAGACCTGTTGAAAAGCCTGATTGTCGCGATTCTTCCTCCCTCGGTGAAACACAAAGCACACAATTCGTACAACGCCTGATTGCTCAAAATGGGCAAATAATGTCTTAAAAGCGCCTGGTTCTGTCCGTTTTGAGTAGAACGCACTGGGACTAATTCGGCGCGTCACGCAACCACGCCCTGAGAGACTGCGACTCGGTTGCCGTGACAACCTCAGGTAGTAGCTCAGATTGCTCCTCGGCTGCAGACTTATCGGCTCTTTCAGCAGTGAGATAGTTGCAAGCCACACCTAAAAAGGAGCAGCTTCTCACGTGAGGAACGGAAAGTTCTCAGGACTCGGCATGAAAAGAAACGAGTTGACTCATCCAAGGGTTCTGAACTATGTTTCAATCTGGTCGGTTGCGCAGCAAACAAACAAAAAAGACGTGAGCGTTTTGGGGTGAAACAACGTTCGTTGCGTGCCACTCTGTTTTTGCTGCTTGCTTCAGACAGAAATGCCTTTGTGCACAAGCACAGAGCAAGTGAAGAAAAATTAAATTCTTCGTCGATATTTTGGTCAAATCTGGAATCTCTCGAGTCCGCTGTGTATCGATTTCTTGTTTGGACAGATTGAGGAGCAAAGGGTGTGAGAGCTGCGCACTAAGTGATCGCGGTTAACTTCACAGGCCGTTGGTCAAGATTTCGGGGACACTGCACTCGGAGGAAGTCCTTGATGATCGATGTCCGAAAACAGTGTCCGCTGGCCAGCTCCACAATCAATCACAGCTTCATGTTCGTGCAACTGAATAAATAAATAAAATTGTGGATCATATTGCAATATTCCCGGAGATCAGACAGATTTTCATTTGCATGGATCTCTCATCTCGTCACCACAGCACGCTTGGAAAGACTTCAAATCTTAGAGAAATTTTTCAAGCATTTTTGCAGATACGCAGGTGGCATGGAGCCTGTGCATGTGGATCAGTTTGCCATCCGAAGGAGGTTTTGCTTTCCTTTCAAGCGAGCTGGATACCTTGCCTCAAACAACAGCGCACAGCAGAATTTTGAACTCGCTTTGTTCTGACCGGCAGGCAGAAAGGTTATTTTTCCAACTTGTGCCCAACAGCTGCACATTTGTTGCTACTCGTCGTCTGTCGCGTGCTCCCAGGTGATTGCCGTGACTATTTGCCTTTGCTTTCAGCAAAGCGTTCCGTGATGACACTGTCATGCTCACTCCTTACACACAAATCACACATCAATTTCCTTTGCAAACAACTGGAGGTTTCTGGGAAACATGCCGACAGGACCTCATATCAAAAACATCGTCCTCAATGAACCGTCCAATCATATATTGGCTGTGTTGTCTTGCACCAGGGATTGGCAGCAGGAGTTGGGACTGGAAACACATTGTTTACGGATCACGGACAAGAAATGTCAAGATTCTGTTTGCTGGATTGGCGTACTCAACTTTGAGGCTCTCATGCAGTTGTCCTTTCAAATGGAATTGTTCCGTTTTCGTCCTGCATGTTGAGCTTTCATCAAACACAATCTACAGCTGATGGGCCTCGAAGACCAAGTTCCTCCACAAAGGCCACAAAAACAGCAACCGCCTTCCCCTATTTCTTGACGCACAGTACTTGTCGTACGTACGATGTATGCGAGAATTCGCTTCGCAGGGTGCGATTCCAGAACTTTTTCTGTGTTGAAAAATTGATTCAGCTGGGTGCCAACACGCACGTGTTCAGTTTACGACTGAATGTCACAGAAAGAAGGAAATTGCCTTTCGCTAATGTTTTGACACCACGCAAAAACGGCAGCGCATTCGTAGTTTATCTCTGGAAGATCTGTAGTCTTGACAAGGTCACCATGTGTCCTCATGAATGTGTGTTTTCAGAAGCAACTCCACCACCAGGGGGCGCTGGAGTAGCGGGTAGAGGAAGCTGAGGCTCCAACTGCTCCACCAGAGGGAGCCAAGGTAGGGGCCTTACCAAAGGCCCCACCAGAGGGCGCACTTGCCTTTGACACCTTGGAATGGCGTGATGCTGACCGGGCTACTTAACCAACCCAACTGTCTGGTTGTCTGGTTTTTGACAAGAATTGTTTCTCCTTTCAAAGTTCGACCATCTTCAGGGATAAAAGTGAAAACACCAAAACACTTCTCACGAGAAACCCTGTCAGCCGCTTGGATTTTGTTTTTGTTCGCTTCATCTCGCTGGAAGGCAGGTTGGTGTTTGTCAAATCAAGCTTCATTTCAAATATCACAATATTGAATCAGAAGCAAGTAATTTGGGCATTTCTTTTCTCTGCGGAGATGAAATCACAGCCAGCAACAGATGCACAATCACCAATCATTCAAAGTGCTTTATTTTTGTGTGTGACATGTTGGCTCTGCAAATATTTTCCGTTGAGACAGAAAACAGATCAAGAGATCAAAAGAGGCTGTGGCATCATGTCCTGGAAGATGACTCGCATTCCCATGGACTCGGCTGCTTCTGCACCAAATGCTTACCTCCAGCTCTGATATTTGGTCGTCGTTTTGAAGGACGCCGTCAAAGTTGCGTCAACAGCAACAAACTTCCGTTCGTTGTGTTTCTGTCGCTCTTCCTTCGGAATTGGGAATTGGGAATGAAAGCAAAGCAGAAAAAATCCCCTTCAAACAGCTGAAACAACAACAGACCGAAGGACAATCCGCAGGATCATTCAGACGGATGTTGATCGGTGGTTCAGGCCCTTTTCCCTTTGGCTTCACCTCCTCCTGATCGCTTTTCGCTCCAGTTTTCGACGAAATGTCACACAGCGAACTGCTCACACTTCTTTTCCCACAAAAACAATTTTTGGTTCACACCGACAACAGCGCAAACATGAGTAGTGGAAATACAGGGTTGATACCAAGCAATTATGTTGAAGAGAGTCGGAAAACAAAACCCATGCCCAAAAAAGTTTGCGCAAATCAGACCTGGTGACACACGACACACGAAAAAGACAACAAACGTGAACTTACCTGGATATAGGGACACCAAATCCGAGAACAGCGTTGTTAAATGAGTGCGTTGTGCGCCTGATCAACGAGCTTCAGTATCGGGCAGATGAGGCGGCTCTATCTCCCACCGACTCTGCACCAACTGCCTCCTATCTCGCCTCGCCTCATTGACCATTCTCCAGATTACACCCCAGACTCTTCTCGCATGCTGAAAACAAATTTCAAGTGCTCAGTTCAGTGCGACAAAAAATAGCTGAACCTTCTAGCAAAAGAACTCAGTCTTCGAGCAGTCTGCCAGATAAATTTATGGCATTTGAGCATGCTTCAAATTGGCCGAGTGAAATCACTCTGAACAAATGCATGGAATTATCAGAACAGCAAAGATTCCAGATTGAATTAAGGAGATGTCTGTGGAAGGAGCATCAGAATGAGCAAACGAGGTTGAAACCTGACACGGTTCCCCAGAGTAAACTCATCCAATTTTCATCGAGAGCCGAAGGGACTGCAGCTAAACACTTCACGTTCTTCTGTCCTTTCACGACCTGACAGGATGTTCTGTTTCAGCAAAGTGATTGCCGAAGTCTACGAGTATTTAGCATTGCAATCATGCAACACAGTTCCGTCGGTCACACAAATCTCTTTTATTTGAGTTGCAATCAAATGACAATTCGACTTCACTGCAACTGCACTCAGAGAACAAAGCTAAAAATGGAAGATAATGTTCACTGTTTTGTACCCTCGTAGATCTTGAGCAGTAGAACTCCATGATCTTCAATGTTCACCTGGATCCCTTTGTTCTGATTGTAAGTACGCAGGAGAGATTGAAAATTTACGAGAGCATTGGATCGTGTTGAAGGGTGTTTGTTGCTCAGAAGTACCCAGGTCTCTAATCAGGGAACTCCGCGCGCAGACAGATAGATGCGGCAACGGTTCTCATCCAGATGGGCGCTGCACTCAGGATCGTTTGAACCCTGCGTGGCTTCCTCTTCCCTGGCTCAGCAGCCCAAAGCAGTGAAAAGTAGCTGCGATCCGTGGTTCTTTCGTCCTTCGCTTTGACCAGATGATTTGAACGAGAATTCTCTGCAAGGAGCTGGGATTCGAACACTCTGATTCCACTTGGCCTCCCGTCTCTTTGGTGCACGTTGGCACAATCATCGCGACCGTTCTGACGCTGCTTTGTAACAGAAAAGATCTTGTTGCCACCACATTTACAGAGATGTATCGAACCAGACTCAAGGTTTTCTTTGCCAACCCCAACTCACTGTCAGCGTTGACGAGCATGATTCGCTTGGATCAAAGTTGTGTTGACAAATGACACAATCTATGATCCTTCAGATGACTCGTCGAAACAGAGCTCTGTGTGAAAAAGGCTTCGTGAAAAAAGTTTCAGCAAAATTAATCGGAATCCTCTCAGATCAGGTGCGTTTCGTTGAGACCAGAAATGTAGGATTAGAGACGGTTTGTTTTCAGTTGTTCACACAGTCCCAGGCGGAAGTTGTGAACATTGCGTTTCTTTTACAGTTCCCAATAGAACCAAACACACAGGCTGCACCACTGTCCTGCAATTTCTGCCCACCCCCGTTGGTACAAAAATCGAGGAACAGTGGACAACAAACTTTTTCCGGAAACATGAGCAAACACGAAGTCCCACTTTCTTGTGTTTTGGAAATGTTCGAAAAAAAAAAGAAAAAAGATTTCGTTACACAGATCCAATTCGTGGGAATTCATTTTTATGATTGGTTGAAGGATTTCTCCAACAAACAGAGCTTTCTCTGATTTTTGTCCCCCCCCCCGTTGGGTATGCTCCACGGCCACAATCAAGTGGTACCCATCAAGTGGTACCCCATCCACCTCCCCATGTGCGAGACCCTCTTTGCCAGACAACCCCTTCAGCTGACGACCGCCTTCCCCCCAGTGATTCCCCATGTGACCTCCCCCAATGTGCCTTCTCCTTGCAGGCAAGTTCAGTTCAAGAGGGAGGGGTGTTTGTCTTTTGTCTTCTTCCCTTGTTGTTTCCACCGTGCCTGTCTTTCAACCTGCCCCACACCGTCATTTGCCGGTTGGCTGAGAGATTGGCATTTCTTCTCTGACCCCCAATATTCCTTCAATGGTCGGGCACACCAAGGGACTTCCTTCGTGCAATCTGATCCCAAAAGGGCTTCCGCACAGCAAACCGTTCGTGGGAATCACCACTTTGTTATTTTTATTTTGTGCTCACAGAAACAATCTGATGTTGGAGTCAGGTGCAATGAGACGCCAGGCCAACAGGAACACCCGGTCTAAAGAAGAAGGGTCTCGAACTGCTCACCAAGATCCCACTGAGTCCTGTTTTGCGTGTCGTAATCCACGATTTCAGGCGAAATCCACACGACGCTGGCAGCAATTCCCGTCGAGTTTCTACACACAAACCAGAGACGGAATAGTTACATCCACCTTAAAAAAGCTTCTCGGAAGGGCAAGAGCGCGTGTAAGTGAGTTGAGCCGCTCTAATGAGCGGACTCGAGGATCTATTCACGTTGATGAGGCATCTGAGAAGCCCGGTGTTCAGCGCATCAAGTGGCCCACACCAACATCTGCTCCCGACTTCCTCTCCCAGCACCAAACACAATTTCCAACTTGTCCAGCTTCCCTGGATGTTAGAGACTTGAGTTGCAATCACAAAGTCACTTCTGCTGGATTGAGAGTTCACGTCCACAAACTGACATGTTTATGTGAACCAACTTTGATTTTGAAGCGGCGGACCCACTGGATTCATAACCTTTCGACCTGGAACAAAATGTCTGAAGTGCACTGCAAACAAGACCATTACCACAAAGCACAAATGTTCCGTTTCCTTCTGCACAACAACGTTCGGGAACATTTTGTGCAAAGTTTGCAGCTGCGATGCAAAATTACCCGGAGGATTTCAATTCTTCAGAGATAAGAGGCGCGCACCCTGCCTGGTGCATTCTCCTTCCGTCAAAGCAGCGAAATTACCGTCAAAATCGAACACCAGAAACGGTACCGAATCGCAAAAGTGCGTCGTCATTTGAAGTTTCCGTCAACAGCGTGACCAACAGGTTCAAAACTCTGCAGTTCAAATCACTGTACACCTCACGGGAACGGCGGAGCAGCACCTCCGCACAATGCTCACACAAGCCTCGACGGCCAAGGCTTTTGTCGAGGTCTTCCACTTGCATTGCACTCCGAGCAAAGAACACAACCAAAACAGCACTCATTTTGGAAATTTCATTCCGGTCAATGTGGGAAGGTCACAATGTCTGCTTGACCCTTCTGATATGTGCAGGTACTTGCAGAACGCTCCACGTGCTTGCCTAAAATCTGACAAAACACCATGGCAGGCAAATCCATCAAAACAAACAGAACCTCACAATTTATTCAAAACCTTCTTGATGCACCAGACAGTTCCACCTTTCACACCTGGCACTCTCCCACACAGATTCAAATACCGAATCCACCGCTTCGTCAATTGTCGTCGACAGCACAAGCGCAGAAGAGGTGCAGTACGAGCGCGGTTCTGCAAGTTTCTGTCGCAATATGTTGATTCGGTGCAGTCTCGAGCCAAACATTGCCAGTTTACTTGAAAGCAACCCTTGACGCACTGCAGCACAACCTGCGCGAGACTCGCGTTGATTCTCAGGACGAAAAGCGCAAGTCCTGGACCGAACGAGCAAGTTCGCAGATAATTGTCAGCTCGGATTAGTGCAACTGGATGAGTCTGTGCTCGGCATTGACAGCCAGGCGTCTTCCCTGAATGAAGACGCCGCGGCGGGTCTGCACCGCGACGGAGCTCATCCCTCCGCAACCTTTTAGGCAGATTACATTGGAAACGAGAACAAACGTTCTGTGGACTTTTCATCTCTGGAGACTCGTTTTTGTGAAACTACAATGCGTTTGCTGGGTGGGTCACCAAGTTGAGGTTTGCTTTGGAGCACACGAGAGCCTTTTATGAGAGAGAAGTCCTTTGCTTTGCTATAGTGGATGCGACGCTTGCAGTCAACACCAAATCAAAGTGTCTCCGCAAAGGCGTGTCTTTTGGGGTTCGATCCAACCCGCGTGACTTCTGAAATTTTATAAGCGCCGAATTTCGTGCAACACGGTCTGTGGTTGACGAGACAAAAACATCGGGCCTCACCTTGGCAGATTGACTTTCAAGAGCCTGTTTGTTTCCTAAAGAATCCATGTGGAACACCTGAAATTGCTGAAGCCACACGACAAAACTGCCAGGCTGCTGCTACATGGCAGCTGGATTATTCTCTACACACATGTGCACTCGCAACCAGCCTAAAACTTTCTTTACGCCTTCCGAAGTCAGCCGAGGAGTCACCATAATGTCATTCTTGCCTTTCAATTGGTGATTTTGTTGTTGCACAAAAACCTTTGGGTGGCAGCATTCGCAGAAGAATCAAAGACCAGTGACCAAAAGCCCTGCAAGATTTGAAACAACATCCAAGGACCCATCCAACCAGGCCAGAAAGTCTACCTCCTGCAGTCGAGAAGCCAGGAGCAAAATGGCATTTCTTCATACGAAAACTTGCTTGTTGTGAACAAATTGAAGCCGTGGACCTCCTGTTGTCGGAACCCGTTCGGGCCTGACGCAACCCCATCCCACATGAGCTGGAGCTGAGACCCATATCGTCAGACTTGGACAGTCCTGATCTTCACGACATAACTGTACGCAGGAGACTCCGTTTGGCTCAGGCTCAGCCGAAGTGTGCAAAAAGTACGGCAGTGAGACTGGCACGAATCCGATTTACGTAGAGAACCGGAGAAGAACGGCGAAGTTCATGCAACAGGACCTCGCGATTCCGAATTTCTTCTCAATGGAGAACGTTTGTGGCACATTCTGTAGTTTGAAGTACCTTTAGTTCCAAATCATACAGGCAAGTTTTCGAGCGATGGCGTTGTTGAATTAATTGCCGCTGCATTAGGAATACATAAGATCCACTAATGGCTTTTCTCCATTCGTCTTGTTTGTCTATGTGAAACGCCTCGATAGAATTAGAACCACCTGAGTGTTTGTGCGCTGAATCTGTGCGCTCAGGTATCTCTGCTCCACTTGACAGCTTTTCCTGTGAATTAATCATGGCTCAAATTAAGGCAATACTGATCAAACAGACGTGCGCCACACAGGTTAATTACTGCTCAGTACATCACACTTGGATGTGGAGAAAGCGCCCAGAAATTGCAACTGCTTTTCCCTCCAAAAAGGGATTTTTCTCATTTCAAAACGCAACACGGAGCGCCAACCTGAGTTTTTGCCATTTTCATAAATTGACAGCGAGAAGCGGGGAGGTTCCGACAAGCAACAAACATAACTTCCAAAAGGTTCGAATTGCATGTGAGCCGAACAGGCCATGAATAGAACAAGGCGCGCACGCATGCAGAGAAGTGACAAACCCGCGTCGCTCCGGTTTGTGGGATTAGCGTCCGCGCGAACAATCCCTTGTTGGCATGGCAAGACAGAAGTGATGTGAATACTCAATTTGCTGTTGCATAATTGATCAGCAATTCCGAGCTTTGCTTTTTTGCATGCAGTCGTCTTTGCTCAGAGATCAATAAGCAACACGTATACAAGAATGATCGATGCGAAATGATGCGAATCATGCGTTACTAACCATATCGAAGACAGAAGGAAGCTTTTGGGGTATCAATGTACGAGTGTGACAAATTCAAATGCAATCAACACCAATTCTGAACGACGATCACATGACCAAGACAGAGGCACAGGACAACATAATCGCGATTGCACGCACTGAGCGCGCGCTCATCAAAACGTCGTGAACAACAACGCTTGGATTCGGGGGAAAGTGACTCGAAGTGCGTCAAAACTCACGGAACCAAATTGAAAAGGGAAATTTCTCCCTTCAATTGTGACGTTGAAGAAGAAAACAGAGCCCTTCCAAGAGAACGCCGAGAGCGTGGCGAAGAAGCATTCACAGCAGGGTTGCTGTTTCACGGCAGCCGAGGTGGTGGTGGTGCACATGGTGGTGGTGTGTGTGTGTGTGACACACACACTGTGAATGCTTTTATTTTCAGTGACGCCCTCCCACCGCAAAGGGTTGTCCACACAGCTACAGACACCACGGTAACTTCACAAGTCTTCTCGGCGGGAGTGGGGCTGTGAGGAACTTTGAAATCCAGTGCCAGCCGTATGATTTCATTGTTCGAAGAACGAAAACTGCATAACGTGGGGCGAAAGGGTATTTAAGAGATCCCTTTGAAACACGGCAAGAGTATCAGGAGGCTGGCAAGTTTTCAAAGAAGACACGGGAATCCATACCGACGGAACTACTTGCACGAAAGTTCTTCAAAGGGGGCCACACCCATGCAGCGCACAACAGCGACTCGACGAGGAAACGAGGCACTCACCTGGCTGGTGCTCTCTTAATGTGCATCCAAATGGTACGTCAATACTACTTATTGGGTACTCGAGTCGCTCGGCTGATTGGGTGTTTGCCTCGTGGCGATGACGTCTTCGCCAGTCGAGCCACGGGCTGAAAACTATTCAACAGCTTCAGCCGACAAGCGACGAGGCGGCGGCGGTAGCGACGGAGGCACTGAATCACAGGAGGAAGGACAAAACAGCTTCTGTGTGTCGTGAGATTAATTTGAGATGACTGTTCGCTCCTACATGTACACTCGGAAAAAAATGTGGGAGACAGGTAGAAAGCCATACAAGGTCAGCAATTTAGTGCTCTCATCTGATAGAATCACGCAAAGTCCCCTGCAATCGTCACCCATTGAAAATGACGTCGCAACTGTTCTCGTTCGAACCAAACTACGCCCTGTGCGCCTCTTTCATAATTTTCAACAGCAACCAACAAAACTCCACCCGATCAGAAAGACCGTCTGACGAACGAGCGTTTAACAGCTTTTGGAGACAAGCCGCCAGCTGAGTTGGCCGTCTGCGCCTCGAAAAGATGCAGTCTCCTTCACTCCAGTTGGGATAAAATCCGGTGTGTGGATCAAGGAAGAACGAAACCCTGATCCAGGCTCCCTTGAGGTGGACACAGTGTCCCGTGATCCCATTGAATTGGAGGGGAGGGGGTGACTTCACAACACTTAAAGAGTTGTTCTCGCCAATTGTGTTGGTCTGATACTGGTGCTCGATAATGGACGGTCATCTACAGGTGCTTGAAATGCAGGGTGACATCACCCAACAAAGGTCTTTCTTGTCATTCGTCAATGGCGTTAGAAATCCTTCGGAACAGCTTCCGTGTGCGCACTTTCAACTTCAAGTGAACAGCTTTGAAGAAAACAACAGGTAACCTGGGACAGCAGGTGAGACGCTTGGACTGTTGCGAGATTTTTTGTTGCTTGCACGCAATGGTGTACGAATTCTCGAACCCCAATTGACGGAAATGATGTCCTTTCTTGAGAAACAACCACACAAATGGGCAATTGCTTTTTCACGGCAACATGCAGTGCAGTGTTGCTTTCTTTTCGTTGGCCACGCAGGAGTATCGTACAGGGCACCAGACTGATCAATGTCCACTTTGGTGCGTCGTCTGCGTGTGGAGCATTTGAGTTTTTCACTGCTTCCGTTCTTTTCGCCATCAACACTTGATCGAGCACACAAAAAAGTTGATACATGGGCGCATAAACACAAAACTGTTTTGCTGTGGAAACCAGTCCATTGCTCAGAGATAACGAGAAACCATAAAATGACAAGAGGCATCCTAGTTTGTCTGCACCTTTGTCCGATGTTCACTTCACTTTTCGAATTGACCACAATGCATCCCTCAGACGAGGAGCAACTGCTTCCCAAAGGCTTTGTTTGGCCAGGCATTGCACGAGAGACCAGGACAGGAAAAATGCTGTGCACCGTGGAACCCGTCATTGTCATGGTAACATTTGTTTATAAGTGCTCTTTGTCAGTCACCATTCAGTACATCAACCACAGATTCACCAACACTAGGCATCAGAACAACCACACAAGCAGTTGCAGCGAACGGTTGAATGGATCCAGCACAACAGACGCGAGCTGTGAAGTGGGAAGAGCAGAGAAGGGGACCCAGGAAGAAGCGTCGCTCTTCGTGCTGCTGTGGTTGGTGTTGCTGACTGTCCCGGGAACGGTAGCGATCCTGGTGTTGGGATCTTACAGCGATGAAGCGGGACGGAGAAAAGTTCTGGTGCCGTGCTTGCTGGGGATGGCCTTCCGGATTCTGATCACCATGTTCGTCGTTGACCTCAGATGGCCACTACCGCTGCTGCTGTTAGGAGTCGTCTTGGAGGCCATAACTGGAGGCCTGGGAACAATCTACACAAGTTGTTTTGCGCACCTAAGTGATCGTTTCCCAAACAAGGTTCACAGAACATTTCGCTTCGTGATCCTGGAGACTTGCACTGGTCTTACAGCAGGCGTGGCAAACCTGTGCACACTTGTTATGGTCAACGAAATCAATTACTATTATCCCAACCTTGTACTGATCATAATCTTGGCTGTGTGCACAGCTTACTGCTACTTCTACGTACCGGAGACAGTGGCACGCCCTTGTGAATCACGGAGGCTTTGTCAAGTGAAGCACGTCACTGCTTCCTTCAAGCTGTTCTTTACAAGAGCACCTGGTCGCAGGACCCTGGTCGTCTGTCTCCTGATCAGTTCTCTGTCGGTTTTGGGGAAAATTGGCTTTCAGGAGATCGTGACGTATTATTTGCTCAACGCAGACATTTTCCTTTGGAGCGCCATGGATGTGTCTTGCTTTCTCTTCGTCTCGTCCCTCATCACCTACTGTGGATCGCTGTTGTTCTCAAAACTTTTCCTGCTGGCACGCATGCAGCTGGGGTGGCTTGTCGTTCTGGCTTCTGCGTCATCCTGCCTCCACATCTTGGTGACAGCCTTCGCTGGAAGTGCATGGTTGTTGTACTTTGGTATGTGCTCAACTCCAGCCCGAGTGGCAAGTTTCTAAAGCTCTAGCAAAACCATTGAACACGCTTTGTTGGTCCAACTTTCTATCACACAAACCTTGCCATGGAGACCACAGAGGCCTGCAGGTTGCTTTGCAAAGTCGCGCCACAATTTCATTTTCTTGGGATGAAACCTTCCAAGCTGTATCTGAGAGTCCGACGAACCTACAGACACTGGTTTTTCAGCTCCTGCTGCTGGGATTGTGAGCCAATGCGCCTTACCAGTCATCAGAACCGTTTCATCCTTCCTGGTTCCACCGACGTCGCAAGGTACGAGAAGAACCAAATGTTTCCCTCTGCAGTCAAGTTGCCAAGAAAATGGAATGTGACGAATTGCTTTGCTTGCAGGTTCCCTCTTTGCAGGACTTGAATTCTGCCTGATGATCTCTGCACTTTTGTCTGGTGTGATTTTCAATCGAATTCATTCAGCTACTGAAGACGTGCTTCCAACGGTGTTTTTGTTTGTTTGTTCTGGAATTTTTGTCTTCACTGCGTTCTTGGTTTCCTGCTTTGTGTCACCCGATTTTGAGATTTTGGACACACGATAGCAAGTGGCAGTTCATTCCCCGTTGTGTTTCATTGGAAACTTGTTTCCAGCACAGGCCAACAAAACCTCACCAAACTTGCTCATTGCAATCAAATTGATCTTGGAACTCTGTGGCGTTTGAAAGCTTTCTGACCTCAAAGCCAGACAATAATTTGGGTTTCATTTTCCCACTTTTGTTTCCACGCAGGGTCAGTTCACCAGTTTCAAATAAAACATTCAAGGCAAATCAGATGAGTTGTCACACCTTTCGTCCAAAAGCCTTGAAAACAAAAACAAAGGACCAGATGTCACAGAGCGCGACCGACTGAACCCCTCGAAGTCACCCAAAATTTGGGACTGGGAGCCCGATCCCTGTGTCTCCACCACACACACACACACACACACACACACACACACACACACACACACACACACACACACACCATCGTGACCAAATCAAGCGCGCTCCACTGCTCAGGCTGTCGCAGGCTTTGATCCAATAACACGCTGTGCCTGACAACCATGGAAGCAGCGGCCACCTCAAATCCTGAGTGGGAACAAGTGAACAATTTTTGACCAGGTTCTTCAAAAGTTATTTACACGAAAAAGGAATGGGGGTAGTCTGGCATTTCTGGCCATCTCTAAAAGAAACAACGGGTGCGCCCCTTCCTCCTGCAATCAATTTCAGGTATTGTTTCAACACATGAAAATGTCAAATGATATCCAGGTTCCCCTGGATGGATCTATCAGGATTCAGGATGTGCCACACCAGTTTTCGAAGACGGGGGAGTGTAAAAACGGACACAAATCAAACCGCGTCAGTCCTTCATACCCTCACTGTCCGAACCAAAGCGTGTCAGACAGCAGTAACTGCATGCACTTTTGATTGCGATCTGATCAACCTTAATGACCACTGCTTTCAAAATGGAACACAAGATTGTGATATTCTGTGTGAACAGCAAAGATTTATTCAGAGGTGTGTACTCACTCAGACACAAAACCGACCGACCTGTCCTCAGGTTTGCGGCCCCACTTTCTTCTTGTTGAAGTTGTACCGATACTCCTTGCCATCTTGATTATATTTGTAAACAACGTCAGGTTTGAAGTATTCGGCATGAATTTGATGGAATCGTCGTATATCATACAGGTGCTGTTGCAGAGTATCCAGATCCATTTGCCACTTCTTATTTTCCTCTGGCACTGCAACCTCAGTGTCCAACAGGGGCTCCAGGCGCTTCTTCACAACCAGTTCTCCGTTCCACTTCAGAGTCATGTGTTTGAAATCGTCTTTTCCGTCAGGCACCCCGTGCACCATTTTCAGGGGCTGAATTTCCACCAAATGTGACACTTTCTCCAACAACCGATTCGTTGACGGCACATTCTTGTGGATGACAGGCTCGAAAAGCTGAAAAGTGCAAACAGGAAAGCAAAGATTAGAAAGCCCGCGGTTTTACGGTGCACGGGTAAACCAAGAGTGGGATGATTACCTGTTGGCTCCTGTCGTCCAACAGGGGGGAGGGGGGGACATAGCCCTGTCCTTGGAACATCTCACAGGTGGAACATGGCCTGATGCTATTTCTCAACATCCCCTTGTGCACAGGCACACGTACAATCGTGACTGGACGAAGCCCACGGAGCACCGAAAACTTCGAGCGAAAAACCAGAACACTTCGCAGAGTGGACAAGCGCCGAGCTGGGTGGCATGGCTATTTTTAATGGAGAACGAAATGAGCTAAAATCTTGCTGCACACATCCAAAATAATATTGCGCGTTGAAGACTACTGCTCATTTCCGCTGAGAAATATCCAATAGCGACAGCGAAAGCACGCACACGTGTGCACACACAGCTCCCCCACACTTCATTGTCGGATCCGGTGAGTGTGTTGGCAACCGTGATCATCACACTCGTACTTCGTGATTGTAACAGATCGAAGTCAGCGAGCCCGCGGCACCGTACACTAACCACTGTGCTCACAACACGCATTGTTCCAGCATTACATGGTTGAAGAGCCTCATTTCTTACCTGGGGGACTAGCAATGAACTGTTCTTTTTTGGATACCCAGGCATGGGTAAGGGGGAGGCAAAGTGAACCACTGGTTGTGCAACAACATTTCCTAGCAGACAGACAAACCTGTTTGCTGGAACAATGCATATACCGGTACTCGCAAAATACGAGGTGAAGTGACCAACTATTGGTTTGGTGAACAGAAGTGTTTGTAGCGTTGACCAAAGCAACCACAACAGTCAATTATTCCCCCCCCCTGGCTCTGTACATTTGTCTTACCGGAGTGTCTGCACCCAATCCCAAGGCCTCGGCAGTTTGTTTCTCCCACCACGGTCTTCCCTTCAGCGTCTTGACCCGCCTGACCACGTGCAGTTGGTGCGGGGTTGTTGGGGGTTCCTCCTGGGACAGCCGTTCCTCGCGCTGCTGACTGAACTCGAGGAGCGGCTTCGCCCAGTTCATTCTCTCTTCCGTCGTTCTCTTTGGCTTCATCATTCGGTGCCAAATGTTTTTCTTGACGTAGCGGACGGAGTGTGTGAGGACTCCACCGCTGCTTTGCGTCAGCGGCGCGAATCCGCTCTGAAACAGGTTGAAACATTTCTTGGTTTTGAACGAAAGTGCAACTTCAGTTGAGGGGTGCTGGTGTGTATTTTCCACAGTTTTCGCCCTGTGTGTGAAAGACACGGACGTGCAAACAAGAGATCAAAGATCAACGAGCCCGAGGCCACAAACAGGCAGCGAGATTTGAATCGAAATTGGAAGTTGAAACATTTGTGATTATAAGGTATTTGAGGAGCTTGGTCCGATTTGTGAGCTTTTGGAAAAAGCGAGCGAAATCAGAGCAAGCGAAATCAAATCACCTATAGGCAGGGTCTTCCAAAAGTATGTCTACAGCAGTTTCATGGTCAAGATGAGGATTGATTTGGGATCTT
>JAAUXT010004457.1_pt1 | contig 21171 bp, 24 predicted proteins | sample 7278171 | NCBI WGS metagenome assembly JAAUXT01 (sample SAMN14350112, study PRJNA611818) | marine sediment metagenome | isolation source: surface marine sediment (1.8m) | place: French Polynesia: Moorea | collected 2018-08 | reverse complement strand
GTGTTGGCCACGATACAGCCGCGTTCAGCTATGGTCACCAGTTTTTGCATGGCTTCTTTATCGCTATATTGGGCTGCTATTGTCATTTCAACGGCTGAAAAACTTGGCGGTGCGGCGTCCAGGGTACCCGTGATCGTTAATTTGACATCGCTCATGTCAGATTCCCGGCTTTTGGCCGCGGCCAGAAGATTGCTCATAAAACATCCGCCTAGCGCCATCAAAAGATTCTCGCCGCCCATGGCTCCCCGATTTTCACCGCCTTTGGCTTCAGGCCGATCCATCACAACCGTATGTTCTCTGGCCCTGCCTTCAGATGCAGTGGGGCCGACCTGGTCGACGCTGACATTTACCTTTACAACTTCACCCATTTTATCTCCCCCTTTTGTTCGGAGTTGGTTTGCCTAAATAGTTTAAGGCGTGTGCGCGGAAATTAATTTCCATTTTTCAGCGTGGCTGCAAGGAACTTCGTAAAGCGCTCCCAGGATTTTTTATCCGCTGCCTCTTGATATCGGTCACTCCCAAAAACCGTAAACGCATGTCGCGCCCCGCCATAGGTGATCATTTCGTGGGCGACGCCGGCCGATTCCAGCTCTTTGGCCAGATCGGCGAATTGGTCCATGGTGATGAGCTTATCTGCAGTACCATGCATAATCAATATCTTTCCCCGGGCTTGAGTGTAATTTTGCCCTGGAGGAGTTTGTAAGCCGCCGTGAAAAGCGGCAAAGCCCTTCAGGTCGGCGCCGGATCGCGCCAGTTCCAGAACAGCCGCGCCACCGAAACAATAGCCAAAAGCAGCGCCATTGTCGATGTTGGCCCCTTTTTTCTTTGCCGTATCCAGAGCCCCTTGCATCAGAGCCCGCATTTTTGCTCTATCTTGATACAGCTCACCCGTATGCTGCCGTTTGTCTTTGACTTCAGTGGGTCGCACGCCGGCACCAAACAAATCCAGCGCAAAAACAGCATAGCCCAGATCCGCCAGCATATGGGCTCTCTTGATTTCATAATCCGTCAAGCCATCCCAGTCGTGAATGAGCAGAACAAACGGGGCCTGTTCCGAGGGGCTGACGAAATATCCCTCATATGGCTGACCATCGACCTGATATCTCACCGGAGCGCCGGAAGCAGCCAGCGCAACAGTAGAGAAAAGTAAAAGAAGGATTGATAAGATAAGGTAGCGCATTTTGAATTCTCCTTAATAGACCAACTGTTCATTCAATTACCAGTCAGCGATATTTAAAAATTTTTGGTTTTCGTTAAACATATCCTATTGTTTCCAAATTAATGCACTCAGAGCATCAAGTCCAGCGATCCCAAACGGTTTTTTACGATCATAACCGCAAAGACTTTATGGGTAAATGTGGCTTCTAAAATCTGCTCAAAATTACTGGTTTCAATCAGCCCAATGAATTAAATGGGATCGCATAAGCTGAAAATCAACTTAGTTTGCAGGGGCGGTCGTCCTGTCGGGGACCGCCTTTTTTTGTGGTTTTATTTGCACATCAAGAAAGCGGTCTTAACATACAAAGTTCTTGGTCACCGATGAAATAAACTTGTAAATTAGGAGGAAACTTAAATGTTTGGATTTGTAATTAATATTGAAAAAGCCACCATGGAAAATAATAACTTTCGCAAGGTACTGCACACCGCTCAAAACAGCCAACTGGTGGTGATGAATCTGCTGCCCGGCGAAGACATTGGTGCGGAGGTTCATGATCTCGATCAATTCATTCGCTTCGAATCCGGTCGGGGCAAGGTTATTCTGGATGGAAAAGAATACGATGTTGAGGATGACTGGGCAGTTGTAATTCCTGCCGGTGTGGAGCATAATGTGATCAACACCTCTGACAACGAGGCGATGAAGCTGTATTCCATTTACTCACCACCGGAGCATCCGGAGGGAACCGTTCATCCTACCAAAGCAGATGATACAGGCCATGATCATTAAGGTTTTAAATCGGGGCGCCTAATTAGACTCTAGCCTATATCAATGGCGTCCCGATCTCTATCTGCCATGCTTATTTATTTCTGAAGCGCTTTAACTCCTCTGAGAACCAATCTTTGCTTTCGACCACATCTTTATCCGAGCAGCTTATTTGGTAGGACATACCACTCAACATACTCTTTGAGGCACAGTAATCGATGAAATCTTCGGTGGTTTTAATTTTGGCCTTGAAATGATCATATTTTTTTAAGATATGCTCGATTGCTTCTTCAGCACTATGTGCCTTGCCATTTCTGATAAAGGCACAGTTAGAATTCTGAATCCTATTTATCAGATACTCAATTTCTGCTTGCATGTTTGTAGCGCTGGCCATAATCGGCCATGCAAGCAATATGAGCACCAAAGTAGTGAACATTTTTTTCATTTACGTCTACCTAGAAAGGAAATGAGGTTTAGCGTTTCCAGTTAGACCACCAATCGCAATAAATATCAAATGCAATATTTCCACGGATGCATTCCGAATTTCAGGCGTCAAATTATCCGATTGGTTGGCTTTAATTGCGTTACTGCAACAGCTGCATCCTGATTAACTCTTTCGCTCTTTTATTTGTCGACGGCTGTATTATATTACACCTAAATTTTAATTGGAGGCGAATATGAGTGACGATAAAAACGTGCTGGGCCAAAAGCTTCAGTTGTGCTCTGTTGACCCGATAACGGGCTACTTGCGCACGGGCACTTGCGAGACAGGGCCCCAGGATTCAGGATCGCATGTCGTCTGCGCGCAGGTGACAGATCGTTTTTTGGAGTATACAAAATCAAGAGGCAATGATCTGAGCAGCCCCATCCCTGGATCCAGCTTTCCTGGTCTGAAACCGGGGGACCGCTGGTGTTTGTGTGCGCTGCGCTGGAAAGAAGCCTTGGAAGCTGGCGTTGCGCCACCGGTGATCATGGAGGCAACCCATGAAGCAGTGCTGCGCCATGTATCGCTCGAAGATTTAAAACACCATGCTTTGATTGAAAATTAAGCTTACCGCAAACAAGCAGTCTGGGGAAACGGGCACTGAGCATTACGCATTGATATAAGCAAAGCATGTATATGGTCTTATTTTGCCTTTACACCGTCAGGGGCGAGAATAGTGTATTTTCACCTTTTAAGAGACCATAACAATCCTGCCTGAATCAACAGGCCGATGACGGTCAGACCGCCAGCGGCAGCAAATGAAAAGCGATAGGCCCAGGGCTCAGCATAGCCGGCGGAAATCAACCCGTCCACGATGGGGCCGGCAATCAATGTGCCTGCCACACCAAAGCTGAGAAAAAACGTGCCGTTGAACCAGGCGAACAGGCGTCCGCGCATCTGAGGCGGTATCAAAACAGATGCAAAAGTATAAGCAGCCGCCATAATAATCGCATCCCCCACCCCGCGTAAAAAGCATGCCACATAAATCATGGGCAGGGAGGTTGAAAATGTGAGCATACAAAGCCCGGCAACGGCAGCCAAGGTGCCGATCAGAAGTGCGCTGCCATTGCTGGTCCGACGACAGAGCCAGCCGACGGTCCATCCCAGGGCAACAATGGCCAGTGATTGGGTGTTCACAATATAAGACAGGGTACGGCTGTCGAGATCCAGGCCCGTATCCAGCGTAAGGTACTGCGTGAAAATGATGGCAATCGAGTTGCGGCCGAAATTGATAAATACCATCCCGGCCAGAAAAACCAGGTAAACAGCAGAAGTCGATGTCAATTTAGCGCTGTGATCTTTTGCAGTGCTTGCTGCAGGATCGATCTTAACGCCTCCCTCCGGCAGAAAAAAGAGCGGTAAAGTGGAGATCAGCATGGCGCCGGCGGCCACAAAAAAAAGCGGGCCTTCATAAAATCCCCAGCCTTCGACTTTTAGTCCCAAACCGTCATAGAGCAACCCGCCGATCCAGACACCGATCACACGTCCGACACCCCCCAGGCTGGCAAGCCACCCCTGAATGCGGCTGCGCTGCTGTTCATCATAAATGTCTGAAACCAGAGCGCTCCAACTGATGTTGGACATCGACCAGAAAATTTCAATAATGGTCAATCCCAAGATAATCGCATAACCGGCAACACTGGGGGCGGAAAATTGCCGATGCACATACCAGACGGCAACTGTCCCGCAAGCCGCTAGTACTTCACCAACGATAATCAGGGTGCGGCGCATCTGGAGACGGTCGGAGAGGCGGCCCCAAACCAGGGTCTGGGCCAGCACATTGACCACCATCGGCAGCGTGGCAAACAGGGTGGTTTCAGTAACGCTGAGCCCAAGGTGATGGCGCAGGTAGATGGAAAGATACGCATAAAAAAGGCCGCGGCGAAACATGGCCAGTATTTCAAAGGACGATAAACCCGTAAAATAGCGTAAAGGCGTTGAGGGCAAGAAAACCTCTTTCGATTGGCTTATGAACGGCAATGGCAGTCCAGAATCAGGTGATTGCGCCGAGCTTCAATGGCAGTAAATCCTATTAGCACCCACCAGTCTCACCAGGATCTGTGCAATGTTTATCCAATTTAAACAGCTAAATACACTTCTGCTGCGCGCAACCATATGTCCCAAAACGGGTACACGTCAATTAAAAATCGTTCTCGAGCACAATCCGGTAGCGCTGTTTACCTGTCCGCAACCTTTCTTATGCGTCGTTGACTTTGGACATCTCAAAGGTTTCTATCATCGGTTCGATGCTATGGCGGGCGGCAAACGCCAACATTTCGTTGATGGTGGCCGGGCTTCCCAGAGGCGATCCGCCAAAGGATTTTTGCCCGATAATCAACGGCATGGTCGTTATCTCAACCGACGGGACCGCGCCGACAAGATGCAGTTTGCCTTTGGGACTCAAGGCGTTGAGGTAAGCATCCCAGGGCAGCGCAATATTGACGGTTACCAAGATCATGTCGAAATGTCCGGCGAGGTTTTCCAGCGCACCTGTGTCGCGGGTGCTCACATAATGATGGGCGCCCAGCTGCCGTGTCGCTTTCTCCTTTTCAGCGCTGGTGGAGAAAGCGGTTACTTCGCATCCCCAGGCTCGCAGAAATTGCAGGGCCATGTGCCCCAGGCCGCCGATACCCACCACGCCGACCCGATCTGTGGGACGGATGTTGTTTTGAACGAGGGGATTGAATACTGTAATACCGCCACAGAAAAGCGGACCGGCGCTGGCGGCTTTTACGCCGTCGGGCAGCGGAATCACCCAGCCCATGTGTGCGCGCACACGGTCCGCAAAACCGCCGTGTCGGCTCACTATCGTTGCCTGGGCGTTGGGCGCACAGATTATGGTTTCCGGACATGCACTGGGAGCACAGCATGCAGGACTGTGCAAACCAGCCCAACCCCACCGTCTGACCTTTGGCCAGGAGCGATACGCCTGGGCCGATGGCTGAAATTTCACCAACAATCTCATGCCCGGGCACCAGCGGATATTCGGCAATTTCCCATTCGTTGTTGATCATGCTCAGGTCACTGTGACAAATACCGCAGTGGCTTACCTAGATGTCGACCTATTTAGCTCCTATTTCACCGAGCTTATATTCAAACGGCTGCAGTCTTTGGCGGCATAAGCTTTAACATCCATATGCTGTCTCCCTTCATATACTGGCAATCAATGCTGGGTTAGTCCAATCGTCATTTGAAGGTGCGCTTGCGAATTTCACATTTCACCAGATAGTCTTATACGAATCAGGCGCCAAATCCCACTTGCGACCGTAAACGTGGATACGGTCGGTCCTCTCATTTTGATCATATAACCACCCGCCGGCATGAACCCAAGCAAGAATACCCCCGCGCAGATTTATAATGGTAAATCCTTTTGGCGCGAGCTGCTGGGCAAATATGCCGCTGCGGTAAGCAATGGTGCAATAGGCAATTTTGAGGTGATCCCTGTATTTTTCAGGATTTTTCAGAAAAACTTCGGACGTTATCGCGCCGGGAAGCATTGATATCCGCTGCTCTTCCGGTTTGCGTGTGTCGATAAAGATAACTCTTCTTTCTCTGGCGAACCGAGCGGCAGTATTGGGTTCGACATCCGTCACTTCAGGAAAACTAATCTGATAATCGAGATATAGTTTTTCAATCACCCTTCGCTTTTCAAGGTCTGATAACGGCTCGACGGCAAACACAAGCGACGCAATCGATGAAATAAGGAGGACCGTCAGAAACTTGCGTAAGGTCGTTATTGTAATCCAATTTGTCATCGAGTTAATAATTTTGTTAAGCTCTCTGTAGAACACCGCACTCACTCCAATTCAGCATAAGGTTTGTTAGAATAGATATATTAATACCGGAAATCAAAATGTCATTACACCACAAAGGCCCTGGTCGGATTTGCCTAAAAAAGGCTTTATTTATTATTGATCTTATGTGAAACCATCACATGTCCCGTTTCAATCCGAAGACGCTCAACGATATGAAATGGTTTGTGGGCGTCTTTTTCAGGATCACCGCATGAAGATTGTCGATGGGGAAACCATTATGAAAAGGTTTTTACTTGCTTTCTTTATGATTTTACCATTGGTGGGTAGCATTTTTGCAAAAACCACATATGAAATTGCCCCTGAATACATCGCCGCGCCGGCCCGGTGATATTTTAATGCCGCCAGCAAAAGCGATCTGAAAGCCATGCGCCCTTGTTTTCAGGATGGGGCAGTCATCATAGATGTCAGCCGCAAGATTGAGGACATTGAGGCCATTAGCCGCTGGGCCCAAAATGAGGTCTCTAGCGGGCACTACACCATATTGCAAATTGTGACGAAGGAAAAAAATGCTCTGAAACTGCTGATCAGGTTTGCACCGCAAGGGCATAGCCATGGATTCAAGGCTCATTACACATTTGAATTCAAGGACGGTAAGATCAGTAAAGTGAACTTGCGGTATGCATAAGCTAAAATGGTAGCCGGCAGCGACCCGACCAATACAGATAAAAAGGAAGTAAAAAAAAATGAAGTTTAACTATATTGCCACGTTGAACATTTTACTATTGATTACTGCTTTGACTGCCAACGGTGACAATTTTAATGATTTCAGCAAGGACAGTCAGCTGCAAGAATTATCGCCACCGGTGCGCTGTTTTTTTGATGCCGCCGCTCAAAATGATCGCACCGCGTTGATGACCTGTTTTGCCGATGACGTGGCGGTCAGCGGCAAAGCCAAAGCTTCAATTGTACCCGATACGGAAACAGCCGAGCCTCCGGAACTGGGGTATCATGAGACGTCCATCACCCGCGTGCACGGTATCGTTGAGGTCAGCTTTAGGGCCTTTGGCATTCACTATGACATCATGGTGGAGTGCTGGGATCATCAATACGATCCCCGCTGTGTGGAAGATACTTATATACTGGAGCTTGTCGAGGGTCTCAAAATGGCATCCGATAAAGCAACGTCCTGAGATGGTGATATTTAGAAAATAGCTTCCCTTCCTTTTTAAGCAGGGGGCAGTGCATGTCTGAGCCACAAATGCAAACCATGCACCGCGCCCTGCCGTTTTTTATCTCAACTGCATCAATAGCGCTAAAATGAAATCAAAAGTTGACAAAATGCAGGATGATGACCAGCATAATCTGAAGAACAAAAATTGAAACAAGATGATTCATCCTCGGAAAACTAAAATTCCAGGGATGGATGAATCAATATGCTGAACAATTTCTTATAGAATTGCAGAAAACGCTCTGTGACGGGCCACATTTGTATTTACCCGGTCATTGCGAGAAAGCGTGCTCGAATGAATAAAATCTTGATTAAATTTTACTGTTTGGCGTTGATGTTAATGCTGGGCATGACGGCTTTTCAATTCTTCAGCTCATCCGATAGACCTGATAATCCCAATGCACTTTCCAGACTGCAGGCAGCACAAATATCAGACGACCGTGTTGCGACATGGGAGACCACACCCGGAATCCATCTTATCGCAGGGATCTGCGCGCTATTGCTCGTGACTTATCTGTACTGGAGCTGCTACCGCAAATTCCAAAAAGACAACCTGGCCGAGTCTAAAGTCAGGGAAAATACCCTTTACAACATCTCGCTGAAAACCGGCCGCACCGAATATGATCTTTTCCATAAGTCTGCAGAAGGCTGGTCGGTATCCAACGATAAAATTGAGCAGGATTTTAAACGCTATATGTCCGACCAGGTCATGCCGCATTATGCGCAGGATTTTGTCCGCAAAAATCGGGAGCACATCGACGAATCGTTGATCACCCGAAAGGATGTAAAACCGACGACCTGGAAGGATTGGGCGATCGCAGCGCTTGTATTTCCAGGCAGTGTCCTGTTTCTTTATTTTTTGATGTCCTTGTTCGATAAATACCCGAAAGTCTAATGCGCCACCCTCCGCCGCACCCGAATCCCAGTCTCTATTGCTGGTCGGCACAGCCGTTGTTCTGCTGCTGATTTTGGCTTACGCTGGTGACTGTTATTACATCTTCCGGGGAAAAGTAACATATAAACATGAAAGCGCCTACTGAGAAAAAAAGACAATGGTGGTGGTTTGCGGCACTTTGGTGCGGGGGTTTATTGGCGGCCTTCATGCTAAGTTTTCTGGTGCGCTGGCTGATAACAAACACCTAGGGTCACTAACAGACTCAAAAAGCTGAACTCACCTTTGTAACTTAAATCCTAAAGGTCACCCAAGATACGGACTAGTGAAATTTAAAATCATTCGTTTCGCCCACTAAAACACAGGATGCTTTTCAATTTAAGCAGTCAGCCCTTTAAGAATCCTCTAAAAAAGCGTTGACCTACTATATATTGTATATTATAATAGTTGGACTACAATATAGCTCTGTTCTAAATTATAGTCATCTTCTCGAATAGGCAGCCACATCTGCCCAACAATCAATCTTTGGAAGGAGATTGCCATGCCAGTCGCAAAGAAAAAAGCAAAAAAGAAAAAAACTGTTGCCCGAAAAAAAACGGCCGCAAAGAGAAAAACAACGGCCAGGAAAAAAACTGCTGCAAAAAGAAAACCGGCTGCCAGAAAAAGAACTGCCGCTAAGAGAAAGACGGCTGCAAAGAAAAAGACCGCCAGAAAAAAGACAGCCGCTAAAAGAAAACCGACAAAGAAAAAAGCAAAAGCCAGAAAGAAAACCACGGCTAAAAGAAAGACAGCTAGAAAGAAAACGGCTGCTAAAAGAAAACCGGCTGCAAAAAGAAAGACAGCCAGAAAGAAAAAGGCTGCCAAGAGAAAACCAGCTGCTAAAAGAAAGACAGCCAGAAAGAAAAAGGCTGCCAAGAAAAAACCGGCTGCCAAGAAAAAAGCAAAGGCCAGAAAGAAAACCACCGCAAAGAGAAAGACAACCAAAAGAAAAAGACGGTAGGTTCCATCTAAGCCTTAAAAAAACGGGGAGACGATCATCATTTTCTTCACGAATATGATCGAACTCCCCGTTTTTGTCCAACAGAGATGCATCCAGTACCGGGTTTCATTCGGTTGTTTAGTTCTTAAGAAACCCAGCCGCATTGATCCAAGCTAATTGGTAAGTACAAACGTAACTTTCAATAGCACCTTATATTGAGTTATCTTGCCATTTTTAATATCCGCCTGTTGATCCTTTATCCATACGCTCTTAACATTTTTTAGGGTCTTGTTGGCACGTTTGACACCGGCTTTTAGGGCATCATCAAAGCTTTTGGAAGAAGTGGCAGAAATTTCGGTTACTTTGGCAACGGACATGGTTCCCTCCTTTCACAAGTTCAGGTAAAATGACTTGATTGGATTGATGAGATACAAGTTGATTTGAACTTCTACGAATTAATGGAAATCTATGAAATGCAACATTGAGAATATGTGCATGGTGAAGTAAAAGTCAAGATGCAAAACCCCCTCGCCGGATCTTGCAAAAGACGGTTTTCATACTCTCCTAAAGCGTTAATCAATCACCAGGTCTTATCCCACTTTTTCGTGGATCTTTATGATTTGATCCACTTCATCCTGGATAAACCGAGTGTGCGCCACGGCTTGTTCCATCGTCATCATCGGAACTTCGGCAGACAGATCTTTTAGCTTCTCACGGTCGATACCGACGGTTTTGTTCACCATAAACGAATCAACCTCACCGTCTCCCAATATATAGCCGCAACCACCGGCAACTCCCAAAAATTTATCTCCAAAAAAAATGGGAACCACCAGTTTCATCAGACCGGCATCGCATTCTGAGATGACCGGTTGTCGGGTTCGCTCTGCTTGAGCAGCGATATTTTGATGTGCAACCGCACAGATATAGTTTTGCCCCTTCTCATCGGCCTTGATCAGCGGGCAGAGCTTGTTGGCCCAGCGCTTAAATTCGGTAATGCGTATGCCTTCCACGTCAAAAACCGAAGCATTCAAGCCGGATTGTGCATTAATTTTTTGTTCCAGTTCAAGCCATTTTTCTAAAGGTGCAATGTCGATAAGTTTCATTCATTTCTCTCCTTGGGTTTCGCAGAGGTCTCTGCCATCCTCGGAATCGAAACCTTAAATGCCGAGCCATGCCCGGGTTTCGATTCTACGTTTATCTTTCCGCCGTGTTGATCGATAACCTTATCTGCAATAAATAGTCCCAACCCTGTTCCTTGGTTCCCTTTGGAGGAAAAGAACAGGGTAAACAAATTTTCATAGGTCTCCTGATTCATTCCAATGCCATTGTCCTGAATTTCAAAAATGACCTGCCGAGCATTCTGCTGAACTCGGAAAACAATTCGATGCTTTTTGTCGGCTTGATCTTCAAGGCAGGCGTCCAGCGCATTTTCCAGTATATTGATTAACGCCAGTCGCACAACGCCGGCATCGATATTGAGTGTGCCGACCGTTTCGTCGAAGTCGCGGATAAAATCGAAGCCTTTTGCCCTAATTTTTGCTTCTACTGTTGCAGCCACATCTTCGGCAAAGTTGAGGCCATCGATAGGTGACCGTTTGAGCTCTCTTTCTTTGGCAAAGAAGAGGATGTTATGAACCAGTTTGCGAATACGATCTACAACCGTTTTAACATCCGCCCAACCTGCCTGCACGCGTTCCGGTTTGTCCTTGGCAAATCCGGAATCCACCAGATAGATACCGCCGTCCAAACCTGTCAGCAAGCCTTTGATTCCGTGCGATATGGAGCTGATCTTCAATCCCAAAGAAGACAGATGATCCTGCAGTTTGCGAATCTGGGTGATGTTAGTGGACATTTCCATGACGTGGGTGACCTCGCCGTTGGCGTTGCACAAAGGGGCTGTCCAGATCAAAACATTGTAGCGCTCACCGGATTTGGCCGTGACCACCATCTCCGATTGATGAGACCGGCCATCTTCAAAAGTTTTAACCACCGGGCAGTTCGGACAGGGTTCGGCCCGATGTTTGTAGACCTCATGGCAAAAAGCACCTTGTTCAACATCAAAATCTTCTTTGAAACGTCGATTGGCTGCCGTCAGCCGAAATTGGCGATCCTGCACCGAGATGTAACAGGGCACTTCATCAAAAAGTTGCTGATAGCGCTGACGGCTGCGATCCAATTCTTCCTGCAGGCGTTTAACTTCCGTTATATCGGCCGATATCTCCACAACCAGCTCGACGTCACCGTCCTGATTGCGAATCGGTGCGGTGTTGACCATCACCGGCGCTTTTTCACCGCCCACGGTTTTGACAACGGCCCGGGTCCGCAGCCCTTTGCCGCTGGTATACGTCTGGCCGGCCGGGCAATTTTCGCGGGTGCCCGTTTTTCCTGAATAGATCTCCCAGCTTTTACAGCCGACCTTATCTCCCAGGCGGTCTCGATATAAAGGATTGACCGCGACCACCTTCAGCGCCGGGCTGTGAATGGAGACAAAGCAGGGCATTTCGTTAAAATAGGTCAGACCGCCTTCCAGATCCACGGCCATATCGCGCATGGCAGAAGACAGCCCTTCGACGGCCTGCCCGACGGCAACCTGCCGTTCGATTTCAACCAGTTTAGCGGATTTTTCGCGTACCAGCGATTCAAGATTTTCAGTATATTCCCGCAACTGCTGCCGCATGCGGATTTTTTCAAGTGCCCGGTTTAAGGCAATTTCGAGCACATCATCGTTAATCGGTTTGGTGACAAAATCGATGGCTTGATACTTGAGGCTTTTAATGGCCAGATCCATGTCTCCGTGGCCGGTGATCATAATCACTTCAGTGTCGGGACTTTCCTGCTTGAGGGTGCGCAACAGCTCGATGCCATCCATGCCAGGCATTTTAATGTCGGTGAGCACAATCGGCGGTGCTTCGCGGCGGAAGATATCAAGGGCTTCTTCTCCGTCCTGGGCGGTAAAAACCGTATAACCGCTGTCGGTTAGAGCGATACTGAGGACCTTGCGGATGCCTTCTTCGTCATCGACGATTAATAGTTTCTTATTCATTTCGCTCACGTTACCAGGTTGGCCATTTGAAACGGGACTTAGCCGATCGTATTTTTAACGATTCCGACCAATTTTTCCGGGTCAAAGGGCTTCTTCACAAATGCAACGGCGTCCTTAACCGCATGATCGCCATCGATTCCGCTGACCACAATCACCGGCGTGTTCTTCAGTTCCTTGTTTTTGCGAAGCTTGCGGTAAAAGCGGGGGCCCCATTCGCCGGGCATTTGCAAATCCAGACAGATCAGGTCCGGCTTTTCGGTTTTGACCACCTCCAGCCCTTCCATGCTGCTGGAAGCACTGCAGGTGGCATAACCGTTATCGCTAAACACCGCCTTTAAATATCTGACGACAGCCGGGTCATCGTCAATGATTAAAATTTTCTTCGGCATAGCCTTCTCCTTCGACAGATTTGAGCAAATACTGCTCAAATCTGAGTTAATTGTTACTGGTTATTTGTTATCAGAATTGGATCGTGCCTTTCGATTTTCTTTCAGATAATTCACCAATAACGAATAACCTATAACTAATTGCGAATATGGCATGAACCGCACATCACTGGTCCCTTTTTTTGTTCAAGGTGACAGCCTTTGCAATTTGTATGAAATGCCTTGCGCAAACCGGGCATATCGCCTGAGCCCTTCTCATCATGGCATTCGGAACAGCTTTGATCTTCCGAGGACTCATCTTCCAATTTTTGGCCGTCTTCATAAACATGATGGCATTCGCTGCAATCCTCCAGAGCCGCTTTTTCGTTGTGGTCATCATGCCGAAAAACTGCCGGAGGTCGTTGTCTTTTTGAGAAACCCTCATCTTCGACCACTTCCATATCTTCCTGTGAAAATGCCGGCATCAGAAATACGCCAACAAAGAGGAGTGCCATTACTAAAAGTACGCCTTTTTTCATTATACTAACTCCTTCCAACTTGCAGGTTCACAGGTTCTGCGTTCAGGGTTCTGGGTTAACAATCCTGAGCCTCAGAACCTTTGAACCCTGAACCTCTGAACCCTGAACCTTATGACGGTTTCTCCATCACATCATATAAAATATCACTGATAAACTTTATCTCATAGCCGAGCCCATAATGATGATTGATATCCTCGAGGCCGCTGTGGCAGTTGTGACAGGGCGCTATCAATATTTTGGCGCCTCTGGACTTGGCTGCAAATAGCTGCTCGGCTTTGATGCGATTGCCGTCCATGCGTGTCATCTTGTATGGCGGCCCGCAATTGATGACCCCACCACCGGCACAGCAGCAGTAATTGTGTTCCCGGTTGGGATGCATTTCGATCAGCTCTTCGCAAATGGCATTGACGACATAACGGGCCTTATCTGCCAGACCGCCGCCTCGAATCACGTTACACGGATCATGCAGGGTTACAGGCTCTTGAAATTTTTTAGCAATGGTTATTTTTTGGTCTTTGATCAATTCATAGTAAAAATCGATGGCATGAACGATGGGTATGGGCGGCATGCGCCAACCCAGCCAGCGATTGCCCATATCGTAGACCGAACGAAAGGCATGGCCGCATTCGCCCATCACAATCCGGTTAACGCGCAAACGGGCGGCAGTTTCAAAATGGGCCCGCTTCACCCGCCCCATGATCTCATTGTCACCGGTATACATAGCCATATCGCTGTTATCCCAGCCCGGTGTAGCCGGCATGGTCCAGTCTACCCCGGCCACATCCATGATGACCGCCGCCTGGTAAAGCAGCTGCGCCTGAAATTTGGGCTCAGGCCCGATGACCGAATACATAATATCAGCCCCCTCTTTTTCCAATGGAATCCGTAAGGTAGGAATTTCGGCCTGGGCTTCTTCCTCCTGCCACTGCAGTGTATCAATCCATTCATCATCTTTTACCCACATCTGATTCATCGTAGCGGCATGGCTGTGGGCGGTGTCTTGAATATAGAGCGGTGTCACGCCGAGCAGGTGGCAGATGCGTCTGACGGTCAACATCATGTAGGCGATGTCGATGCCAAACGGGCAATACATGGCGCAGCGTTTACAGGCATTGCATTGGGTTGAGGCAATCTCAGATGCGCGTTTGATAAATTCAGCGCTGACCTGCCCTCTGGTCTTAAGCATTTCCCACAGGGTTTGCTTTACTTTTCCGACTGGCGAAAATTGTGGATCTTTGTCATGTGAAAGGTAATAGTGGCAGGCTTCAGAGCACAGGCCACAGTGGACACAGGTTTCCACATAGGCCTTGAGGCGTGCGCCGGATTCCCCTTTTAAAACGCGGTTGATGACTTTTTCTATCCGCTCCTCAGTCAGATTCTGGACACCAACCTCCAGTCCTTCATCGACGATCTTCTTTTCTTCTGTTATCGCTGCTTCAGCCATGAGCATTGTCCTCTCAATCTGGTTCTATAGTATTTGTTTTTACCACAGAGATCGCAGAGCAAAGGTTTAAATCGTTTGTGAGCCTTAATTTTTTTCTCTGTATGCTCCGTAAGCCCTGTGGGCAAGCTTTTACATTATGCAACCTACCAATCTCTAGCGTGCCTTATGGCGCCAAATTCCGACCCCATATACGCCCGGGTCAACGGTGCAAACAGCATATGGCTCAAACGCGTAAACGGAATGGCCACCAGCATGATTTCGCCTGAAAGAATGTGCAGAATCAGAAGTGTTTCATACCCGAACCACTGATAATAGACCAAAATACCGGTAACAAACGGTGCGGCCACAATTGCCAGAAGGATGTAATCGGACGCCGATGTCACATACTTAACTTCCGGATTCACCAAACGCCGCACCAAAAAGAACACACAGGAAACAATCACAATCAGCGTCATTATCTCAGCCCACCCCTCGGGCAGCGTCCACCAGCTGAGGTTCCAGGATTCTTCGACCAGGGTGACATGGGCCAGTAAAAAAAGCGGCGTCAGTATTAGGCAGATGTGAAACGCAAAGGCCACGATTGTCAGCGCCGGATGCCTTCTCATATTTTCAGTGGCAAAGGGCGTGCTCCAACGAAAAATGGAGCGCAGGCTGTATTTCAAACTCATGTAGGAATAGATGAATTTTTCTTTGCGGTGAACCAATATCATTAAGCTGATGAGGCGATAAAGACAGCCACCGATGAAAAGGATAAATGCCAGCCAGGCCAATGGGCCACTCACAAAATTGTATAGATCGTGCATGCTACCCCCTTTTAGCGCAAAATCTCTTCGACAGGTACAATGCGGCGCACATAGATATTGTTATGGAGTGTGCGCAGTAGAATCTTATCGCCGTCGGGACTGAACACGGGATCCCAGATGGCATCAAATGCCTGATCCCAGATGCGATCATTGACAACAATGCTGTATTTGCCGTCTTTTTCAATTTTAGCAGCAAGCGTTTTTCCACCAGGGCTAAATACCGGCGGCCAGGCCCTGTCAAAGCCGTTTTGCCACACGGCGCCGTCAGCAACAATAAACCAGCGCCCGTCGCTTTTAGCCGCCGCCGCAACTCGCTTACCATCCGGGCTGAAGACCGCATCGCTAATTTGATCTTTAAACGTCACCGGCCAGGGGCGCCCGTTGACGGCAACGGTCCAACGGCCGTACTTGGGTGCCACGATCGCTGCCAGCGTACTGCCGTCGGAACTGATCATCGGATGCCAGAGCTGCACAAATTTTCGATCCCAGACGATCTGTCCATCTTGAGCCAGCACCCATTTACCGCCGGTTCGGACCGGAGCGATGACGGCGTTGTTTTCCGGATGAAATATGGGCTCCCAGACGCAATCAAAGGTTTGTGGCCAGGGTGTACCATTGACGGCTATGGTGTAATCGTAGAGATTCAGCCGCACCTCGGCGGCCAGTTTTTCGCCGTCCGCACTGATGGCTGTTTTCCAGACATTGACAAATGTCGTATCCCAGGGTTGACCATCTGCGGCCACGGTAAAAGCACCCTCTTGAAATTTAAGTATTTCACCTTCACCAAAATCAGCCACCTGAACGGCGGCGGCGGTGTGGGAGCCGTCGGGGCTGAGCATGGGATTGGTCATATTGGAATATGTTTTTTCCCAGACAACATCATTTAAGGCCATACCGTATGTCATATCCTGCTGAACAGCGACGGAAATGTTCTGACCGTCCGGGCTAAACTGCATATCCCACACATAGCCGAAGTTGTTCTTCCAGGACGTGCCGTCCACGGCTATGGTCCACTCTCCCATTTCAGACACAAAAGCGACCGGGCGACCGTCGGGTGTAAATCGCAGGTGCCAGATTTTATCAAATACGGTCTCCCACGCTTTTCCATTCACACAGACATTAAACTCACCTTCTGCCAAGTTGACGATGGCAGCGACCTGCTCGCCGTTGGGGCTGACGCAGAGCTCCTCCACCCAGTTATAGGTTGCATGCCACTGGCTGATATCGGCTATTTCCCTGCTGCCAGGTTCCCAGTCCCACTCAATTCGTGTCAACATTGGTTCGACTCCTGTTGGCTTGCTTCAGTTTTCCCTTGGCCGTCCTGTTTCTCAACCGCGTGCTCGCACCGATGGCAAATACCGTTAATGCGAACCGATTAGCGCGTTTGTCATGTTGAGCAGATGCTCGGCTTCAGGCGGTTTTTCAATATAGGCATCCGGGTCCGGAATGGGCTCCTGGAGACGCGCGTTGACCATATTCAAATAATGCGCAAAGGTTTTTTGGGTAACGGCTGACAGCATAATGACCGGTATCTCACACAATGTTTCATCCGTTTTGAGCTGCCGGTACATTTGAACGCCGCCTTCGCCAGGCATCATGACATCCAGTATGATTAGATCCGGACACACATCTCTGGCTTTGAGCATGCCTTCATTTCCATCCCGGGTCATCACCGGCTGATATCCGCTGGTTTCCAGAAGCGTGGATATGAAGATTCGCATATCCAATTCATCTTCGACGATCAGAACCGTTTTCTTTTTCATACGAAAACCCTACCCTCACAAGCTGCCATTACGGGCATCGACGTTTAAAGATGAGCGACTTTATCCGGATGATTGACACTGGCCACCGGGCAGGCGGATCGCAGAACAACCTGCTCGACCGTGCTGCCGAGTTCCGCCTCTTCAGGATCAATTTCCCGCGTGTGGTGAGCCATGACAATCAGATCGCCGGTCTTTTCACGCGCAAACTTCAATATTTCAACGTATGGAATCCCTTCGCGGACTTCGATGTCGTAATTGTCATACCCGTTCATTTTGGCGACATAACGCTTTTCAATTTTTTGCCGCGCGGCTTCAATTTGTTTCTCAATCGCTGACTGCTCCATAGTGGCGCCGGCAGAGCTGGTGTTGATTTCGCAGGCATGAAAAAGATGCAGTTTAGCGCCCACCTCGCGGGCTAAGCCGAAAGCCCACTTGTAGGCATAGTCGGCAGCCTTGGAAAAATCGGTTCCGAAAACAATATTGGAAAACAATTTCCAGCAGGTGGTACAGGGGCGACTGATGATCACCACCGGACAGCGCGCGGATTTGGCCACTTTTTGCATCGTGCTGCCGACAATACTGCGGTAGCGGGTCGCACCGACATCCTCCTGCCGGGTATGTGATCCCATAATGATCAGGTCAATGTCTTCCTTGCGAGCCTTTCTTAAGATTTCCCTGTATGGGACGCCAACCGCAGCTTCGATAACCGCATTTTCACTGTCGGCCAACAAAGCGCCATAGGTATTTTTCATTTCTTCTCTGACCCAATCGATATAGTCCGGATCCGGCTCCATAAGCTCACCGGTTCTCACATCGGTAACAAAAGGGCTATAGCCGCGACTGGGAATGCCCAGTACGTGAAAAATAAACAGCTTGGCATCCCACTTCAGCTCTAGATCGAAGGCCACTTTAGCAGCGTTATCGCAAGTGGGGGAAGCCGTTGTGGCAAAAAGGATTTTTTTAAACATCTCACTTACCTCCTTAGCTCGCAGTGTTCAGGGGTGGCGTGAAAACTCAGTTGCCACGCAATCCCATCGATAAATTCGAACAGCGTGTAGACCGTATCAAATTCAAAAATATCGACACGGTCCCCGAAAACGACATGCTTCAGCCTTCCAAGCTTGAGCGGCACATCCAGCAAACCGGCCAGCTGCATGGACTTAATCTCAGAGGTCTGGCTGGCATGGACGCCAAAAAGGGAATTGTATATCTCCAGACGCTTATCCGGAACGCCGATCATCTCCACTGTTTTACCGAATTCCAGATGATCGAGCAGACCGGCATCGCATCCCTGTTGCGGACAGCCTTGGACCTGTTCCGAATAGGTGGGGAAAAACGCATTTAACTGATTAAAAAGCGCATATTTTTCGAGCATCCTGAAAAAGCTTCTCAGGGTGTATGCTTCCTCAAGTGCAATCTGACAGCTGAGTAAATCGAGCCGTTCAGCATCGACGGCTTTTCCCTCGTAGTGAATGGTGCCGTCTGTATTTAAGGTGACAGCATTCATGGCAGTCTTTTACTTCCCATCAAAATTTATGGATTCGTTGCGACAGTTGTTTACCCGTTCGTGCAACCTTACTATGAGCATCAAACGTGCCAGCCACTTTTAGATGAACTTTAAATCATTTATTTTTAAATTATTTTAGTTACTTAAAAATTCATCAAGCGAAATGCCGCCGGAATATCGACCAAAGTGAATGTTGCATAATTGAAACAAATTTTTGATGATATTGAGGCGAATGATCCTAAATTGGTGAGCAATTTTTTTAAATTTTATTAATTACTATATAATTACAATTATTTATAAAAATACCGCAGATCCACCTGAATACACCTATAGAACTGCAACATATTGCAACAATTACTGCATCAAAATGCAACTATCTTTGCAATGATTCCTGAGTTTGATGGTCGGCGTTCGGAATATGTGACGGGTTAGCGTCGGATCGGATATGGGGGGGGTGGAGAATAAATTAGCTGAAAATATTGTATTTTTTCATCTTGCGCCACAAGGTGGATCGGTTCATATCGAGCGCAGAAGCGGTCTTGCCTTTATTCCAGTTGTGTTTTTGCAGGGCATTTAAAATCAGGGTTTTCTCGCTGTATTCAATATTTTTCTCAAAGGACGACTTATCGTCGGGCAAGCGGGATGACAGATCATCCTGAAGGGATAGCGGTAAATGATGATGCTCAATCATTTTATCCTGACAGACGATCAAGGCATGTTCGATGATGTTTTCCAATTCTCTGACGTTTCCGGGATAATCATGGTTTAACAGCACTTCCAGCGCGTCGTTTGAAATTTTTTCAACGGTCGTGTCCCGGGTCGCACACAGGCGCTTTAGAATATGGGAAATGAGTAGCGGGATGTCACCCCGCCGATTTTTCAATGCAGGCAAATCCAGACGCATCACATTCAACCGGTAGAACAAATCTTCGCGGAATCGCTTTTCTCTGACCAACTGCTCAAGATTCTGGTTGGTCGCGGATATAATGCGAACATCCACCCGGGTGGTCTTGCGGCTGCCCAGCGGATAAAATTCCTTGTCTTCCAGAACCCTCAGCAGTTTGGCCTGCAGCGATAAAGGCAAATCACCGATTTCGTCCAAAAAAATGGTGCCGCGATCCGCTTCCTGAAATCGCCCCGGTTTGTCTTTGTCTGCTCCGGTAAAAGCGCCTTTGACATAGCCAAACATTTCGGATTCCAGCAAATTATCCGGCAATGCTGCGCAGTTGACTTTGACCAGCGGTTTTTTCGAGCGCTTACTGGCATTGTGAATGACCCTGGCCAATACATCTTTGCCGGTGCCGGTGGGGCCTTCAATCAGAACGGTGGCGTCACTGGCCGCGACAACCGGTACAATCTCAAAAATCTGTTGCATGGCCGGATCCTTTCCGACCATATCGTAAAACGTATAGCGGCCTCTTATTTCACTGTTGAATTGATATTTCAATGATAGATCCGAAATCGTCGCCAGTCCGCCGACGATGCGGCCATCCTCATTTTTAAGCGCCATGAAATTGGCTCTGATGGGTATGGCCTGTCCATCGCGGGTCTTGATTTCCCCTTCAGCGGTTGAACGTGCTTGTCCGTCGGCAATGGTTTCCTCAAACAGCACCATTTCATGGGAGGCGGTTTTGCCAAATATGGTACTGCAGGATTTTCCCAGCACATTGCCGCGGTTGAAGCCGCTGATAGTTTCGGCCCGGTTATTGAAAAACGTGATATGCCCGCCGCGATCAACTGTCAGAACGCCAATATCGAGGTTGTCCAGAATAATTTTCAGCCGTCGATCATCGTGTCGCACGCGTTCAAGCAGATCTTTAAAGACGGTATGATCCTGAAAAACTTCAATACACCCCAATGGGGTCTGGTCCGGTCCAAAAATGGGTGTGATAATCCGCGTAATATTGTGCTTGCCGGTCTGGCTGTCGCTGACCTCAAAATCGACACTGCCGGTTTGACGACCGCTTTCAACAGCATCCAGGTAATAGCATTCGCCGCCGCACAGCGGGTCAAGCAACACCTGGCTGCAGTATTGGCCGCGCAAATCCGATTCATTGTACCCGGTAATAATTTCGGCAGAGTGATTCAAAGAAATGATCTTGCGATCCGGCCCCACGACCATAACCCCCATTGAAAAGGTGTCTAAAAGATCGCCAAGCTGGCGGTAATGAAGGAAAATGTCATCCATTTGGCTTTTTAGGAAGTTTGATGAAAAATGTAGAGCCGACATCTTCTTGCGATTCGACTTTAATTATGCCTTGATGGGCATCAACAATTTTCTTGCTGATCATCAACCCGATGCCCGTTCCCTCGGAACCTTTGGTGGAAAAGAAGCGTTGGAATAGTTTCCGTTTTGTTTTTGCCGTCATACCGCAACCGTTATCCAGCACCTGATATTCAACCCCCCACCCGCGCCTTTTTTGCGCCCGGACGGTCACGGTTTTGCCC